>Ga0209161_10002477_pt1 | contig 15120 bp, 15 predicted proteins | sample GraSoiAngelo_155_FD_186169 | JGI IMG/M metagenome (GOLD analysis project Ga0209161, IMG submission 186169) | Grasslands soil microbial communities from the Angelo Coastal Reserve, California, USA - 14_1009_13_30cm (SPAdes) (version 2) | ecosystem: Environmental > Terrestrial > Soil > Grasslands...
ATCGCTTCCCCAAGCAGAGCCTCGTGTTCGGGCCCACGCAGATCGTCAACCGCATCAATCAGGACACGGAGATCGCGCGCCAGATCGCGTTGTGGGATCAGGGCGGCTCGCAGGTGATCCGCGGCAACCTGCTGGTGATCCCGATCGAGGAGTCGCTGATCTACGTGATGCCGCTGTATCTGCGGGCGCAGGGGGGCCGTATTCCCGAGCTCAAGCGCGTCGTGGTGGCCTATCAGAATCGGGTCGTGATGGAGGAGACGCTGGACGCGGGATTGGCGCAGCTCTTCGGCGGTCCGGGCGCGGCGACGCGCGCGCCCGTGCGGGTGTCCGAGACGCCGGGTGCCGCCGCGGCGGTATCGGCCCGCGCCGCCGATCTCGCGCGCCGCGCGAACGAGTCGTTCCGCCGGGCGGTGGAAGCGCAGCGCGCGGGGGATTGGGCGCGTTACGGGGAGGAGCTGCGGCGGCTCGAGGACGTGCTGCGGCAGCTGCAAGCCGCGGTGGAGGAGAGGAAACCGTGAGGTGAAGCGGCGGCGAGGTGAAACGGCGGCGAGGTGAGGCGGCGGCAGGTGAAGCGGCGGCGTGATGAAGCGGCGGCGAAGGGCGGCGCGAGCTGTCCTCGCGTCGAAATGAGTTGATGGCAACACCAACGCCTGAGGCGAAGAAACGAGGCGCGGTGGGTGACGACCTGCCGCGCCTTGTTGTATCTTGCGTAATGAATTGAGCTTATGTAGACTATTAACAGTTAATAACCAGACAATCCATGGCGACCATTCTATCTGTTTCAGTGCCCGTCGAGCTGCGGGCGGCGCTCGATGCCGAAGCGAAGCGCCAGCGCCGTTCGCGGAGTTTTGTTGTGTCCGAAGCCATTCGCGCGTACGTGGCCAGTCGCGAGCGGGAGGCGTTTGCGGCGGGCCGGGATCAGACCTTGAGCGAGGCATTGGCGTTGTCGCCGGCGGCGCGTCTGCGGGAAGCCGAGGCGCTGTGGCAGGAGTTTGCGCGGACGCACGAGCCTGGTCAGCCGTGGACGGCGTCGTTCAATACGTTCGCCGAGTATGAGCAGTGGCGAAGGCGCTGACGCAATCACGGCTCCTGAAGGTGTGCGGCTTGCTCAATGCCGAGCACGTGCGGTACGTGGTCGTGGGCGGATTCGCGCTGGCGCTGCACGGCTATCCCCGTTTTACAAAGGACGTCGATATCCTGATCGAGCCGACGCTCGACAATGCCACCCGCACGTTGAAGGCGCTGGAGGGGCTCACCTGGGGGATTTCGCGCGAGCTCGATCCCGCGGACGTCATCGCCAAGCCATTCACGATCGTGGGCGATGATCCTCGGGTCGACATTCTGACGCTGGCGTGCAGCATCCGTTATGCGGATGCTGCGCCGAAGATTCAGACGCTCGACATCGAGGGGGTCGCCGTGCCGATTCCGGACATCGACACGCTGATTCGCACCAAACAAACGGATCGCTTGCGGGACAAGGCGGACGTCGAGGAGCTGGAGCGGATCAAGGTCCTTCGCTCTGGCGCGTTCTAGGTCAGTCGACGGGGTTCATCCACCTGAGAGACCAGTTGCCGCTCGGCGGCGGCTCGGGATCGTAGCCCTTCGACTGCAGCATCGAGTCACCCTGAAATGGGAATGTCGCGGGGCAAGTCCAGGTGCCGTTCGTCGGATCGAGTCCCACGTGAAGGACCGAGCCGGTCAGCGTCGTGTCGACCGGCGAACCCAGCGTGACGACCAATGCCGTGGAGTCCTGGGTCACCGAAAAGGGAATGGTGACCGCGGTCTGCCGGCTCGCGATTACGCCATGCGTCGTTGCAACCCAGCGGTAGAGCGTGACCGTGCCTTCGCCGGTCCACGGGGGAAGGCTCATCCGCTGGACGGGAAGCTCGCCCTCGATCCCACAAAACGAGTAGAGCGAGTCGTGTATCGTTGCGGCGTCGGCGCGGAACAGGTGGGTGGGCCGCCCGTGCGGCAGCGGCCCTGTCCCATCGCAAGACATTGCCAAGAGGAGAGCAGCAGCGATCGCCAGCGTGAGCGGTGCGCGCATGACTTAGTCTCGCGAGGTTGCTCCGGAGAGTAAATGGGGACCGCTCCACAGATCATAACGCGTTCCGAAGTTAGATTCCGCGTAAGTGAGTCACGGGGGCGAAATGGATTCGGGCATGGGCACGTTCAGGGTTACCCTCCACCTCGAGGGCGCCACTGGCGAGCGTTTCAAATTGATGGAGGCGCTGGTAGACACCGGCGCTTCATACACGTGGATCCCGCGTGACGTGCTGGAGGGACTCGGCGTGCGGCCCGACGAGGAGCGGGTCTTCGTGGTGGCGGACGGCCGGGCAGTGCGCTATCCCATAGCCTGGGTCCGCGTCCGACTCGACGAACGCACCCAGCCGACCCTCGTCGTTTGCGGTGACTCAGGCACTGAGCCGCTGCTCGGCGCGTTCACGCTCGAAGGGTTTGGACTCGGGGTCGACCCGGTGAATCGCCGACTGATCCCGGTCCCCGGACTGCTCAAAGCCGTTGCCGGAGGGCCCCTAGTCTCTCAGTTCCACTTCAGATTCCTGATCTGATCAAGATTCACATTCCCGCCGCTGAGCACAGCCACAACCTTTGCTCCTGCGGGAGCTTTGATCAATCCATGCAACAGCGCCGCGACGGGTGCAGCCGCTGCACCCTCGACCACGAGTTTGCCATGCGACATGATCCAGATCATGGCATCGAAGATCTCGCGGTCCGGGAGCGTGACGATGTCGTCCACAAAACGCTGCACGACAGAAAACGTATGATCGCCCACGCGCTTCACCCGTAGGCCGTCGATGATGCAGTCGATCGTGTCGAGCGTGATGACGCGGCCGGCTGCGACGCTCTGCTGCATCGCTGGACCATCGGACGATTCCGCGCCAATGATCTTGATCTTTGGGTTCGACGCTTTCAGCGCCATCGACACGCCGGAGATCAGTCCGCCGCCGCCGATCGGCACAACGGCGACATCGACTCCGGGAAAATCCCGGAACACTTCCAGGCCCAGCGTTCCCTGGCCCGTGATGAGTTGCAGGTCGTCAAACGGATGGATGTAGGTAAGCCCGCGCTCCTCACACAGCTGTTTGGCCTTCTCGTTGGCTTCGTCCCAGATGGTGCCGTGTTGCACGACCTCGGCACCATAGGCGCGCGTCGCGTCCACCTTGGACTGTGTGGCATTGCTGGCCATCACCACGACCGCCTTCATCTTGTAGACGGCGGCGGCAATGGCCACGCCCTGCGCGTGATTCCCTGCTGAAGAGCAGATCACGCTGGCGGCGCTGATTCCCTCGCTCGGATAGTCGAAGAGATGAGCTATGTGATCGCCAATCAGAGGGGTCAGATAGCTGCGCTTCAGGCGAAACTCGACTCTGCAGGCGGGCGCGGAGGCGAACTACCCTCCTGTTGGGCCGAACAAGGTGGCAAAATCGACTATGTATACGATGTGATTCTCACGAGCAATGGTATTCGCATGCGGCAGTACCAATACGGAGAGCGTATTCGTGAGAAGATGCTGATTACAAGTTGGCTGCCGAATGCGGCAGAAACCTTAACTGAGGCGACTTTCATGGAACACACGAAGCCGTGGTACGATTACAGCCGCGCCACGACTGCCGGTTTTTTGTGGTTGTTTATGACGAGACTGGTCCGAACGAGAAGGCGCTTTACAAAGAGTTACTAAAGACTGTCGAGAATCACTTCTACAAGCGTTTGGACAGCGGCCGCGGTCCTTTCTGAGTCGAATGTCAACCCAACTGGAGCAAGTGTTGGAGGAGCTCGATAAGGCATTCCATCGGTACACCCAGCGGTTAGCAAGAAGGCGAAACACCATTGAGCATAGATTGTCGCCGCTCTCTCAGCGCATCGAAGGGGCTGTCGGACACCACGATACTGGCGGAACATGGCGAAGGCCGTTAGAGGCAATCCGCAGAGTTGTCAGCGGGTTTCTTACTTGGCTTCAGAGATGGTTGTGAGCTAGGCGCGACATGGGGAAAGCTCTGGGTCTCATACTCTGGTTCCTGACTAGCCCGCTAGCTGCCCAGCAACTCGAAATCCACTTCCTCAACGTCGGCCAAGGCGACGCCGCCATCGTCCAGGAAGGCGGCCACACGGCGATCATCGACGTCGGCCCGTCCGGAATCAGCGCATACCTCACGACTTTTCACATCGACACCATCGATCTTGTCGTCGCCAGCCATCCGCACGCCGACCACATCGGCGGGATGCCTGAATTGCTCCGGTCCCACGTTGTGCGTTTCTACCTCGATAACGGCATCCCACACACGACGGCCATCTACCGGCGGACCGTCGACGCCGTTCGCGCGAGCGGCGCGCAATACCTCAACGCCACGAGTCGCACCATCACGCTCGGCGCCGCGCAGCTCCATGTCCTCGCGCCGCCGCCGAACACGACAATTAACAACGGTTCCGTCGGTATCCTCATGGAGTACGGTCAGTTTCGTGCGCTCTTCACCGGTGATTCGGAGCAGGACGAGCTGCGGTACTGGCTCACGTCAGGCGCGATTCGTCACGTCAACGTGCTCAAAGTCGCCCATCACGGGAGCCCGAACGGCACGAGCGCAAACTGGATCGCCGCCACTAAGCCGCAAGCAGCGGTGATATCGGTCGGGGCAGGGAACTCCTACGGACATCCATCCTCATTCGTGATCGCGGCGTGGGAGAATGCCGGTGCGCGCGTCTATCGCACCGATTGCGACGGCACCGTCTTTGTCGTCGCGAATGAAGACGGCAGCTTCGTCATCACGACCGATCGCGCCGAGCCGAACGGGGTTGTGCGGTTCCGGCCGTTCGCCCAGGACTCGGCTGTCTCGCCAGCCACGCCCGTCGAGGCCGTAGCACCCGCATGCTGCCGAGTGTGCTCGGCCGGCAAGGCCTGCGGCAACTCTCGCATCGCGCGCGACCGTCAGTGCCACAAGCCGGCAGGCTGCGCCTGCAACGCCACGCCATGAAGACCGCGTTCTACGCCGTGGATCGGCTCGAGCGCGACATCGCCGTCCTCGTCAGCGACTCGGGCGCGACGGTGCAAATACCACGTGTGGAGCTACCCACAGGCATTCGCGAAGGCGCGGTGCTGCGGGTGCGTTTCGGCGCGCAGAACCTGCCCGATTGGTCGAGCGCGGTCATAGACAAGGAAGAGGAGCGGCGGCGACTAAGGGAGGCGAAGGAGATGCTTGACGATCTGAAACGAAGCGATCCGGGCGGGGACATCAAGCTGTAGGATCACCAAATCATTGCGCTGTCCCAGCCCCCCCACACATTCTCTCCATGCCGCACCGCCTTTCCAAATCCCGCTACACCGCCGGCGTCCAATGCCACAAACTGCTCTGGTGGAAAGTCCACGAGCCCCTCGCCGTCGAGCTCCAGCCTGACAAGGTTCTACAGGACCGGTTTGATCAAGGCGCACAAGTAGGCACGTTGGCACGCACACGCTTCCCCGGAGGCGTGCTGATTGATTTGCCGCACACCGCCGTCGCCGAGCGCGTCAAGCTCACCCGCAAGCTAATCGACGACGGTGCGCCGGCGATCTTCGAAGCGAGCTTCCTCGCCGACAACACGTTCGTCGCGGTCGACATCCTCACCCCACAGGAGGGCGGCTTCCACCTCACCGAGGTCAAATCATCGTCCTCCCAGAAAGAGGAGCACCTCCCCGACGCCGCCGTGCAGGTCCACGTCCTCTCGCGATCCGGCATTCACATCACCGGCGTGGACGTCATGCATCTCAACAAGGAATGCCATTTCCCAGATCTGTCGAATCTCTTCGAGTGCACCGATGTGACCGCAGCCGTGCAGCCGCTGCTCGGGAAGATCGGCTGGGAGATTGACGCGCAGCTCGCGATGCTGGACGGCCCGTTGCCCGATGTGCCGATCGGGCTTCAGTGCCACGAGCCCTACAAGTGTCCGTTCATGGAGCGCTGCTGGCCGAAAGACGCGGGTCACATCATGCGGCTCTACAACATCGGGCCAAAGAAGGGATGTGACTTCTTGCTGACCGGCGTGAACCGGATCTCCGACCTTCCCGCGACGCAGAAGCTAGACGTCACGCAGAAACGCCAGATCCGCGCGATGAAGGAGGGCCGGATCATCGTCGAGCCCAGCCTCAAGGAGGCATTGGGGGCATTTGACTGCAGGCTGGGCTTTCTCGACTTCGAGACGATCATGCGCGCCGTCCCCGTCTGGCCCGGCATGGCGCCGTGGGAGCAGGCGCCGGCGCAGTTCAGCTATCACGAATCCAACGGCGACGGGACATACACGCACGCCGAGTACCTGGCGGAGGGCCCGAAGGACTGCCGGCCGGAGCTGGCTCGCGCCATGGTCGAGGCCACAAAGAACGCCGAGAGGGTGGCGACGTACTCGGCCTTCGAGAAGACGCGCATCCGGGGACTGCAGGAAGCGGTGCCGGAATTGCGCGCCGAACTGGAGGCGCTCGAGGGGAAGTTGGTAGATCTACTGCCGGTGGTTCGGGACAATGTGTACCACCCGGACTTCCTCGGCAGCTTCAGTCTCAAATACGTGCTGCACTCGCTGGTCCCGGAGCTGACCTACGACGACCTCGTGATCGTCGATGGGCTCGTGGCGAGCGTGGAGATCGCTCGGCTCCTCTTTGTGGCGGGCAAGATTCCGCAGGAAGAGCACGACCGCGTGCGGCAGGACCTGCTGAACTACTGCGAGCGGGATACGTGGGCGATGGTGAAGGTGCTGGAAAGGCTGCGGGAATTGGCATCCACACCCTGAAGGGTGTGCTCGGCTGGCACTGTCCTTGTATGTATGGACAGGGCGCCGATGAAGAAGCCAATTCGAGTGGGTGGGCGACAGCCCGTACCGTCCCGGGCCGAGAAGGCCGACCTTAAGCCAGGGCGTCGCTCGCGTACTCGCTGCAAGCCCGCACGGTTGTCTGGGCCGAAGAGCCCGTATCTGCAAGGCCGGGTGGTGGCGAGTGACCTTCGCGCGGGAGATCGCATGGCCCCCACCATCTTCGTTGGCATTGATGTTTCGAAAGACACGCTGGATATCGCCGTGCGCCCGAGCGCGCTGCGCTGGCAGCTCGCAAACGACGACGCCGGGATCCGCGACCTGGTGAGTCGGCTCGCCGAGCTCAGTGCCACCCTGGTCGTGCTCGAAGCCACGGGCGGGTATGAGCACCCGGCCGCGGCGGCACTCGCCGGCGCCGGCGCCGGTGTGGTGATCGCCAATCCGCGCCAGATTCGTGATTTCGCCCGCGCCACCGGCCAGCTCGCCAAGACCGACGCGATTGACGCAGGCATCCTGGCCTTGTTTGCGGAGCGGGTCCGTCCCGAGCCCCGAGCGCTGCCCGATGAGGCACGGCAGATGCTCGAGGCCTTGGTGACGCGCCGACGCCAGGTGACGGAAATGCTCGTGGCTGAGAAGAATCGGTTGGGCCATGCGCGGCGACCCGTCCGCCGCGGGATCACGGCGCACATTCGTTGGCTCGAGCGCCAGCTGAGCGACGTCGATCGCGATCTCGATGAGGCCATTCGCCAAAGTCCACTGTGGCGCTCCCAGGACGATCTGCTCCAGAGTGTTCCGGGGGTCGGGCCGATTACGAGTCGGACCCTGCTCGCGCAGTTGCCCGAGCTCGGCCTGTTGGATCGCAAGGAGATCGCGGCATTGGTGGGCGTCGCACCGCTGGCCCGCGACAGCGGCACGCTGCGCGGTCGCCGTACCATCTGGGGCGGACGCGCCACCGTGCGCGCTGTGCTGTACATGGCCACCGTTGCCGCCGCGCGCTGCAATCCCCTCATTCGCATCTTCTACCAACGCCTCCGGGCTGCCGGAAAGCCCGCGAAGGTGGCGTTGATCGCGTGCATGCGGAAACTCCTGACGATCCTCAATGCCATGGCGCGCACTCACACCCCCTGGCGACCGGCCCATGCTTGACATGAAACACGGTTGCTTAAGGACAATGTTTGCCGAGCGCAGGCTTTAGCCTGTGAATCCAAACAAGAAGGCCGGAGAGCTATTGCTCCCCGGCTTTCTTGGCGTAGCAAAACTGGCTTCTCTCTAGTGTAGCAGCTTCACGACTCCAAAGACCAGGCCAACGGTCGTGGCGGCTTGGGCGATCCAGAAACCGAATAGGCGTTTGGTGAGACGCGTCTCGAGCTGCTCCAGCTTCACATCCACATTCTTGAATCCGAGCTGCATCTCGGCTCTCAGTTCGGCGAAGCGACTGTTGAACTCCGCCCGCAGCTCGGCGATCCGCTGCTCGAGCTTGGCATCGAAGCGAGCGAAGTTGTGCTCGTTCAGCTCACGCAAGTCCGAGCGGTAGGTCGCATCCACCATCTCGAACCAGTCCACGAGTTAGTTGCAATGTCCCAATCCTCAGTCATCCGAATTACGATAACCGCCCCCTTTCATCCAACTCGGCACTGTCGGCGTGGACACAGGCGCCGCCTTGGGAGCGACTCGCTGGGGGGGGGCCGGCTTCGACGCCGGCGTCGAGGCAGGAGATTTGAAGCTCGCCAGATTTCTGAGAATGCTGTCGAGATTGCTGACCTTCATCGGAGGCTGCTGCAGCATGGCCGCCATGGCAGCGGCGAGTTGGTCGATCTGCGGCGATCCGATCCGACGTAATTGTTGCCAAACCGGCGATCGCCCCACCTGCAGAAAATCTTCGCGCACGAAGATCAGATTGTCGCCGGTATGAAAATTTTCCCATAGGCTGGCATCCTGCTCCAGCGCCGCCAGCGATACATAGATGACGAGCGCTGAAAACCGATCAAGCTCCTGCCCGTAGTCTTGCTCGCTCCGTTCGGGATGCTGGTAGGCACGGTGGCCGCTTTCCGTGGCGTGGCGGCCCTTCAAGGCCGGCACCCACATGCCGTCGTAGTCAACCAACTGAAACGATCCGCCGCGCACTAGGATATTGCCCTGCTGCAAATCGCCGTGCGCGACCCGAGCGGCTTCGAGGTCGCGAACGAGATTCACCCATTTTGCCCGCAATGTTGCGAGCAACCAGGGAAAGCGGAGCTGCTTCTCGACATAAGTGTGCAGCAGGTCGCCCTCCGCCCACTGCATTTTGACGATCGGGAACCACTTGGAGCCGATTTGGATGCCCTGCTTGAGAAACCGAAAATCAACGTCGTAGCGCAGGCTGACCTTGTGAAGATGTCTGGAAATCGCCTCATACCGTTCGGCATGGTCGCTGATGGGGCGCAGGAAGCAGCGAATCGCCCAGGTCTTCCTGAATGAGAAGAACCCGCCCGGTTTCGTGCCTTTGTAGACCACGGCGTTGGCCCCGGTGGCCGGCTTGGGCATCCCGAACTTATCGAGCTCGAGGGTGACCGCTCTTAATCCTGAGTCAGCAAAAGCCTTCTGCGGGTGCTGCACCGCCTCATGGTATTCGGTCAGGTCCGGCCAGGCCGCCATCGCTATCGCTCCTTCGCTGCAACCGGTGAATCGTGATGAATCACGCGGACCAGCGTAAAGTCGTCGTTGCGCAATCCATGCTTGCGGCCGTAAGCGACCATCGCGGCAAAGCTCTCTGGCGTACCCAGCTTCCGGTACAGCCACTTCCACAATGGTCGCCCGTTTTCATGCTGTTTCAGCAGCCAGGCGGCCACCGCATCGGTGGCGAGCAGAAGCATGTCTCCATCGCGCAGGCTGCCCTTGCTGATTTGGATCCGTTCGTGCGGTGGTTCGCCGTTCGACCTGGAGCCGATCAGATACGGGCTCATGGTGAATTGCGAAGATTTCTCCAAGGGGAAGGCTTTGAGCACCCGCATCCTTTTACCGACGTCATCGACCTGCATCAGGCAACAGTCACCAACGGCCAGCGCCGTCCACCGGTTGTTGTGAGCGTCAATCTGGACACCGAGGAAAGCCGCGAACGCGCCCTGCTCGGCCTTTTCGCTGGCGAACCAGGGGAGCGGCCGGCCCGCCAATCTTTGCCGCCAGAGGCGGCGTGCCGGTTGCAACCGCGCAAAAAACTCTGCCCCGGCGAGCTCACTTCGCACATAGCTTTGGGCCAACAGCGCTGCCCAGAGCTTGGCGAAACTGCTTTCGGTGGCGCCGTCGACCACCGCCACGCGGATGCCGGCCGGGGTACGAGTTTGCCGCTGCGCCCATGCATCCTCATACTCCTCAGCACTGTTGCCCGACTTTGGGCAGCAGAAGGCTTTTATGTCGCACTCGTTGGCCGCCGTGGCGTGGTTCACCGCAGCGGTGCTCAACGCAGGCGCACATTCGCCGGCCGCGTGCCGATATCGAGAAAATGAATGACGTGCAACGGTTGCGCGTTGAAGATGAATCCGCGCGAGTTTTCCGCGGCCGGCAACCCTAGCTCCGTCGCGCGTGCAACCATGAACGGTGTGAGCGTCGATGAGGCGTCAAAGAGCGCCTTGGCATGCTGATCCGGAAGTTTGCTGGCGTCGCCCGGCAATTCGATCGATGGCCCGGCCGTCGACGAAAGATGGATGTTGAAGAGCAAAGCCGAACCGTCCTCGCCGCTGACCGCCGTCAAGGGACGCGCCGCGGCAACGAGATCGCCATCCGTTGCCTCGCCGTCGGTGATGTTGATGACGATCGGTGGAAATCCCTGCGGATGCTCCTGGCACCACGTCGCGACAATCTTGGTTGCGTCCTTGAGCGCGGCGCACATCGGAGTGCCCCCTTTCCCATAGGGGTCGAACCAGACTGGGAATTTCACAGTTTGTTCCATCACTCCGCCGGCGCCATCGTCCGATTGCTTGGTTCGCTCTTCGATGCGCAACGGCTTGCCGGCCAATTCACTGATCGGTACCAACGAGCGCCCGCTCAGTTCACCGCCGAGCGCCGATTTACAGCTGTCCTCGCTGTAGCCCAGCACACCGACATGAAAGTAGTCGTAAATGGAGTCCGATTTGGCGCAACGGATGGACAGATTATGAATAAGCTTGTTGAGGATGGTCGCCAGCTCCTCGGCCTTCTTTTTGCCATTTCCGCCGGCAAAAGGGTCCTCCATCGACTCGGACTGGTCGACCAGAAACAGGAAACAGCCCGGGTTCTTACGACTGATTTCGGCTTGGTATGCCATGGTTGTTCTCCACTTTTGGCATGTTCGTTCTTGGGAGGGCCCTGCACCTTGTTCGTCGGGGCCAAAGCAGGCTGTGACTGTTGTCACCTCCTGATGGGGCGCAGCGGTGTAGCAATGACTTGCACTCATATGCCACCAGTCAGTCGGCTGCGCCTGCGAGGCCAAGCAACCGTCGGCTGAAGCCTTCGCCGAGCCGGCCCTTCAGGGCACGGAAACACGAAAGCCGAAGAGCTGTTGCTCTCCGGCTTTCTCACGTAGCGAACTGGCTACGCGGAGACCCCGCAAGTACAAAAAACATCGGCGAAACAGTCGGCCGACTCAAGAGTGAAAGCGAGGGTGCTGGTGATGCAGTTCAGGTAAGTGCTGCAGGTAACCAAACGAACGCTGACAGGTCATCTACAGCGTCAGATACACAATCTTGACGAAGTCGTCGCCCTTGAATCTCCCCGTGCCCCAGTCGCCATCGAGATCGGTAAACGGCTTGGCGGCGATGGACTCTTCCAGCGATTTCCCGGACGCCTTGAGCTTTCGTACCCGGTCCGCCGCCGTCGCAAGCATGTCACGATACCTCACGAGGTCGGCCCGCGTGGCGAGCGCGCCGTGGCCCGGTACGATCTTGGTGTCCGCGTCGGCGAGGCGCAGCAGGCGGTCCGACCCCTCGATCATCCCGTCGACTCGGCCGCCGGTGTTGCCGTCGATGTAGGGATACCTGCCGTTGAAAAACACGTCGCCTGCATGCAGCACGTTGGCTTGCTCGAACCGCACGATTACGTCGGTGTCGGTGTGCGCCGGCCGAACGTGCGACACCGCCAGCCGCTCGCCATTCGCCTCGAGCGTGTACGCGTCCTTGAACACGCGCTGGGGTAGGGCGCCGGCGGGTGAGGGCGGGAAGTCGAGCTCGAGCACCGCGAGGTGATGCGGCTGGGTCATCCGCCGCCTGGTGTTCTCGTGTGCCACCACGGTGGCACCCGCGGCACGCAGTGGCGCGTTGTTGTCGGTGTGGTCGAAGTGCCAGTGCGTATTGATCACGAACTTCACAGGCGCGCCGAGTGCTTTAAGCGACTCCTGGACCTTGGGCCACGCGGGCGCGGCGAACGTGTCCACCACGATCAACCCGTCCGAGCCGTGCAGCACCACCACGTTGCCGCCCGGCCCGGAGAGCAGGGTGAGATTCTCGCCGAGCCGCTGCGCCTGGATCGGGACGGCGCCGATCTGTGCTCGAAACGCCGCCGTGCGATCTGGAGCTTGCTCCATTCTGAGCCCCGCAGGGGCGAAGGACCTGCTTTTGGGAAAAAGCGCACCCGCGCTCAGCGCTGCCATCATCCGCAACCACTCGCGTCGCGTCCCGCTCACAGTCCACCTGGGTTTTGGAGTTGTGGTGCAATATGTGCCCGCTGTCGCGGGCAAGGATACCTCGACTGGACACAAGGCCCGCGCGCCTCCATGCTAGACCACCCTGCACAAGGACTCGCTCGGGCATAGTCCCCGACCTATCTTAGGCCCCATGGGCGACGTTCTGGCTCGCCTGCAGTCCGCCCTGGGCGACGCCTACCGGATCGAGAAGGAGCTCGGCGGGGGTGGGATGAGCCGGGTCTTTCTGGCTCAGGAGCGCGAGCTCGAGCGGCAAGTCGTGGTGAAAGTCCTGCCCCCGGAGATGGCGGCCGGCCTGAACGCCGAGCGCTTCCGCCGCGAGATCCAGCTCGCCGCCTCGCTGCAGCATCCGCACATCGTCCCGCTCCTTGCCGCTGGCCATGCGGACGATCTCGTGTACTACACGATGCCGCTCATCGAGGGGGAGTCGCTCCGCGCCAAGCTCGCGCGCGAGGGGGAGCTCCCCATCAACGAAACGACGCGGATCCTATGCGACGTGGCTGACGCGCTGGCCTACGCGCACGAGCACCGGGTCGTCCACCGCGACATCAAGCCCGACAACGTGCTGATTGCGCGCCACCACGCGGTCGTGACTGACTTCGGGGTCGCGAAGGCGTTGAGCGAGTCCACGGGGAAGACCTCGCTGACGTCAGCGGGGGTGGCGCTCGGGACGCCGGCCTACATGGCGCCGGAGCAGGCGGCGGCGGACCCGCACACCGATCACCGCTGCGACATCTACGCGGTGGGGGCCCTCGGCTACGAAATGCTGACGGGCCGACCGCCCTTTACGGGAGCCACGCCCCAGCATGTGCTGGCCGCGCAGGTGACGGAGGCGCCGGAGCCAGTGACGAAGCGGCGGGCCACGGTGCCGGCGGCGCTCGCGGCGCTGGTGATGCGGTGTCTCGAGAAGTCGCCGGCCGACCGCTGGCAGACCGCCGCGGAGCTGCTCCAGCAGCTCGAGGCGATGGCCACGCCGAGCGGGGGCCTCACACCCACGGGGGCGGTCTCTGTCGAGCGCCCGTTGCGCCGGAGCTGGCGTACCTGGGAACGCTGGCCGGTGTACGTGGGCATGGCGGCCCTCGGGCTGCTTGCCGGGTTCGGGGTGGTCGCCCGCTTCCATGCGCGATCGGGACCGAACCGCGCCGCCGCGCGCAAGATGCTCGTCGTGCTGCCCTTCGCTAACCTCGGCCGGCCGGAAGACGAGTACTTCGCGGACGGGATGACCGAGGAGCTCACCGCCCGGCTCGCAGGGCTGCACGGGCTCGGCGTCATCGGCCGCACCAGCGCCGTCCAGTACAAGAAGACCACGAAGACGATCCCGCAGATCGGCCAGGAGCTGGGGGTCGCGTACATCCTCGAGGGGACCGTCCGCTGGGAAAAGCCGCCCCAGGGCCCGAGCCGCGTGCGGGTCACGCCGCAGCTCATCCGCGTCTCGGACGCGAGCCACGTCTGGGCGAACGTGTACGACGCGGTGCTGGCGGACGTGTTCGACGTCCAGTCGAGCATCGCCACGCAGGTGGCGGAGACCTTGGACGTGACCCTGCTCGCGCCGGAACGCCAGGCGCTCGGCGTGAGACCGACCGCGAACCTCGAGGCCTACGACTCCTACCTGCGGGGCGAGGACTACGACGCGAGACAATATCGGGAGGAGGATGCCCACCTGGCCGTGCGGATGTACCAGCGAGCCGTTCAATTGGACCCCAAGTTCGCCCTCGCCTACGCCGCGCTCGCGCGCGCGCACCTGTTCCTGTCGTGGATTTTCGATCAGACAGGGGAGTTGCCGAAGGCGCAAGCCGCCCTGGGCCGCGCGCAGCAGCTCGGCCCCGAGCTCGCGGAAACCCACCTCGCGCTGGGCTACTACTACTACTGGGGGAGCCGGGACTATGACCTTGCGCTAGAGCAGTTTGGCTGGGTGCGGGAGCGGCAGCCGAACGACCCGGACGTGATCAGCGCGATCGGCTACATTCGCCGCCGCCAGGGTCGATGGGCGGAAGCAGTGAGCAACCTTATCCGGGCCGCGGAGCTTGACCCGCGCAGCCATTCGCTCTTCTTTGACCTCGGGCAAACCTACCGTCTGCTGCGTCGATACTCGGAGGCCGAGCGCGCCCTCGGGCGGGCGATTTCGCTCGCTCCGGAGGTCCCTGGATACTATGCCCAACGAGCGGACCTTTATCTGATGCAGGACGGAAACGCCACGAGGGCCGGGCAGGTCTTGCAGCAGGCCGGCAACACCCTCGACCCCGCGCGAATCCTGGCGGACCCGATTGCAGGGGAGTACCGTGAGCGGGTCAGGGTGCTCGCCGCTGACTATCACGACGCGCTCACCCGCCTCACGCTGCAGGCGGTGGGGGGCGACAGCGCCGGCTATTACCTGACCAAAGCAGAATTCTATGGCGTGAAGAACGACATCCCGGCGGCGCATGCCTACTATGACTCTGCCCGTGTTGTCCTAGCAGCAAAGATGGCCGCCCGACCACCGTACAAGGCATCGGGGCAGCAGCCGGTGGAAACTCAACTGGCCCTGGCCTACGCCGGCCTGGGTCGCAAGGCCGACGCGATTCGACTGGGGCAAGAGGGGGCCCAGCTTGTCCCAGTGTCTAGAGATGCGTTAGCCGGACCCCGTGCGGTGCTCGACCTGGTTGAGATCTATGTACGGACCGGGGAGTACGATGCCGCCCTCG
>Ga0209161_10002479_pt1 | contig 15118 bp, 16 predicted proteins | sample GraSoiAngelo_155_FD_186169 | JGI IMG/M metagenome (GOLD analysis project Ga0209161, IMG submission 186169) | Grasslands soil microbial communities from the Angelo Coastal Reserve, California, USA - 14_1009_13_30cm (SPAdes) (version 2) | ecosystem: Environmental > Terrestrial > Soil > Grasslands...
GTACGAATGCCAATGCGCCGATAAAAAACCCGAAAATGAGCGTAGCCAGGGCTGCTTGCTTGGTTCCGCGGCGCCAGAAGACTCCAAAGAGAAATACTGCAGTGATAGGAGGAGCAAGATCGGCTGCAATGACGTTAATCGCTTCAAAAATACTGGAATACCTTCCCCCTTGGGTCGACCACAGTATTGCGAGCAACATGACAACAACCGAACTGATACGGCCAACTGAAACTTGCGTGCGATCTGAGGTTTGCGGCCGGAGCCGTTTAACGATGTCCACGGCGACCAGCGTTCCTGAACTGTTTAACGCAGCAGAAACGGCACTGAGCAGAGCGGCAAGCACAGCCGCCGAGATCAATCCTTTAAGACCGGTCGGCAGCAATTGATTGATGAGAACTGGAAGAGTTTGATTGCTGGATGTGCCGATCTGGTCCCGAAACAACACATAGGCGATCACGCCGGGCAAAACAAGGAAGAACACGGGCAAAATCTTAAGAAAGCCCGCGAGCAAGGGGCCGAGTTGCGCGTCGCGTTCAGATCGCGCTCCCAGCACGCGTTGAACGATCGTCTGGTCCGTACACCAATACCAAACACCGAGAATCGGATACCCGAGAAAAACGGCGTACCAGTTCAGACCGACTGGGCTGTGCCATTGCAGCATGTGCAACTGATCGGGTTTTGTCGCTGCGACAAATTGCGCCAAGGTGTGAATGCCATGTTGGGGGAGGGCACGTAAGGCAGATACCGTTATAATGCAGGCTCCGAGAAGCAGAAAACCAGTATTGAAAGTTTCGGTGACCACAACCGCTTTCAACCCGCCCAGGACGGTGTAGATAGAAACCACAATCGAGACGATCAGGATTGAAGCAACCACACTGATCCCGAAGAACTGCTGAAAGACTGCCGCTCCCGCGTAGATGCTCATTCCAATGTGAATGAATAACGCGGCCACAATTGCCATGAAGGCGAGGAAAGAGCGACACGCGGGACTGTAGCGTCTCTCCAGAAATTCAGGCAGCGTTGAGAGCCGGCTGCGGAAGTAAAACGGCGCAAAGACCAGGGAGAGGAGGATTAGGGTAAAAGCGGCCATCCACTCGAAATTTCCCCAGACTAAACCGTCATTGTATCCAGACGCCGTAAGCCCAACCAGATGGATGGTAGAGATGTTGCTTGCGAAGAGCGCCGCACCCACAATCCCCCATGGAAGGGAACGACCTGCGAGAAAGAAAACTTGTCCGGTTACCCTTTGTTTTCTGGTGGAGAGTATGCCGATGGATAAAATTGCGATGATATAGCCAACTATGATTGCCAAGTCGAGGATCGGAATTCGCAATATTTTCCTCCTTGCAGGTGCCGGAACTGCTTTCTACGCGTCCGAATCATCCAACTCGACAACTGCCTTGATCAAGGTCAACTTATTCGGCAGATCCTGGAGTCGCTGCGGGACTTCGATCAGTGCCATACGATCTGTGATCCACGGAGTCGTGTCAATAAGGCCTTCCTCGAACATCTGGACGATCCGCGGGAACTGACCACAACTGTTGCGACTGGCATAAATCGTAATCTCGCGCCGATGCAACAAGGCATCATTGATCGCAACCGGATCCTTGGTGAGTCCGACGAATACCAGGCGCCCGGTTGACGCCACGTGTTGCAAGCTAGTACTCATTGACTCAGCGCTACCCGTAGCGTCAAAAACCACGTCGGCAAGCTGATCATCGGCCTGGAGGAGGGCTTCAGCACCCATCATCTCGGCAAACTTGCGGCGCCACGAGTTTAGTTCCACGACTCGTACAGTTGATCCTGCAAGCCGTGCGAACTGGACTACGCCAAGGCCGATGGGACCGGATCCGATGACCAGCGCGCTCTCGCCTTTCTTCAAGCCGCTTCTGCTGACAGCATGAGCACCGATCCCGAGTGTCTCAATCAGCGCCAATTGGTCGAGCGAGAGGGTTTTGGACTTATGAAGAAGGTCGAGGCGTACCGATAAAAAGCCTTGCATACCTCCGTCAACGTGAACTCCGTAAAGGCGAAGTTGCTCACAACAGTTCGTGCGTCCACGAAGGCACGCTCTGCAGGAGCCGCAATAGATGTAGGGATCGATGGCACACTTGTCGCCGATCTTAATGCCGTTTCTATTGTCCGGAATCTCGACGACCTCTCCCGCGAGTTCATGTCCTAGCACGCGAGGATAGGTATATATGGGATGGCGTCCGGCAAGCGCGTGAATTAAGGCCTCTCCGGGCAACGCTGAAGGTCGTTCTACTTGACGTTCCACCAACTGACCCGGGGCTGCCAATAGAATCTGCCTCATTGCGTCCTTCTACTCCTAGTCTTGAAAGCGCTCTTGATATTGGTTCAGCCAAATAAACTGAGACGGCATTATAGGGAGGTGAAATGCTTGCCGTCAAGGAAATCCTGTATCGAGATAGGGATAAGCGCGGTGCAGCCGCAAAAGAATCGGGCAAAAACGATCTCGTCTCTAGGTTGAGATTGCAGTAGTTGCTGTACCAATTAAGCTGCTGGCCGTAGAATAGATCCTGAGTGAGTAGCTTTCCCGTATCTATATCGGGGCTTGGGACCTATAATTTCTGCGCGATCATGGTACCTTCGGTGCAAACTCGTCGCAAGCCGCCAGCCGACACTCGGGTCACTGCGAAACTCATCCGTAGCATCAAACGCCTTATCTCGACCGGGGCGATTGTACCAGGGGCAAAGTTCCCCCCCGAGCGAGAACTAGCCAAGGAGTTCGGTGTAAACCGGGCTTCTCTTCGTCAGGCTTTGAAAGTGCTCGAGATCATGGGTGTGCTGACTCAGCGAGTCGGCGATGGGACCTACCTCAGCGCAAGCGCAGAAACGATTCTGAAAGAACCGCTTGACTTCCTAATCCTATTGGACGACCTCTCGCATCACGAACTGATGGAGACACGGATGACCGTGGAACCGGAACTGGCCGCGCGGGCTGCTGAAAGGGCAACAACGGAAGATCCTGTAAGCCTTCGACGTGCGATTGCCGCTATGGAGAACTGCCGTACTAATCAGGAGCGATTGGAAGCCGACCTTGCATTTCATCAATGCATTTTTCGGGCCAGTGGAAACCGCATCTGCCACTTGTTATTTAATGTGATTCACCGCAGCGTGCTAACGAGCATGTCACAACTTTCTACGCGTGTGCCGCTTGACCGGCCACTCACATTCCACAAGCGGATCTTTGCGGCTATTCAGCAGCGTAACCCGCAGGACGCGCGCCGCCAAATGCTGGAGCATATTGCCGATACCCAGATGCTGCTCGCTTCGGCCTCGAAGTAGCCGTATCGCGGCGCTACCTCGAACTCCTCATGCTATTTCGTGGCTGCGAATTCCAGCCTAGTTGGCCTTTCCGAGTCCAATTTCAACCAGACCACAAGATCGCGGCCTTCAAGAGTAGGCACGAAGCCGTACCGAAAATCCGCCCCGCGAGCGACCAGTTTCCGGTCAATGCGGAACTTTAGGTCGGCGTCGCCCCAATTTCTGATCACGAAGGCAGGATTTATTAACGGCGATTCAGAACTTGCCTGCAACAATATCCGCAGTTGTGGAGCGGAAGTAGCGGTTTGACGAGTAACCACAAATGCCCGCTGGGTCTGGTCGTATCCTTGGCTCTGGAATCCTACTCCACTCACCTCGATACTGGGCGCTGAGAGCCACGACTTTGCCAATGGAACCAGTTGCGCCGCTGACTTCGTTGTCAAACCGTGCAACAGGATCTTGGTCATAGTGTTATCTGTCTTCGTGTACGGATCCCAAATAATATGTGACAGCGATGAATGCGACGGCCGGTCCGGCGCCACCGCGGAAATGCCGCTCGATCTCACCTGCGCTACCGGCCAATGGTTCCACCATTCGAACATCGAGTAGGTCACCTCTCCGGTATATGCCTTCATTGACGAATTCACTGGCGAAACGATCTGGAACGGCTTCCAATTCGACTTGAGATTTACCACTTGAATGTTAGGTCTCTCCGGCTTGTCATCGTGGCGATCTTCAATTCGCGGGGATACTGTTGTCGGGGCACAAGCATTGCTCTCCTCCATTCAATGTAATTGGCCCCTTAATCTCCTGTCTCACTTTTGGGGTGCACTCCACTGCCCCTTTCCCCTGCACCCCAAATCCCCGCCGACCCGGCCTCCGCTTCGCTCCGGACAATCTCGCTTGACGATTCCGAACACTTACTTCACAATCACCATGCCAGCGTCGCTTCGCTCCGACTGCTGTTCACCTTCGCTCCGGAATCGATGTTCGCCTTCACCGGAATACCCAACCAGCCTCGGGACTCGCATCTCGACAAACAATCTGCTCAATCGCCACATGTTGCCGGCGTTAAATCGCTGCCGGCATTGTGGCCTCAATGATGGCAAAAAGCACTTGGAACAAAATCACAGATACGAGGGTGATGAACGATTGCCACGGTGGCACGGGTGGCATGCGGCACGGCGTGGCCTGGGAACCAATCTCTATCGGCTTGGAGTTCCCGATAAAGTGATTCAGGCCATTCTTCGCCACTCGAACGTCAACGTCACGCTTGGCTATTACATCAAGCCACAAACCCCGGACGTTGTTGCAGCGATGGGCAGGTTCGAAGCGGAAATAGCTGCTCACGATTTTGGGGACACCAATCGGACACTAAATCGGACATCGAGTGCAGTACCCGAATCCGTAAACTGATCTTTTCGAAGAGGTTAGGATGGAGCCGACGAGCGGACTTGAACCGCTGACCTGCCGATTACGAATATGGCGGTTCCCCTGTCTCAACTGACCGCCGCCGACGCAGATGAACCCACCATCGAGACCATCGGCGACTGGCACCACTGCGTGGCACAGGGCTAAACGCCGACATCTGCGGCTTGCTCTTCGTGTACAACCGCGATCGCAAGTTCCATTCACCAGACCCGATCAGCCAGGCAAATTGCTTGAGCTTTGCGGTTCGCCTGGGGAATGACAGGATGACATTCGCCATCGGCTCCGCAGAATTTTCGTTAGGGACAGTCCTGTCGTTGGGGAAAGCCAACCCACAAGCCAACCCGCAGATTGATGTGTCTCGTACGACTTCCGCGAACTTTGGCAGTCCCCGCGGTCTTGTAAGTCGTTGAAAAACCTAGTACGCTTAACCTCACACGGTGGAAGTCATAGGTTCAAATCCTATAGCGCCCACCATCTATTCTCCTCACGCGTGCAATCACTTGCGCGTGTTTGGCTTTTCTACTCCGCAGAAATTCAGCCCGATGCCAGCCCGATGGAATCATTGGGTTGACTCCAACGCGGGCTTCATCTTGAGCAACTGGTCCATGTACATGCGCTGAGCGTCCAACGCCTTTCCGAAGTTCCCATGCGTGTAAACCGCCGTCATGTCGGGTTTGGCATGACGCAGCATCGTCTGACTGACAGTGATGTCCTTTGTGGTTTCGTTCGCCCATGTGCTTAGGCTATGGCGGAAGCAGTGCCAGCCAAAACGCTCACGTTCACTTACCAGTCCCAAGTCGATTGCGGCTGGTTTGACGAACTGGGCGTTCATGCTCTGCCCCCACAATGGCTGTTTGCCTTTCAGGGTCGCGCGAGGCGAGGACAAAATTGTCATCCTTGCCGTACTCGGTCTGTTGATACAACTCAAGAATGTTTGCTTCGAGAGACTCACACATCGGGACTGGTGCTTTGCTGGCTTTGGTCTTGGTACGATTCAAAATCTCTCCACGCCGGAACACCTGCTCAATCGAGATCTTGTTCTCGCGCCATAAGACATGACCCCAGCGGAGTCCAAGACATTCGGAAATGCGCACACCTGTGGCAGCGACCAGCAGCACGGCAATGTTTACCGGACTGGGCAGACGTGCCACCAGTGAGAAAACCTCTTCCGGAGTGAGAAGTCGGATCCTCGGATGTCCTTGCGGGCACCGCAGATCGGAAGACGCAAAAACGAACTCTGTGCAGATTGGCCGCTGCAATCAAATTGCAAATCCTGGACAAATTGTTTTGCTGTGCGGAAGCGGCTCTCCGCTACCACATAGTTCCGATGCGGAAACGGGTATAATCTCTGTATGCCGAGAGCAGCCTTATTTACGCTGCTGGTCGCTTCCGTTCTGAACGGGTCTCTGCAAGCACAGCGAGCAACCGCGACATTTCACGGCAATGCTGCCGGACAGCCTGTTCGCTCAGGTTTTGCCGGGCAGCGCGGCTTCCCAAACAGATTCTTTCCAAGACGCGGATTCGTTCCAAGCGGTTTTCACCGCCACGACGGCTTCGGTTCCATTTTTGTCCCATATTCTGACTGGTACGACGGGCCGGTTGGGTACGAGCAGCCCGATGCTGAAGCAGTGAGGAACGGGCCTGTGCCCCCAGTAGAAATTCTACGGACACCGGAACCTCCTGTACCCGAGGCGCAGGTCATCGAAATTCCGAGCGTTGCAGATTCAACCGCCGCCAAAGTGCTACCGCCGACCATATTCATCTTGGCAAACGGAGAGCGACTGGAAACTCGGCGGTATGTGCTCACAGCAAGCGATTTGTCGGTCCGCATTGACCGTCAGCTGCGCACCGTCCCGCTTGACATGCTCGACATCAACGCGACGATTACCGCCAATCACGAACACGGAATTGATTTGCGGATTCCCGCCGACCGGAATGAGATTTCCTTAAGCTTCTGAAAAGCCAATCAATACGCCGGATTTGCTTCGCCGAGATAGAACTCGCAACGCCCTCCGGGCTGCGGTAAACAGCCCGGCACGCCGTCACTCCATTCGCGGCTCGATTAGTGTTTAATCTCTCTCACAAAGGCCCAGCAAATCCCGCTCCGAAGCGCTCAGAGAAGTGAATCGACAAAATATTGGGGTTTCTGGCTTCGCGACGCCCGCGCTCATTTCTCAGCGGACGCACGCGCCGATCCGCAGTTCAATGACAAAGTTAGTGTACTTGTCCATTTCCGCTGGATTGTCGGCTCGCACCTACCCGCCAGCCGGACCAACCATGGCGTAAGCCTCTAGGAACTCCTTCGCTAGCTCACTGGCGTACTTCACGTTGCCCTTCAGTAGTTCCTCGAAGCCGCGCTTGGCAGCCTTCAGCAGAGCTTCGTCCGGCGTTTCGCCTAGCATCCTTTTCGTGAAACCGCCAGGGCGTTCTCAAAATTCATCGTGGGGAAGTACTCCGAAGCTCTGGCTTTTGGAATCTGCCACACGTTCCACATCCCTCCTGAGCGCCTTGCTCGGTATCCTCATACTGCCCCGGATAGACAGGGACCGCACTGGTTAGGCCTCTTTTCAAGCGTGACCGCATCAACGGCGGCCAGCGGTTTCGCCATACGAGGCTTTTGGTACATCAAGCGACAGAAGACCCGGTACGTGAGCCACATCCGCCATGCAGTAGGCAGCAATGGAAGCGAGGTCCCGTGCCGCCCACAGTTGCGCGACACTGTTGCCGTGTCCGGCCTTGCAACCGCATCCAAGTGCCTGCCCGAGAACCTCCAGCTTTACGAATTTGCGGAAACCCCAGTTTGTCCAGAGCTGCATAGTGTCGATGACGTCTTCGCTGTGTCCTTCCTACAATCGATGTGGCGCGTAGGCTTAATGCCCAAAATCCACGAGCGCTGGCGGATGAACGGGATATCGAATTCGAGCAAGTTGTGCCCGTCCGTCGGCTGCAAAAAAGCTTGCCCCAGAGCAATGGGTTTCGCAGGCAGAGGCGGCCCAAATGAGGGGGGTGAGTCGCCAAGCAATAGTACGGCTAGTTAAAAAGGGACGTTTTACCACCTTGTGCATTGCGGGAAAAATACTGCTGAAGAAGTCCGAAGTTGAGCACTTCAAACCAAAACCGCCGGGGCCTGCGCCGAAAACGCGCCGCTGAGCATTTCTCTGCCTATTTCTGACGCATTGGCGCGTTCATGTAGCCCCTCAGGCTCGTCGCCGAAGTGATCGCAGGCTCACAGCCCTTTCGACCATATTTAATGGCATAAGGCATTCAACTCCGTTCAGGCGACGACCACGACATTATTCACGTAGTGCGGCTTAAAACTTAAAACCACCGTAAGCACCTCGTCATCGAAAGAATGCCGACGACGATTAGCGTGTTGTGCGCCAAGTATTTCTTCAGTGCGAAAAATGAATTTTGTGCCCAGCGAAATCGACCCGAGCATCGTAAGTCCAGATGTCCGTGTTCGCAGGCAGGAAACACAATCGAAAGTGACAGGATGGTCTGCGCAAATGTAGTCGGCCTTCGTTGGAGCACAAAGCTCCTGGCGTTGATGGAATGCGCGCCCACTCAGACCGGAAGATTGCTTCCAACTTTACTCGGGCGTGAGAGCCGACATTGTCATGGAGTCAATTACACTCATCGACTCGGTTGTTGAAGGGAAGAGTTAAAGGCTCCAGCACACTCGTGACCGGTCAGCGGCGTTTGCCGACATTCTGCACTGAGCTGCAGGTTTGCAGCAAACTTGTCCGCCAAATCCTGCAGCGCTTGCAGGTCGCGTCTTCCAAATGCGTATGGCCGCCGGGAAAACACTGCAATCAAGCCGAGCAACTGAACTTGATCAAGGAGAGGCACGACAATGATGGCGCTAACGCCGAGTTTCCGGCACGCATCGGCATCCCGCCGGGAGTCCAACGCCGCATTACTGCACCACTGCATTGTTCCGCTAGAAGTGCATACACCTGTAAAGCCAGATCCTGTATTGATCATAGTGCCAATTTCGGAAGCAAAATCACCCTCTGCTGCCTGGCAAATCAGCTCCCCTTGCTGCTCGATTGCAATCGCAGCGCCAGTCGCACAGGTCGCTTGAAGCGCCGCTTGGACAATTTCCCGGAGAAGATGGTTGGGCACAAAATTGAGCAGCTCAGTGCTGGGGATGGCGTCGATGCGTGCGTCGGTCAGAGCGTCGGTCCTCACGTCGTCGCTTGCGGATAACTGGAATGGCTGGATGGTCAGCTCAGCGGCCAGGCCTTCTAGTATGAAGTCTTCAGTCGCTTCAGTGATCCATTGGCTTTTCGCTTCGGCTTTATCGAGCGCTGATGCGTCGAACGCTCGGTCGTGGATGGTTTCAGTCTTCTGCTGCCTGATCGTTTCCTGTGCAGCCTCTTGTGCAACCGCCAAGACGAGAAAGCTGGGATCCGGCATCAGAGCGCCAAGATGCTCGCAAGATCTATCTGCTTCCGGTTCGGGGCGAAAGTCCAGTTCCGCAGGAGTTTGTCGACGAGTGATTTTCCGACGGTCGTTATATTCCTGAATAGTGAAGGCAGCGGATAGCACGCCCTGAAGGCATTGCTCGTCGAATATCAGTTTGGGCAAGTTCGAGGGCATGTCAATCGGCGGGAGAAAGGGTCGTCGAATCCGACGCCATTGTAGCGCAACTCTGGCCAGTTTGAAACGAAGAAAACGGACGACTTTGCGCCTTGGGGATTACTCCAGCAAACGTGTGGAGCTTTGCTCTGCCAGAGCTGGGTAGAGGTTGTTCCGATTGACAGCTACTCCTCAGAAACATAAGTTAAATAAGTGGCTTCTTGTGTGCTTTGGTCGTCTTTGCAGTCCTCCTCCCAGTTAAGCGACGCTGATACTCATTTACATCCGAGCAAGGCTTGCTTCTGGCGAGCCAAACATCGCTCTTATTGGCTCACGCCGCCTTCTTCTTTTTTGGATTGTGCCAGTTAGGACCGATGTCCGCTGTCTTTCCATTAGAAGGCTTCATTTTCGGAGGCTGTTGCGGAGGCCCTCCTTCTTCGGTTTCCTCGAACCATCCCTCCCCTTGGCACAGCGCTTCTGCTTCATCAAACATCCAGCCATAGATGATCAGCGTGATTTCAGGACTCTTATGCCACAAGTGCTTTGATATCGCAGGCAGTTCATCCTGGTGGTGATTCAGTCCATAGTGGACAAAAATATCGCGAAACAGGTGGGGGTTAACGCGCCGCCCCGTATATCTCAATGTTAAGTTCGAAACCAAGGAACCAAGTTGACCTTTTGTGAGCGGCCCACCATCCTCGGCAAAGTACCGAGCGCCGCTCGGGAGATTACGAGGCTCCAGGCCCTTTGCACGCCAGTCGAGTAACGTTCGTCCTGAGCAACCAAAAACTTTCCCAAGCTCCTCGGGCGTATAGGTACCCTTTTCGGGCATGCCTGCGTCACGCAAGAGACTTTCGAACAACGGGTATCTGGGAGTGGCTGCGGCATCGACATACCACTTGATCTTGTCCATAGGCGATAACTTGTCCCAGTGAGGCTGGGGGATGATCTTGGGCGCTTTCGCCAAAAGCTCGTCCAAATCCTGAAGCGGGCTTGCTGGCAGTTGGTTTTTGGCGACTTTTCCTGTGTCGATCGCCTCACCAAGCCCGTCGGGTTCTTGTTGAGACGCTCGGGTCGAGGGAGAGTATCCATTCGGAAGTTAGGCGGTTTGTGTGCTTCGGCACCGAGTCGCCAGGATTACCCTATGCCCCCCTGGCATGACCCAAGAAAGCTATAGGCTACGAGTCTCCGATAGGGCACAATTCTGCCGTCAACCCACGTTGTGCATCCATCCCAAGTGCCTTGAGTCTTCTGGGCTGGCTATTTCAATCCCTCGACCACATAAAGGTCGCTGAGCAAGCGGCGATAGCCATAGACGTAGGTTCTTGCGTCGGCAGTCATTAGGATGGGACCGATGAACTCAACTCCCGCGGGATCCGATGGCCGCAGCTCTTTCCAATGCGTTCGCCGGCCCGAGGAGAGTTCGATCAGGTCGACTTTGGCGGGCAACTCCGCAGAGCGGTACACAAAGATAGAATGGCCGTCGCTGCTCCAGGCGACAGGCAACTCGCCTGCTCCAAGACTTGGAATGAGGCGTGGGTCTCCGCCGCCAACGGGGTAAAGATAGCCCTTCTGATCGGGACCGACCGCCGCGACCTCCTTGCCGTCGGGCGAAATCAAGTACGCCAGTCCGTAGGTCCCCTCGGGCGAAATAGCCAACGGCTTTCCTCCTGCTAAATCCTGCACATAAAGGCGCACTCCGTGGTCGGGTTCGTTGCCGGAGAAGAGGAAGTGTTTGCCGTCGGGGAACCAGCGAGCACCGACGTAGTTCATGGGCTTCCCGGATAGCGTTTGGGGCTCGCCCGCTCTGGTCGGAAGCACTACCAGCTTACCGACTGCATCGCTTGTTGTCGAAAGCACCCATCGTCCATCGGCTGACAAAGCAAAAGCCCTGCCCTCAGCCAGACGTACGGCGGGTGATCCGTCGGTTTGGCGAAGGTAGCCGGTGTATCGAAGTCCGCCCCCTTCTCCTTCCTCCCGAAAAAGCAGCGTTTTCCCATCCGTCGAGAGGTCGGAGGGATAAGACCAGTCAAGCCAGGAGAGATCGCGCTCTGAAGTGTCTCCGGCGGCCAGTCCGATCAATCCCCGCCGTGTGTTGTCGCGCGCCAACAGAACCCGTCCATCGTGCCCGATGTCCAGCAGCCTCAAATCACCAGGTACTCGTGCTACCAAGCGCTGGTGGCCGGAGAGGTCCACCGCGTAAAGGACACGATCGATGCCCGTGATGGTCGCGGTGAACCAGAGTTCCTTACCGTCCGGGGACCACACCAGACCCTGGGCGGTATAGAACTCGCTGGACAAAGTTCTCTTGTTGCCCGCAAGATCGACGAGCGTAACCGAGCCCGCGTCATCACCAGCCAGAGGATGGTCAATGAAGGCGACCCAATTCCCCGCGGGCGAGACTCGTGGGTCACTGATCCAGCCACCCGTCTGGTAGAGAACCTTGTCGACCGGGAACTCCAGGCGGCTTTGGCCGCCCACGTCCCGCACTACCGCGAGAGTATTCCCATCGGGAGACCAATCGGCCCACTGCACGTCGTCCAGAATTTCACGGGGAGCACCTCCGGCCAGGGGCATTCGCGCCAGAGTGCCGATGTGGATGTAGGACCGAACCTGCTGGCTGTGGAGCAACACGGCCAGCTCTCCGGTGGAAGAAATCGCTAGAATCTCGGCGCCGGGCAGCTCCAACGAACGTGATTGAAGGCTTTCCGGGCGGGCAACCAGAACTTCCAGTGGGCCGCCTTCCCAAGTCGCGCTGTACACGACACTCCGTCCATCGGAAGCGAAGCGTGCCATGCGGACCGTGCCCCTGCGAAACGTGATCTGGCGATACGTAGCAGGCGGTGGGATGGGCCGGTGTTCTGCCATGTAACCACCAGCGAATGCGGCTGCCACAATCAGAAGAGTGGCTGCGCCCCAGGTCGCAACGCGCCCCCGCCGACGAGAGGCGGGGGCGACTTCTGTCTGAACTTCTTCGCGAGTCCGAACTCCAGCGGCAAGCGCGGGCATACGTTTCGAATCGGTATCCCGTTTCAGGCGCTTGAGGTCGGCGCGAAGTTCCGACGCGCTTTGGCAGCGCAATTCCCGATCTTTTTCGAGCGCCTTGTTCAGAATAATTTCCATCTGCGGCGGTAGTTCCGGATTCGACTGCATCGCAGGAGTGGGTACCTTATTCAGAATTGCTTCAAAGACAACGGCCGAGGTCGGTCCCGAGAATGGCTGCTTGCCTGTTGCCATTTCGTAAAGCACCACGCCGAAGGAGAACAAATCGCTCCGATGGTCCAGCGGCTCTCCGCGAGCCTGCTCAGGCGACATATAACCAATAGTTCCCATTGCCGTTCCCGGAGTCGTGAGTTGGTCGGAGCTGATGGCAGTGGGCGCGCCTAAGGTGGGCAATGATCGGTCTACGAGATGGCTGGTTTGGGGCGTGAGTTTCGCCAAGCCAAAATCGAGGACCTTGGCCTGGCCTCGTTGGGTGACAAAGATATTCGCAGGCTTGATGTCGCGGTGCACGATTCCGCCGGAGTGAGCCGCATCAAGAGCATCTGAGATCTGGATGCCCAGTTCTAGCAGCTGCGCAGGCTTCAGCGGACGGCCATCGATCATATGTTTCAGGGTCTCGCCGTTCAAATACTCCATGGCAATGAAAGCTTGCCCATTCTCCTGGCCGACGTCATAGATGGTGCAAATGTTGGAATGGTTCAGGGCCGAAGCCGCCTGTGCTTCACGCTGGAAGCGGCTAAGAGATTGAGGGTCTTTGGCCACGTCGTCAGGCAAGAACTTGAGCGCGACAAAGCGGCGCAGCCGGGTGTCCTCAGCCTTATAGACGACCCCCATGCCACCGCCGCCGAGCCTTTCCACAATGTGGTAGTGCGAGATGGTTTGGCCGATCATCTGAGGATGCGTGGGCTCTTGCGTCGCTTCATCTTACGGACGCGGCATCTGCTAGTCAACGAATGACAGCCCTCGCCGGCCCTCGCAGCGGGCCTGTCGAACCCAAAGCACTACATCACAACTGGGTAATAATCCGACAGAAACTATCTCTGTCAAGGCGTCTGGGCGCCCTGCGTCTCGACATAGATTGCGTAGAGAGACTGGCTCGCGGTCATGAACAACCTGTTTCTCTTGGTGCCGCCGAAACAGAGGTTCGCGCACGTTTCCGGAAGATGAATCTTGCCGATCAGCGTGCCATCGGGTGCGAACACGTGCACCCCGTTGTAGCCTTCCCCCGCCCATCCGGCAGCGGACCAGATGTTGCCGTCCACGTCGCAACGAATACCGTCGGATGAGCCCGGCGACATATTCACAAACAACCGGCCATTCTTCAGTCGCACGCTATCCACGACGTCATAGACCCGAATCGGAAGCGGGTCGCCGGGGTTCTTCGGAGGTCCCGTATCCACGATATAGAGCCTTTTCTCGTCGGGAGAGAAACACAGGCCGTTGGGCTTATCCATGTCGGTGGCAACGACGGTCGCCTCGCGCGTTTTCGGGTCGAGCCGGTAAACGTTGGCAGGCAGCTCGAAGGGAGCTTTGTGTCCTTCGTAGTTCGACATGATGCCGTATCCAGGATCGCTGAACCAGATAGCCCCATCAGAATGCACCGCCAGATCATTCGGCGCGTTGAGTTTCTTGTCCTGGAAACGATCCATCAGCACCGTGATCGTGCCATCGTATTCGGTTCGCGTTACCCGTCGCGTATCGTGCTCGCAGGTGAGCAGCCTGCCCTGTCGGTCCCGATAGTTGCCGTTGCTGTAATTCGAAGGGCTACGGAAAACGCTGACTTCTCCAGTCTCCTCCAGCCATCGCAGCATTCGATTGTTGGGGATGTCGCTGAAGAGGAGATACCGCCCATCCGCAAACCATACAGGTCCTTCCGCCCACCGCGTGCCCACGTATAAACGCTCGACCGCAGCGTTGCCGACCTTGTATTTTGCGAAGCGCGGATCAATCACCTCGACGGCCGGATCGGGATAGACCACCGGACTTTTCCATTCTTGCTCCTCGGCAAGCACCCAAGGTTTGAGGGCAAGCGCCGTCGCGGCACCGGCCGTAATGTTCATGAATGTGCGTCTCCGCATTGGTCTCTCCCGCGGGCAGGAAAATCCGCCACGAGGCACCTTATCACGGCCTTTTCTGCCATCCTATTCCCTCTGTCGCGAACCCGGGCGTTGCACGAATGCCTTATCCCGTCTTTCGCGGTATCGTCAGGACATTCAGCACATGCCGCGCGGAAACTCACGTTTACTCTCTCCGCTGGGCAACTAACGGTGAATGGCACGGTCTTCCGCCATCCTCAAATCTCAGTCGGCTGACAAGGTTAGCTAAGTTCGGGGGCAATGCATTTGAGTTGCGTGTCACCGCAGGGTCAATTATTCCGAACCGAGAATCGTGCTGGGAGGAACGTTTTGCGAACGCACGCATTCCTCCTATACTCTCACGCGGATGTTTTCAGCCTTAGCGAGGCCCATGGACCCCGACCGCCGCCAGCACCCGCGCTTCAAAGTAAGAGTCCCAGTCGAGTTCTTCAGCGACGGGAGCGACTCTCCCATCCGCGGCGCCACGTCCGACCTCAGCCTCAGCGGATGCTACATTGAAACGGTCTTCCCATTCGCCATCGGTACGCGTCTCGAGCTCAAGCTGCAAATTGATGGCACTCTCCTCGTGCTCGCCACGGTCGCCACCTCCGACCCGCAAGTCGGCACCGGCATGAATTCACCCGCATGCTCCCAGAGGACATCGACGAACTCCGCGCCTTCCTCGACTCCGCCCAGAAGTCGGAATAGCGCCGGCGTCCGCCGCTTTGTGCGCAAGGACG
>Ga0209161_10002480_pt1 | contig 15107 bp, 15 predicted proteins | sample GraSoiAngelo_155_FD_186169 | JGI IMG/M metagenome (GOLD analysis project Ga0209161, IMG submission 186169) | Grasslands soil microbial communities from the Angelo Coastal Reserve, California, USA - 14_1009_13_30cm (SPAdes) (version 2) | ecosystem: Environmental > Terrestrial > Soil > Grasslands...
CTTTATCATCAACGATTCCGATTTTAATGTGCTCCGACTGCCCCTCGCGATTTCGCCTGGGAGCCCTCCGGCGCCAGCAGGAGCAAGCGCGAAGGCATCGCCGGTTCCCTCGGCGAGCGCTCCACCGGTCTCGAGTCCACCAAGGTAGGGAGATCACCCCCAATCGCCTCGGTGCAGCGCATCGTCGCGGTTGGGTGCCCCAAGGCGGTTCAGGTAGCTGGAAGCGGCGGGAGCGCGCGAGTCACCCGCTCGCCTGCTTTTTCTCAGCCGTATAAATCGTAACGATGCCGCAGCTGAGCGGTTCGGCATTGGCATTTCGGAAACCGTTGGCTTCGATTAATCCAAGCATGGCCGCACCGCTGGGAAATTCTTCAATCGACTGGCCGAGGTAATCATAGGCGTTCTTTTGCCTCGTGATAAAGGAACCTAGAAACGGCAGACATTGATGCAGATAGAAGCGATAAACCGCACGAAAAATCGACGACTGAGGTAAAGAAAATTCGAGAATGAGTAAATGGCCGTTCGCGGTGAGGACGCGGGCCATTTCGCGCAATGCTCCGCTCCAATTTTCCATGTTGCGCAGACCGAAGGCAACTGTCACGCAATCGAAGGAGGAATCGGCAAGAGGCAGTCTCATCGCATCAGCCATGATGGTTCGCTGCACGCCCTTTTTCTTCGCCAGCTCCAACATTTCAGCCAGAACATCAACGGCGACGATTTCTGCATTCGGCGATTTCTTCCGCATTGCGACCGCAAGATCTCCTGTCCCGGTGGCGAGATCGACAATGTTTTCGGGCGTCCACCTTGCGATGATTTGCGCAGCATGACTTCGCCAGTAAAAATCCGCGCCGCAACTCAGCACATGATTTGCTAAATCGTAGCGTCGCGCGATTGACCCGAACATTTGCCGAACCCGCTCCGGCTGTGTCGTTATACTAGATTTATTCAACCTCTTAAGGTTGAGCATTCGACCCTGACTCGCAATCCGTTACGTTTGCCTATCCATGTAGCGGGTTTGCCGACGGCTTGGGGTTCTAGCTCTAACCTTCAACTGCCTCGGATTGCGCGGATCGAATTCTAATTTTGTAATAAAAGATGATTGCTATATCAGCTAACTCCGGCTATGTGACCACCCATGGATACATCTGCTAGAGCTTTACAAGAAGCCATTTCGATTCGCCGACAAATCGATGCCTTGGAAAACCGTCTTTCCTCAATCCTCGGGACTTCCGCTCCCGGCGCTGCAACCCGTGGAGGTCGTCGCCGGATGTCGGCCGCGACTCGAGCCAAACTTGCGGCAGCCGCGAGAGCTCGCTGGGCAAAGCAAAAGGCCGGTAGGAAAACAACAACCGCACCCAAGAAAAAAGGTGGAATCACGCCTGCCGGGCGAAGGAGGCTTTCCCAATTGATGAAAGCTCGCTGGGCAGCAAGAAGAAAAGCGACCGGGAAAAAATAAGTTAGTCAGCTCCGATCCGGCTATCGACCGAGCGGCAGGCTGCGTTTTTGATGTCGGCGATTTTGGACAAGCTCAGCGTCGACGGGTCACGGTCATCGGCCATTCCAAGGGCGCGAGTAACGGCTGCGCTCGCCAGATCAATCAGAGCGGATTGAGCCGTATGATCCTTATCGATAGCCCGCCGCATCCCGGTTCGTGGCGCGCTGTGACGTAGACAGCGATCTCGATACGAGTTGATAGGTATCAATCAAACTTTGTAGGAGAGGTCAACCAAGCTGCTCGCGAGAGGACTCGAACCTCCACGGGTTGCCCCATACGGTCCTGAGCCGTACGCGTCTGCCGATTCCGCCACGCGAGCTAAAGACAGCGGCGCCCCAACAATGCGCATGCCCCAGCAGGCCGCAAGGTCAAACCAAAGAGGTCAACCTTGCTTAGGGATCAAGCAATCGATCGTTGGTTAAATTAACCCAAGCGTCTCTTGCGTGCACGAACTTCCACTTGATGTGCTTTGCGTGCGTGACCGAGAGAGCGCAAAAGATCGGCGTAATTCGAGGCGACAATCTCGTAATCTTTGGAGGGTTTCTCGCTCGCTTCCCAACTCTTGAGCGAAGCGCGATAAAGCTCAGCCGCCTTCGCGTAATCGCCGCGCGAATGATAGACTACGGCAAGATTGCATTTAGATTGCGCGATATCTGGATGGGTGGGCGGGTACGCCTTCTCGCGAATACGTAATGCGCGCAGATGCATTTTCTCCGCCTCGGTGTAACGGCGCTCATTTGTGTAAAACACGGCCAGATTATTCAACACAGACGCTACATCAACATGGTCCGGTCCGAGCTGCTTCTCGTAAATTTGCAGAGCATGCAAATAGTATGGCTCTGCCGCTTTTTGGCGTCCTGACTTGCGGAAAATCAGCGCAACGTTGTTTAACATTGTGCCGAGATCCGAGTAAGCAAGTTCTTCGAGCTGGATGCCAGCTGCGATCGCTTTCTCGTAGAAACTGATCGCCTCCTCAGATTGACCAAGATTATCGCATAAGAATGCAAGCCGGCGGGCGGAGCGGTAGATAGCACGCTGATCCGGTGTTTTTACTTTTTCCAGGATCGCATGGGCTTTGACCAGATATTCTCTGGCCGACACGCGATCGCCCTTTTGATCAAGAAGCTGTCCTAATTTTTCGAAGCTCGTGGCTAACGGGCTCCCCGCACTAGGAAAGGCACGCTTGGCAACCTCGAGAGCGGTTTCAGCAACGCGAATTGCTTCAGGCAGGCGGTTGCTGGCTCGGAGGGTATCAAGTTTGTCATTGAGGATCGACCAAAGCTGTTCGTCGCCTTTCATCAAGCATCACCAACCCTCGCTCAGTTGGGCCACTAATCGCGTGGCAAGATTTTCGGTGGCGAGTGGCAGCGCTTGCCGTTCATCTGTGGCCGGGTCCGCGCTAACGAAAAAGGTGGTGGCTCCAGTGGCCTCAGCCGAACCCACAAGCTGCGTTCCATCCCGTCCGATGACGGTATACCTCACACTCATAGCCAGGTTGAATTCAACCGTACGGAGCACATTCCCGCGCACCGAACGCGCTGGGAGCCGATTGATGCGGATAATTTCAGCCCTCAACGTAGCGTCCGCATCTTCACCCTTCGCAATCTGAAAGGTTCCATCTTGTTGCAACTGCTTGATCACTGTATCCGTAACCAACACTTCAATGTGAGGGAGGAGTGTGTGGTTTTTGAAGGTCGGAACCGCGATTGTGTGAACGTCGCGGAGGTAGTATGGCTTCACCGGTCCGATGTGATAGCCAAGGCAGCCAGTTAAACTGAAGCAGGCGAGTGCTGCCGTAAATATAACTTTCACGGCGCCGGTGACCCGGACGCTTCGGGAGAAGCCGCTGCTCCGGGAGCGGGATAGGCACCGGAGCTTGTGCTCGTGCTCGGTGCGGCCGGCAACGGTTCAGGCGCAGTGGTGGTGTCCGGTGCAAGTGAAGCCGGCGGCGGTAGCGAAACATCTGTCTCCGGCGCGGGCAATGGTGCTTGGTTATTTGCCGGGCCTGGCTTCGCCCCCGTTCCGCTTTTGGCCGTCCGTTCTTCACGCGCGCCTCCGCCCCCTTTTTTCTTCCCCGCTTCCCCTGTGGTAAACGCAGGCTGAAGCGCCGCTTCGCCGACCTTTGTGCGCAACTCATCGATCCGTTTCTTAGCTCGATCGCTTTCAGTTGATCCTGGCTGCTGACGAATCACCTCGTTGTAGTAGATGACCGCGGCGCGATAATATTTCTGTTTGTCGTAAAATTTCGCTACTTCGAAGGAACTGGATGTTTGCTTTTGCTCAAGCAGGCCGAGGTCAGCGCGCGCTTGTGCTGCTTTCTCGCTGTTAGGATAATGAAAAAGGAAATCTTGGAATGCAGTTTTGGCCTTGCTAGCGGCTGCAATGTCTTTTGTTCCCGTTTTCGAGGCGTGGAACCAGATGTAACCGATCTGGTATTGGGCATCCACTGCGATTGGTTCGTTCGGGAACTTGTCCACCACAGCCTGGTACGCTTCAATGGCCGCATCATTCGCACCCTGCTTCTCGCGGACGAGGCCAATATCAAATTGCGCGCGCGCTGTGTACTTTCCGTAGGGAGCTGTCCGAACGACAGACGCGAAAATGGCCACGGCGCGCTCGAGCGAGGACGCAACCGGGATGCCGAGGACCCTCAACTTTTTGCCCGCTAAATAGACTTCCCCGATGCGAAACTGACCCTCGATTGCTTCATCGAAGTGCGGACTGCCAGGGTATTTTTCCACCAATTGGCGAAACGATTCTGCCGCTCGGAGATAATCGTGACTTTGCTCTTGTAGCTCCGCAGCGCGAAAGAGCGCGCCAGCCGCGAGGGTATCTCTAGGATGGCGTTTGACGAGGCTCTTGTAAGCTTTGATCGCACGTTTCGTGTTGCCTTCTTTTTCCGCGGTCTGTCCAATCTGAAATAGCTCCGCTGCATTACCACTTATCTCCTCCTCGCCAGGCACGACGTACTTGGCCTTTTTACCTGGTTGAAAGATCACGGAAGCCATGCCGATGGTAGGCAAGGCAAGAACGGTGACGATAAAAACAACAAGGGTTCGAATTCGGAAATACATGGGGTCTGGCAGGGTAATTAAGTTATCGATTCCGTCAAGTTAAGCAGCCGCTCTTTCCAGCCCCCCAAAGAAAATGATCGACATCTTTCCGAGAACTCAAAATCGATTAATCTTCTGATTTCATTTGAATCTGACCGATCAGCAAAAAATACGCATCGGTGCCTGCGCTTGGAGGTTTGAAGACTGGCGCGGTGCTTTCTATCCGGTGGATTTGCCGGACTTTCAATGGCTCGAATTTTATGCGCGCTACTTTCCAGCAGTCGAAGTGGATTCGACCTTTTATGGCGCTCCCGCGGAAAACACCGTTCGCCGCTGGGTCGAGATGACCCCCGCCGGTTTTCGTTTCACCTGTAAACTTCCCCGCGAGATCACGCATACACGCCGGCTGCGCGAATGCGGCGCCGAATTAAATTCGTTCCTTCGCGCGATCGAGCCGCTCGCGCCAAAGCTCCAGGTTATCTTGATCCAGCTTCCGCCGTCGTTTGGGCCAAGGGACGGAAAGCGGGCACTTCGTAAATTTCTCGAACAGTTGCCGCGGGGTTTTCGTTTTGCGATTGAATTTCGTCATGCCGGCTGGCATCGACCACAGATCATCCGTCTTTTGGAGAAATATCGTGTCTGCTGGGTCTGGGCCGATACCAGCCCGCTCAACGAACGCAACCTTGCGCCATTCGAGTTCCTTCCGCGCACCACCGATCTGCTCTACCTGCGTCTGCTCGGGGATTATGCAACGAAATACGACGTCGATGGAGGGCAAATGCATCATTACGAAAAGCTACTCTGGAAACGAGAAGCCGCCCTCGAAAGCTGGTCGCTCAAGATCGAGCGCCATCTGGCTGAAGTGCGCAGCGTCTGGACTTTCGTGAGCAATCATTTCGAGGGTTTCGCCCCGGAAACGGCGCAGCGACTGGCGCAGCGTCTCGGTTACGGACTGCTACTGCCTTCAGAAACCGAGAGAATTTTATCCGAGCAGGAGCGATCGCAGCTTGATCTGCTATAGCCGCCGCCCTCGGCTCTGGTCGATCTACGACGGCGCACCGCGCCCTCGCTACGAACGAATCTCTGTTCCGGCGAAAAATGGCTGTAATTTTTCGGGAATCCGGATTGATCCGTCGCGCTCCTGCCTATTCTCGATAAACGCCGCGAACAATCTTGGCAACGCCAATCCCGAGCCGTTTAACGTGTGGCAAAACCGGTTTTTCCCTTGAGCGTCTTTATATCGAAGGTGCATCCGGCGGGCTTGGAAGTCCCCAAAATTCGAGCAACTCGAAACTTCGAGATATGCGTTCTGGCCTGGCGACCACACTTCGAGGTCGTAAGTCTTGGCTGACCCGAAACCCAAATCGCCGGTGCACAGCTCAACGACGCGATAATGCAAACCCAGCAACTGCAAGGCACGCTCAGCATCAGCCGTAAGCGATTCCAATTCGTCATACGATTTTTCTGGTGTCGTGATTTTAACCAGCTCGACTTTGTCGAACTGATGCACCCGGATGATCCCCCGAGTCTCGCGCCCTGCGGCGCCAGCCTCACGCCGAAAACACGGAGTATAGGCAACAAATTTCTTCGGAAGATCGACGATGTTCAAAATTTCATCGCGATAAAGATTCGTGAGTGGTACTTCGGCGGTCGGTGTAAGGAAAAGCTGATTCTCTTCCAGCCCGTACATGTCAGCCTCGAATTTCGGCAGCTGCGATGTGCCAATCATGCAATCGCGTCGCACTAAGAATGGTGGACTGATCTCGATGTAACCATGCTCGCGTACGTGCAACTCGATCATGAAATTGATCAACGCACGTTCCAGCCTCGCGCCTGCGTCCGTGAAGCAGATAAAACCGCTGCCGCTCAACTTTGCGGCCCGTTCCAGATCAAAAAGCTTTAGCTTTGCGCCGAGGGCAACATGATCGGCAGGGTCAGTTAATCGCGGCTTTTCGCCCCAACTGCGCACCACGCGGTTGGCGCTTGGATCTTTGCCGATTGGAACGCTCTCATGCGGCAAATTCGCAATTTCCAAAAGCAGATTTCTTTGCTCCTCCTCGGCAGCAGACGTTCGCTTGTTAAGATCGACAATTTCGTCGCCGATTTCCCGGACACGGGCTTCGAAGTCTGCCGTTGCCCCGCTAGCGGCGCGTTTTGCGCCGATCTCTTTGCTCAAGCGTCTGCGCTCCGCGTTCAAGTGCTGCAAAGCAGTCTCGAGTTTTCGGCGTTCGCCATCGGCGCGAAGTACTTCGTTAATTTTCCCTTCGTCGCCACCACCCCGCGTTGCCAGCCGCTCTCGAACAAAATCCGGCTTCTCCCGGATCAAATGAATGTCGAGCATGGCGGCACTGTAGCCGCCGCCGTGTGGGCGGCGCAACGCAAACGTGGGCATCAATGGTGAAGCTCGAATGGGTGGCGAGAACCCTTCGTTCGTCATTTGGGCTTTGCGATTCCTTCAGCATTCGTCATTCAATCCCGGCTGCAACTTGCTCGTGACAATCGAGCACCCCTGCCGATAATTTCCCCGTGGAAAAACTGGACCTGCTTGCCGTCGCTCTCGGCCTTGCTTGCCTCGCCGGTATCAATCTTTACCTGACGGTTTTCGCCACCGGCCTCGCCATTCATTTCCATTGGATCACGCTCGCTCCGGCATATCAGTCGCTCGACGTCCTTGGCAACCCCGTGATTGTTATCATCGCGGGCATTCTTTATTTCCTCGAATTTTTCGCGGACAAAATTCCATGGATCGACTCCGCTTGGGACGCAGTCCACACCGTCATTCGTCCGATTGGCGGCGCGCTGCTTGCCATTCAGGTGCTCGGGCACCCGAGTCCCGTGTTCACCATAATCGTCGCTCTGCTCGCCGGGGGCACGACCCTCGTCGCTCATACCGCGAAAGCAGCTACGCGTCTTGCCAGCAATACGTCGCCAGAACCATTTTCGAATATTGGACTAAGTCTTGGCGAAGATGCAGCGGTGCTTGGCGGGCTCGCTCTCGTTCATTTCAATCCCCTGCTCGCCTTGCTGATCTTCCTCGTCGGCATCGCGGCGTTCTTCTACTTTTCGCCAAGGATTTTGCGGTTAATGAAAGCAAAGATCTGGCTGTCGTGGAAGAAATTGAACGGACCGGCCGATCTTAGCATGCCGGTAAAATTGCCGCGGACATTGCCCTCGCGCTTCGCATCTGTTTTTAGCCGGCAAAACGTTTTAGGCGAGACGATCGCCTGGGCTACGCCGTGCATTAGCGGACGCGGTCGCCGCATTCCAGCGAATCTTTTCGGCGCGCTCGTCGCCACGAACGAAGAGCCGCGCAAAATTTTCTTCGTGGCGCGAAAAAGCGGGCGCCCGTTTGCTCGAACAATCGACCTCGACGACTCGATTGCCGCCCATGAGCCGAGATTTCTTTCCGAGAACCTCGTCATTTTCCCGGCTGCCGGAAAAGGTCCGAAGTATCTATTTATTTTCCCGCGATCGCGCGCGGCAATGGTCGAAGAGATCGTTCATGATCTTCGCGTTCGTGTGAGTTCGCCGATATGGCCGGTCGATCCGCAGCACGCCGAGGCAGCTGACGACGCCAGCGAGGAATCAGACGTCGAGCGAACGGTATCGAGCTGACGAATGGTCGGGACAGTGCGCTGCGCCGCTCCCAGCCAGAGGTGGTGGACGGTGCCGCAGCGTGGCGTTCCTACCGACGGAACATCTTTCGTTCGCGGTCACACCGCGATAGAAAGGTCTCGACTATCACAACAATGCTCTTAGCCGATCGATATGCTGAGTTGCGCGAGACGACACGCATCCGTGAGCGCGCCCTCTTCCCGCCGCAACGAATTCCCAGCGAGTTAGAGCTGCAAGCGCGTTGGTTCGCCGGAGATTTCGGCAAACATTTTGTCACAACCACCGCCGACAAGATCGACATCGTCCAATTTGGCACCTGGAATCGCGAGGCCGGACCCGATTTTCGCGACGCTGCGATCCGGGTAAACGGCAGCGAGCCAATCCGCGGCTGCATCGAGCTCGATGTCATTGATCGCAGTTGGGAAACGCACGGTCACGCCACTAATCCGGCATTTGAAGAGACGGTGCTCCATGTTTTCGTCGAAAAGAGCGAGCGCCAATTTTTCACGCGCACAAAATCGAATCGCAATGTGCCGCAAGTTTGCATCGATCTCACAATTCTGCCGGATGCGTTTAGCGCAAATATTCCGCTCGCGCGACCCGGGCGTTGTCAGTCGCCCCTGAAGGACTTGGCCGAGGAACGGGTGCGCAGTGTGCTTGATGCCGCAGCACAATTTCGATTGCAACAAAAAGCCGCGCGAATCTACCGCAAAATCGACGGTCACGGTCGTGACGAAGCGCTCTTCCAGGAAATCGCGGCTGCGCTCGGTTACAAGGAAAATAAACTCCCTTTCACACTGATCGCTCAACGATTGTCACTGAAGCTGCTGCGCGAAAAAGCCGACGACAGCGAAGCGATGCTTTTTGGCGTGGCCGGTTTTCTCGAAGCACCCGATCTCGGCGTCTTCAAAAGATCGACAAGAGAATATGTGAGAAAATTGTGGGACCGTTGGTGGCCGCATCGCGATGAAGCGCAGCGGCTGATTTTGCCGGCGAAGATTTGGCGTTTGAGCGACACCCGTCCGCTCAACCATCCGCAACGCCGAGTCGCCGCTTTGTCAATGCTGGCGCGGGAATGGCCTGCATTTCGTCGCGTGTTAGGTAAAAGGAGTAGCGTTGCAGCGAATGATTTCTTCAGCGGGCTCGATCATCCCTTTTGGAAATTTCATTACACGCTGACCGCTAAAGCATCGCCGAAAGCGATGGCGCTGATTGGCGAATCACGCGTCGCGGAGATTTTGGCTAACGTGCTTTTTCCATTCTGGATCGCGGAAGACGCCGATCCTTCGGCCCCGCTCAGGACAAGTCTTTGGCCGGCATACGCCAAGCTCTCCGCGCAACTGTCGAATCGGCGTCTCGAAACGGCAGCCACGCGCCTCTTTGGAGATGATCCACGTCGCGCGCAATTTCTAAAAACCGTCGTCCATCAACAAGGCCTGCTCCAGATTTACGAGGACTTTTGCATGCGAGACAATTCAGATTGTGCGCAATGCCCGTTCCCCGAGCAAATGCGGAAGTGGCAGTTGTAGAGGCGCTTGTACCAAGCGCTTGTTCTTTGCTCTCGGCCGTTGACACGGCTGGAGCTACAACCGCTTCACTGCTTTAACCCTTCAACGAAACAACTATGCGGCCCTCGCAAACCCTGATAGTCTTCGCGTCATGCAACGGCATTCAGACGAACGCGCCTTTACTCTCATCGAACTGCTGGTTGTCATCGCCATCATTATTATTTTGGCTGGTCTTCTCTTCGCCGGACTCCGCGGCGCGCAGGAACAGGCTAGGCGGACCCAGGCGAAAAACGATCTCACCCAAATCGTCACCGCGGTGAACGCGTACTACACAGAATATGGAAAATATCCGCTCGTTCCTGCTGCGGATACGATCTACGGACCTGCCGGCTCCTTGAATGATGGTCTATTCTACACTCTACGCGCCGTCGCCTTTGGCGCGAACGCGGGCGACGTCGCCAACCCCCGTAAAATAGTATTTATTTCCCCGCCCTATGTGAAGGATCCTGCGAATCCGCGCGCAGGCATCGGAACGCCGACAGGGACAGGGCCAGGACAATTTTTCGATCCTTGGGGAACGCCTTATCGCGTGGAAATCGACGGAAATTACGACAACCAAATTACTACAAATCCTTACACTGCCAATACTGGAGCCGGGCCCGCGCCACTAACGATCAGCGTAATCGCTTGGTCGCTGGGCAAGGATGCTATTCAAGGCACAAATTTCAATGCCTCCGACGACGTGATTTCCTGGCAGTAATTGTCGTGGCTTGCAAATCGCAAATCGGCAATCGAAAATCGGGAATCTCTTCGCGGGTGTAGTTCAATGGTAGAACGGCAGCTTCCCAAGCTGCACACGGGGGTTCGATTCCCCTCACCCGCTATTTTACCTATGAAAATGAGGCTCAAAAAGCCTGCCTAATGTAAAAGTCAGAACTATACGTCAGACATCGTCCATTCTCGTCGTTCGATTCTCAGTCAGCCGCTTTTCCATTCTGAAAAGCCCGTTTTAAACCCGATTTAGCGGTCTGAGTTGCGTTCTGATAACCGCGCTCCGGCGCAGAGCGCGCTTGCAAAAGCGTTCAGCGACTTGTCAGAATTTTTTTGGACACTCGCACGGCTCAAGACAGCGGCTGAGAGACTCCGAGCGTTCTAGCGGCCCGGTAGTAATATGCTTTGAGTCATCATTTTAGCAGGATGTTACGGTCGTTGAGCGCTTCGCTGCTGTCGCGAACGTGCGTAGAAGCTGCGAGACTTGGCGGCGTTCCCGCAAACTGCCATGTCGCACCACCGCCGACGGCCGGCTTTCGAGCTGTCAATGAAGACCCACGAACAGTTCGGACCTTGACAAATGCGCAGTCGATCCATTGGTAATGGCAAGACCTGTTGGACCATCCGATAGGCGATCGTCGATGCGATCAGGTCGAAGTCGAGCGCATCGTTGCGGAGGTCGACGAGCACACGCCCATCGCGGAAGCGCAGCTCATGGGCTTTTATGCCAGTGATCCAATGCTCGCGAAGAAGTGCCAGGGCGCTTTTCGTCGGCGCGCGCCTTAAAATGATCCGGGTGACCAACTCAAACAGGGCTTCGCGCAAAACCTTTGCGCGCGCCAGCGCGATTGCAGCTGCTGCGGGCTCCTTCTGCGCCTTCTTAGCCAGTGCGCGCAACACCCTTTTTGGCAAGAGATGCACGAATGCCGCCCATTCAAGCAAACGTGGGTAGCTATCAATCCAGTCGTGAGGCGACTGATCGCGGCCAGTGACGGTATTGACGAAATCGAGCGCTGGATCGCCGCCGATGATGTCACGGTTGCGAAAATGGTGCGACTCAGTTCTAACCTCTAAAACAGTTTTCATCGGTTGACAAAAGTCGTAACCCAATGTAATAGCAATTAGATGGACGCATTTCTTTATCTTAAACGCAGTCGCGCATTGCTCGCATTACTATTCGTGTTGGCGCTGCTCTTTGCGCCTGTTTCTGGGCGCGCGGAGACGGAAATCCGTTCGCTTACTGGCATTATTGAGGGCCATCAGGTGGGAGGTGTAATGATCGAACGAAAGGAACAAAATGAAAACCACACTGACCGTAATTACCATAATTACATCGCTGTTATTCAGCGCCTGCGCTAACAACAGGCTAGGCGAGCAGCAAACGCATTCCAATACTCGGCTCGGTTTCATTCCGCCAAACCAGGGGGTGCAATTACAAATTGACCTAATGCGCGACCAATTCACTAAAACAATGCTTCTTCCGAGCGATGGCCATAATTTCGGTCTCTGATTCCGCTTCCTGAATGCCGAATAATCGGCACAATTCGCCGTAGACCTTATGCGGGCCGCTCTAGTCTTTTTGGGCGCTGAGACTTTCGCCGCGACCGCCGCGCACGTTCGAAAACGCCGTGCTCATGTCGCGACAATCACGGTAAGGGCCGGTAGCTAGCAAAGAATGATGCTTCCCTCTCCCAGAAGATGCGAGCGCGATACAATCCGTCACACCTTCCGATATTTTTAACTGGAAAGGCCCAACTGAGCCTTTTGACACATCACTCGGCACGCCTTGACGTCGAGAACAAATGGTTCGCGCTTACCGGACTTGTCGTCATTCTTGCTTTTTCGGCGCCGAAAGGAAGATAATGTAGACGTGAGATGGGCTTGGCCATTCAACGGTCGCGCCAGCGACGATGGGCATAAGGAAGGGAACGAGTCTCTTACTGGCGATGCACGGCCCGATTTTTTGTGCGTCGGAGCCCAGAAAGGCGGAACGACCTGGCTTTATCAGCAACTCGACTCCCATCCGGATTTCTGGATGCCCCCTATAAAGGAACTGCATTATTTTGATAAACTGAGCAGGGTTCAACGCGCATCTCCTCCGCGCTGCAGAGACGAGCGCGATCTTCGCTTTTTGGAGAGCATAAAGAGCCTCAGTGCCAAACCGCATATGGACCTCGAGAATTATGCCCGACTGTTTGAACCAAAGGCATCGCTCCTCTCCGGTGACATTTCGCCAAGCTATTCGACGCTGAGTAATCAAGTCATTCGGCGAGTCGTCGAATATTTCCCAACCTTAAAGGTGATCTTTCTGGCACGTGATCCGGTTGAGCGAGTGTGGTCGCACTTGTCGATGGAAGTGCATTACCGCCAGATTGAGCCGTTTGAGGTGACCGATGTCGACCAAGTCAATCGGAATTTGCTCCGCCGAGGGATGCGCTTGCGCTCGTACCCGAGCGAAATCGTCGCGCGATGGAAACGCTATGTTCATCCCGACCGGTTTCGCATTTATTTCTTTGATGACCTACAAAGAAATCCCACTGAACTGCGGCGCTCAATCCTCCATTTCCTGGGTGCCGATCCGGAAAAGCCAATCCGCCGACTGACCGCGGATTACAATGATTGGGCTGGGATGGAAAAGCTTCCGTTTACAGACAAAGTGCGATCGCATGTGGCCCGATTCTTCAAGAAGGAGCTGAAGACCTGCGCAAGGCGACTGGGAGGGCCAGCCAGAGATTGGCCGGCACGATACGGTTTTTCGTTACTCTTTTTCTTTGGGGAATTGGCAGACTATTTTGGTCTCTTTCTGTGGCGTGATTGGATTGCCTGAGCCCGCGATATTTTGCAACGCAAAGTTTTGCAGGCGATTCCAAAGAGTCGTGAGCGAGTCTCGCTTTGCTTGGTAAGTTGATTGGTAGTGAACGCGCGGCAGCAACGGCCTCGTTCTATTTCAGGCCCTGCATGAAGTCCGCCTCACCTGTTCGACCTGAACCGCGTTTGTCATCTTCCTTCGCGTCCTTCGTGCCGCCTTTCGGGTCGGTCTTCGGTTTCAGATCACGAACGTCTCGTTTTTTCTTTTCCTCTGACTCAGGCTTGCTGTTTTCTTTGGGCATAATTTACCATCTCCGCCTGCGGACGCCGAGAATATCAAGGTGGATATAATCAATCAACACGAAACTCTTCGCGTTTACGACGAAGCTTCAGTGCGAGAAATTACTTCGTCACCTTCCGCCGAAAAGTCTCCGGAATGATCTAAAGAAACGGTTCGGGAAGGTCGCCGCTTTTTGGGGAAGACCTTGTAACTGTTGAGCAAACGGCATTTGTTGGCCACCATGCACTTCGCACGCGACGGTCGGCACCTTATCGGCGGGCAAATCAATATCGTACGCGGTCCCGACAGCCTGGCACCCGGTGGTGGCAAGTTGATTTGAGATCGAACAGACCGACGCTCGCTGGATCGGCATGGTCGGTCGCAACTCCTGTGGCGGATAGCGGTCTGCCGCTTTGTTCATCACTTGTGTCCAAACCGGCAGTGCAAGCGCTGCGCCGTAGCCATGTGGAATAATCGTTACGGGTTGATCGAACCCGACCCAAACGCCGGAGGTGAGCGTACTGGTGTAACCGAGAAACCACGCGTCTTTGTAATCGTTGGTTGTGCCGGTTTTGCCAGCCGCCGGCAAGCTGAAACCCAATGACCTCGCGCTCGCAGCAGTCCCCTGGGTTAAAACTTCTTCCATTAATTGCGAGGTCATCCACGCCGCGCTCGGATCGAGCGCAGGTGTGGAAATATGTGCTGCCCGGTAAATCGGGTGATGCTGTTGATTATCGATGCGTTCGATGATGTAAGCCTGCTTGCGTATCCCGGAATTGGGAAAAGCCGAGTAAGCGGCGGTAAGGTCTTTCAGATTCGTCTCAAACGAGCCGATATAAATGGCGGGTCCGCGCGCAACATTTTGGGCAAGACCGAGCGTGGTTGCAACTTTTTGCACGGAGTCAAGCCCGGCGAATTGACCCACGCGAACGCTCATGGTGTTGCGTGAATGGATGAGACCGTATGAGCACGGCTGGACGCCGCTGTAAGTTCCGTCAGAATTCCCTGGAGACCAATTTCCGGCGCCTTCAATTTCTCCGGGTTGTATTGGGCCATCGCTGATAGCGGCGCCCGGCAAAAGCCCGTGACTGAAAGCAAGCGTGTAAACGAACGGTTTGAAAGCGGAACCAACCTGTCGGTTGGTGGGAGCGAGCGCGCGATTGAATTTACTTTGCGAGTAATCGCGACCCCCGACAAGCGCGCGAATGCCGCCGCTGGCGTTGTCAATCGTCACGACCGCGCCCTGGAGATATGGCATGGCTGAATCGTCGCCGGTTTCCGGCGGCTGATAATTTGCCTTCAGCGGATGATGGAAATTGGATTGGTGCTCGATTTTTGTGAGTTGAGTCTCGAGCGCCTGCTGCGCGGCATTTTGCACGGCGGGATCGAGCGTTGTGTAAATGAAAAGCCCGCCGTTATCGATCTGGTCCTGTGTTAGCAGCAGGTTCAAATCGCGCTGCACAGCGTCCATCGCATAATTTTCCTGGATAAGGGATAAATGTCTGGGATGCGGTGTGATTTTCGCCATCTTCGCCTGCTCGGCTTGCTCCGGTGAAAGTTTTTTCAATTGAACCATG
>Ga0209161_10002481_pt1 | contig 15106 bp, 13 predicted proteins | sample GraSoiAngelo_155_FD_186169 | JGI IMG/M metagenome (GOLD analysis project Ga0209161, IMG submission 186169) | Grasslands soil microbial communities from the Angelo Coastal Reserve, California, USA - 14_1009_13_30cm (SPAdes) (version 2) | ecosystem: Environmental > Terrestrial > Soil > Grasslands...
TGTCGCCGACCGTCAGCGCCAGCGAGTACTGCGCCGGATCGGGGAGACTCTCGGTCTGGCCGTGGCCACGCATGTCCCAGGTGACGAGCCGGTAGCGATCACCCAACGTCGCGTGCTGGCCGTTCCACATGCGCCGCGTGGCGCCGTAGCCGTGGGAGAGGATCACGGGGCGCCCCCGCCCGGTCGCTTCGTAGTCGATCTCGATTCCGTTGAGTCTGGCCTTGGCCATGGTCGGCGCCTCGGGGTCTAGTAGCGGTTCGCGACCGGAAGCTCGTCGGCGGGGAAGAGCGTGATGATCTGGGCGCCGCTCGGCGTCACGATCACTTCCTCCTCGATGCGCGCCGCCGAGATGCCGTCGGTGGCCGGACAGTACGTCTCGACCGCGAACATCATCCCGGCCTGCAGCTCCATCGGGTCGTCGAAGGAGTTGAGCCGGCTGATGATCGGGCGCTCGTGGAGCCCGAGGCCGATCCCGTGGCAGAAATTGAGGCCGAACGCGGCCATCTCGCTGTCGAAGCCGATCTCCTGCGCCTTGGGGAACGCGCGGGCGATCTTGTCGGTGGCCACGCCGGGCTTGATGAGCGCGATCGCCTCGTCCATCCACTCGCGCGCCTTCTTGTAGGCGACGATCTGCGGCTTGGTGGCGCGACCCACGCCGAAGGTGCGGTAGTAGCACGTGCGGTAGCCGACGAACGACATGATGATGTCGAAGAACGCCTGGTCGCCCGGGCGGATGATCCGGTCCGTGAAGTTGTGGGGGTGCGGGCTGCATCGCTCCCCGGAGATCGCGTTGATCGCCTCCACGCAGTCGGAGCCCATCTCGTAGAGCCGCTTGGTGGCCAGCGCGACGATCTCATTCTCGCGAGCCCCTGGCTTGAGCGCCTCGAAGATGTCCTGATAGACACCGTCCACCATCGCCGCCGCCATGTTGAGGAGCATGAGCTCGTCCTGGCTCTTGAGCATCCGTGCTTCCAGCATCACCTGCTGGCCGTCGCGCACCTCGATGCCCAGCTCTTGCAACGCAAAGAGGAATGGTGGCTCCACGAGGTCGATGCCGAGCGGCATCTTGGCCACGCCCTCGGCGCGCAGGATGTCGCGAATCTCTTGCGCCGCCTTGCCGAAGAGCCCGGCCTTCGGCGAGACGGCGCCGCGCATGCCGACCATGCCCGCCAGCGACTGCCGTGACGGGATCTGGGGCGTGTAGAGCCGATGGTGGCGCGCGGCCGAACCGAAATCCCAGACCCACGGCTCGCCGTTGCCGGTTAGCAGGCACCAGCGCGTGAGCTTGTCGCGCGCCCACTCGCCGATGACGGTGCCGGAGAGATAGCGGATGTTGTACTGGTCGAACACGAGGAGCGCGCCGAGGCCCGAGTGCGCCAGCGCCTGGCGCGCGCGGCCGAGCCGATAGGCGTGGAGGCGATGGAAATCCACGCGCTCCTCGAAGTCGACCTGCGTGTGACCGGGCGCCTGCAGCGGCCGGTCCCAACGATGGCGGGGATCCACGTCGGCGGCGGTCACCGGGTGAGCCCTGGGCGCGGCCTGCTTGCGAGCCATGGCAGTTTCTCCTCTTGTAGCCTCGGGGCGGTACTTTACCTCAGCTTGCGTTAGAATCCTCGCCCATGGACCTCGAACGCCCGCTCCCAACTCCGATCACGCCCGAGTGCCGGCCCTACTGGGAAGGCGCGCGGGACGGCAAGCTCATGATCCCCAAGTGCCGCGCGTGCGGGAAGCCGTTCATGTACCCGCGCGTCGCGTGCCCGTTCTGCGCCTCGCGGGACGTCGGCTGGGTGCAGGCGACCGGTCGCGGCAAGCTCTTCTCCTTCGAGATCGCCCACCAGATCCTGAACAAGGCGTTCAAGGTGAAGACGCCGGTGGTGCTCGCGATGGTCGAGCTCGAAGAAGGCCCGCGCATCCTGACCAATCTGGTCGGCGTGGCACCGGACCCGAAGCAGATCCGCTGCGACATGCCGGTCGAGGTCTGCTTCGAGAAGCTGACGGATCAGGTCAGTCTCCCGATGTTCCGGCCCGTCGGGGGAGGTGCGCGATGAGCGACCTGGCGAAGATGCGCGAGCTCAGCAACTCCGTCTGCATCGTCGGCGTGGACGAGAGCGACGAGCTCGGCACGTTGCCCGGCAAGAGCCAGCTCAGCCTGCACGTCGAGGCGATCACCAACGCCGTGCGGGACGCCGGGCTCAAGGTGTCCGACGTCGACGGCATCTTCACCGCGGGCCAGCACTCGCCGGCGACGATCGGCGAGGCGATCGGCGTGGTGCCGCGCTACGTCGACGGCACGACCGTCGGCGGCTGCTCGTTCATCATCATGGTGGGTCACGCGGTGCTGGCGCTCCACCACGGCCTCTGCGACGTCGCGGTGGTCAGCCACGGCGAGTCCGGGCGCTCGGGCGTCGGCGTCTCACCCCGGCGCGACACCGCGCTGCCGGGCCAGTTCGAGTTCCCCTACGGCTTCGGCGGCGCGCCGACCTACTTCGGCCTGATCACCACGCGCCACATGCACGAGCACGGCACCACGCTCGAGCAGTGGGCGCAGGTCGCCGTCTCCACGCGCAAGTGGGCGGCGCTGAACCCGAAGGCGCGCAATCGGGATCCGCTCACCGTGAAGGACGTGCTCGACTCGCGCCCGGTGGTCTGGCCGTTCAACATCCTCAACATCTGCCTGGTCACCGACGCCGGCGGCGCCGTGGTCCTGACGCGGGCGGACCGCGCGAAGGACTGCGCCAAGCGGCCGGTCTACGTGCGTGGTGCCGGCGAGGGCAGCGAGCACGTCATGCTGACGCAGATGCGCGACCTCACGTTCAGCGAGGCCACGCGGCGGTCGGGCGAGAAGGCGTTCGCGATGGCCGGCGTCAAGGGCACGGACTTCGACCACATCATGCTCTACGACGCCTTCACCTCCGGCCCGCCGCTCATGCTGGAGGCGCTGGGCCTCGCCAAGCGCGGCGAGGGCGTGCACTTCTTCGCGGAGGGGCGCTCGACCCCGGGCGGCAAGCTTCCCATCAACACCAACGGCGGCGGGCTCTCGTACACCCACAGCGGCATGTACGGGATCTTCCCGATCATCGAGGCGACGCGGCAGCTGCGCCACGAGTGTGGAGCGCGCCAGGTGCCGAACACGAAACTCTCCCTCGTGAACGGGATGGGCGGCATGCTCTCGGCCGCCGGCACGCTCGTTCTCTCGAACGAGCGCTAGGGGCGGCTGAGCCTTTCGATTCGGCGCTAGGACTGCGCGGTGATCGAAAGTTGCGTGGCGAGATCTTGGACCAGGGGGGCGGCGCAGGCCGAGATCTGGGTGCGCGCCGTGGTGACCCACTCGCGTACCGCGAGTTCCGCAGCGTCGTCCAGGGCCAGGCGCGGCCGGTCGGCGAGGGCCCGCCGCAGGCGTCCCGCCACGACGTCAGGCGCGATGTCGCCGACGATCGCGCCACGCTCACGCAGCCGCTCGCGCAGGTGATCGAACCGCACGCTCTGATCGTCGGAGGCCCAGGTGACGTGGCGCCCGAGCTCGCGCGGCGCGGCGGCGTCGATCGCCGCCAGGTAGGCCTGCTGCGCCAGCGCGTCGCCGGCCAGCGCGGCGTCGAGCAGGATCTCGACGCCGACGTGCGCCGCCGCCAGCGCGCTGCCGCTCCGCACCCCGTGCGCCGACAGCCACGTGACCGCCGCGTGGGTCAGAGCGCCGAACGCCGGCGAGCGGTGGAAGGCGTCGTCCGTCCTCCAGTGAAACCGCATGCCCAGGTCGATGGCCGTGTGCTCGGTCAACGGCGGGCGCGCGCGGATCATCGTGGCGAAGTCCGGCAGCATCGCGCCCAGCACGAACGCGGGGTCGGCGCTCCGCCGGATCGCCAGCACGGCGTGCCCAAAGAAGTTCACGCGGAGACTCGCTAGAGCAGCGCGGCGATCGCCTGGCCGACTTCGGACGTCGTCGCCCGGCCCCCGAGATCGCGCGTGACGGTCTTGCCCTCTTCGACGATGCGCTCCACCGCCGCGACGACCGCGCGCGCCGCGTCCGCGTGGCCGAGGTGTTCCAGCATCATCGCGCCCGTCCAGATCTGAGCCACCGGATTCGCGAGCGCCTTGCCGGCGATGTCGGGCGCCGAGCCGTGCACCGGCTCGAACATCGAGGGGTACGCGCGCTCGGGGTTGATGTTGCCGCCCGGCGCCAGCCCGATGGAGCCGGCGATGGCCGGACCGAGATCGGAGAGGATGTCGCCGAAGAGATTTGAGCCGACGACCACGTCGAACCAGTCGGGGTGCTGCACGAAGTGGGCGGTCAGGATGTCGATGTGGAACTGCGCGGTCTTGACGTCCGGGTAGTCCTTCGCGACCGCCGCGAAGCGCTCGTCCCAGTACGGCATGCTGTGGATGATCCCGTTCGACTTGGTCGCCGACGTCACGTGCCGCCGCGGCCGCTTCATCGCGAGCTCGAACGCGTAGCGCATGATCCGGTCACAGCCCGTGCGCGTGAAGACCGACTGCTGGACGGCCAGCTCTTCCGGCGTGCCGCGGTAGAGCCGCCCGCCGATCTCCGAGTACTCGCCCTCGTTGTTCTCGCGCACGATCAGCATGTCGATGTCGGCCGGCCCGCGGCCGGCGAGCGGTGACTTGACGCCCTTGAGCAGACGGACCGGACGCAGGTTCACGTACTGGCGGAAGCCCCGGCGGATCGGGATCAAGAGCCCCCACAGCGACACGTGGTCCGGCACGCCGGGAAAGCCTACCGCGCCGAGAAAGATCCCCTCGAACAGCCTGAGCTGGTCGAGGCCGTCCTCGGGCATCATCCGGCCGGTCTGCGCGTAGCGCTCGCAGCTCCAGTCGAAGGTCGTCCACTCGATCTCGAACCCGAAGCGACGGCCGGCGGCGTCGAGTACGCGCATGCCCTCGGGCACGACTTCCTTGCCGATTCCGTCGCCGGGAATCGCGGCGATGCGATGCTTCATCCGAACACCTCCGTGCGTTTCGTCCTGGGAAATCGAGGCTCTAGCCTATCAGGAAAGGCCCCTAGACACACCCGCGGGGATGTGATTGGATACCGGATACGTCGTCGTTGTCTCCTACCACCCGGTAGGCGTTCGCTTCTCACCTGCGAAAAGTCTCGGCTTCAGGCGCGGCGCCTGGCTCTTGTAGCGATTCATCGCGACGGAGTCATCATGCTCATCCAGCGCATCGGCGAGCCCGCGTTCGACGAGCGACGCTCGGACCATCGAGTGGTCGTCCGTTTCAGAGTGAATCGACAGCCGGACCAGGCCTGGATCACCAGCTTCAAGGGGCACGCGGCGTCGAGCGCCCTGGGCGCGACGAACGCCGTGTTCAACGGCAACGACGCCGCCGTCGAGCTCAAGACGCCGAAGAGCATGGCGGAGCTCTCCACCGCTCTGGATTGCTTCATCGAGTGCGCGAACCTCGGGCTCAGATCCTGGGGGACCTTCAACGGAACGCCACGGACGATGTCCGCGCCGCCACGAAGCTTCCGGGGAAAGGCACGCGACCGCGTCTGAGGCTCCGCCGCTACTGAAAAGGATGTCGCGGACCCGATGGCACTCGCGTGTCGGAGGGATGACAGCGCGCGTCAGTGGTCGGCAAGTCGAACTGAGACGTAACCATATGAAAATAATGGTCTGGAAGCGCTTTCGGAGGCTGGCACCGGCGTTGCGTTCTCAAGGGGGTGCTGCGGTCAGATCCACCCCGAGCGATGTCTGCCAGGTCTCAAACCCGGAGGGAAAAGTCGTGAGCGAAATGGCAGCCACGAGCCAAAGCTTCACGGAGCGAGAGACGCTGTCGCCAATGCTGCGGCACGCGCTCGGACTCGGTGTGCTTTTGCTGGTGATCGTTCCCGCCTATCTCACGGCGCGGCCGGCCGGATCGCAGCCGGACAGCGAGATCATGAGGATGGCGCGGGAGACCCTCGACGCCTCGGAGTCGAGCAACGAGGCCGCGATCGCCCAGATTGTCGAGATCGAAGCGCACATCAGGGACGTGGCGGTCCGTTATGACATCCCGCCGATCCTGGTGGCGGCGATCGTCGAGGCGGAGTCCGAGTTCAACCCGCGGGCCGTCTCGCGGCGCGGCGCACAGGGCTTGATGCAGCTGATGCCGGGCACGGCCTCGAGTCTGCAAGTTTCAGACAGCTTCGATCCGTACGAGAACATCGAGGGCGGCGTGCGCCATCTGCGGCGCCTGATGGACCGGTATCGCGGCGAGCTGCCCCTGGTGCTCGCGGCCTACAACGCCGGCGAGCAGGCGGTGCTGGTTTACCGGGGCGTCCCGCCGTTTCCCGAGACGCGGCGCTACGTCTCGCGGATCCTGCGGCGCATCGGCCGCCCGGACCTGATCCCGGTCTGGCGCCCGCGAAACGCCAGCAGTGGGCATGGGGTCGTCGTGCCCGTGAGCACGACCACGCTCGATCCTGGAGTCACTCTCGCGGTCGCGACGTCGTCCCGTTCGGGCTGGGCCGAGCGTCAGGCGCTCGAGCGCGGCGTTTCGGTACACCCAGACCGTAGCAGCAGCACGCCGGCGCCGCTGAGCTCGGTGGGTCATGTCGAACCCGCCGCCAAGCCTACTCGCGCCGGCCAGGGCCCGTAGTCAGGGTCCCGCAGGTCACATGGCAGTACGAGGATATGGAGGACTCAGATGATTGATCGGATCGTCGCCAGATTGCCCGAGGCGTGGCGAGGGCTCGCGGAGCTGCTCGCGGCCCCCATCGCCTGGGTTCCCGCATTGCAGCAGATGCTGCTGGCTTTTTTCCTCGACCCTCAGCCGAGCTGGCTGGCGGCGGTGAAGTACGCATTTCTCCTGTTCCCCGTGTTATTGGGCATCGTCGCTATCTGGTGCACGGGGCTGGGCGTCTACACGCTACCGTTCCGCTCTGGCCGCACGCGTTTCGTCTCGCTGTTTCTGCTGGCGTGGTGGGACGCCGCGATCATGGTGTGGATGTACTGGGTCGGCATCGTGCGCATCGCCCTGGTGGCCGCGGGCTGGGCCCTGAGCCTCACCCGGCTGACCGTCCGGCTGGTGGTCGGGTTCATCCGGGACGTGGTGGGCGCGCCGTTCGCCATGTCGAGCATGCTGGTACGGGCGTATTTCAGGCCGGGCGTGCCCTGGCTCGCCTTCGTGGCGCTGATCTTCTGGTGCGTGCTCGAGGCGGCCATTTTCGCCTATACCCTGCACCCGCGAGTGGCCGTGCTGGTGGCCGACCTGGCCGGAGCCGACGACGTCGCGTGGCTCACGGCCCCGATCCTTTACCTGATGGTGCTGGCGCTGACCCTGGCGAGCTTCGTCTGTGTGCAGGCGCTGGTCGACGCGGTCCGCAAGCACGACAACCGGTTCCTGGCCCAGATCATCTTCATCGAGACCTTCGCAATATTCTTCGAGGTCGCGTTCCTGTATCGTGGTTTGGTAGAAGTAACGATGCCGTGGATCGCCAGCGACAACGTGATCGCGATCGTGGCCGCCGTGGGGGCTTGGCTCGGCGTCCGCGGGCTCACGTGGTTCTTCTTCGGTCAGTACGGCACCCCGCCGCTGCTGGCCTTCATCGCGCGACACCCGCTCGTGGAGCCTGACATGGCGCACGCGAACGGTCTGCCGTCGGGGGCGTGGTGGCGGCTCGCGCTGGACGGCGTCAAGCACGACGTCGATTGGCTCCACGGCAAGAGCGATGAGGCGCTCGAGCTGCTGGCGTTGCCCGTGATTCACCTGCTGGGGGCGGCGCTGAATTTCGCGATGATCCTGACCGCCTCGCGGCCGGTCTTCAACCTCCCGTTCCGTAGCCTGCGGGAGGTGACGGAGACGCGCGACGCCCAGGCGGCAATGCACTTCGATCCACACAAGCAGGTCAGCGTTTGACCATTCTCCGGTATCACTTCTCGGGCGTAGCGGGCGCCGGTATGGGCCCGCTCGCCTGTCTCATGCGTTCGCGGGGCCACGCGGTGCAAGGCTCCGATCGGGCGTTCGATCAGGGCAAGAAGGAAGAAGTCGCCGGGCCGCTCCGACGGCTCGGCATCGAGCTCGGCCCGCACGACGGCTCGGCGGTCACCGCCGCGATCAATCGCTTCGTGTACTCCGCCGCCGTCGAGGCCGACACGCCGGAGATGCGGGCGGCGCGCGCGCTGGGTATCGACTGCGTGCCGCGGCCGCGGCTGCTCGCCGAGGTCGTCAACTGCGCCACGCCGGGCGTCGCCGTCGCCGGCACGAGCGGCAAGAGCACGATCGTCGGCATGCTGGGCTGGCTCCTGCGCGAGGCCCGCGTGCCGTCCACCGTGCTGGGCGGCGCCGCGCTGGTCGGGGAGGGCGCCGGCGGATTTTTCGTCGCCGGTCCGGCCGAGGGGCCCGCGGTCGCCGAAGCGTGCGAGTCCGACGGCACGCTGGTGGGCTACCGTCCCGAGATCGGTCTCGTGCACAACATCAGTCGCGACCACGATGAGGTGCACGGGCTGCGTCACCAGTTCTCGGCGTTCGCCAAGAACTGCACCCGCCTCTTCGTCAACGAGGAGTGCCCGGAGGCGGTGGCGCTCGGGCGCCAGTTCAAGGCGACGACCTACGGCACGCCGCCCAGCGCCGACGCGCGGCTGCGGGTCACGAGCGTGGGGCCGCATCGCGCGACCGGCGTGCTCCGCTATCTCGGCCGCGCCCTGACCCTCGATGTCCCGCAGCCCGGTCTCCACAACCTCGAGAACGCGACCGCCGCGGCGCTGGTCGCGTTTGAGCTGGGCGTGGCCACGTCGACCGTGGAGCTCCTGATGGCGCGCTTCCCCGGCGTCGCGCGCCGCTTCGAGGTGGTCGGAACCACGGCGAGCAGCATCCGGGTTGTCGACGACTACGCGCACAACGGCGAGAAGCTTCGCGCCGCCATCTCCACCGCGCAGGCCGGCGCTCCGCGCGTGGTCGTGCTCTTCCAGCCGCATGGCTTCGGGCCGGCGCGCTTCCTGCGCCCCGAGCTCAAGGCGCTGATCCCGACGCTGCTCCGCCCTCAAGACCGCTTCGCGTACGGCGAGATCTTCTACGCGGGCGGCACCGTCGCCCAGGACATCTCGGGCAAGGCGCTGGCGGACGATCTTCCACCCGCGATGCGCTGCGGCTACGCCGCCGACCACGAGGCCGCGCGCCAGTGGATCGTGAGCGAGGCGCGCCCGGGCGACACCGTGCTCATCATGGGCGCGCGCGATCCCGACCTGCCCCGTCTCGCCCGCGCCGTCTTGGGCGCGCTGTAGTCAGAGCGTCTCGGCGATCTGGACGAGCTCCTCGTATTCCTGGTTCCAGTAGTTGTGGTTGCGGAACATCGGGAAGGCGGGCGGAAACGACGGATCGTCCCAGCGGCGCGCGATCCAGCCGGACATGTGGATGATGCGCATCGCGCGCAGGGGCTCGCAGAGGGCCAGCGTCGAGCGGTCGAACTCTCGGAAGAGCTGATAGCCCTCCAGGAGATCTTCCCGAAGCGTACGCGCCTCTTCGGAGTTGCCGCGCGCCAGGAGCCACAGGTCCTGGACCGGCGGGCCGACCGCGCAGTCGTCGAAGTCGACGAGCAGCGGATCGGGCGTCCAGAGGATGTTCCCCCAGTGCAGATCGCCGTGGATCCGTTGCACGCGCGCCGCGGCGAGCGGCTTGGCGACGGCGTCGGCGATGCGCAGGGCCACGTCGCGGTACCGCGGCGCCAGCCCTTCGGGGACGAACTTGCCCTGCATGATGACGTCGAGCGGCTCCACGATGTAGCGCTTCTCGTCGAGCCGCCGGCGGTGGGGCGCGTCGCGCGCGGCCCCCACCGCGTGCATCCGGCCGATCGTGCGGCCGATCCGCCGGCGATTCTCGGCGTCGAGCTCGTCGAGCGACCGCCCGCGCACCTTGGGAAACGCCGCGTAGAGGATCCCTTCGATCTCGCTCAGCGTCCCGCCGTTGCCCAGGTCGATCGGCGCGACCGCCGGCACCTCGGCGGCCACCAGATCGGCGAGGAACGCGTGCTCGTCGAGGATCGTCTCGCGCGACCAGCGGCCCGGGCGGTAGAACTTGATCACGAGCCGCCGCTCGTCCTCCAGCTCTACCTCGTAGACGCGGTTCTCGAACGCGCGCAGCGGCATGCAGCGGCCGGTGCAGCGAAGGCCACCCACCTCGACCGCGTCCAGGACCCGGTCGGGGGTCAGAGCGAAAAACGACGATACGGGCTCGCCGGCCACGCCTGATACCATAGCGCGCCGTCGGCAAACAATCATCAGCCGCCATAGACGGAGGCCACGATGCCCGAACGCGCACTGCCCTCGGAGCAGGAAGTCCTCGGCTGGATCCGCCAGCGCCGCAACTGGGGGCGCTGGGGCAAGGACGACCAGATCGGCGCGTTGAATCTGGTCACGCCGGCCAAGCGCGCCGCCGCCGCCCGGCTCGTACGCAGCGGGCGCAGCCTCTCGCTGAGCCGGCCGTTTCCCAAGGAGCCGGGGCCCAGCAACGCGCTGCCCGCGCACCACTTCATGCGGACGCACCCACGCGGCAAGGGCGGGTTCGCCGCCGACTACTACGGCATCTACTACCACGGCGTCGCCTCGACCCACATCGACGCGCTCTGCCACACGTGGGACGAGGAGGCGATGTGGAATGGGCGCGATCCCAAGAAAGAGATCACGTTCGACGGCGCCCGCTTCGGCTCGATCGAGCACTGGGCCGACGGCATCATCACGCGCGGCGTGATGCTCGACGTCCCGCGGCATCGCGGCGTGCCGTGCGTGACGCACGAGCGGCCGGTGCACGGCTGGGAGCTCGACGACATCCTGACGAAGCGCGGCATCCGGCTCGAGCCCGGCGACGCGGTCTGCGTCTACTCCGGGCGCGAGGCGTGGCAGGCGCAGGACCCCGAGAAGCCCTACGGCCGCCCGTTCGGACCGCCGCTCCAGCGCCCGGGGCTCCACGTCTCCTGCCTGCCGTTCCTGCGCGACCACGACGTCAGCGTGCTGGTGTGGGACATGCTCGACCACCTGCCGGTCGGCTACGACATCCCGTGGGCGGTCCACGCCGCGCTCTTCGCGTACGGTGTGGCGCTGGTGGACAACGCGCTCCTCGAGCCGCTGGCGCGTGCGTGTGCGGAGGAAGGGCGGGACGACTTCATGCTGGTCGTGTCGCCGCTGCCGGTGACCGGCGGCACGGGCTCGCCGGCGAATCCGCTGGCCGTGTTTTGACCCGGAGGGGAACTAGCCGAGCACCCGACGCAGGACGTGACGCACTTCGGCAGCCATGAACGGCTTCGCCAGCGCCGGTCGTTTTGTACGCTCCAGGAACTCGCGCGTCTCCGCGCTGATCACGTCGCCGGTGATGAAGACGAAGCGATCACACAGCGGATGGTTGGTCGCCTTGAGGGCCTGGTACAGGCCGGGGCCGTCGAGCTCCGGCATTCGGACATCGCTGAAAATGACGTCTGGGCTGCCCTCGCCGCCGAGTCGCCGAAGCGCGATGGCGCCGTTCGCGGCGACGTCGGTGCGGTGACCGTCGGTCGCCAGGATCTCCGCGAGGATCCCGGCGACTTCCTCTTCGTCGTCGACGACGAGGATTCGTAGACCGGGAATCGGTCGGTCCTCGGCGGCCGCCGTCGTGGACACGGCCGGCGCCTCGACCACCGGGAGTTCGACGGTGAACAGCGCGCCGCCCTTCGGAACGTTGTCGACGGCGATGACCCCGCCGTGTGACTCGACGATCCCCCGGCAGAGCGAGAGGCCGAGACCCGTGCCCTGGCCGACCGGCTTCGTCGTGAAAAACGGCTCGAAGAGTCGGTTCCGGACGGCCGACGGAATGCCGTGACCCGAGTCCGCAACGCTGAAACCGATCGTCCGGCCACCCGGCCCCGACCAGGTCCTCACCGTGATGTGGCGCTCCGAGGGCTTCGCGCGGAGCGCATGGTGCGCATTCGTGAGCAAGTTCAGGACGACCTGCTGGAGCTGGTGCGGGTCGGCCCACAGTGGCGGCAGCTCGGACGCGAGGTTCAGCGCGAGGACGACGCCGTCCACGCGCAGGCCGTAGGCGACGAGCTCGACGGTCTCCCGGACGACCTCGTTCAGCGACACCTGCTGCCGCTCGGGTGGATGCTGGCGAGCCAGGGCGAGAAAATTCTTCACGAGACGCGCGCAGCGCTCGGCGGCGTTCAGGATCTTCTTGCCACGCTCCTCGAGACCCGGCGCGTGACTCTGTATGAGAAGGGTGCTGTGGCCGAGAATCACCGCGAGCGGATTGTTCAGCTCATGCGCGACGCCGGCGACGAGTGAGCTCAGCGCGGCGAGCTTCTCGCTCTGCCGGAGCCCCTCCTCCGCGCGCTTCCGCTCGGTGATTTCTTCCAGATTGCCTTCGTAGTGTAGGAGGCCGCCGGTCTCGTCGCGAATCGCGCGCAGGCTCTGCGACACCCAGATCTCGCTGCCATCCTTTCGACGGGCCCGGGACTCGAAACGGGACACGACAGGTTGCCGATCCAGGAGCCTCAGGAGCTCGTGCCGGTCCTCTGGGTTCGCATACGTTTGCTCCGGGATGTTCGTGACCAGCGTCGTCATCTCTCCCGGTGAGGCGTAGCCGTAGATCCTGGCCATGGCCGGGTTCACGAGGAGGAACCGACCGTCGCGCGTCGTACGGAAGATGCCCTCGACCGCATTCTCGAAGATCCCACGATACTGCTGCTCGGCCACCGTCACCCGCTCACGGAGCCTCGCCTGGGCAATCGCGATGGCGAGCTGGATGGCGACTTCCTTGGCGATCACGACGTGCTCGGGCGGAAATTCGGCCGGCTCGCCGCCGAAGCTCAGCCCGCCGAGGAGCTCGCCGTCGGCGATCATCGGCACGACCATGAACCAGCGCACCCCCGATTCGAGCAGCGCGTCCACGTGGCGGCTCGACGGCTGGGCCACGACGTCGATGACCTGGGCCTCCCCGCGCCGTAGGGCAGCGACATCCCCTAGGAGCGACAGCGGATAGCGGAAGCCCGGCTCGAGGTAGCTGCGACGACGCCCGACCGCCGCCAGCCACTCCGCTTCGCCGGCCTCCAGATCGAACAAATTCACGATCACGCGGGGAACACCCAAGAGCTCCCGCAGCGCGCGAAGCGCCCCCTCGGCGATCGCGGCGGGCGCCTTCGCGGCGATGATCGCCCGGTCGATTTCATGCAGGATTCTCAGGCGCTCGGTGGCCGTGGCCAGGGAAGCGGTCGCGCCCTGGCGCCGAATGTCGCTGCCGTGCAGGAGAGCGGCGGTCGTCCAGACGAGGACAACGAGCACGACGGTGCACGAAAAGACCATGAGCGCGAGCCCGAAGCTCGTTCCGTAGAAGCCGGCCTCCTCTCCCTTCCACCGGAGCCAGCCGAGGATCAGCGGCGTCAGGACCCCTGCGGGCACCAGCCGACGCGCGACCTGGCCGCCGGCGCTACGCGCCATGACAATGCGCATCGGGCCCACATCCGGGCGCATCAAGAGGATCGCAATGCCCAGGAGCACAAGGGCCGCGGCGGTGTGCAGAGCCACCGACGCGTAGAGGAAGACCCCGTACATCTCCGGGACACCGTAGAGATAGCCGAGCAGCGGCAGCAGTGACGTCAGGCCAATCATCAGGGCGAGGACCTGTGCCGCGACCAGACATCTCGGCATCACCGACATCTGGAGAAGAAGCGCGAGGCTCGCCACGACAAAGCTCAACGCGGTGGCCGGCGACATGCGCCCGGGATAGACGCTGTGGGGTCCACTCCCAGAGTCGTGGAACAAGATCTCGTCGATGCCGGTGCTCCAGCCGACCAGGTACTCGAACAGCGTCAGCCCGGCCACGAGCCCCACGGCGACCGCGCTGGCTCGTGCGACGCCGCAGGAAAGACGACCGGAGAACCGGTGATCCTGAAGGACGACGGACAGCGACGCAAGCAGGAATGCGGCGGCCGTGTTGGGCTTCATCGTCGCCAGCCCGGGCAGGACTGACTTCAGGCCGGTGATATCGCTCGCCCATCCGACGAGGACCAGCACTCCGGTGAGGCCGACCGCGAGGGCGAGCAATCGCGAAACCGCGCTGAGCCGCCGCTTGAGGAGAGGATGAAAGGCCGAGATCGACGAACCCCCCTTGCGGTTCGGGAGATCCGAACCCCTCACACGATCATACGGGAGGGGCCGATGATCTCGGCCCAAGTTACTTCAGCGCGCGCTCGCGCGTCGCCCAGAGGCGCGCGAGCATTGCGTCGCTCCGCCGCCCAGCGCTCCGGGTCGATCGGCGAGAAGGCTGCGCCCCCCTCGAGCACGATCTTGATGCGCGCGCCGAAGTCCTCGACTTCCTCGTCGCGCAGGTGGCAGACGATCTCGACCGGCGCCCACTCGGCGGGCGTCGGACGCGCGCGCCAGGTCGCCGCGTCGAGGTCCTTCAGGAGGGCCTCGAGCACGGCGGGGAACCGCGCCAGCTCGCGTCGAACGCTGGACAGGACGTCGCACGGTTCCCTCATCGGCCCCGATGCTATCATCCACGCGCATGGCACGGCTCGACGGCCGCGTGGCGCTGGTGACCGGAGCGGGTCGCGGTTTCGGCCGCGCGATCGCGCTCGCCTTCGGGCGCGAGGGCGCCGACGTTCCGGTGAACTATAACGTCAGCGCCGCCGGCGCCAAGGAAGTCGTCGCCGAGCTCGAGGGGCTCGGCCGGCGCGCCGAAGCGGTGCACGCCGACGTCGCGAACGGCGACCAGGTGCGCGGGATGGTTGATCGCGTGCTGGCCCGCTTCGGTCGGCTCGACATCCTCGTCAACAACGCGGGCATCATGACGCGCGGTCAGTTCCTCGACGTCCCGATCCCGGACTACCAGTCGATGTTCGCCATCAACGTGACCGGCACGTTCCTCTGCACCCAGCACGCGCTGCGCCCAATGGTGGCGGCGCGCTACGGGCGCATCATCAAATTCTCGACCCAGCTCGTGCGCGCCTCCGTCGGCACCGGCGGCTTCGCTGCCTACGCGGCGACCAAGGGCGCGGTCGAGGCCTTCACCCGCGCGATGGCCCACGAGTTCGGCCAGCACGGCGTCACCGTCAACGCGATCGCGCCCGGCGGCATCGACACCGACATGAGCCGCGCGGTGATGACGCCCGAGTATCGCGCGCGGCGCATCAGCGAGCTCCCGGTGC
>Ga0209161_10002482_pt1 | contig 15104 bp, 16 predicted proteins | sample GraSoiAngelo_155_FD_186169 | JGI IMG/M metagenome (GOLD analysis project Ga0209161, IMG submission 186169) | Grasslands soil microbial communities from the Angelo Coastal Reserve, California, USA - 14_1009_13_30cm (SPAdes) (version 2) | ecosystem: Environmental > Terrestrial > Soil > Grasslands...
AATCGGCTGCGCGTGGGTCTCGTCTCGAAAGAGAACTGTCGCCGGACGCTGGTTGTACTGTTCAACTTCGCACAAGCGCAAGGCTGGTTGCGAAAGAACGAGGAAACCGCCGCTGATACGCTCGGGACCTACAAGATCATGCAGCGCGAGGTTGAGATTTATACGCCAGCGGAAATCAGGCTGTTGTTGAGCACCGCTGAACCAGATTTTCTGCCCTACATCGCGTTAATTTGCTTCGGCGGTGTGCGTCGGGAAGAACTGCACAAGGGGCTTTCATGGAGCGCGATCGATTTTGATCGGGGGACGATCACCGTCCCCGCGTCGATCGCAAAACGGGGAGGAAACGCAAGATCGTGATGTCTGAGAATCTTTCGGAGTGGCTCGCTCCATATCGGGTCAAAAACGGTGCGTTGTTCGACAAAGATCCCCGCAAGCGAATTGTGAAGATCGTTAGGTTGTCCGACGTGACCTGGAAGCGCAACGCTTTACGTCATTCGTTTGGCAGCTATTCGCATGGAGCAAACGAAGAACGAAGGGCAAGTCGCGCGCGAAATGGGGAACAGTCCGAAGGTGGCGAAAGATCACTATTTTGAAATCGTGGATGAGAAAGCGGCGCACGATTATTGGCCAATCAAACCGATACCGCCCGAGGACGGTAAAATCGTTGCCATTGCGGGACGAAAATAAAATATTTGTACTCGGGCTTGACACCTCAAATCGAATGCGCTTATATGCATGTTTCGGAGCTAACCCCCCTATGCCTAGTGACATTTACCCAAACGTCGTTTGGTGCCTCAGCCGAAACCACTCCGTAAAATAATTCACCAAGTAAGAACATCCTGTATGCGACCCAAACGTTCGTTGATTTACATTCTCGCGGTGCTAATCACGCTCCTGCTTTTCGGAACCGTTGCCCCTGCGACAACGATCGATGTCATTGTGACGTTCGATTTTCCCGGGACGACCGTAACCGCAACTCTGCCACAGAAGATTGAGGATCAGACAGACCTCGTTGGCACTGTGATGATGGCCGACGGGACAGTGAGTGCCTTTATTTACAAGCCGCTCAGCCATAAGTTCAGCCCCCTGCTCATTCCGCCTTTTGCTAACCACGGCCCTACTCAAGGCCGAGGCATTAACTTCAGGCGGCATGTCGTCGGCGAGTACCTGAACCAAAGCGATGGCACCTTTCATGGTTATTTGATGGTCCACCCCAATTGTACACCAACACCCACTCCGACCCCAACCCCGACTGCGACCCCGACCGCTATGCCCAGGGAAATTGCAATGGCGACTGCAAGCGATTTACCCTTTGTGAGCGATCCAGATGTACAACCGCAATGCCCTCTCATCTATTCTCCGTTCGATCTCACCGGCGCCTTGGATACGATCCCATTGGGAATCAACAATTTGGGCGATATTTGTGGTACTGCCATTTTCAGTGGTCCTACCCAGCCGGCCTTCATTAGCGTGGGCCAGATTGTCACGACATTTGCCGTGCCAGGCGCAACCGCGACGTTTGCTTACCAAGTAAATGACTCAGGTCAGATCGTAGGCTACTACGTCGATTCCAACCTGATATCACACGGGTACATGCGCGATAGTGCCGGCACCCTGACTTACCCGATCGACGTACCCGGTGCGACCGAAACGTTTGTGCTTGGAAATAATGCTTCAAATTGGGTAGTCGGCAGATACACAGATACGTCAGACGTGACTCATGGCTTCTTCTACGTCACGCCCGATAATATCCTGACCTATGATTATCCAGGCGCGACCTCCACCTCGCTCAATGGGATTAACAGCAGCGGATTGATTTGTGGCTATTACACCGACACCGCCGGACATAGCCACGGATTTGTGGCAAGGGTGAACGTTACGGCCAGCGGCAAACCCAACACCAACACGCGGACGGCACCGGTGAAGCCAGCCTACTCATTGCCTAAGGTGCCAGGGATCGCCGTGCCCGCGTTGTAATTGGAAATCTGCCCTTAATCACAGTTCCAAGCCTGTCAACTCGCGTGATAGTGCGCGCGTAGAATTGTCGCAGGGGTTGACGGCTAGGCTTTCGACCCACGTTTAGTTAGCGATTTCTTTTATGTTTTATTTCTCGTTTTGTCGTCCGCTTCTGGGGGCTGCCTAGTCGGTGGAGTAGAGATCTGCTCAGGTTTAGCACGTACGATCGCCGCGATGCGGAGCTTAGACTCCTCAACCGTTTCGAGTCGGAGCGGTTGGTTCGTCACCTCCGCGCTATCAAATTAGACCAACACCGCGTTGATCTTTGCGCGAGAGAACTTCGTGAATGCGCATCGGTAGGTGCGTAGAGCACCGCCACGCTAATCGTAAGCGCTTTCGGCAATGTGCTCGACAAACGGGTTAGATTTTTGCGGTTCTGCGCATTATGACAACGACAACTCTCCCGTTAAGACATTCGATGAATTGCGCGCCTTCCTTGCTTGCTATGCTGCTCATCCCAATCGCGCTCTCCTAGTTTGCGCTTTCGTCGCGGGCGCGATCCGTTAGCCAGGAAGGCTGTTTAACAAACAACAACACGATTCTAGATGAGGACGCGCTTTTGAACAAATACGACGGGCAGCACCAACACAGTGACTGGGTCTGGTGCGCTTTCCAGCAACATCACCGGGGACGAAAACATGGCCCTCGGTTGGACAGCGCTCTCTAGCAACACTACTGGCAGCGGCAATACAGCCACCGGTGCTGCCGCGCCGCTTTTGAATACGACGGGCAGCTTCAATACGGCTACTGGTTTTGGAGCGCTCGAAAACAACACGAGCGCCAGCTGTAACACAGCCACAGGTTTCCAAGCGATATTCATATCGGTAAGCAAGGACGCAGACCGCCACCTACGTCGCCGGGATTAGCGAGGCGACCGTTCCAACAGGTGTAACGGGTATCGTAGATAGCAGTGGTCATCTCGGCACAATCACATCCTCGGCGCGTTTCCAGGAGGCAGTCCAGCCGATGGGCGAGGCGAGCGAAGCGATCCTTGCGCTGCAACCGGTGACCCTTCGCTACAAGAAACAGCTTGACCCAGATGGCATCCCACAGTTCGGCCTCGTGGCCGAAGAAGTGGAAAAGGTGAGTCCGGACCTGGTTGCCTATGACGATCAAGGCAAACCTTACACTGTGCGCTACGAAGCAGTGAACGCCATGTTGCTCAATGAATTTCTCAAAGCGCATCGGAAAATGGAGGAACAGGAAGCAACCATCGCCCAACTAAAGGCTACATCTATAAAACAAGAAGCAGTGAACGCAGAACAGCAGAAGGCAATGGAAACTCTCGCTGCGCCTCTCAAACAGCAGGCAGCGCAAATCCAGAAGATGAGCGCGCAGCTCGCCCTGGGACTTGAAGCGAACGAATTTTCAACGTAAATTATCGCTGACGACTAGTAAGACTCCGAGGTCCAGTCAATGCCCACATCTCGCAATCAGCCTTCAGATTTCACTCTCCGGAACGCCCGTCTGTTCGCATTTTTTATTAAGGCTCCACGCTGGAATTTGTGGCGCGCTTCATTCTGTATCACGGCGACGGCGGCCGGGTTCGTCACGGTTCTCTCGTCAGCAGCGGTCGCGCAGCAGTTCCAGGATGTGACGAGAGAAGTCGGTTTGGTGTTAAAGGCAAAGCACTCATGGGGCAACCCGATCTGGGGGGACATTAATAACGATGGTTTTGTCGATCTGATCGTGCCGACGCATGGGTTGTTGAAGTCGCATGGGCCGTTCGTGTATCTAAATAATGGTGGCAAGACATTCACTGACATCCGTGCAACTTGCGGTATAACCCGGCACGTTCCTCTGGACGCCCCGGATTGGCATGGCTTCTCGTTTGGCGACTACGATGGGGATGGCAACCTGGATCTCTATATTTCCATAGGCGCCACGGAGGGAACCCTGGAAAAGAGCGATTTACTCTTCCGAGGCCGTGGTGATGGGACGTTTGAAAACGTCACTCATTCGGCGGGGATCGAAACCTCGACGAATCGCGGTCGCTGCGGTTTTTGGGTCGATTACGACAACGACGGCAGGCTGGACCTGTTCGTGAAGAATTTCGAAGGCGCAAATCGTCTCTATAGAAACAATGGCGATGGCACCTTTACACAGGTTGCGAATGCGGCGGGACTGGAAAGCGCTACGAGCGGAACCGATGAGGGGTTCATCTGCTCGTTCGCGGATTATGATAATGACGGCTTCATGGATATCGCTTTCTCGGGGTGTTGCAAGACAGAGGAGTTGTATAGGAATCAAGGCGACGGGACATTCGTCGATGTCACAACGGCAGCAGGTTTGAACCCGCGCAAACCTTGTCAAGGGCTTGCGTGGGGCGACTATAATAACGATGGCCTGCTCGATCTATATGTGACCCGAGGAAACCAGGGCGGCGGACCATTCCAAAACACGCTCTATCGCAACAACGGCGATGGCACATTCACCGATCTGACCGCAGAAGCCGGTGTCGTCGGCGGACCGAATAATTGGGCCGCCGTTTGGGGCGATTATGATAACGACGGGTTTCTAGACTTATTTGTCACAAATCCCGGCATCGACGCAGAAGGTGTCGGAAATGCCAATCTTCTCTACCACAACAACGGAGACGGGACATTTACTGACAGGGCCACTGAAGACGGTCTGGCGCTCCAGGATGACAACCCCCTTCACTTGCACAAGGTTGCTGCCTGGGCGGATTATAACAACGACGGATTTCTCGACATCATCGTGAAGGACGGACTCGGCAGCGAAAGGGACGGCGATGTGGGTGCAAACGGATTTCACCGGCTCTTTAAGAACCTCGGCAATAGCAACCACTTCATCAAGGTGAACCTTGCAGGCGTGCAATCGAATAAGCCCGGAATCGGCGCGCGCGTAACCGTAACCTCCACCGCAGGGATGAGCTTTCGGCAGAACAACGGAGGTGGCGGAGGCGAGTGGTGTTCACAAGGAAGCGAGCCACTGCATTTCGGGATCGGAACGGCAACGGAGGCAACAATCCAGGTGAAATGGCCGAGCGGGATCGTCGATACTCTCTCTTCAGTTGCAGCCAATTCGACGGTGACAGTGGTGGAAGGCACCGCGCATTAAGGAATTCTTCGGCGTGACTATGCTGCGTCCGACGCAATACTCCCTCGGACGGCAATGAATCGGCATTGCGACCATGAATCTGGCTGTCGCCAACAAGCCTTTGCTTCCCGCTAAACCAGGCGAATCCGACAATGCGTCAAGTCTGTTAGGCGACTCCAACCAAGCCACCTTACCCTCTTGCCGCAGGGAAACCGCGAACGACCGGGTTCGGTCGTACAACTTGAGGTAATAGCTATGACAATCACGCAACATTTATGGAGTTCGCTTCTGCGCAGCGAAATCAGAAAGATTATTCCTTTGCACCTGCGCCTACGTGCGCCGGCTTACTTCCTGGCCGCAGCCATATTGATGCTCTTGCTCGCAGCGCGGAGCACCGCCTTTGCCCAAAGTGTGGCCGGAAATCTCAGCGCTGTTAGCGGTAACTTGAATACCGCCGACCGCATCTTGCTAAACACCAACACGATTTACCAAACCAATTATCGCAGCGATACGGTCGAGGTATTTTCCTTGAGGGGTTCCGATCTCGGAGTGTTTGCCAGGCTGGCTAAACCGACGGGTCTAGTCTTCGATGATGCCGGGAATCTATACGTGTCGAGCGACGACCGTCCCAGGTACTCGATTCTGAAGTTCGCGCCGGACGGCTCGGAATCAATATTTGCGGATAGCGGCTTAAGGGGTCCGCACGCCCTCGTGTTCGACACGGCCGGGAACCTCTATGTCGCAAATGCGGCTAACGATACGATCGCGAAGTTCACGCCAGACGGTGTCGGGACCGTTTTTGCTGATGAGAATGATGGTTTGGACAATCCAGTCGATTTGGCCTTTGACACCGCAGGCAACCTGTTTGTGACAACCGCCTATGGGGGGCCGGCGGGTAACGGCAGCGTCCTGAAGTTCACGCCTGACGGCGTCGGGTCGGTATTCGCAGATAGTGGGTTTCACACTGCGTACGGCCTCGCCTTAGACCGCGACGGCAATATCTATGTGTCAAACTTCAGCAGTAGCACGATCGAGAAGTTTTCCCCCACTGGAGAAGACTTGGGTGTATTCGCCAGCACTGGCTTAGACTTGCCCCATGGCATGATCTTCGACCGGAGCGGCAACCTTTATGTGGCCAATAATGGCAATTCAACGATCGAGAAGTTCTCTTCCACGGGGGTCGATCTGGGTGTGTTCGCTCACACCGGAGCGGGGCCACACTTTCTGACGATGTTTAGGCCGAGGCGCCTGCACTTCCAAAGTGAGCATTGATTCGGTCGGAAAGGGTCAGTCTAGGGTTGCATTGATTTGACGGACCAGGCAACGACAATAAGGTAGTCGGGGCCTCGGCCATGGGTCTCAACGGCTTCGGCAACAACAATACTGCGATGGGTAATGGCGCCCTTTTTTTAATACGAACGGCAATAGCAACACATGTTTGGGATTTAACGCGCTCAATAACACAACCGGCAACAGCAACATCGCCTTGGGTGATTCAGCCGGAACCAATCTCACCACCGGCAGTAACAACATCGATATTGGCAACAAAGGTAAAGCTGGCGAGTCCAGTTAGATCCGCATTGGCACAAAAGGAACTCACACGCATACGCTTGTCGCGGGTATTAGTGGAGCAACCGTTGCTGGAGGCGTAGGGGTAATTATCGACACCACGGTCATCTCGGCACGGTCGTTTCCTCAGAGCGTTTCAAGGATAAGGTCAAGCCGATGGATGAGGCCAGTGAAGTTATCCTCGCGCTCAAGCCGGTCACGTTTCGCTACACGAAAGAGCTCGATGCCGATAGTATCCCGCAGTTTGGCGTCGTGGCCGAGGACATGGAAAAGGTCAACCCCGATCTGGTAGCAGCGACAAAGACGGCAAACTCTATACCCTCCGCTACGAAGCGGTGAACGCCATGTTGCTTAACGAGTTTCTAAAAGAGCACCGCAAGAATGAGGAACAGCAAGCGATTATCGGGCGGCAACAAAAGCAAATCGATGCGCTTACCGCGGGTCTGCAAAAGTTGAGCGCGCGCCTCGAACTGAAGAAGTCCGCACCGCAAACCGTTGCTACCGGTCGGTAAGCTGGTGGCGCTTCGCCGAACCGCTGACGTGATTGAAAGCCCCGCCCTGAGCAAAGTCGAATCGGTCAATCGCCGCGCCTGTACGCCCGCATTTCTGCGTTTTTGATTGACCTGACGACTCGCACACACACAGCCGAAATAGGCTGGCGATTAGAATGCCGGTTTCCTACGATGCATGACACCTTTGGCAGTGGAAACGTTCATTTCCTCGGGCTTTGACGGAATGCCGAAAAATGCGGTTTTCCCTCATGTTTTACCTCTGAAAGAGGGGCAATGGCTGGGGGCGGAATCGAACCGCCGACACGTGGATTTTCAGTCCACTGCTCTGCCGACTGAGCTACCCAGCCGTAATCGACGTCGAACTGCGCGGCGCCGTGAAGTTTTCACTATGCAGCAATGTGATTGTACAGCAAGGCTGTGTAGAATTCACGTCAGAGCCACTCAGCCTGCTGTCATGTTGAGCGGAGCGCTGCAAGACAATGCAAAGCATGAGCCAGGCTTTCCAACATCTCGGCATATCGCAGTGCCCGGGATCAGTTGAGAAACGATCAAAGATTCTTCGCTTCGCTCAGAATGACATCTCGTCGCTTTCCAGTTACACTCGCCCACATGAAGAAGATCATTTCCACGAATGAAGCACCGGCAGCGATCGGACCCTACTCGCAAGCGGTGCGCAGCGGACGCTTCCTTTTTTGCAGCGGCCAAATTCCTCTCGATCCGAAATCGGGCCAAATTATTACTGGAGGTATCACCACACAAACCCGGCGCGTGATGGACAACATCGCGTCCGTCTTGAGAGCTGAGGCAATGACTTTCGACAGCATCGTCAAAACCACGATCTTCCTCACTAATCTCGACGATTTTCAAAAGGTGAACGAAACATACGGCTCGTATTTCAAACAAGATCCCCCTGCCCGTTCCACCGTCCAGGTTTCCGCACTGCCGAAAGGAGCCAATGTCGAAATCGAAGTGATTGCTGTCTCCGATGACACCGAGCAAACCGCGTATGACACGTCTGGGTGAGAACAAGCATGGAGAGGCGAGATTGTAGGGCGTCTGTGTCAGATGCCAACTCCGATGGCGTTTCACAGAAACGCCCTACAACGGAATGAGCGAAGATCTTCTGGCACTATTCCGCAAGACCGGCGCGCTGCTGGACGGTCATTTTATTCTGCGCTCGGGTCTGCACAGCCGCGAATATTTTCAGTGTGCACTGCTCCTTCAGCACACCGACATTGCCGCAAGGGTCTGTGGATGGCTGGCCGACAAACTGCGCGGGTTCAATTGCGATGCGGTTATCTCCCCTGCCCTCGGCGGAATCATTGTCGGCCAGGAAGTCGGCCGCTCGTTAGGCAAACGCCATATTTTCGCCGAAAAAGAAGAAGGCAAACTTGTGTTGCGCCGAGGTTTTCAAATTCTGTCGAATGAAAGGTTCGTCGTGGTGGAAGATGTTGTTACTCGCGGTGGGCGCGTGCAGGAGACAATCGATATCGTCCACGCCCACGGCGCTGCAGTCTCCGCTGTAGGCGTGATTGTCGATCGAAGCGGTGCAGCCAAACCCGATTTTGGCTGTCCGCTTATGAGCCTGATCGAAATGAACATGGAAACGTTCTCCGCAGAAGATCTCCCGCCCGATCTCGCCGCAATCCCCGCAGTCAAACCGGGGAGCAAATAACCCACGGCATCCAACTCAAGACGCCGGCAAAATCCGTCCGGTCACTTCGCCGAAGCCAATTCGATAACCATCGCCCTGGCACCAGCCGGTGATCGCGAGGCGATCGCCGTCTTCGAGCCATTTGCGCGTTTCACCGCTGGGAAGCTTTAATGGATTTGCGCCGCGCCAGGTCAATTCCAGCATGCATCCACGCGATTCCTCAGTTGCGCCGCTGATGGTGCCGCTGGCTAACAAGTCGCCGGGTTCCAAGTTGCAGCCGTTGACAGTATGATGCGCAAGCTGCTGGGAAATGCTCCAATAAAGATTTTGAAAATTTGTGCGCGTGATCGCGTGTGGCGCATCCGTCGATGACGTTTGGAGCTGCGCTTCGAGCTGAATGTCGAAGGTGAAATCGTTTTTTGCGCGCAAATACGGCAACGGCGCGGGACGTTGTGAGGGGAGCGGTTTCCGGAATGGCTCGAGCGCTTCGAGCGTCACGACCCATGGCGAAATGCTCGTCGCGAAATTCTTTGCCAAAAATGGGCCGAGCGGCTGGTACTCCCAAGCCTGAATGTCCCGGGCGCTCCAGTCATTCATCAGCACCAGTCCGAAAATATGATCCGAGGTACGATCAATCGTGATCGGTTCGCCTAACGAATTGCCTGGTCCAATGAGAAACGCCGTTTCCAATTCATAATCGAAGCTTTTAGTTGGACCGAATGCCGGCGCGGCTGCGTCTGGCGCCTTGGTCTGCCCGCTTGGCCGGCGCACGTCCGTCCCACTGACGACCACGGAACTCGCGCGCCCATGGTATGCGACTGGCAACCATTTCCAATTCGGCATCAGCGCGTTTTCCGGGCCGCGCAACATCGTCCCGACGTTGTGTGCGTGATGATAGGACGAGTAGAAATCGGTGTAATTGCCAATGCGCGCTGGCAGTTTCATGGTGACACTTTTTTGTGCATGAAAGACCCGCGCCCGAAGCCTGGCATTGTCTCTGAGAATCGACGTTTTGGATGAGAGCAGGCGTTGAAGCACTGCACGCACTTTGCGCCATGCCGGACGACCAAGCCCGAGGAATGCATTCAATGAGTCTTCTGAAAAGACTTTTCGCCCCTGAAATTCCGGTGAGCGAAAATGCCCGAGCTCTTCCAGGACAGAAAGATCCGCAATCAAATCGCCAATGGCGACTCCGGCGCGCGGTTTGCCTCCTTTTGGCTGAAAAATACCGAAAGGAAGATTCTCCAGCGGAAAATGCGAATCAGGTGCGACCTCGATGAATGTTTTGAGCGGCATGCTCTGGAATTGTAGGGCGTTTCTGTGAAACGCCAACCCGACGGCGTCTGACACAGACGCCCTACAGTAATCTTAAAGCCCGCAAATCGTCGCGTGGCTCATCAAAACTGCAACTGCCGAAGGACCTGACGAATCTCCGTCGGGATTTCAGGCGTTCCGTATCGATTTTCCAGTCGCGCCACGCGAAGAAATCGTCGGTAAACGAAAACGATTCCGGATCTTCATCCTCGAGCATCATCGCGGCTTGATTCGCATCCCATTGATGTTCCGCCGCGAGCACTGCGGCTCCGAGCACATTCAGGAATCCGTGCATTTTTGTCTTCACTTCTTCGCGAAATTGCCGCATCGGATGATGCAGCCCGGCGGTAAATTTGATCGCGAGTTGATGCGTGCCCGCTTTCACGAGTGCCCTCGCAATCTGTGCCGAAGTTGGAAACGCATCTGCAGTTACTCCGCCGGTGCGCAATTTGTAGCCGAAGGTAGCCACGTCCTGATCGGAATTGTGCTTGGCCAGCGATGCGATAGTTTTTTCGGCTTTGTCTGGCGGAGCTTCCCAAAATACCGGCAGATCGCCAATGATCTCCTTCGCCTTCTTTAAACACACCTGTTCCACGTCGTGCGGCAAAAACATTTCGAGCTGAGCGATAGAAACGAGATCGACGCCATATTTCGAGAACGAACGAATCGCCAAGTCCGCGTCCTCCAGAGCGTCAAGAAAGCTGTCCATATTTGCAGTTTTCGGCCCGAGTGCGGTGACGCGGAGCGGATGCAAAGGATCGAAATTCGAAAGGAGTGGTCGTGCCGAATTGAACTGTTGGACAGCCAAAACGAATGTGTTGAGCATCCACGCTTCGGGCGAACGCACATAACTCGCGTGGTTCTGCAACGCTGGTTCAAGTGCCAGGCTGCACGGCGGGAACATTCCCGCGTAATCAATCGAGCTCGTCAGGAAAGCTTGAAGCGAAACAGAAACAACCATAAGCCTCAAAAGGTAACCACGAATCCGCGGCAATGGACACGAAGATTTTGAGGTGAATTATTGCTTGGATGCAGGCGTATTCGTCGGCAACTGATATCATCCGTGCTTGTTGGATCGTATTCATCACGATCTGGCTCGTGGCTGCTGTATCCACCAAGCGCGCCGTATATCGTGAAAGCCGGGCGCAGCGACTGCGCTACTGGGTGCTGTTCGTCATCGCTTGCCTTCTGTTATTCTATGGTCGCGAATTGCCGTATCCGCTGAATCTCCGAATTATTCCCCATGCAATCCCGATCGCGTGGGCCGCTGCGTTCTTGTGCGCCGCAGGTCTGGCGTTCGCGCTCTGGGCCAGAGTTACTCTCGGACGTAACTGGAGCGGTGTGGTGACGTTGAAAGAAGGACACGAACTGGTTCAGCGCGGCCCGTATCGGTTGGTGCGGCATCCCATCTACACTGGCATGCTCATCATGTTTTTTGCAACAGCGCTCGTGCAATCGCACCTGGCTGGGTTTGCAGGAGTGCTGCTGATGTTTGCGAGTTTCTGGATTAAACTCGGCCGCGAGGAAGGATTGATGCTCCAGCAATTCCCGGAGCGATATGCCGCCTACCAGCAACGCGTCAAACGTATTATCCCTTTTGTGCTCTGAATGCTGACGATGAAACGAAGAACTGGCGGTCTCCGGTCCGCCGAAACCGGTGCCCCGTTATTTGTCGACCTCGTTAATCGCACGAAGCAAGCTGCGGAATCATGCTGAAGGAAGCGCGCAATTCGCCACCTGGGGGAATGATTTGAATCCCTTCCTTGTGCTCGAATGCGCGTTGTTCATCGTGATCGGGCAAACCCCAGCACGGCTCGACGCACAGAAACGGGTCTCCGTTGGACCATAACGTCAGGTAGGGAACACCGTTCAGATCCAGCATCACCCAGCGCCCACTCGGTGGGTCGACGTACGAAAATTGCGGTCGCTGAACATCGACCAGCTCGAGAAGGATGGCACCGGGTAACTCCGTTTTTTCGAATGGCATTTCGCCACCGGGAAACTCAATGTCGCGCGTCTGCCCGGAGAGAAAATTGCCCGGCGCAAAGTATCGCCGATAACAACCCCGCGGCATTTGCAGGCGAAAGCTTTCGAATGAAGTGGCGTCGAAGCCGGGATGCAACCCGAATGACAGGTGCGCCGCCAGCTCCGATTCGTGGTTTCGAAACGCGAAAAGCACACCGACTTTGTTCGCATCGAACCCGTAAGTTAATTCCACGCTCACCTTCAGCGGATATTCGCTCGGACAAAAATCCGCAGGTGTCATCTGGTATGTCAGCGAGGCGCCGCTCCCCTCGATGGCAGAACCGATGAGATGCCACTCTTTCGAGCGAAGAAATCCGTGGGTGCCGCCTTTAATTTCGAGTCCGCGATACAGGCTGCGACCACTTTTCAGCCGATGAATATAGTAGCCCATCACAGTGGCGTGGTTTGCCCAGCCTTGAGAAGGCACAGATACATTGTCGTCACGGTAAAGGAAGCCGATCCAATTCCCGGCTTCATCCATTCGCGCCAGACTGATTAATTCCGCACCGAGACGCGAGACGATGATCCGAAGTCCATTCTCTTGATCGGTTAAAACGTCGAGATGCCGTCCGTCACGCTTTTCTTCAGAGTGCGAAAACTTCATTAGCGTCGTATAAACATGGCATGCCGCTGTAGCCACCGCGCTGTGCGCCGTTTGGAATACTTTGGATCCAAACGATCAACGCCCCACAGGGGCGTGGCTACGACAAGAAATCATGGGAACAAGCCGCGCACCTGTTTGGCCTTGATGACACGCTCAACGCCGGTGGCCATCGCGGCTGTGCGATGCGACACTCTGTGCTCCTTCGCGCGTCTGATTACCTGCGCAAACGAATGCTCTAGAATCCGGAAAAGTTTGTCGGTCACTTCTGACTCCGACCACAAAAACGCCTGCAGGCCTTGCACCCATTCAAAGTACGAAACAATAACACCGCCGGCGTTGCACAGAATGTCGGGGATTACAAAGACTTCATCCCAGCGCTGGTCAAGAATCAGATCTGCATCAGGCGTTGTGGGGCCGTTTGCGCCTTCGGCGAGGATGCGGCATTTGAGTTGACCGGCGTTTTTTCCCGTAATGACGCGGTCAACCGCGGCCGGAACAAGAATGTCGCACGGTAGCGTGAGAAACTCGTTAGGATTTACATGATCATCCTGAGCGAATGCACGCAAGTTACCTTTCTTAAGCATGTGTTGTTCGGCCGCTTTCACGTCGATTCCCTTGGGATTGTAAATCGCTGCGGTATGATCGCTGATCCCAACGACTTTGACGCCGCTTTTGTAGGCGAGCGATAAAGCCGCGACTGAACCGACGTTGCCGAACCCTTGCACGATCGCGGTGCATTTTTCCGGATCCATCTTCAACATGTTCATTGCGCGCTCGACGAGATACACTACGCCGCGCCCGGTGGCTTCACGGCGGCCTTCGGTCCCCCCAATGGCGACGGGTTTCCCGGTAACGATTTCGTTGACGGCGTAGCCCATGTAAACCGAATAGGTATCCATGAACCACGCCATGATTTGTTCGTTCGTGCCCATGTCCGGGCCCATGATATCGGTGTGTGGACCGACAAACGGAATCATTTCCTGCATGTAACGGCGGGACACCGCTTCCAATTCGGTGCGGGATAATTTGTTCGGATCAACGGCTACACCGCCCTTAGCGCCGCCGTAGGGCAACTGTGCCAATGCGCATTTCCAACTCATCCACATTGCCAGCGCCGCGGTTTCGCCCATCGAAAGTGAAGGCGCGAATCGTGTGCCGCCTTTGGTTGGGCCGAGCGCAATGTGATGTTGCACGCGGTAGCCTTGGAAAGCTCTCGTGCTCCCGTCGTCCATGTGCACCGGCAGCGTGACCGCCATCGCGCGTTTGGGGTATGTGGCCCATTCGCGGTCGCTCTTGTCGATGTTCAGATAATCGGCGATGACGCGAAACTGCTCGCAAGCCATCTGGAAAACTTCGTCATCGTAAATCGTGTGTATCGCTGCATCAGGGCAACTCCGGGTTTCCATGGGAAAGCTGCTATTTGCGCTTGGCGGGTGACGTCGTCAACTGGTAAACTTTGAACTGCGGTTCCGCGATGCCAGGATCCCTGCTTCGGGGGCCGCGCACTCCAAGGATCGACAAGCGCAGCTGCCATTCGTTAATGTCCGCAAATGAAAATTGAAACGATAGCCGTTCACGCGGGGCACGCGGTTGATCCCGCAACGGGGGCGGTGGCTTCCCCCATTTATCTTTCCACCACGTTCGAACGCGACATCGAAGGCACGTATTCGCGCGGATTCATGTACACACGCAATGATAACCCGAATCGCCAGGCGCTGGAGCGCGGTGTGAGCATGCTCGAAGGCGGTGAAGCTGCTGCCGCATTCGCATCTGGCACCGGCGCGACCATGTCGATTTTACAGGCGCTCTCGCCTGGCGATCACGTCCTTGCACACGTCGATGCCTACTACGGCACGTCGCGATTGATCCACGAAATTTTCCTCCGCTGGGGACTCGAAGCCGATTTCGTGGACATGAGCGATCCCGATGCAGTCAGAAAAGCGCTACGACCAAACACAAAATTGGCCTGGGCCGAGACGCCATCCAATCCGTTGCTGAAAATTGTGGATCTTGCAGCGGTTGCGGAAATCGTGCGCGGCCCCGGCGCCATTTTCGTTTGCGACAACACATGGGCACCGGTGCTGCAACGGCCATTCGATCTCGGCGCCGATTTAGTCCTGCATTCCACGACAAAATATTTTGGCGGACATTGCGATGTTCTCGGCGGAATTGTGGTTGCCAAAACAGAGAGCGAATTTTTTCAGCGGATTCGCAGCATTCAATACGAGGGTGGCGCGGTCCCGTCGCCTTTCGATTGCTGGCTGATCCTGCGCGGCATGCGCACCTTACCGTGGCGAATGCGCGCTCACTCTGAAAATGCATTGAAAATCGCCGAGTTCCTGGCCCGACA
>Ga0209161_10002483_pt1 | contig 15096 bp, 10 predicted proteins | sample GraSoiAngelo_155_FD_186169 | JGI IMG/M metagenome (GOLD analysis project Ga0209161, IMG submission 186169) | Grasslands soil microbial communities from the Angelo Coastal Reserve, California, USA - 14_1009_13_30cm (SPAdes) (version 2) | ecosystem: Environmental > Terrestrial > Soil > Grasslands...
GGCCATGGCGCTGCGCGTGAACCGACCGACGGTGGCGATCGCATTGATCGTCGTGGTCTGCGTGACCGAGATCGGGCCGGTGTAGACGGATGACGCGGTCGTCGGGGCGCTTCCGTCGGTCGTGTAGTAGATCGTCGCCCCTGGCGTACCATCCGTGATCGTCACAGTCACCGGCGAGCTATACGTCCCACTTCCCGGATTCAGCGTCGGCGTGGCCACGGTGGTGGCGCTCTGGCCGTTGCCCAACAGCACTGAGATGGCACGACCATAATAACTGGGCACAACCAGATCCGGCTTACCATCCCCGTTGACGTCGGCCACAGCCACGAATACAGGGCCGAAGCCTGCCCCGAAGTTCTGCGTGGCCTGGAAGGTTCCATCGCCGTTACCCGGCAGCACCGAGACGGTGGTCGAACCTAGGTTTGCCGTCACCAGATCAAGCGCGCCATCGCCATTGAAGTCGGCCACGGCCACCGACCAGGGATAGTCGCTGGCGGCAAACGTCCCTCCTGCCCGGAAGGTCCCGTCGCCGTTGCCGAACAGCACTGAAACGGTGAAGTCAAAGTAGTTGACCACCGCCAGATCTTGGACCCGATCGCCATTGAAATCGCCCACGGCGACGGACACGGGGCCGGTACCAACAGGGAAGCTCCGTGGGGCCTGGAAGGTCCCATCGCCATTGCCCAGCAGGACCGAGACGGTGTTCGACCCTCCATCGGGGACCGCCAGATCGAGCTTGCCGTCGCCATTGAAGTCGCCCACGGCGACAGACCAAATGGTCTTGCCGGCGGTGAAGGTCCGTGCCGCCTGGAAGGTCCCGTCGCCGTTGCCCAACAGCACCGAAACAGTACCGGCTCGTAAGCTACTGGGACCCAGGTTCGCGACCGCCAGATCGAGCTTGCCATCGCCGTTGAAGTCGCCAGTGGCCAGGGCGTAAGGGCCGCTACCCGCATCGAAGGTCTGCGCCGCCTGGAAGGTCCCGTCGCCGTTGCCCAGCAGCACCGAAACGGTCGTGGCAACGGTCGTGTTGTTTGAATCGTCGTTGGAGCCATAGTCGGCGACCGCTAGATCGAGCTTGCCATCGCCGTTGAAGTCCCCCACGACCACGGAAGTCGGGTTAGGACCCGCGGCGAAGGTCCGCGCCGCTTGGAAGGTCCCGTCGCCGTTGCCGAGCAACACCGAGACGGTGTTGGTCCCAGCGTTGCTGACCGCCAGATCGAGCTTGCCATCGCCGTTGAAATCACCGAGCGCAACGGACTGAGGATTGAGACCAACCCCGTAGAGCGCCGCCGCCGGGAAGGTCCCGTCGCCGTTGCCCAGCAGCACTGAGACGGTGTTGGCGCCGGTGTTGGCGACGGCCAGATCGAGCCTGCCATCGCCGTTGAGGTCGCCTACCCCGATGAACCCTGGTTCGCCGCCAACCGCGAAGTCGCGTGCTCCCTGGAAGCTCCCATCGCCGTTGCCCAGCAGCACCGAGACGGTGTTGGCGCCGGCGTTGGCGACGGCCAGATCGAGCCTGCCATCGCCGTTGAAGTCGCCCACGGCCACCGAGTGCGGATTAACGCCAACGGCAAAGGTCGTTGCCACCTGAAAGGTCCCGTCGCCGTTACCCAGCAGCACCGAGACGGTGTTGGCGCCGGCGTTGGCGACCGTCAGATCGAGCCTGCCATCGTTGTTAACATCGCCCACGACAACAGACCAAGGCTGGCTGCCGACCACAAAGTCCCGTGCCGGCTGGAAGGTTCCGTTGCCATTCCCCAGCAGCACCGAGACGGTGTTGGACCCGGCGTTGGCGACCGCCAGATCGAGCCTGCCGTCGCCGTTGAAGTCGCCCACCGTGACGGACTGCGGATTCAGGCCAACCCCATACAGCGCCGCCGCCTGGAAGGTCCCGTCGCCGTTGCCCAGCAGCACCGAGACGGTCGCAGACCCGTTGTTGGCGACCACGAGATCCGGCTTGCCGTCGCCGTTGAAGTCGCCCACGGCGACGGACCACGGAGCGATGCCCACGGCGAAGGTCTGCGCCGCCTGGAAGCTCCCATCGCCGTTGCCCAGCAACACCGAGATCGTGTTGGATCCGGCGCTGGCGACCGCCAGATCAAGCGTGCCATCGCCATTGAAGTCGCCTACGGCCACGGAGGTCGGATTCGCACCCACCGCGAAGGTCCGCGCGGGCCGGAAGGTTCCATCGCCATTCCCCAGCAGGACCGCGACGGTGTAGTTGTTAGGGTGACAACAGTTGAAGGGGTTGCAACAGTTGTAATTGGTTAACACCAGATCTTGAATTCCGTCGCCGTTGAAGTCGCCCACGGCGACCGAGATCGGATTCGTTCCGGATACGAAATCTTTGTGGGTCATGAACGAGACTGTTTGGGCCTGTGCGAGGGACGACAACGTTAACGAGAAGAGTAACGTCGCCGCGAGGAGAAGCGATCGACACGTGGATTTTCTGGACATATCGTTCACCCGGACGAGAGCCCCCTTGTCCAATGCCCTACCGCCGGGACCCTCGAGACAAAGCCGTTGCGTGATGCCCGTGGACCAAAATGTCGACGATGCGTGTGGAGGCGTGGCCATCCCATTTCGTTGGCACGCCTCCGTTGGTTCGCCTTCCGATCTGCCGCCGGATCGCATCGCGGATGCTCTCGCGTTTTGTCCCCGCAAGGGTATTTGTCCCGGTCTCCACGGTCACGGGTCGCTCGGTGCTCTCTCGAACCGTGACGCAAGGAATCCCGAGACACGTTGTTTCTTCCTGGACGCCACCCGAATCGGTCACGACGAGCGTTGCGTGCGTCATCAAACAGAGAAAATCCACATAACCCAGAGGATCAGTGAGGACGATTCCGGCGCGCCCAAGAATGGACTCCAGGCCGAATTCTTTAAGTCGCCGTTGTGTTCTGGGATGTGCGGGAAAGACGACGAGGCAATCCGTCGCCAGTTCTTCCAGCCCAGCCACGATGCTGAGAAAGGTCTCCCGATTGTCCACGTTTGTCGGCCGATGCAGGGTCAGGAGCGCATACCGTTTGATCGAGCTGCCGGCACCGTTCTTCCCCGTCTGCGCCCGAAGGCCTAACGCCTCCAATACGGTCGAAGCCCGAGCTTTCTCCTTGAAGGCAAGAAGGGAGTCGATCATCGTGTTGCCGACCAAATGGATCTTGTCGGACGAGATCCCTTCGTTGCGCAGATTCTGAAGCCCGCTGTCCTCTGTTACAAAGAGCAGATCGGAGACATGATCGGTGAGAATCCGGTTGATCTCTTCCGGCATTGATCGGTCGAAGGAGCGCAACCCCGCTTCCACGTGGGCGATCGACGGCCTCGAGCCGGTGGAATCGAAGGAGATCTTGGCGGCGACCAGGGCGCAACCGAGGGTCGAATTCACATCTCCGACGACCACGACCACGTCAGGCTTCTCCGCGAGTAGCACCTCCTCAAATTTCTTCATAATCTCTGCAGTCTGGACCGCATGGGATCCCGAACCCACACCGAGGTGAACATCGGGGGGTGGAAGCTTCAGGTCGCTGAAGAAAGAACCGGACATGCGGTCGTCGTAATGTTGACCGGTATGAACGAGGATATGCCGGATGGTTTCGGCTGGCCGTTCGTGCCGATCGGCGGAGTCTGCCGACATCCTCGCGTTGTGCGCGTTGATGGCCTCGAGGATCGGGGCGGCCTTCATAAAATTAGGACGCGCGCCGACAACAATGAGAATCGTCATCCGCGTGAGCCCGCGAGCGTCACGGCCCGACTCGGCAGGGGACATCTCGACTCCATGATCGCGGCGATCTGCTCGACAATGGTGCGCAAGGCGGCGCCATTCCCATTCTGCGGCTCCGCGGGCCGATTTCGTCGAACGAGGAGGATCTTGGTTTGCACGTCTCGAACGCTCCCGAGGAGCGTGAGCCGCCCTCTCGTGCTGAGGTAATGATCCACCGCACCGATCTTGCCGCGAAAGACACTGTAGACAGGCACGCCTAAGGTCGCGGCCTCCCGGTTCATCGTGCCGCCACCGCTGATCACCAGGTCGGAGTACCAAATCAGGCTCAGCCCATCCACGACCTGCTCCGGGATGCGCATCGTGCCACTCCGGAAAAGATCGGGCCACCTCTCCCTCAGACACATCGCCTGTTTCTCATTTCGAGGCAGCGTGACAAGCTTCACGTCCGGTTGCTCGCTCAGAAACGCGATCGCTGCGTCGAACAGGTCATCACTCTGGGTATTGTGGTAGTAGGCCTCACTCGCGGGCGGACGGAGGGTCACCACCAGATCCTGTTCCTGAAGTCCCAGTCGAGGCCTGATCCGGGGGTCCGGAACAAACCGACCAACATAGACGTCTTCCTTGATGCCGGGGTAGTTCAGGATTCGATTCGGGTCGCACCGGATGACCGTCTTCGGGATCACTTCCGGGCACATGAACCACGTCGGATGGATGAAAAGCCAGTTCCGAGCAAACTCATAATCGCCGAAGAACAGCGATGGAATTCCCAGCGCGGTCGCGACCATCAGCTGGGAACGCGAACCCACAGAGATCGCCAGATCCGGCTTTTCTGTTAGGATCGTGGGAATCAACTGCAACGCCCGAAAACACAGCCCCGCCATCTTGCGGATTTTGTTCCTTCCGGAATGCCGTCCGATCAGCCTGTAGTTCAGATGAAAGAGGTCTGCCAACTCGCCCACCTGAGAACCGCCGCGCGCGGTGAGCAGCATCGGATGGCCGCGCTTCTGGAGTTCTTCGATGATCGGCGCACAGAACGGCACATGCGGGGAGTTATCCAGATCGATCCAGATCTTTCCTTTGTCTGGGAGAACGGCTGTACTGGCCGTTCGAGACGGGCGCGCTGGCTGGAGGTCCGAGTGCCGGCGGCTGTCACCCTGTCTGGAGAGTGACTCGCGAACTTTCTGGACGATTCGTCTCTGCTGACCGAGGACAAGCTGGGGATACATGGGCAAGGAGAGAATTTCCGGCGTGACTCTTTCCGTGACTGGAAAATCGCCTTCCTTGCGGCCGAGGTGCCGATAGGCTCTTTGCAGATGCAGCGGGATCGGATAGTGGATTCCGGTGGCGATTCCGGCCTCAGCAAGATCCTGCCGGAGTCGATCCCGATTCTCGGTGCGGATCACGTAGAGGTGATAGACAGCCCTGGCCCAGTCGGCCTCATAGGGTGTGATGACGCTGCCCGCCATCGGGCGAAACAGGTCCTGATAGCGATCGGCATTCTCCCGGCGTTGCCGATTCCATGTGTCGAGATGCTTGAGTTTCAATCGCAGGATGCCGGCCTGGATCGCGTCCAACCTGCCGTTGGAGCCTTCGAACTCGTGAGAATATTTTTGCGCCTGACCGTGGTCGCGTAGCATCCGGCAGCGCCGCGCCAGGCCCTCGTCGTCGGTGGTGACGGCTCCCGCCTCACCACAGGCGCCCAGATTCTTGCCGGGATAGAAGCTGAACGCGGCGGCGCGGCCCATCGCCCCGGCCTTGTGCCAGCGGTTCTCTTTCTTCGAGAAGTATTCCGCGCCGTGCGCCTGGCAAGCGTCCTCGATGACGATCAAGTTGTACTGGGTCGCCAAGTCGAGGATCGGGTCCATGTCGGCCATCTGGCCGTACAAATGCACGGGGATGACGGCCGTCACCGGGCTGCCAGTGCGCTGGCTCACCACGCGGTTCGTCTGGGGCACTCGTACGCATTCGATCTCCAGGTAGGACCGCAGTTTTTCGGGATCCATGGTGTACGTGCGCTCGTCGATGTCGACAAAATCCGTCCGCGCGCCGGCCTGGGAGATGGCCTCCGTGGTCGCGATAAACGTGTTCGGGACGGTCACGACGGTATCGCCCGTCTGCACTCCGGCAGCGATGAGGGCGACCCGCAACGCGTCCGTGCCGCTGCCCACGCCAACGCAATGCCGCACCCCGCAGAACTGTGCAAAGTCGTGTTCGAGGCCCTCCACGATCGGTCCGCCGACGAATCCAGCAGTTTTCAGGGCGCTTCGGAAGACCGACACCAATTCCTCTTCGAGTTCCCGGTGCGGCGTGACGAGGTCTACGAAAGGAACTTCACCGGTGCCGGTCATTGCGCCATGCTCGGCTTTGGCGTGACGAATCGGAGGACCCTCGCCGGATTCCCAGCCACAATCGCATGGTCGGGCACATCGTGGGTCACGACGCTGCCGGCGCCGACGATGGCATTGTGCCCGATGACCACCTTCGAGAGGATCGTGGCCCCGGACCCGATCGACGCCCCCTTCTTCACCAGCGTGGCCTCGACCGTCCAGTCCGTTTCGGTCTGGAGTTCCCCCGTCGGAGTCGTCGCCCGAGGATAGGAGTCGTTGATGAAGACAACACCGTGGCCGATGAAGACGTGGTTCTCGATCGTCACGCCCTCACAGATGAAGGTGTGACTCGAAATCTTGCACCGTTGGCCGACCTTCGCATTCTTCTGGATCTCGACAAACGTGCCGATCTTCGTGTCGTCGCCGATCTCGCAGCCGTACAGGTTGACGAACTTCGCGAGCGTGACGCCCCTCCCGAGCTTGACGTCGGGCGCAATACAGCGATACCCGTTCCCCGGCAGATCGCCCTCGACCTCCGGCGCTGCCCTGCGCAACGTCAACAGGCCCCCTTCCCCGAGATGACCGCCGCCGGCGTCGCGAGCAGGATCTTGAGATCGGTCCAGAGGGAGCGCGTCCTGGCGTATCGGAGGTCGAGGCGCACCATCGCGTCGAACGTCGTGCGGCTGCGCCCCGCCACTTGCCAGAGTCCCGTGATCCCCGGCCGAGCCTCCAGGACGCGGCGGCGATGCCAGGGCTTGTACTGCTCGAGCTCGTACCGAAGCGCGGGCCGTGGCCCGACCAGCGACATATCTCCTCGAAGCACGTTCCATAGCTGCGGGAGCTCGTCGATGCTGGTCTTGCGGAGAATGCGCCCGAGCGGCGTGACCCGTGGATCGTCGGTCAGTTTGAAAAATCCGTTTGGGCCCGGCTCGTGAATCCGCCCGCTGGCATTGATGAACGAGCTGACGAACTCGTGATGGAGCCGGTGGTCAACGCCAACATACATCGTCCGAAACTTGAGCATGGTGAAGGGCTTCGTCATCTGCCCGATTCGCATCTGTCGGAAAAGGATCGGACCGCGAGACGTCGACTTCACCAGGGTGGCAATCAGCAGCAGAAGCGGCGAAAGGAGCACCAGCAGTGTCAGACTGCCGATGACATCCAGCCCCCGCTTGATTGCGTCGGAGAGCGTTCCCGCCTCCTGGCGCGAACGGAGCTCCGGGTAGAGGAGCGGATCGATCGGCCAGACTCCTTCAGCGCCCGCACGCCTCGGCTCGGGATAGACGTGGAGTCGAATCGAGAGGCGGCCGACCGTTTCAGAATCCAACCGCTTGGCGAGCGCTCGACGGACGCGTGCGGCGAGCCCTTCGCACGCACCGGCCACGTCAGACGCGCGGATCGCGGGCACGATGACACCGATCACCGTCTGCCACTCGAGCCACCCCAGGACGTCGGTTTCGTGCATGACAGCGGCTAAGGCCGCGATCGCCGCCTCCCACATCGACGACGGACCTGCGCCCCGGCCATCGTGCGCGCCAAGAAGCAGGAGGAGGACCGGCTGATCGGAACGGTCCGAGCGCCTTCGCTCCCTGATCAGGACGCCCCGAAAGAGATCTTCGCTGAGGACGTGGGGGCGGCCCCACCCGTCCGCTTGATGACGCGCCCGTGTTCCCGTTCGCTTCGGGGGGTGCCGTGTGCTCATCGGCCTGACGACAGCATCAATTCGATGGGAGCACACCAGAGGGCCACCCGCTCGATCCGGTCAGCGCGAGGGTGCATAGACGATCTCTCTGCGGCGCTTGAGCGACTCGTCGGCCGCCTCCAGCATCTTGACCACACGCAGGCCCGCACGCCCGTCATTGAACGGCTTCTCGCCCGAGGCGACACAGTCCAAAAAGTAGCGGGCCTCGAGCTGGAGGGCCTCGGTCTGATCCACTCGCGGCGCCCACATGTCTCCGCTTCGGTAGCTCACCAGAAGGTCGTGGATCGCGGGCCCGGATCCCACCTCGAAGACCTTCGCCTCGATCAAATCCTTGAGCCGTTGGCGCGACTCGTCGTGAGCCTCGGTGATCTGCACACCCTTGTCGTACACCTTGACCTTTTCGGAGGGCTCGAGATCATTCCAGACGAGCATCTTCCGCTCCCCCCCGACCAACGTGGTGCGCATCTTCACGGGTGAGAGCCAGTTGACGTTGAGATGGGCGAGGATGTTGTTGGGAAAGCACAACGTGATATAGGCCATATCCGCCATTCCATTCAGGTGTGCTCCGCCGGTTGCCACGACCAGCTCAGGATCCAGACCGATCAAATAGTCGATGATAGCGAGATCGTGAGGCGCCAGGTCCCAGATGACGTTCACGTCGTGCTGAAAGAGCCCCAGGTTGACTCGAGTCGAGTCGTAGTAGTAGAGCGGCCCCAAGACCCCCCCGTCGACCAGCTCCTTGATCTTGCGAACTGCCCCGTTGAAGAGAAACGTGTGATCCACCATGATCTGGAGGTTCTTGCGATCGGCCAGCTCGATCAGCTCTTCGGCCTGGGCCGAAGTTCCCGTAAAGGGCTTCTCCACGAAGACGTGCTTTCCGCGCTCAAGCGCCTTCTTGGTGAGGTCGTAGTGCGTCGACACCGGAGTGACGACGGCCACAGCGTCGATATCCGGTGCGCTCATGACCTCATCCGGATTCGAGGTGGCGCGCACCCCTGGATGGCGGCTCAACGCCTGAGCGAACACCCTTGGGTTCTTGTCGCAAATCGCCACCACCCGGCAACCCGGCTGGCTCGAGAAGTTGCGCACAATGTTGGGGCCCCAGTATCCGTAACCGACGACGCCGAGCTTGAGCACCGGATGCGCCCCCGAGATCAGCCGAGCCCCACGGCGAGGGGGCTATCGGGATCGAGGACCGGGCGGCGGCCACTCCCCGATCCGGACCTCCCGGGCTCCGGGTGTCGATAGACGTGCACCTGGAGGCGGCGGGCAACATCGGAGGGAAGGCTTTCGCGAAGCACTCCACGAACCCTTTGACCCACCAGTCGGGGGACTTCCCTGAAGGGTGCATCTCCGAGCTCGGTCAGGACGGCTCCGGCCACGCGCTCCTCACGGTACCAGCCGACGAAGTCGCTGTCGCGGAGGTGGAGCCACAGACCCGAGAAGAGCTTGCGGGCGACCGCAGGGTCGATGCGCGCGCCTACCCCTGGCTGCTCTTTTAGATCCACCAGCAAAAGCACGAAGGGGCGGCCCGAGCGTTCGGAGCGCTTTCGCTCGATCGCCAAGAAATACCGGAAAGCCTCCTCGTCGTAAGCCTGGCTCCGCTTCACGAGCTCGTTCCTCCTTCCTTCTTTGCTCTCAGCCGCCGCGCCATCGCTCACGAGTAGATCGCAGTGCGCCTCGAACGACAATCCGACGTCTCCCTACAATCGAGGAAGGGAAACCACTGGAAGCCGCTGGGTCAAATCCCTGGATTCTCTATGAGGAAGGTGCCGTCCGAGTCTACAGCGTGACGACTCGCCCCGGCGGCGCCGCAATCCCCCGGGTCGCGTGTCGCGTGTCGACGACCAGACGCGCGACCTCGACGACCCGCCGGTAGTCGAACTCGGGATGATCGGTGAGAATCAGGACGCAGTCGGCCGCACCGATCTCCTCATCGCTCGGCTCCACGGCCTTCAGGGTGTTCCCGCCGACGACGATCGACGGGACGTACGGATCGGCATACGCCAGCTCTGCGCCGCGCTCCCGGAGCCGGTCGAGGACCTCGAGCGCCGGCGACTCCCGGGTGTCGCCGACCCCCCGCTTGTACGCGACGCCGAGCGCCAGGATCCTGGCGCCGTTGAGGCAACGTCGCCCTTGATTGAGGGCCTCCGCGACCAGCTCTACGACATAGCCGGGCATGGACCGGTTGATCTCGTCGGCCAGGTGGATGAACCGCGCCTCGTACCCGTTCAGGCGCATCTTCCACGAGAGGTAGAAGGGGTCGACGGCGATACAGTGGCCGCCGATCCCCGGACCCGGATAGAAGGGAAGGAAGCCGAACGGCTTCGTGGCGGCGGCCTCGATGACCTCGCGCGTGTTGACGCCCAGTCGGCGGCACATGAGCGCGAACTCGTTCGCCAGCGCGATGTTGACGTTCCTGAACACGTTCTCGTAGAGCTTGGCGAGCTCGGCGACCTTCGGGCTAGAGACCTTGATCACCCGGTGGACGATTTGCCCGTAGAGGAGCGCCGCCATCTCGCGGCAGGGCCCAGTGATTCCGCCGACGACCTTGGGGATCTCCCGAATCGGGAACCGGCGGTTTCCGGGGTCGATGCGCTCCGGCGAGAAGGCGAGGAAGAGGCTCTCGCCGACCCTCGCCCCACGCGCCTCGAAGAGCGGGAGAAGCAGCTCCTCGGTCGTGCCCGGGTACGTCGTCGACTCCAGGACGACCAGCTGGACGGGTCGGAACCGAGCGGCTACCTGCTCCGCCGCGACAACCACGAGGGAGATGTCGGGGTCCTTGGACTTCCTGAGCGGCGTCGGCACGCAGATCACGACGACGTCGCTCTCCTCGAGCACGGAGAAGTCCGATGTCGCGCGGTAGCGCCCTTCGGCGGCGAGGCGTCCGATCTCGTCGCTTGCCACGTCGCCGACATACGAGCGATGCTCCGCGAGTGCCGCGACCCGCTCGGGGTCGGTGTCCAGGCCGGCGACGGTGAAGCCCGCGCGAGCGAATTCGATCGCCAGCGGAAGGCCGACGTAGCCCTGGCCCACGACCGCGATGCGCGCCGCGTGATCGCGGATCAGGTCGGCAAGCCCCGCCGCACGGGGATCACACGCTTTCGGCATCTCACGCCTCCTGTCGTCTGAAGACGATGCCCATCGGCTTGACACGGGGCCGTCAGCCGCCGGCCCGTCCTAGACCCACTCCAGGCGCTTGGCTGCCAGGTCGCACAGGATCGGCCCCAGTCTGTCGGCGGCGTGCCGGACGACGGGCCCGGGCTCGAGAAGGTCGGCACGGACGATCACCGGCGGCTCACCCGGCAGCACGAAGTCGGGATCCACAGGCCTCGCGCCCTCGGCGGCGTATCGGGCGCGGACCTTCGGAGGGATCGGAGTCGTGTTGACAACGACGTAATCAAACGCCTCCGGCGGCAGGCCATGGGCGGCCAGAGCCCGGAGATGCTCGGCGACGCCGTACCCATCGGTCTCGCCACGCTCGGTCATCGCGTTGCATACGAAGATCCGGACGGCTCGCGAGCGCGTCACCGCCTCCGCCACGCCGGGGACGACGAGCGTGGCGAGGAGGCTCGTGTAGAGACTTCCGGGACCCACGATGATCGCATCTGCCGCGCGCAACGCCTCGAGCACCCCGGGGGCCGTGGCCGCATCGAGAGGATCGATCCGGACGCGCTTGATCGGAGCGCCGCTTCGCGGGATCGCGGACTCGCCAGACACCGAACGGCCATCCAGAAGGTCGGCGACGAGGTGAACCCGCTGCGCGCTCGACGGCAGGACGAGATCGTCCACGCCAAGCAGCTCGGCCGCCAGCCGAATCGCCGTCACCTCGTCGGTCGCGACCATGTCGAGCGCCGCCAGGAGAAGGTTTCCGACCGGGTGCTGAGCCGCGCCGCCGTCGAACCGGTACTGGAGCGCGGCCGACACCTCGGGCGCCACCCGCGCCAGCGCGATCAGGCAGTTGCGGATGTCCCCAGGCGGGAGGACCCCGTACTCCTTTCGCAGGACTCCCGAGCTCCCGCCGTCGTCGGCGGCCGTCACGATCGCGGTGACCCGGCAACTCGCGGGAAGATGGCGCCGCACTCCGGTGAGGACGACGGGCAGCCCGGTTCCGCCTCCCAGGGCGACGACCATCATGGCTTCCTCCACGGCCGGCGCCACCGAGCCCCGCGAGGCGATCCCACGTACGCGCTGTAGTAGCTGGAGCGGCGCGCGTCGTCGCCGTTGAACACGAGGCCCGCCACCTTCCCCGGGTCCATCAGGTCCAGGGCCTGCGCCAGCGCGCTCCGCGGTGTTCGATGCGCCGCAACCACGGTGAGGAACCCGTCGACGTACTTCGCGATCACCCGGCAGTCCGGGACGGGAACGAACGGCGGCGTGTCGAGGACGATGTAATCGTAGCGCTGCCGCGCTTCGTCGAGCAGTGCCTCGAGCCGCGGGGATTTGAGCAACTCGTAAGGCGCGACGGCTGGCTTGCCCGCGGGCAGCACCGAGAGGTTGAAGTAGGCTAGCGGCTCGACCGTGTCCCCGAGCGTGAGGCCCGAGTCCAGGAGCGCGTCCACGAGGGCGCGCTTCGACCCGGCGAGCCCGAGCCGCCGCGCCACCGCGGGTCGCCGAAGGTCCATGTCCACCAGCAGGACGCGCGCGCTCGCGGATTGCGCGAGCGCTCCCGCGAGGTTGATGGCAGTCGTGGTCTTGCCGTCGCCGATTCCCGGGCTCGTGACCGCCACGACCTGGAGGTTGGCGCCCTTGCGTAGCGTCTCCACGACGTGGCGGAGCACGCGGTACTGCTCGGCCTCGAACGACGCGGGATCGAGGAGGCTCACGAGGAGCGCCTCGACACGATGGGAGCCATCGACCGCGAGCTCGTTCGCCGGCGCTGTTGCCTGGACGACGGGCGGCTCGATGCGCGGCGACGCGGACGGTCCGTCCGTCGTGCCCGGCGAGGACGCCTGCGTCGCCTGCTCTCTCTCGGCTCGCTCAAGCGCTTCGAAGAACTTGCTCATCGCATGACCAGGTCGCGCACGTGGCGTGCAAGCGCGAGGAGATGCGTACCGGCGAGCCCCGCGGCGGAGACCGCGCCCACGAACGAACGTTGCCAAGCGGCCCGGACCGGCGACGTGAACCGACGCGCTCGACTGCCGGCCGGACCCTCGAGCGCCTCGATGGCCTGGTCGACAACATCGACCTCGATCCGCCGCCGCTGGTCGGCGTAGCCGAGGACGAGGCAGTGATCGCACAGAATGTTGACGCGGCGCGGGATCCCGCGCGAGTGCACGGCAATCCGGGTCTGAGCCTGCTCGCTGAAGAGCCCGAGGTCGTGTGCGCCGGCAATACGGAGACGTGTCAGGATGTAGTCGCGGACCTGCTCCCGCGACAACGGGGGGAGGCTACACCGCAGTTCGATCCGCTGCTGGAGCTGCCGAAGCTCTGGGCGGTTGAGCTTCGTCCGCAACTCTGGCTGGCCCACGAGCAGAATCTGCAAGAGCTTCTCCGTCGGTGTCTCGAAGTTGGAAAGCATGCGGATCTTTTCAAGAGCTGCCGTATCGAGGTTCTGCGCTTCGTCGACGACCAGCACGGTGGTCTGGCCGGCGCGTCGACGGTCGAGCATGAAGCGCCGAAGGGCGAGGAGGCGCTGGGCCGGCGAGCTCGCGGGTGTCGGCACCCCCAGCTCCTCGAGCATGTACTCGAGCAAACCTTCGAACGGTAGCGTCGAGTCGAGCACGTACGCGACGACGGCCTTCCCGTTGAGCCGCTGGAGGAATGCCTGGAGAAGGGTGGTCTTGCCGGTTCCGACCTCGCCGGTCAACACGAGGAATCCGCGATTCTCCTGGACGCTGTACACGAGCTGGGCCAGGGCCTCGCGGTGTCCGGGCGTGAGGCAGAGAAACTTCGGATCTGGCGTCGCGTTGAACGGCTTTTCTTTGAGCCCGTAAAAGCTCAGATACATCGCAGCTCCTGATCAGGACCCGCCGCGTGACAGGAGACGAACCAGCTCGTCGTTCCCGTGCGCCAGGTAGTACGACGCCGCCACGACGAGCGCCAGCCCGAGCGTGATCGAGGCCGTGGCCAGCCGGTGTCGGCGCGCCAGCCGGGCCGTCTCGTCGGCACTGGGGACGTGTGGGATGCTCGCCAGCACGGGGACCTTCGCGAACGACCGGAGGTCCTCGAACGTGTGGAAGGAGGTGTCGAGGCGCTCGGCCAGCATCGCCGCGGCCGCCGCCGTCCCGACGGCCAGGAGCACGCCGGCGAGGATGAGCCCGATCCGGTTCGGCGCCTGCGGCTCCTTCGCCGGAATGGCGGGATCCAGGATCCGAAACTGCCCGCTCTGCTGGCTCTGCTCCATGCTCTCTGCGAGCTGGGCGTCCTCGAATCGCTTCAAGAGCGAGGAGTAGAGCTCCTTCGTCGTCTCGGAGTCCCGCGACAGCGCCTGGAACTCTTGCTCGCGCTGAGGCGCATTCTCGACCCGTCGCTGATACATGTCGATCGCGCGCCGGAGACGCTCTTCCTCGGCCTTGAGGGATCGCATCTCCGCGTCGACCTCGCTGAGCGCCGTCTTCGACGGGGTCGACGAAGTCTCGCCAAGCAAGCTCTCGAGAGCAGCGATCTCCGCGCTCACGCGAATGACGTCGGGATACTTGTCGCTGTAGCGCGTGCGAAGCGCCACCAGCTCTTGTTTCAGCTTGGCGAGCTTTGTGGTCGTGCTCTCAGGGGCTCCCACGGTTTCGGCCGCGTCCGTGTCGGCCAACTGCTTGATCAGCGCCGCCCGCTGGTCTCTCGCGTGCAGCTGGTTCGAGCTGTTGAGCTGAAGCTGGGCCTGGAGTCGTTCCAGCGTGGCGAGGTTCACTGCCATCTGCTGGGGGAGCTCGCCGATGTGACGGGCCCTGAAGTCCCGAACTCGCGCTTCCTGCGCCTCGAGCCGCTTCTGGGTTTCCTCGAGCTGGCCCCTCAAGAACCGGGTCGTTTGCGACGCCTGCTGCTCGCGGATCTTCGAGTTTTGGTCGACGTAGAGAGACGCGAGCATGTTGGTGACCCGGGCGACCGTCGCCGGATCGCGCCCCCGGTAGCTGAGGCTGAACGCAACGGTAGCGCTCCGGCCGCTCGTCTGCTCGACCCCCTTGAGCTCGAACTGGACGTCACGCCGCATTTTCTCGACGACCACCTCGATCGGCGCCCGCTTCCTCATTTCAGGATACAGGCCGAACCGAGTGATCAAATCCTCGAGCCTCGCGCGGCTCAGCATCTCGTGGCTGATGGTCTGGAGCCTGGTCTCGAGCTCGCCGGTGATTGAGGATCTGACGAACGTCTCGGGTACCTGGTGGCGCTCCACGAGCACGATGACGGTCGACCGA
>Ga0209161_10002485_pt1 | contig 15090 bp, 17 predicted proteins | sample GraSoiAngelo_155_FD_186169 | JGI IMG/M metagenome (GOLD analysis project Ga0209161, IMG submission 186169) | Grasslands soil microbial communities from the Angelo Coastal Reserve, California, USA - 14_1009_13_30cm (SPAdes) (version 2) | ecosystem: Environmental > Terrestrial > Soil > Grasslands...
ACGCAGCTCCTGCGCGAGCGCATCGGCGAGCTGATCGCCGACGCGCCGTCCCTGCCCGACGCGGTCGCCAAGATCGCCGGCCAGGAGGACGCGTTCTTCTCCTTTCGGTTCCTGTCGCCGCGCCCGCTCCTGTCCGCGATCCTCTCGGAGGCGCCGGTCGTCCTCCTCGTGGACGAGATCGACAAGGCCGAGCCGGAGTTCGAGGCGTTCCTGCTCGAGGTGCTCTCGGACTTCCAGGTGTCCGTGCCGGAGCTCGGGACCGTGACGGCCAGGCACATCCCGCTCGTCGTGCTGACGTCCAACAACGCGCGCGAGCTCTCCGACGGCCTCAAGCGCCGGTGCCTGCACCTGTTCATCGATTTCCCGACGCCCGCCGACGAGCTGGCGATCATCCGACTCAAAGTTCCGGAGATCCCCGAGCGGCTCGCCCGCGCGGTCGTCGCCGCCGTCCAGAAGATCCGGGCCATGGACCTCCGGAAGCTCCCGTCGGTCTCCGAGTCGCTCGACTGGGCACGCTCGCTCGTGATCCTGAACGCGCAGGAGCTCGCGCCGGAGCTCGTCGAGTCCACGCTGACCATGCTGGTGAAGCACGAGAAGGACCTCGAGCGCGTGAAGGGCGCGCTGGACAAGGTTCTCGCCGACTAATCGTGGACGAGCGGATCCTCGAGTTCATCGGCGACCTCCGCCGCGCCGAGATCCGCGTCTCGCCCTCGGAGGCCCTCGACGCGCTGGCCGCCAGCGCCGAGGTCGGGCTGGCCGACCGTGAGGCGTTCAAGTCCACGCTGGCGGCGACGCTGATCAAGGAGTTCCGGGACCAGCCGACGTTCGACCGGCTCTTCGACCTTTACTTCCTCGACCTCGAGGCCCTGGGCGAGGGGCTCAAGAAGGCACTCGGCCCGGAGGACCCGCGCGTCCAGGACCTCCTCGACCGGATGCTGGCCGAGGAGGGCATGGAGCTCGACGACCTGACGGAGCTCCTCATGCGCGGCGGCGGCAGCGAGATGGAGATGGCCATCCGCGCCTCGGGCCAGAACGCGGGGCTCGAGCGCCTCATGTACTTCCTCCAGGTGGGCTTCTTCTCGCGGCGGATCTCCGACCGCTTCGACTGGTCGGTGATCGAGGCCGACCTCGAGAAGCTCATGAAGCTGTTGGAGGCGCGCGGCCTCGACCCGGGCCAGCTCGCGCGCATCCGGAACTATCTCGAGCTGCGCCTCGAGGCGTTCAAGCGCATGATCCGCCAGCACGTCGAGCGCGAGCTCGAGCGGCGCGCGTACCGCCAGGGCGAGAAGCTGACGCGAGAGGTTCTGTCCGACAAGCCGCTCTTCGCGCTGACGCCGGACGAGATCGCCCAGATGAAGAACGTCGTCGCGCGCCTCGCGCGGAGGATCAAGGACGCGCTCGCGCTGCGCCAGCGCCAGGAGCAGCGCGGGCGGATCGACACGCGCCGGACGACGCGCAAGAGCCTCCAGTACGGCGGGGTGCCGATGGAGCTCTACCTCAAGCGGCGGCACCGCGAGAAGCCCAAGCTCGTCACGATCTGCGACGTCTCGGACTCGGTCCGGAACGCCTCGCGCTTCATGCTCCAGCTCGTGTGGAGCCTCCAGGAGTGCTTCAGCCGCGTGCGCTCGTACGTGTTCGTGTCGGAGATCGCCGAGGTCACGCAGGCGTTCGGCACGTACCCGGTCGAGCGCGCGATCGAGTGGGCGCTCAAGGGCGCGCCGGTGGACTACCACTGCCGCTCGGACTTCGGCTACGCCTTCAACCGGTTCGCCAAGACCGAGCTCGAGTCGCTCGACCGCAAGACGACGATCCTGATCCTCGGCGACGCGCGCAACAACTACAACGACCCCCAGGCGTGGGCGCTGCGGCTCATCCGCGAGCGCGTGAAGGGGATCATCTGGCTCAACCCCGAGGGGCAGTGGGGCTGGGGCATCGGCGACTCGGTCATGCCGCTCTATACGCCGGCGTGCGACTTCGTCCGCGAGTGCCGGACGATCGGCCAGCTCGGCGAGGTCGTGGACAACCTCGTCCACCACTGGTGGCGCCGGGGGCGATGAGGACGCGCGCGGCCCTTCTCGCCCTGCTGCTGCTGGCCCTGGGCGTGGTCCCCCTGGCCGCGCAGGCGCCGATGCAGACCACGCCGGCGACGGCCGACCAGTGCATCACGCTCGAGGACTTCGCACGAGCCAAGGTCGGCGAGTTCCCGCCGGACTGGAAGCCACGGAAGGACGCCGGCAAGAGCGTCTACAGGGTCGTCGAGGAGAAGGGGCTCCGCTTCCTGCGCGCGGCCTCGACCGGGCTCGGCATCCAGGCGGCGAAGCAGCTCGAGTGGGACCTCGGCGCGTACCCGATGCTCGCCTGGTCGTGGCGGCCCCGCGAGTTCCCGCGGGGCGCCGACGAGCGCGACTCGGGGACGAACGACAGCGCGCTCGCCGTCTACTTGCTCGTCCCGTACTCGCGCCTCACGGGGCCGAAGGCGGTCAAGTACATCTGGAGCGCCAGGGTGCCCGTGGGCACCCACCTGAACTCCAACTACGGCCTCACCCAGGTGCTCGTCCTCCGGACCGGGGACCCGGGTAAGGACGAGTGGGTCGAGGAGCGCGTGAACGCGCTCGCCGACTACAAGAAGTCCTTCGGTGAGTCGGAGACGCCCAAGCCGGCGGGCATCGCCGTGCTCACCGATTCCGACGACACCAAGTCGAGCGCCCAGGGAGACTACGCGAACTTCCGCGCCTGCCGCGGGTAGCGCGTGCCCTCGATGCCTTCGTGAGCCGGGACACCGAGCTGGCGCGCCGGGTCTGCGGCGAGGACGCGGACGTGGACGCGCTGAAGGAGCAGGTCTTCCGGGAGCTCCTGACGTTCATGATGGAGGACCCCCGCACCATCCCGCGCGCGATCCGGCTCATCCTGATCTCGCGCTTCCTCGAGCGCGTGGCCGACCACGCGACGAACATCGCCGAGATGGTCATCTACATGGTCGAGTCCAAGATGGTGAGGCACACGCTCGCCTGAGCGCGTCCCGAGGCACCGCGCTGCGGCTCGACGGCGACCGTGCGACGAGTCGCGTCCTCGGCGCATCTAAAGAAGGAGGAGACCCGTCTGCCTATGAGCGCAGCAGTGACCCGGCACTATCTCGTCGCCTGTGATTTCGACCAGACCTTGAGCTTCAACGACTCCGGCAGGGTGCTGAGCGAGCTGCTCGGCGTGTCAGCCTTTGAGCACAAGGTCGCGGGGCTCGCCGAGATCCACCTCGTGCAGCAGGGCGCCGAGCTCGCCTACCTGCTCCGCCACGACCCTGAGTTCCGCCGTGTGCGTCAGGAGCATCTGGTCCAAGCGGGCCAACGGGTGCGCCTGAAGAGGGACATCAAGCACTTTGTCGAGTTCCTGGAGCGCGGCGCCGAGGGGGTCCGCTTTTCGTTCTTCGTGGTCTCCGCGGCGCCGAAAGCCGTCGTTCAGGCCGCGCTCGAGGGTATTGTTCCCCCGGGCCACATTTACGGAACGGAGTTCGACTACGACCCGTCCTCGGGCGAGATCTGCGCGATCGCGAAGGCTCCGGCCGGCTATGGCAAGGTGGCAATCGTCGAGGAGCTCGAGGCCACACTCCAGACCAGTCCGCATCGCACGATCTACGTCGGCGACGGCAACTCGGACGTCCACGTCATGCTGCGCGTCAACAACCGCGGAGGCTTCACCATCGCGGTCTCGGAGGCGAAGTACATCGCGCGGATCGCCAAACGGACGGTCGTGAGCGACAACGCGCTGAGCGTCCTGGTGCCCATCCTCGAGGACGTCATGGGCTGGGACGCCGTCCGCATCCGGGAGCTGTTCGAGTCGTACGGGCTGGTCGTCCAGGAGTGGGACAAGGCGCGCACGGACTGGGTGACCATCCGCGAGGACTCCACGGGCTGAGGCGAGGGGCGGATGGGCGACCCACGGCTCGCGCGAGCTGTGTTAGCCTTGCTCCATGTCGCTGGCCGACCCCGGGCTTGACGCGGATGCGATCGAGGAGCTCTACGCGCGCGGGGTCACCGACGGCCTGCCCGTGGTGCCGCCGACCCGTGGGCGCGTCGAGCGCACGATCGCCGCGTCGGGCCGCGGGCCCGACGAGCTGATCGGGCTCGTCCCGCCGAACTACGGCCGCGCCACCGTCGAGAAGATCGCGGTCAACGCCGTCATGGCCGGCTGCCGGCCCGAGTATCTGCCCGTCGTGCTCGCCGCCGTGGAGGCGGTGTGCGACGACGCGTTCGATCTCCACGGCGTCTCGGCGACGACGAACGCCCCCGCCCCGCTCGTGATCGTCAACGGCCCCCTCCGCGGCGAGCTCGACATCAACTGCGGCGCTGGCGTCTTCGGCTCCGGCTGGCGCGCCAACGCGACCATCGGACGCGCGCTCCGGCTCGTCTGCGTGAACGTCGGCGGCGCCCGGCCGGGCGAGGTCAGCATGTCCACGCTCGCTCACCCGGGCCGCTACACTTACTGCATCGGCGAGCGCGAGGAGGCGAGTCCCTGGGAGTCGCTCGCCGTCGAACACGGGTTCGCCCCGGGGGACTCGACGGTCGCCGTCCTCGCCGCCGACGCGCCCCTCGGCGTCTACGATCAGCGGTCCCGGACGCCGGAGGACCTGCTGGCGACGCTCGCGGCGAGCCTGGCCGTCGTCGCCCACCACAAGATGACGCACTGGGGGGACACGCTGCTCGTCCTCTCGCCCGAGCACGTGAGGATCCCGGGTGACGCGGGCTGGACGAAGGCCGAGGTTCGCCGCTGGCTCTGGGAGCGGCTCCAGCGCCCGGTCCGCGAGTTGCTCCCGGGCCGGGACGGGGGCGAGGGGCTCCCCGAGCACGTGCTCCGGAAATTCCCCGACCCCGCGCGCGACGACTCGCCGATCGCGAAATTCCGGTCGCCCGACAACATCAAGATCCTCGTGGCCGGTGGGACGGCGGGCCGGTTCTCGGCCATCGTCCCCGGCTGGACCTTCTCGAAGGGCTCGGCGCTCGTGTTTCGGCCCATTCGCACGCCGTAATCGGGAGGAAGACCCATGAGCGAGTATCTGGACCCGACCGCGCCGGTCGCCGTGCCACGGAAGACCGCGCGCCGCCCGTCGAGCCTCGACGGCCTGGTCGTCACGCTGCTCGACATCTCGAAGGCGAAGGGCGACCACCTCCTCGACCGGATCGAGGAGCTCCTGCGCGAGCGCGCGCGCCCGAAGGCGATCGTGAGGAAGAAGAAGCCGACCTTTGCGCGCCCGGCGCCCGAGCCCCTGCGCGCGGAGATCGTCGGCGGGACCGGCGTCCTGATCGAGGCGCTCGCCGACTGAGGGTCGTGCACCACGTGCAGTGTGCACGACGGCGTGTTCTTCGAGGACCACGGTATCCCGACCGCGACGGTGGTCTCGACCGAGTTCGTCCGCGCGGCCCGCGCCCAGGCCGAGGCGCTCGGAGCGCACGACTATCGGACGGTCGCCGTCCCGCACCCGATCCAGCCGCTGACGCGTGACGAAGTGAGGGCGCTGGCCGACAAGGCGTTCGACGAGATCGTGAGGAGGCTCACGGCGTGACGACCACGGACAAACGCTGGTACCTGTTCGACGTCAATCCCTCCACGCCGCCGGCCTTCGAGGTGGCGTCGGGCGAGGCGTTCACCCTCGAGGTGCGCGGGGCATTGTCAGACATCGCAGACATCAGCACGGTCCCGACGCCGTTCACGCCGGCGTGCGACGGCCACCCGCTCGCGCCCATCGCCGGACCCGTGCGCATTCGCGGCGCCCGGCCCGGCGACGCCGTCGTCGTCGACCTGCTCGAGATCACGCCGCACGGCGAGGGCAAGACGGCGATCCTCCGAGACTTCGGCGTGCTCCGGCGGGAGTTCGGGGAGCCGTGGGCGCTCGCGTGTCCCGTGAAGGACGGCCGCGCCTGGTTCGGCGGCCGCATCCCGATCGCGCTCAATCCGAATCTGGGAACGGTCTCCACGATGCCGACGGAGGGCTACAAGCCCGCCTACGCCGGGCCCTACGGCGGAGACTTCGACCAGAAGGACGTGCGCGCCGGGAGCCGCGTCCACCTGCCGGTGATGGTGGACGGCGCGCTGCTGTTCTTCGCCGACCCGCACGCCGCGATCAGCGACGGGATCATCACGGGCACGGGCGTCGAGTGCGACGCCACGGTCCGCGCCCGCGTGGAGCTCGAGAAGGGACGGAAGCTCGACCGCCCGATCCTCGAGGTGGACGACACCGTGCAGGTCCTCGGCTTCGGCCCGACGGTCGAGCTCGCCACCGAGGACGCCGCGCGTGGCGCCGTCGAATGGTTCGTCGGGCGCACGGGCATGGACCGCCGCGAGGCGTACATGCTGCTCTCGATCGTCGGCGAGCTGCGGATCGGCACCTCGCCGCGCCCCGTCATGGCGGCGCGGCTCATCATCCCGCGGTACGTGATCGACGCCGCGGCCCGGGCGTGAGCCCCATGCTGGTCGGCGCCTTCGCGTGCGCGCACACGCCCCAGCTCCTGGCCCGACCCGAGACCGAGGACCGCGAGCTCGTGCTGCGCGTGCACGCCGCGTTCGCGCGGGTCAAGCGGCGGCTCGAGGCGCTCCGGCCGGACGCGATCGCGATGATCGCGGGGGACCACATCGAGGCGTTCTTCCTGAGCGCGGTGCCCGCGCTCGCCGTCTACGTGGGGACGGAGTGCGCGGGGACGTTCGGGCGCTACCGGTACCGGTTCCCGATCCACGAGCCGCTCGCCCGCGCCCTCGTCGAGGCGGGGATCGAGCGGGGGTTCGATCTCGTCTACACGCAGGACGCGCCGCTCGACTACGCCTTCTACGTGCCGCTCCACTTCACGATGCCGGAGCCGTCCGTCCCCCTCGTCCCACTCCACGTCAACGTCTACCTGCCGCCCCAGCCGACGCCCAAGCGCTGCTACGAGTGGGGACGGGCCCTCGGCGAGATTCTGGGATCGCGCTCGGAGCGGGTGGTCCTCATGGCCTCGGGCGGCATGTCCCACTTCCCGGGGACGGACCGCTACGCGTCGCCGGAGTTCGACTACGACCGGCGGCTGCTGGACCTCTTGAGCGCGGGGCGGAGCCGAGAGCTGGCCGGGGTCACGGCCGAGGAGCTGGACCGTGCCGGCAACATCGAGCTGCGGACGTGGATCACGTTGCTCGGCGCGGTCGGCGACGCGAAGGCCGACGTCTACTGCTACGAGCCGTCGTGGCATCACGGCAACGCGGTCGTGGAGTGGCCGCTAGCAGTGCGGACCTCCGGATTTCGCGGGGCTGGGGCCCCGCCGTCCGAGGCGAGCCTATAATCTGAATGGTCCACTACCGGTTCCCGCCCGCCTCGGCCTATCGCCTGAACCGCTGCCTCTTCGCGCTGAAGTCGGACGACGCGTTTCGCTCGCGGTTCCGGACGGACGCCCGCGCGGCGATGCGCGAGATGGAGCTCGACGACGCGGATGCGGCGGCGCTCCTCCGCGGCGAGCGCGACGCGCTCGTCGCGCGGGGCGCGCATCCCTACCTCGTCTTCATGGCGGACCTCAGGCTCCGGATGGAGCGGGAGGCGGTGACGTTCGAGTACTTCTAGCCCGGACCCGGCTTGGGGTCCCGCGAGGAGGACGCCCGTGGCGACGACCCTGACCGAGAGCGACGTGGTCAAGATGATCTCGAGCCTCAGCAACTGGGGCCGCTGGGGGCAGGACGACGAGCTGGGGACGATCAACCTCATCACGCCGGAGAAGCGGAAGCGCGCGGCGGCGCTCGTGAAGGACGGCGTCCCGGTGAGCTGCGCGCGGCCGATCGCGACCAACGCGATCGGCGCCGACACGACGTTCCAACCCCTGCGCTTCATGGTCGACTCGGGCGAGGGGCGCGATCACGACTCGCCCGCGCGACTCCTGGAGCGGCGCGGCGCCTCCGAGTTCATCGGCATGGTCTTCCACGGCTACACGATCACCCACGTCGACACGCCGGCGCACTATTTCTGGCAGGGGAAGATCTACAACGGGCGCTCGGCCAACCTGATCACCTCGCGCGAGGGCGCGCGCGTCGAGTCGGTGGACCTGCTGCGCGACGGCGTCGTGAGCCGTGGCGTGCTCCTCGACGTCGCGGCGCTCCGGGGACGCTGGCTCGGGTCGGGCGAGGGCGTGATGCCGGAGGACCTCGAGGCCGCGGAGCGGGCGCAGAACCTTCGCGTCGAGGCGGGCGACATTCTGCTGATCCGGACCGGGTACTACGCGCGGCGGCTCGCCGAGGGACCGCGCCATCCCCTGAAGGACGGCTCGCCTGCGACGCACGTCGCGTGCATGCCGTGGCTCCGCGAACGTGACGTCGCCATGCTCGGCAGCGACACCCACAACGACGTGAGTCCCGCCACCCATCCCGGTCTCGGCAACGTCGTGCACATCGTCGGGCTCGTCGGTCTGGGGCTCTGGCTCATCGACAACGCCAACCTCGAGGAGCTGGCGAAGGCGTGCGCGGCGCGGCGACGGTGGGAGTTCATGCTGACGATCGCGCCGCTCAGGCTCGAGGGCGTGACCGGCTCGCCGGTGAATCCGATCGCGCTGTTCTGACCGGCCGCGGTTCAATTCACGCGATGCCCACCGACGAACCGGTCGGCGGCCTGAGCGTCCGGGCTAGGAGAGCTTCGGCAGCACCTTCGTGCCGAGGAGACGGATCGAGCGCAGCACTTGTTCCTGGCCCATGCCGGGCCACTGCAGGCGGAAGATCAGCGTCGTCACGCCCAGCCGATCGCGGTAGCGGGCGATCTCGTCCGCGACCCGGGCCGGGTCGCCGATCAGGAAGCGGTCGCGCGCCAGCTCCGCGAAGCTCGCGTCGAAGCTCTCGCCGGCCGGGAGCGCCTTGTCCTGCTCCCAGCGGCGGTACGCGCGGTACTTGGCGTCGAGGAACGCCGCGGCTTCCGCGAGCGCCGTGGACGACTCCGGCGCGACGTAGCACTCCTTGATGAGCGGCGTCTCGGTCGCCGCGGGGCGACGGAGCTCGGCTCGCGTCCGCCTGAAGAGGGCGAGCTGACGCTCGAGCGTCGGGAGCGTGGCGTGGGGGTTCATCAGCCAGGTGTCCCCGAGGCGCGCCGCGCGCCGGACGCCGGCGTCGGCGTTCGCCGCGAGCCAGACGGGTGGGCGCGGCTGCTGCAGCGGGCGCATCGAAATCCGCACCTCCCGCAGGCGGAAGTGCGTGCCGTGGTAGGTGACGGGCTCGCCGTTCCACAGCCGCTCGATCACCTCGAGGCCCTCCACCAGGCGGCCGACACGCTCCTTCGGATTCAGGCCCATCGCCTCGTTCTCGACGTCGCGATAGCCGAGGCCGACGCCGAAGACGAAGCGCCCCGCCGTGATCACGTCGAGCGTCGCGAGCTGCTCGGCGATCTCGACGGGATGGTGGAGCGGCAGGAGCAGGCACCCCGTCCCGAGCGTCATGCCGGGGGCCTCGGCGGCGACGCGGGCGAGCGTCGGGATCGGCTGGAAGTAGGTGAACGGGTCGGAGAGATAGTGCTGGCTCGCCCAGACCGAGGTGAACCCCACGGCACGCGCGAGCCGGACCTGCTCGACGTGCTCCTGGAAGCGGGCCGCTTGCGAGTCCTCCGGCAGGTGCTGGACCGAGAGCCCGATGCCGAACTTCATGCCCGCGGCTCCCGCGCCCCCACGGGGTCAGGCGAGCCCACGAACGAAGTCGCCGAGCTGGCGAAGGTTGCGGACCTCGAAGACACCGTCGCAGTAGGGCGCGTACGCGGCGACGATCGAGTCCGTCGTGTTCCACTCCCGCCGTCGCTCCGGATTCAACCAGTACACCCGGCGCGCGCGTTCCTTGATCGCGCGAAGGGCGTCGAGCCCCGGGCGGCGGTAGTTGTTGCGCGCATCGCCGGTCACGAGGACCGTGGTCCGCGGTCCCAGGGCGCCGCGTCCGTAGACGTCCCAGAACGTGCCGAACACGCTCCCGTAGTCGCTGTGGCCGTCCGCCCGCACGACGCTGGCGCGCGCCAGGAGGTGGCGGACGTCCAGGCGGTGCGCGCTCTCCTCGAGCAGCGCGGTCACCTCGTCGATCCCGTCCACGAACGCGAAGGACCGGATTCGCGGGAACTCGTCGCTCATCGCGTAGAGGAGCGACAGGGTGAACTGGGCGAATTCCGCGACCGAGCCGGAGACATCGCACAGCAGATAGAGATCCGGCTTGGACACTCGCGGATACCTGAAGGCGGGCTCGAGCGGCACGCCGCCAGCGGACAGCGAGCGGCGGATGGTCCGGCGCGCGTCGAGCCGGCCGTGCCGGCGGAGGCGGCGCCGGTGCGCGACCCGGGCGGCGAGCTTCCGTGCGAGCGGTCGGATCGCATTCCGCATCTCCCGGAGCTCGGTCGGGCTGGCGCCGAGGAAGTCGACGTCCTCGATCGGCGGCTCGGCGGCGGCGAATCCCTTGAGCTCGAGCAGGCGGTGGCGGATCTCGTCGGCGATCAACCGGCGGAACGCCTCGATGCGGTGGCGGTGCTCGTCCTGAAGCAGGCGGTCGCCGAGGCGCCGCGCGTCGGCGCCTGTCCCGCCCCCGTCGCGCATGGCCCGTTGCATGAGGTTGGACAGGTCGAGCTGCCGGAGGACCCGGTAGAGGTAGTACTGCACGGATCCGTCTCGCTGGACGTCGAGCCCCCCGAACCGCTGGACGGCCAGCGCGGCGATCGCCCGCAAGGCGCCCGCGTCGTTTCGTCGCAGCGCTTCGAGGAGAGCCGTGAGCAGATCCTCCGAGCCGCCTTCGCCGACGGCGGCCTCGGTGAGGTCGGCGGGGAGCGGGAGGGACAGCGTCGCAGGCGCGCCGGCCGGCCGGGACGCCTCGGCTCGGCGCGGGGCGAAGGAGACGTCGAACAGGGCCGCGAAGGGCGCGCGATGCTCCGCCCGCTTCACGAGCACGGCCGCGAGAGCCGCCTTGAGCTCGGCGCGGCTCCCTAGGTCGATGTGTCGAAGCGCGTGCGCGGCGTCGAGCGCCTCGACCATCGAGATCGGAATCGCCGCGTTTCGCAGACGATGGATGAACTCGATCAAGGCGGTCAGCATCGCGCCGCGCAGGTCCTCCAGGTTGGGGTAGAGTCTAACGCGTGAGCCGATTCAGGCCAACCGTCGCGCCCCCGGGCCGGCTCGCCCGTCTCAGCCTGGTCCTCGACACGCGAGACACGCCGAGCCGGCTGCGCGAGGTGGCGAGGATGTGCGACCGCGCGGGGGTCGACGCGCTCTGGGTCGCCGACCGCGCTCCCCGGCTCGACGCGTGGACGGCCCTCGTCCTCGGGGCGCTCGACACGTCTCGGGCCAGGTTGGGGGCGATGCTGGAGCCGACGTTCAGGCCCCCGACGGTGCTGGCGGCGATGGCGCGGACCCTCGATGCCGCGGCGGGAGGGCGCCTCGAGCTCGGCCTCACGAGCGATCGCGTGGAAGGCACGGAGGAGTACGCTCGAGCCCTCCGCGACCTTCTCGCCGGAGGGCCGCCGCTGTCGATCGCGATCGCGGGACCGCGGGAAATCGGCGTGGCCGTGCGCTTGGCCGACGACGTCGTGATTCCGGCGTCCGCGCTCCGGGAGGTCCGCGGGCTGATCGGGGCGGTTCGCGCGGGCTGCGAGGCGGCGGGCCGGGATCCCGCCAGCCTCGGGATCGCCGTGGACGTCCAGGTGTCGATCGGGCGCACCTCCGCCGAGGCCCACGCCCGGGCGAGTCACGACCCGCGCTTCCACGACATCGGCCATCCCGCCACACGCGGGATCTTCGGCACGCTCGAGCAGTGCCAGGACCGCGCCATCGAGCTCGCGCACCTGGGCGTCACCGACCTCCGGTGCCTCCTGCCGAACACTCCCGACGTGCACGACGCGATCGCGCAGCTCACGGCCGTGGTGGTGGGCACGGTCGACGTGCTGACCCCGAACTCGCCCCGCTCGAAGGCGCCCGATCCGCCCGAGGGGTGGGGGGGCCGACCGGTCCGGCGCTGAGCCAACGACGGGATTTTTGTTATTGACATGAGCTCGCGGCAGTCCGTATATCGAGCATGCCCGACACCTGGCCGCGACGGGGAGGTCCTGCGATGACCAAGTACGTCACCCGCTTCGGATCGCTCGAGCACTACGCAAAGGGCGGCGTGGAGATCATCGACGACGATCCCAAGCGTTACACCTTCTCCAACATGTTCGAGGTGGCCGCGCGGTCGAAGCCCTACGAAAAGGTGGCGGTCGGGAAGAACATGCAGTACGTGCTCGAAGTCCTCAGGGCCGAGGGGACCTCCGAATGGCGCGCGGCCGCGCACGACGAGTTCGCCCTCGTCATGGACGGCGAGGTCGAGGTCCGGCTGCTCAAGCTCGCCGATCCCTCGGTGGTTCCGCCGGGCAAGGAAGGGTCCATTCGCCTCCGCGCCGAGCCGACGGGGCGGAAGATGGGACTCGTCCGGGCCCGCCGTGGGCATCTGACGCTGCTCCCCGCGGGGGCCGCCTACCAGTTCCATGCCGATCGGCCCGGCGTGATTCTTCTGCAGACGATCGCCGGGGACGACACGCAGTATCGCTGGGCCGAGATCTGCCAGACGATGTGAGGGGCGTCCGGGCGCACGGCCGTCACGCCGCACGCACAAGGAGAGACGCGCGATGAGCGTCCAGACTCTTGACGTCATGTCGAGTGGGCCGAACGAGCACGGGTATCGGAGCTTCTCCCTCGGGGAAGTCACCTTCAGCCGCGACGAGTACTTCGTCTACGTCAAGTGGCCGACGGGCCGGCACGTCATGTCCGCCGACGCGTTCCTCCGGAGCCTCCAGCGCGATGTGGCGTGGGAGTTCTTCTACGGCATCGTGAACTTCGACGGCGTCATCGGGACGGTCAACCACTACGGCACGGTCGACCTCTTCGCCGGCCGGTACAACGACGCCTACCGGAAGGCCGAGCTGGACCACGTCGAGAACTTTCCCACGCCGCGCATCAAGGGGACGTTCGCCGCCATGCTCGACGACTGGACGAGCGCGACCTTCGACCCCTTCGCCAGCCCTCACGAGACCGGGACGGCGTTCGGCCCGAAGGCCGGCAGCAACACCGCGGCCGTCACGCGGCGGCGGGTCACCGCGAAGCGGATGGTGGGTGTGCCGGGGGACGAGCCGCTCCGATCCGACGCCACCGGGCATCCGATCAACCGCCACTTCCTCGACGTGCCGCAGGACGAGCCCACGATCCTCGCCGAGCCGGGGTTCGAGGGACAGGTGTGCGCCTTCAGCCTGTTCGCGTATCTGTCCCGCTCGAACGTGACGTGGAACCCCTCGGTCGTCTCCGTGTGCAAGAACAGCCTCTACTGTCCGACCACCGAGGAGTACATCCTTCCCATCATCCACGGAAACGACCGGGTGGAGTGGTTCGTGCAACTCAGCGACGAGATCTACTGGGACGTCGAGGACCGCGACACGGGCGCCGTTCGCGCGAAGGTGGTGATGAAGCCCGGGGATGTCGCGGCGATGCCGGCGGACATCCGCCACCAGGGCTACTCACCCAAGCGCGCGATGCTGCTCGTGTGGGAGAACGGGTCGCCCGATATTCCGGCGCTCATCGCGTCGGGGAAGGCGCCGACGAACCCGGTGAGCTTCTGAGCTGGTCGGGATGCACCGCCAGACCCAGGGAGAGGACGCCATGCCGGACGCGACGGCGAGCGACGCGGAGCGGTTAGTGCCGCGCACAATAAGACGACGGCGGTTCATCAAGGGTGGCGCGGCCGCGGTCGCCGGTCTGGGCGCGCTGCGTGCCGGGCCCGCGCGCGGCGCAGCGCGCGAGATCAAGATCGGCTACGTCAGCCCGCGGACGGGCCCGCTCGCCGGCTTCGGCGAGGCCGACGAGTTCATCCTCGCTGGCCTCGAGCAGGCGTTCAAGGACGGAGTCGCGATCGGCGGCAAGCGGCATCCGATCAAACTCCTGGTCAAGGACAGCCAGTCGAACCCGAACCGCGCCGCCGAGGTGGCGTCCGACCTCATCCTGAACGGGAAGATCGACCTGATGCTCGTGGCGTCGACGCCCGAGACGACGAATCCGGTGGCGGACCAGTGCGAGCTGAACGAGATGCCGTGCGTCTCGTCGATCGCGCCGTGGCAGCCGTGGTTCTTCGGGCGCGGCGGCGACCCCGCGAAGGGGTTCAAGTGGACCTACCACTTCTTCTGGGGCCTCGAGGACATCATCGGCGTCTTCACCGATCTGTGGCAAGCGGTGCCGACCAACAAGAAGGTCGGGGCGCTGTGGCCCAACGATGGCGACGGGCGCGCCTGGGGCGACCCCGAGCGCGGCTTCGCCCCGGCGCTCAAGAAGCTCGGCTTCGAGATGGTGGATCCGGGCTTCTTCAAGCCGCTCCTCGACGATTTCTCCGCGCAGATCACGGCGTTCAAGAACGCCAAGGTCGAGATCGTGACGGGCGTGCTGATTCCGCCCGACTTCACGACCTTTTGGACCCAGGCGCGCCAGCAGGGCTTCCGGCCGAAGGCGGTGACCGTCGGCAAGGCGCTGCTCTTTCCACGCTCGGTCGAGGCCCTCGGCGCCATCGGCGAGGGGCTCACCACCGAGGTGTGGTGGTCGCCGAACCATCCCTTCAAGTCATCGCTGACCGGGGCCTCCTCGCGCGACCTCGCCGCCGCGTACACGAACGCGACGAAGAAGCAGTGGACGCAGCCCATGGGCTTCATCCATGCGCTGTTCGAGGTCGCCTTCGACGCCCTCTCGCGCTCGGGCAAGGCGGGCGATCGCGAGGCGCTCCGTGAAGCCATCAAGGCGACCACCAAGAAGACGATCGTGGGCGACATCAGCTGGGCGAAGGGACCGGTCGGGAACGTGGCCAAGACGCCGCTGGTCGGCGGGCAGTGGGGGAAAGGCAAACAGTTCGCCTACGACCTGACCATCGTCAACAACAAGCGGGCGCCCCTCATCCCGACGAGCGGCACGCTGCGGGGGATGGTGTAGCCGGTGACGGGCGGCGCCGCGGCGGCGAAGCCGCTGCTCCGGCTCGAGGGCGTCTCCAAGGCGTACGGCGCGCTGCTGGTGACCGACGACCTCACGTTCGAAGTCGGCGACGGTGAGGGGCTCGGCGTCGGCGTGATCGGACCGAACG
>Ga0209161_10002490_pt1 | contig 15083 bp, 14 predicted proteins | sample GraSoiAngelo_155_FD_186169 | JGI IMG/M metagenome (GOLD analysis project Ga0209161, IMG submission 186169) | Grasslands soil microbial communities from the Angelo Coastal Reserve, California, USA - 14_1009_13_30cm (SPAdes) (version 2) | ecosystem: Environmental > Terrestrial > Soil > Grasslands...
CGCGGACCAGTTCCGCGTCTGCTCCGACGTAGACCGTTGTTACGGTGATCGACGCAATGTCGCTGCGCGGGTATTGGCGAACATTGATCGTCTTCATCGCCTGCAAACCGGCGATGAGAATGACGAAACTGACCACCATCGCCAGCACCGGCCGCTTGATGAAAAGATCGGTGAAGGATTTCATGTCGATCTTTGGGTTACGAATCCACTGGCGTTGGATTCAGCTGCGGCTTCGGCGCGAGCTCGTTGTTGATCGTTACCGTCATTCCGTTGCGTAGTTTGAAAACCCCCGTGCTCACGATCGTTTCATTCGGTTTCAGTCCGTCATTGATCGACACAAAATCGCCGCGCGCTTCGCCCACCCGAACAAATTGCTGACGAATCGTCTGCGATTCCTTGCCTGTCTTGGGGTCGTTCTTTTTCTCGATCACAAAAACCGAATCTCCAAACGGCGCATATGAAATCGCCGAGCCCGGGACGACCAGAGCCTTATGTTTTTCCGGCAGCATCACTTCGACTTTGGCAAACGTTCCGGGCCGAAGTGCGTGATCAGGATTCTCGAGCGTTGCTTGCAGGGTCACATTTCGGGTGACGGTATCGACCATTGAGTTCACGGCGGTAAGTTTGCCTTTAAATTCCCGGCCGGGCACCGCGTCGGTGTGCACCCGAACCTCAAAGCCGGCTGAAAGTTTTGCCAGCTCCTGCTGCGGCAATGCAAAATCGACATAAACCGGGTCGAGCGCCGTCAATGCCACCACCTGCTGACCGGCATTGATCATTTGCCCAACGTTCACCTGGCGAATGCCGAGCTGGCCATCGAAGGGCGCGCGAACTTCCTTCTTCCCAACCATCGCCCGCATGTTGTCGACCGTGCCTTCTTTCTGTTTGAATTTTGATTCGGCGCTGTCGATCTCCGCTTTTGAAATTACTTTGCGCGCCGCCAGTCCGCGCGAACGTTCGAGATCAGAGCGCGCCAATTCCAAATCGGCTTCCGCGGTTCGTAATTGCCCTTCTTCCGATGAGACATCGAGCCTGACTAAAACGTCTCCTTTTTTCGCAACCGCTCCGCTTTCAAATTTCACTTCGGCCACCGTGCCCGCGAGGTCAGTTGAAAGCACGGCGCCTTGCACGGCCGAGACCGATCCGACTGCCGAAAGAATTGGCGCCCAATCTTCCTCTTTTACCGGCGCGCTGGTCACGGTGGTCGCTGGCATGACCATCGGACTGCTCATCATCTTGGCGATTTGCATCACCTTGACGCCGACCAGAATGGTCACCACCGCAACGAGTCCGCCGATTGCAACGCCCATTGCTCCGCGTCTTGGTCTCACTTTGCCCTCCGTTGAAACAGGTTTTGCCACGTCATGCATAAGTTGGTTGGGTCTTCTCCTTGAATAATAGTCGCCACAAATTGCGCGCGACTTTCAATTGTTGGTCGCGTCGTTCTTCAGAAGTCGAACCGATCTTGAGCACGTTGCGCATCAACATGCCGTCGTTCACGGCAAAGATCAGCTCAGCCATTTCGCGAGGGGTTAAATTCGAGGCCTTAGCGTCTGGCGAACGCGCGATCAAATCGGTCACGCCATTCATCGACGTCTCACAAACGTCGCGCACCAATTGAGCAACGTGCGGATTGCGACTCGCCTCGGCGAAAAGATCGACTACGAAGGCGGAAACCACTTGCGGTTCGGTTTCGCCGCAGTGCGCCGTGAACAGGACCTCCAGCGATTCCAATAACCCCGACGCTTGCCGGGCGCGTTCCAGGATTTCCTGGATTTCCTGTTTATGTCGATCGGCCATCGCCGAAATCACCGCCTCTTTGTTTTGAAAATAGCGATAAATCAGACCGACGCTGATCCCGGCTTCAGCGCTGATATCGTGCATGCTCGCCTGGTGGAAACCGCGCTTGGCAAAACACGCCACCGCGGCATCGAGAATCTGGGTCGGCCGGTCAAGGACGGTGTCGATTTGAGGTTGGGACATGGGCCAAAACAATGAATGAACGTTCATTCATTGTCAAATGGCCCTTGTTTTTACGAGGCAATTTGCACTTCGACGTGCTCCTCGGGCGCTGTTCCAACCTTGTCCAAAGGCAGAGCGTTGGGTTGCTCCGCGAATTGCCAAATCGAAATCAAGCAGCTCAACCCGACCAGCGCGTACACTGCGATTTCCATCACGTTTTTGTTTCTCTCTTCTGACTGAACGAGCAGCCGGTAAGTCGATCTCTTTTTCATGCTATTTCCTTTTGTTGTGAAGACGTCGCCGAGCGTTGCTTTTGTCTAAACTTACTCAGCGTTATCATTGCCTTTGAACATTGGATGCGAGGTCGCGTTGAATCGGATTCAAAATAAAAATTTTCTTCGCGGGTTTCCGCCCGACGGACGCTACCTCATCGCCGTCTCAGGCGGGCGAGACTCTGTCGCGCTACTTAACTTCCTCGTTGAGCGCAGCTACAAAAAACTGGTCGTTTGTCATTTGAATCATCAGCTTCGCGGCCGCTCAAGTGATGCCGACGCACGTTTCGTCGAAAAACTGGCCGCCCAATACGATGTCGATCTTGAAATTGGATCGGCAAATGTGCGCGCTCTTGCGGCAATACAAAAAATGTCGATCGAAACCGCGGCGCGCGAAGCCCGCTACAAATTTTTCGCACAAGTTGCGAAACAGAGGCGCGCCCAAACCATTTTTCTCGCGCATCATGCAGACGATTTGGTTGAAACGCTCTTAATTAATTTGTTTCGCGGCTCGGGCAGGACCGGTCTTGGCGCGATGCGGGAAGTTTCGAAACGCCACGTTGAAGATGTCGATCTTACAATTGTTCGGCCCTTTCTTGGAGTTTGGCGCAGAGAAATTGACCGCTACGTTCGCAAGCATCGGCTGAAATTCCGCGAGGACGCGTCGAACAAGAATCTGGTGCCGCTGCGCAATCGGATTCGCGGGCGGATCATTCCTTATTTGGAAAAGGCACTTGGCCGGAATATTCGCCAGAGTATTTGGCGCGCGGCCATAATTGCGGCCGAAGAAGAACACTGGATCGAGGATCAGCTCCCCGCTGCCACCGATGTCGACTTGGGCGCCGGAGCCTCTTCGGCAGAGGCGGCTCTTTCGGTCACGGAGTTGCGCGATTTACCGGTTGCGCTTCAGCGCCGTGAAATTTTGAAATGGCTACGCACACGACGGATTATGAATGTCGGGTTCGATGTCGTGGAAAATGTCCGCTCGTTGCTGGATCATGAGTCACGCGTCGCCAAAGTTAATCTTCCGCAAGATCGACATGTGCGTCGCCGTGCCGGCAAAATCTTTATTGAGTAACGTTTTCTGTAGGGGACGCTGTTAGCGTCCCATGGGAAGCAGACCGCTTCCGCTACAACATCTGTGAAAATTTGTGTAGTCTGTGGCTAGGTAAATTGAGATGAGTTCCGAAGTTCGCGTTCGTTTCGCTCCGTCGCCGACCGGCTACCTGCACATCGGCGGCGCGCGCACAGCGTTGTTTAACTGGCTCTTTGTTCGCCATCACGGCGGCAAATTAGTGCTGCGAATCGAAGATACCGATCTGAAGCGCAATACCGAGGAAGCCGCAGCCGCGATTTACGAAGGCCTCGAATGGCTCGGACTGAATTGGGATGAAGGCCCCCACATCGGCGGGAATCTCGGTCCCTATTTTCAAAGTCAGCGCACTGAGATCTACGAACGTTACTTGAAGAAACTTCAGGACGGTGGCCACATCTTTGAAGACCAGGGCGCGTTGCGCTTCCGTTCGCCGCGGGAGCACGTCGTCGTGAACGATCTTGTCTGCGGCAAAATCGATTTCGATCTCACCAATCCCGCTACGCATCCCGATATGACGATTCGACGTCCCGACGGCTCATGGATCTTTCATTTCGTGAACGTGATCGACGACCTCGAGATGAAAATCTCGCACGTGATCCGCGGCGAAGACCATCTTTCCAACACGCCCAAACATATTGAAATTTTCCGCGCACTCGGCGTGTCGCCGCCGAACTACGCGCATATTCCGCTCATTTTAAATCGGGACGGCTCGAAAATGAGCAAACGTGATGAAGGCGCCGCCGTCGCGACTTACATTGAACAGGGTTACGCGCCCGAAGCAGTCCGCAATTATCTTTGCCTGCTTGGCTGGTCGCCGAAGGACAACCGGGAAAAGATCGACATCGACGAGGTGGTGAAACTGTTCGAGCTCGAGAAGATCAATCGCCGCAACGCCGCGTTCGACCTCGACAAATGTTTTTGGCTCAACGGCCAATACGTTGCCCAAATGTCGCTCGACCGTTTCATCGAACTGGCGCGGCCATTTTTGGAGAAAGCAAAGATCGACATCTCCAACGAAAAATACCTGCGCGAAGTCCTCGCGATCGTAAAAGAGAAGATCAAGCTCTTCAAAGATGTTCCGGAATGGACGTCGTACTTCTTCACCGAGGATTACGAATTCGATTCCGAGGCGGTAAAAAAAGTTTTTGGCAACTCCGAAGCGCTCTCGCGATTGAAAGCTTTGCGTGAAGAATTCGCGAAGATCGACAAGTGGGACCTTGAGACACTCGAATCTGCACTGAAGTCGCTTGCCCAAAAGCTCGGCTGCAAGACCGGCGATCTGGTTCATCCCGCGCGCGTGGCGGTGAGCGGGCGTTCGGTTGGGCCAAGTTTGTATCACATGCTCGAAGTGATGGGGAAAGAACGAGTGCTCAAGCGCTTCGACCGAATGATAGCGCAGCTCGGCGCCAAATGAGTCCGACCCGGACTGGCATTTCCTTGGCGTAACATGAAAAAGAAACGCGCGGTCTCCAAAGAGGTTTACACACTCGCGGATTTAAAAGATTGGCACGATGTCCACCCGCCGATTCGACTCGGCGTCTTCGGCGATCCGGTGGAGCATTCGCTCTCGCCCCAAATGCAAAACGCCGCGCTCAAGCATTACAAGATCGACATGCAGTATGCGCGCTTGCGAATTTCGCCTGACGAGCTCCGCGAAGCGATTGATCTCATTCGCAAATTAGAATTCGTGGGCGTTAACCTCACTATCCCGCATAAAATTGCGGCCCTCCAGCTCCTTGATGTTGCCGACGAAAACGTAAAGCGCATCGGCGCGGTCAATGTGATCAAAGTCGAAGCTGGCAAGTTGCACGGCTTCAATACCGACGGCCGCGGATTCGCGCGCGCGATCCGCGAAGTATTCTCGGTCGACCTGCGCGATCTTCGCGTGATGATTCTTGGAGCAGGCGGCGCAGCTCGTGCGATCGCGCTCCAATGCGCAAAGGAAAATTCCGAGCGGCTGGTCATTACTAATCGCTCGGTCGAAAAAGCCCAGAAGCTTGCTGATCAACTGCGCGATTTTTTTGCGGGTCCCAAAGTTCTCGGACCGGTGCCGCGCCTACAGGCGGTTCCGTTGGAAGAAGCCGCGATCCGATTTCAAATCGCCAACGTCGATCTTGTCGTGAATGCCACGCCGGTTGGTTTGAATCGCGGCGATCCGTCGCCGATAGCAGCGCGACTGCTCGCACCGCACGTGATGGTTTACGACACGATTTATTCGGTCGAGCGCACAGCGTTTGTTTCGGCCGCAATCGAAGCCGGCGCGCGCGCGGCAAATGGATTATCGATGCTGCTCCATCAGGGTGCGCTGGCGTTTGAAATTTGGTTTCAGCGGGAAGCGCCGATCGAGGTAATGAGAAAAGCGTTGGGGTAGGTGGATCGAGCAGTCCCTTGCTCGATGTTCCTTATGGCGGCGGAGCCGCAAATATTTAACATCGCCCGCGGAGCGGCCGATCCACCCCGAGCATCAGGAGTTTTCTTTCGCCATTTCTTGTCCGCGTTTGGTTGCGGCCTCGACCGCAGCGATCAAGCTCTCGCTTGTTCCGAGCTTTTCCATCGCGGCAAGGCCGGCGGCGGTCGTTCCGCGGGGCGTCACGACCATTTTGCGTAACTCTTCCGGCGACATTTTGCTTTCCTGCATGAGCGCGGCCGCGCCGAGAACTGTTTGCGCTGTCAGTTTTAGCGCGACGTCGCCCGATAGCCCCATTTTTGTTCCACCCGCCGCAAGCGCTTCGATTACCGTGTAAACAAAAGCAGGCCCGCTTCCACTCAATCCAGTCACAGCGTCGATCTGTTTTTCTTCGACTTCGACGACCACGCCGATTGCACCAAAAATCTTTGCGACAAGATCGACATCTTCAGTTGTACTGCGACTGCCGCGGGCAATTCCGGTCGCCGCGCGACAAATTGCCGATGGCGTATTCGTCAGCGCGCGCATGAATCGCGCGTTCGCGATTTTCTCCATGCCCGAAATCCGAACGCTTCCCGCGAGCGAAATGACAACTTTGTTTTGAAGGTGCGCACTGAGTTCACGCAGAACCGGCAAAGCCATGGCCGGCTTCACTCCGAGAAAAATGACTTCCGATTTCTCCGCGACCTCTGCGTTCTCCGCGGTCAGGCAAATGTCTGTTTCTTTCTGTAACAGAGTGCGTGTTTGATCGTTTGGCTCGCTCGCGATGATTTCGCCCGGTGGACAAAATTTAGCCCGGATCAAACCGCGAATGACTGAGCCGGCCAGTTTGCCCGCGCCGACGAACCCAAGCCGATGTGTTTGAGAATCCATTGGTTTGCCGGATATTAATCAATGGTAGCGGCAGGTGTAAATTTAGACGTTGCAGCCAGTTCAAATCGCAGTGGAACTTTGAGTCGGCGCGCCGCCGACCTGTCGAAAGAGCTGCGCGAGCTGGCCACTGAGCGCAAGGCGATCATTCTCGCGCACAACTATCAGGTGCCGGAGCTCCAGGAAGTCGCCGATTTCGTCGGGGACTCGTTAGGCCTGAGTTATCAGGCCGCGAAAACCGATGCGGACGTGATTCTTTTCTGCGGCGTCCATTTCATGGCCGAGACCGCGAAGATCATCAACCCGACCAAGCGCGTGATTTTACCCGACCTCGATGCCGGCTGTTCGCTTTCGGAATCGTGTCCACCTGAGAAACTGGCCGAGTTTCTGAAAAAGCAGGCCGAGAAGAACTACTACGTCATCGCTTATATCAATTGCAGCGCCGGGGTGAAAGCGCAGGCCGACGTGATTTGCACCAGCGGCAACGCCGACAAGATCGTGCGCGCGGCCCCGGAAGATCGAAATATTTTGTTCGTCCCCGATCAAAACCTGGGTGCGTGGGTAATGGAGCGGACCGGTCGCAAAATGGATTTGTGGCAGGGGACCTGTTACGTGCACGTCGAGTTCACCGCGCGCAGCATCAATCGGATTCGCGACGAATATCCCGACGCCCCGGTCGTGGCACATCCGGAATGCACTTATGCGGTGCGAATGCTGGCGGACGAAGTTTGTTCGACCGAGAACATGATCGCGTTCTGCAGGAATTCCCCCGCGCACGAGATCATTATCGTGACCGAGGCGGGCATGTTGCATCGATTGAAGAAAGAAATCCCCGACAAGACGTTTATTCCCGGGCCGACCGACAACTGCTTCTGCGGAGAATGCCGGTTCATGAAAATGAACACGCTCGAGAAAGCGTATCACGCGCTCCTCAACATGGAACCGGAGATCACACTGCCAGAATCAATCCGCAAGCGCGCGGAATTGCCGATTTTGCGGATGCTCGAGCTGAGCAGGTAATCCGCGGCCTTCTCTGTGTCATTCCGAGCGGAGCCGAGGAATGGAGCGAGTGGGCCGAGCGACATGGACGGCAAAGCCGCGAGGGTAGCGGCGAGAGAGTCGGGAGACGAATGAGTTCAATCTCTTACTATTTCTGAGCCGGAAATATCTTGAGATGTCTCGACTTCGCTCGACATGACAAAGGATTAATCTTGTCACTGGCCACTCGTCACTTTTCACTCCTGCTCGATGGAGCGGCCGTCGATTTGGGTCATCATTGTGGTGTTGTTGCTAGCGGTCTTGTTCTTGCGCGAGCCGCGTTTCCAGCGTTCTGAGGAAATTTTCTTGCGCTGGCTGATTCGACATTCACAACCGGCGGCCAAGACAGTGCCGATCACGATCGTTGAAACGGGCCGGAAAAATCCGCCTGCGCCGCTCGAGGCCGCTTTGCTTTTGCAGGGAATCCTCGAATTCACGCCGACGGTGGTTGCGGTTGAACCGATTTTGCAATGGGGCGAGCGAAACAAAGATCAGGAACAGATTTTCATCGACCAGGCGATGCGTGTTCCAAAATTGGTGCTGGGCGCGGAATTGACTTCAACGCCGGACCCGGACGCGCCGGTCACTGAAATTACCGGCTTCACCAAGGTCACGGGTCGGCGGGGTGAGCTTCCTGAATTTTCCGGGATCGAGCATCAGCCGGGCGAGGATGTTCGGATCCTTTCGACGCTTGGCGTCGTGAACATGCCGGACGAAAGCTCCGATGATCTTCACGTTCCGTTATTGTTTCAATATCGCGGTGAAGTGATTCCATCGTTCGCGCTTCAAGCCGCCCTTCTTTTGATGCGCGTTACGCCGGACGAAGTAAAGATCGCCATCGGCACGGCGATAACGCTTCCAAACGGAACCAAAATTCCGATCCGATCCGACGGCGCGCTCTTAATCAATCCACGGATGGTGAATCGCGCCCGTCGTATCACGCTAAACGAATTGTTGCTCGCGGCCCAACAACACGAGAGTGGCGCGGCGACCGCGATTCGGCTTGAAGATATTCGGACTCAGTTGGTGTTGGCCCGGCCGGCGACGAATGCTCCGGATGTTTTCGCGGCCGCAATTGGCGCGATCCAAACGAATTCATTCGTCCGGCGCGTCAGTTGGATTTTCGATTGCGCAATGGTCGTGTTGGCGGCGGCGTTGAGCGGGGCACTAAGAAAGTTCTCGCGCATCGATCTGATCATTGGAGCGATCGCGTTCTCGGCCGGGTATTGTTTGATCGCGCTTGCGATCATTTCGCGTTTTTCAATCTGGATCCCGGCCTGGCTGCCACTCGGGGCGGCCTGGATTTCGGTCTTGTTCGCGATTGTGCTCCCGAAACCAAGAGACTCCGCTCGCACGGTTTCGATCGCGGCACCGCCACCAGCACCCTAGGCGAAGCACCAAACCCCAATGACCAAGCGCCAAAGAAATCCCAATAACCGAGGCCCGGATCGGATCCGTGCGAAATCGCTTTTTGAAGATTGGAGTTTGAGATTTCCCTGGGTATTGGAGCTTGGGATTTGGTGTCTTAGCTAACGATGTCTCACGTCTCCATCGAACAGCGTGTCGATCGACTGCACGCCGGCGGCGTTATCGACATGCATTTCGATTTGTCGATGGACTTGTATGAAAAGCGCGGTCGTTCAAATGTTCTCGCCACGGAATTTTTACCTGAGTTCGAAGCTGGTGGCATGAGGATCATCGGCGCGGCGATCTACATTGAGGATCAATATCTTCCGGAGCGCGGGCTACAGGTAGCGCTTGGCCAGATCGCCCGGCTTTACACCGAAGCGGAGCAATCGAAGCGCTGCGTCGTTTGTCGCACGCATGAGGAAATTTCGCGCGCACTCGATTCCAAAAAGATCGGATTTCTCATCACCATGGAAGGCGTCGAGCCGCTCGGTGACGATTTGGATTTGTTGCGCGTATTTTATGAACTTGGCGTTCGCGCAATTGGACTGACTCACGCGCGCACGAACGCCGCCGGTCATGGCGGCATCTTCGCTGCGAGCGGCTCATCGGCGGAAGGATTGACACCATTTGGTCGCGATCTTGTCCGCGAATGCGAAAAGCTCGGCGTGATTGTCGATCTTGCCCACATCAATCCGGCCGGCTTCAAGGAGATTGTCGATCTCACGACCAAGCCACTCATTGTTTCGCACACGAACTCCAGAAAATTTTATGACGTCGAGCGCAACATCAGCGACGAACAGATCAAAATGATCGGCCAACGCCGCGGCGTGATCGGCGTCAACTCAGTTTTGGTCAGCCCGAAGCAAGAGACATCGACGCTCGATTGCTACGTCGATCATATTCAGCACATCGCTGACCTGATCGGAATCGATTGCGTCGGGATTGGATTTGATTTTTTCGAGTTCATTTACCGGCAATGGCCCGAATCAAAGAAGAAATGGATGGCCGAAAAATTAACGACGCCACATTTTATTCCGGATCTGACGAATCATTCTCACGCCCGAAACCTCACCCGGAAATTGATTGAGCGCGGTTTTAGTGACGACGACATCGAAAGACTTCTGCGCGGAAACTGGCTGCGCGTCTTCAAGGAATTGCTCTAGAGGCGGGCTCTTAATCTTGCTTTTACTCTTGCTCACTCTGGAGAAACAGCCTTACAGCGCGTGTAGGGGGAACAACCCCATGAACATCCGGGAGAGCAAGAGCGGGAGTAAGAGCAAGAGACGCTTTGAAATTCATTAATCTGACACGCCGAATCGAGATTGGCGCCAATTCGTATTATTTAGAGGCCGACGGTCGTCAGCTCGTGCTCGACTCCGGAATGCACCCGAAGTTCGAGGGAGAAGAAGCGCTCCCGAATTGGAAAGCGCTCGGCGACCGCCGGCTCGACGGGATTATTGTTTCGCACTCACACCAAGACCACATCGGGACACTGCCGGTTTTAATGCGGCGACAACCACAGGCGCGTGTATTCATGACCGAGCCGACGGCTGAAATTGGCGGCGTATTGCTGCATAACTCAGTGAACGTGATGACGCGGCAGCGTGAAGAGCTTGGGACCGCTCAGTATCCGCTCTTCACTCATCGCGAAACTGATCGCGCCGCTGACCGTTGGCAATCGTGCGCGCTCCGGCAGTCCTACACGCTTTCGGGTGAACGAGCACCAAACGCGGACGGTGACGCAGTTACATTCGAATTTTTCGACGCCGGACACGTTCTTGGTTCAACTGGAATTCTCCTTCGCGCTGAAGGACGCACTTTGTTTTATACCGGCGACGTTAATTTTGATGATCAAACGATCGCGCAGGCGGCGGTTTTTCCAGAGGAGAAGATCGACATCCTAATTATGGAATGCACCCGCGGCGACACGCCGGTGCCGGCAACGTGGTCGCGCGCAGGCGAAGAACAGCGGCTCGGCCACGCAATCGAGGACGCGTTCGCGCGGGGCGGTTGTGTGCTGATTCCTGTCTTCGCGCTCGGAAAAACGCAGGAAGTGCTGGCGATGCTCTACAAATTGCGTCGCGAGAAAATTCTCGATTTCCCGATCTACATCGGCGGACTCAGCTCAAAAATCAGCGACATTTACGATCGGCGTGCGCGGATCGGCCGGCGCCAGCTGCCACGTTTGCAATTGCTCAGTGAATTGCGGCCGTTCGTTTTGAACGCCGAGACCATTCATGAGGCGCAAGCCCGCGCCGGACGCGTTTATGCGCTCTCCAGCGGAATGATGACCCCCAAAACCTTGTCCAACACTTTTGCGCGGCGAATTGTCGACCAGCCACGACATTCCGTTTTCTTCGTCGGTTACGCCGATCCGGAATCACCCGCCGGAATTTTGCGAAACGCGCTGCCCAACGAACAGGTCACGCTTGATCCCGGTGAAGCGACTCAGCATGTGCGCTGTCACATCGAACAGTTCCAGTTCAGCGCGCACGCTTCGCGCGAGTCGCTCATTGGATTCGCGGAGCGGCTCGCGCCGAAAAAAGTTGTGCTCGTTCACGGCGATCCGCTCGCGGTCGAGTGGGTGCGGGCGCGTCTCACTCTCGATTTGCCTAATTCAGAAATCATCGTGCCGACGCCGGGAATGGAATTGGAATTGTAGTGAAGATCGTTTCCTGGAACATCAATTCACTGCGCAAACGCCAGGACCGATTGTTTGCGTGGCTGGAAAACACGAGACCGGACATTGTCTGTTTGCAGGAGACCAAATGCACCGACGAACAATTTCCGGCGCTGGCGCTACAAGCAGCCGGTTACGATTCCGCCTACCACGGAGAAAAGTCTTACAACGGCGTCGCGATCCTTTCAAAAAACAAATTGACCGAAGTTCGCGCGTCGCTTTGCGATGAAGTTGTCGATCCGCAGGCTCGCGTAATTTCGGCGACGATTGGAAATTTGCCCGTCTACTCTGTTTACGCGCCGAACGGCCAGGCCGTTGGCTCGCCGGCCTACAAATATAAATTGGAATGGTACGCGCGATTGCGTGATTGCCTGATCAAAGAGAAAGATGTCGATCTGGTCGTCTGCGGCGATTTCAATGTCGCGCCGGAAGATGTCGATGTTCACGATCCACAGCTTTGGCGCGGCGCGATCATGTGCTCGGACGGCGAGCGCGCCGCTTTTCAGCAACTTTGTGAAATAGGTCTGCGTGACACGTTGCGACTGCATCCGCAGGAGTCCGGCGTTTTTACCTGGTGGGATTATCGAATGCTTGCGTTTCCAAAAAATCGCGGGCTGCGGATCGATGCTGTCCTGGTTAATGAGTCGCTGGCAAAGAAATGCACGGCCTCCGGAGTCGATCGCGAGATGCGCCAAGGCAAAGATCCTTCCGATCACGCGCCGATTTGGGCAGAGTTTAAATTGTGATTGCGTCGTGATTTCACGATGAAAATTCCGCTGCGCGTTCCCAATCCGCCGTCAAAGCCGCTCATTATCTGGGACGGCGAATGCCATTTCTGCCGGCGCTGGATCGAGCGCTGGCGTGAGATCACGCGCGATGCGGTCGATTACGCGACATCCCAGGAAAGCGCCGAACGGTTTCCCGAAATTCCGCGCGAACAATTTGAGCGCTCGGTGATTTATATCGAGACCGACAGCAGTGTCTTTTTCGGAGCTGAAGCCGTCTTTCGATCCTTACGATGTCGATCTTCCAAAAAGTGGCTGGCCTGGAGTTACGAACACGTTCCGGGTTTTGCGGCCGTTTCAGAAAGCTTTTACAGAATTATCGCTTCTAATCGCCGGTTCGCTTCGGCGATCACGCGCCTTCTCTGGGGCGACGACATTCGCCCGCCGGCTTATTTTGTCGCGCGGCGATGGTTTTTGCGCGCCCTCGGTTTGATTTTTCTGATCGCGTTCGTCTCGCTCTGGGTGCAGATGAACGGACTTATTGGGTCCAACGGAATTATACCGGTCGCTGAATTTCTTCCTGCCGCCCGTGCGCAACTCGGCGACCGCGCGGTGTCGATCCTGCCGACCCTTTGCTGGTTCAACTCGAGCGATGCCTTTCTCCATTTTCTCTGTGGCGGCGGAGTTGTGTTGTCGCTGCTTCTGATTTTTGGCATCGCGCCCGCACTGTCGTTGGTCGCGCTCGTTGTTTTCTATCTTTCGCTCGCAATCGCTGGCCAAACGTTCCTCAGCTTTCAGTGGGACATTCTCCTCCTCGAGACCGGGTTCTTGTCGATCTTTCTCGCGCCTTGGCGGCTTTGGCCGAAACGACGAACTGATCCGCCGATTTCCCGCGCCGCGCTTTTTCTGCTCAAGCTGCTGCTCTTCAAACTCACGATCATGTCAGGGGTGGTGAAGCTGACCAGTGGCGACGATTCGTGGTGGGACCTGACCGCGCTCGATTATCATTACTGGTCGCAGCCGTTGCCGACCGTGATCGGCTGGTGGGCCGATCAAAGTCCTGAGTGGTTCAAGAGATTTTCGGTCGCGTTCTGTCTTGTCGTCGAAATTATCGTTCCATTTTTCATTTGGACGCCGCGGCGATTGCGGTTGCTTGCATGTGGGCTTCTCGTTTTTTTGCAGATCATGATCGCAGCGACTGGGAATTATTGTTTCTTCAATTTGCTCACGATCGCGCTCTGTTTGTTGTTGATCGATGACGCTGTAGCCGCCTCGCTCTGTCGAGGCGCCCGTGTTGATCGCGTCAAGCACACGGCGACAGAGCGCCATGGCTACAAACTCTCGATACCAGACCGATTGTCGATTTACGCTGCGGCGATTGTCATTGTTCTCGCTTTACCGCTCAATGCGCGGCTGATTTACAGCGCGTTCAAGCCGGAAGCGGAATGGTCGCCAATGCTCGGCCGGATTTATGCGCGAGTGGAAGCATTCCGAATCGTAAACGGTTACGGTCTCTTTCGCGTGATGACGAAAGATCGGCGCGAGATTGTCATTGAAGGCAGCGCCGACGGAATCGACTGGAAGCCGTACGAATTTAAATGGAAACCGGGCGACGTGATGCGGGCGCCGGGCTGGTGCGCGCCGCATCAGCCACGGCTCGATTGGCAAATGTGGTTTGCCGCGCTCGGCTCATACCAACAGAATCCCTGGTTCGTCCAAACGGTGATTTCTTTGTTGCACGGAAAACCGGAAGTCGCGGCCTTGTTTGAGCGGAATCCGTTTCCGCAAAGTCCGCCGCGCTATGTTCGCGCAACATTTTATCGCTATCGGTTCACAACGGTGCAGGAACATCGACAAACTGGAGCGTGGTGGAAACGTCAGGAGCTGGGCGAATACTTGCCGGGCGTTTCACTCGAAGACGTCCGCTAAGCTCGCTCCGAGCGGGAGTGGCTGTAATTCTTCCGCGGTTGAGGGGGCGGCCTTCGCGAATATATTTCGCGGCGATGCCAAAGGAAGAACAGATCGTGATGGAGGGCACGGTGACCCAGGTTTTGCCGGGGACGATGTTCCGGGTCGATCTCGCGGGTCAGCGAAACGTGCTCGCGCATATTTCCGGCAAAATGCGCAAGCATTTCATCCGCATCGTCCCGGGCGACAAAGTCTCAGTCGAGCTTTCCCCTTACGATCTCACCAAGGCGCGCATCATTTTCCGCGAGCAGTAAGCGAAAGATCGACATTCGGTGCGTGATTTGCTCAAGATCGCAAGCGCGCGGATAGTTCCGGTAACGAAATTTAAATGGAGAACATCATGGCTGAAGAAAACAAATCACATCGTGCGTCCGCTCCGGCGGATGCGCAGAACAAATTCGAGAGCAGCAAAATGCACGCACGCAAAGCGGCTGAGGATTTGCGGGACGCAGCCGGCGCGATTGCCGGCGAATATCGCGGCAAAGCCGAGCAAGCTTGGAACGACGCCCGCGGCAAAGCTGAGCAAGCTTGGACGGATGCACGGGGCAAAGCCGAGCATGCGATCGGCGATGCGCGAACGCGCGCGCGGACGTTTCAAGACGATGCGGAAGAGTACGTTCGCGAAAATCCGACCAAGGCTATCTTCACCGCGCTC
>Ga0209161_10002496_pt1 | contig 15065 bp, 13 predicted proteins | sample GraSoiAngelo_155_FD_186169 | JGI IMG/M metagenome (GOLD analysis project Ga0209161, IMG submission 186169) | Grasslands soil microbial communities from the Angelo Coastal Reserve, California, USA - 14_1009_13_30cm (SPAdes) (version 2) | ecosystem: Environmental > Terrestrial > Soil > Grasslands...
GTATTTCGCCGACGGCATTCAGGACGACGTGCTCACCAATTTGTCGAAGGTCGGCGACCTGAAAGTAATTTCACGCACATCGGTCATGCCTTATCGAGGGAAAACGTCCAACGTTCGTGAAATCGGGAAGGCACTGGGTGTCGGTGCCATTCTCGAAGGAAGCGTTCGCCGCGTCGGAAATCGGGTTCGCGTGAATGTGCAGTTAATTAATGCTGACACCGACGAACATCTGTGGGCGGAAGATTACGATCGCGACTTAACCGATGTGTTTGCCATTCAAACTGATCTCGCACAACAAATTGTGCGCGAATTGCAGGCGAAACTCTCGCCAATAGAGAAGGCGCAAATCGAGCGCCGGCCCACTGAGAACGGCGAAGCCTATCTGGCCTTTGTTGAAGCCCACGAATTGTTCTATCGCCCGGATGGCACGCTTCGCGCCAACACGGAAAAGGCAGAGCAGCTTTTCGAGCGCGCAACCGCACTGGATCCGAAGTTCGCGGGAGCGTTTGCCGGACTGGCACGGGTCCACGATTGGGCTTATCACGATTTCGATAAAACACCTGAGCGAAAGGAAAAAGCGCGTGCCGCGGCGGAGACGGCGATTCGTTTGCAGCCGGATTTGCCCGAAGCGCATCTTGCACTCGGATTCTATCATTATTACTGCGAGCGTGATTATCAGGGAGCGCTCCACGAATTCGCTATTGCGAAACTGAGTTTGCCAAACTCGGCGGAAGTTTATATGGCCATTGGTGCGATCGAGCGTCGCCAAGGCAAATGGAAAGAGTCCACTGCGAATCTGGAGAGAGCGGCGTCGGTCAGTCCGAAGGACGCCTGGATTCTCCAAAATCTTGCCGACAATTACTACGCCACCAAAAATTTTGAAGCTGCAGACAAAATTTTAGACCGTGCGATCGAAGCTGCGCCCAAATCATTTGGTGCGCGCGCGGAGAAGGCGAGGCTTGCGGTTGATTGGAAGGGAGATCTCAGCGTGATGGAGAAGGAGTTAACGCAAGTTCCGACAGGTGTCGATCCAGACGGTCTGGTCACATTCGCACGGATGCAGCTTTTACTGTTGCAACGAAAATTCCCGGACGCTCTCGCACTTCTAAAGGAATCGCCTCAAGATGTTTTTCACGACGATAAGCCAAGAGAATTTTTTGAGGGCGCGATTCATACCTTTTCGAAAGATAAAGAGAAGGCGCTCGCTGCCTTCAAACGCGCTCGACCCGTTGCAGAAAAAGCCTTGCGGGAAGGTCCGACTGATGCGTCACGGCACGTAATCCTCGGCATGATTCTGGCTGGGCTTGGCGAAAAGGACGCGGCTATCGCCGAAGGCAGGCGCGCCGTCCAACTTCTGCCCGAATCTCAGGACGCCTTAGACGGGCCAAAGACGACCGTTGAGCTCGCTCAAATCTATGCCTGGACAGGCGAAACCGATCAGGCCCTTCAGCTTATTGATCGTTCGCTGAGTACTCCCAATGGAGTCACAGTTCCCTTCCTCGCACTTGATCCGATGTGGGATCCGCTGCGAGACGATCCCCGTTTTCAGGCATTGATCGATAGGTACGCTACAAAAGCTTAACGCCGACTTCTCGTTTTCGCTTCCGACAGGAATCCAGCTGACAATCAGCCCACGAGAAGAATTGGAGAGAGAACGATCACCGGCACAAAGTGAACGCCGCGTGTCAATTTCATGTCTATATTCTCGCCGTTGAACTATAATCCTGGCGAATCCAGATCCGTTGCTATGAGCGGTTTCTTCGAGGAGGTGAAACGGCGAAAGGTCTACCGGGTGGCGGTAGCCTACGTCATAGCCGCTGGCGGCATTATACAACTGGGTTCAGCCGCGTTTCCGGCATGGGAACTGCCAAACTGGTCATTGCGCCTGGTGATTGTATTGTTACTGGTCGGTTTTCCTATTGCCTTGATTCTTGCCTGGGCCTTTGATGTCACAGCGCAAGGTATCCGGGCCACACCCGACGTGGCTGTGCCCCGAACACATCGCCGTCGCAACGTGATTGTGCTCGTCGCAACGGGGCTGATCGTCTCTGCAATCGCGGGATTTTTCCTCCTTCCTCGTATTTCTTCCGCGCACAAGATCGACAAGTCGATCGCTGTCTTGCCATTTGAAAATCTGAGCGACGACAAAGAAAACGCCTACTTCGCGGACGGCATTCAAGACGATGTTCTGACAAACCTCTCCAAGATCGGCGACCTGAAAGTGATTTCGCGCACGTCGGTGATGCCGTATCGAGGGAAGGCATCCAATGTTCGTGAAATCGGAAAGGCACTAAGTGTCGGCGCCATTCTCGAAGGCAGTGTTCGCCGTGTCGGGAACCGGGTGCGTGTGAATGTGCAGTTGATTTGCACCGACACCGACGAGCACCTTTGGGCGGAAGACTACGATCGCGAGCTAACCGACGTCTTCGCGATTCAGACTGATCTCGCGCAAAAAATCGCGGGGGAACTGCGAGCCAAATTATCGCCGAGCGAGAAGGAGCAGATTCAACGCAAACCTACCGAAAATGGCGAAGCTTATCTTGCTTTCGTGCAGGCGCACAATCTTTCCTGCCTAGTTGAGGATCGGGAAAAATTGAAACAGAGCGAGCAGCTTTATGCGCGCGCCATCGACTTGGATCCAAATTTTGCCTTGGCCATTGCGCATTACTCGCAATTGGAAAGCTGGTTCCTGCACTGGTTCGACCAAACGCAGGAGCGTCGCGAAAAAGCACGCGCGCTGGCCGAGCGCGCCCTTCAACTGCAGCCCGATCTGCCGGAAGCGCACTTGGCGCTGGGGTTCTCATATTACTACGGGGATAATAACTATGAGGCGGCCTTGAAAGAATTCGAAATCGCGCGTCGCGGATTGCCTAACGAATCGGATGTTTATCTTGCGCTCGGCGCAATCCAGCGTCGGCAGGGCAAATGGGCCGAATCGACCGCCAATCTGGAAAAGGCGGCGAGTTTAAATCCGAAAGATGCCTTCCCGTTAACAAACCTCACGTTTAACTACCAGATGCTGCGAAACTACGAAGCGGCTAACCAAACTATTGACCGTGCACTTGCGTTGGACCGGACAGCTTTAGCGCCTCTGGAGGTCAAGTCCAAGCTGGCTATCGCCGAGAAGGGCGACTTCAGCGTGACAGAGAAAGCGTTTGAGGCCGTGAAATCGACACCCATGACCAACGAGCAGAAAGTTAAGACCGCGAGCGCGCGGGCGGACGTCTTTCTGCTGGAACGCAAATACCAGGAAGGATTGCAGGAAGCGGAGAGGCTGCCCGACGATCTGCTCGCGGGTTATCCTGGAGCGGTAGGAGGGAAGTACTATTCTATTGGCTTTGCGCGAAAAGCGCTGCAGGACGATGCCGGCGCGCGTGCGGCCTTCGAAAAAGCCAGGGGCGCTATCGAGGAACAACTGAAACGAAGCCCCGACGTCGCCGAGCTGCATATTCAGCTGGCAAAAGTGCTCGCCCAGCTCAATCTAAAGGATTCCGCATTGGCGGAGGCTCGGCGTGCGTCGGAATTACAGCCTGAAAGCAAGGACGCCTTTGGAGGGCCCGAAATTACGGAAGGAGTGGCGCAAGTTTACGTCATTCTTGGCGAGAATGGCCGCGCCATCGAAATTCTGGATGGACTGTTAAGCCGCCCAAGTGCTGTCACGGTGCAGGGGCTCAAAATACATCCGATCTGGGACCCGTTGCGAAACGAGCCGGGTTTTCAAGCTTTGCTAAACAAGTACGCCGGCAAAGGCTAGCCGGGAACAGTTTAGCCGATCTCAATAAGCCCTGTCAGAGACCTGTGCGTCATGTGACGATGCGTTTTAGCTGGGCGCTTCTCTTCCTCGGTGCTGCGGCCACGGCGCACGCTGAATGGACAATTGCTTCGGCAGAGTCACAAGCGGGAAGCGCTGGCATAGTGCATCGGCATGTTCTTTTGGAAAATGCTGCTGATGGTGGTCACGTCATCTTCGAGCTCGCAATTTTCTCTGCCAAATCGTGCGCGTTGCGAATCATCGATAATCCTGAGGGCGAAAGAATCGCCAGCCTGATGAAGCGCGAAAAATACGTGTGCGGAGTGAATGGGGGCTATTTCGACGAACAGTTCAAGCCCATCGGCTTGCGAATTGTAAATAGCCAAATGCTTACGCCTTTAAAACCTGTGCGGCTTATTACCGGCGTGCTATTCGCGTCGCCGCGCGGAGTGCAAATCGTCCGCGCCCGTGAGTTTTCGCAGCGTCAGAAAATTGAGGCCGCAATTCAGTGCGGGCCGTTCCTGGTTGATCGCTCGCAGCGCGTTCGTGGTTTGAACGATTCGCAGCAGGCGCGACGAACGTTTGCCGCCACAGCATTGAACGAGCGTGCGTTACTCGGCTTTTGCTCGGAAGTTTCGCTCGCGGATTTGGCAGCGATCCTTACTACAACACCAATCGCCGCCGATTTAAAAATTCAACGCGCACTAAACCTCGATGGCGGTTCCTCGAGCGCGTTCTGGTTTGCGCGAGAGAATGGCAGCGCCTTTTCCATTCCCGAGCAAAAACCTGTGCGTGATTTTGTGACCGTTGTTCCAAAATGAGAAGCGCGTCATTCCGAGCGGAGCGAGGAATCTCACACACGCTGATGGATCACACGAGCTAGCTTGTATGTTCTAACTTCGACTGTGAGATCCTTCGCTTGGCTCAGGATGACAACGCGATGAAAACGTTTGGCGGATTCAGATCAGGCGATCATTTTTTCTACGGCGAAGTGCGCGGCGACGACGTGCACGTACTGGCAAAACCGTATTGGATCGAGATTCAACCCACCGGCGAAGTATTGCCGCTGGCGAGTTTGCACATCGACCTTCCAGTTGCGCCATCGAAATTGATCGCGGTCGGTTTGAATTATGCCGATCACATCGCGGAGATGAAAAGGACTGAGCTCGGGACGCCGTTGATCTGGTTCAAGACGCCCAGCTCGCTTTTGCCGCACAATGGCGCGATCGAAATTGCGTTTCCCGAACATCAAACAGATTTCGAAGCGGAGTTGGCCGTGGTGATTGGTAAGACCGCGAAAAATCTGGCTGTGGAACGGGCGCTCGATTTTGTTTTCGCTTACACAATCGGTCTCGATATCAGCGACCGGGATTTACAAAAAAGCGAGAAGCAATTTGGTCGCTGCAAATCCTTTGATACTTACACGCCGATCGGGCCGTTCGTTTATGCCGGCGCGAATGTCGCCGATGTTTCGCTGGAGCTATGGCACAATGGCAAGTTGCGCCAGAGCACGCGCACAAGTCGAATGATCTATTCGGTTGCGCAAATTATTTCATTCGCGAGTCAGTCGCTCACACTTTTGCCCGGCGATGTGATTTTAACTGGAACGCCCTCCGGTGTCGGGCCGATTCATGCCGGCGATCAATTGGAGACAGCAATCGACAATTGGCCGCGCCTGCGGAACAACGTCGTGATCGCGCATCGCGTTGCGGGTCGCAACGCTGAAGAAAGCTCGGAAATGACAATTTGAAAGACTTGCCTACATCCCACGAGTTGAGATATTTCGAATTAAAGATGCGACCTTTCGAAAGGGAGCACCGCCAAAAAAAATGAAAAGTTTTGCTCGACTCGCAACCAAGGCGTCTGCGATAAGAGAAAACCTGTATCGAAATCGATCTGCTCAGATCAAACTCCTGCTTCAATTATGAAAACACTACTTGCCACCTGCCTATCCTTAATCGCGTTTGCATTGATTTCGCTCGCGCAATCTCCGCCGCCAAGACAAGCTCCTCCTGCAGCAGGAACGAATCCAGCTGCCCAAGCGCCGGCAAATCCGGCCGCGGCGGCGCAGGCGCCTGCTACAAACGTGCCGCCAGGGCAACCTGCAGCGCAGCAACCAGCAGTGCCAGGGCAACCTGCAGCGCAGCAACCGGCAGCGCCCGGACAACCTGCAGCGCAGCAACCGGCAGCGCCCGGCGCGCAGGTTACCGCTACATTAAGTCCCGCACAAGCTGGCGCCGAGAGTCCTGCTGCGGCGGCCGCAGCGAGTGCGGCACCAGCTGCTTCGCCCGCTGCCGACACGGGCCTCTTAGGCAGTAACTGGTTGATCGACAAGTTCCATAAGGGCGGTCCAATCATGTGGCCGATTTTGATTGTATCGATCATCGGGCTCACTGTGGTGATCGAGCGAATTTTTTGGTGGACCGGCCGCTGGTTTCGTCGTGATCCCAAACGGATCGAGAAAGTGTTTACCGCGATTGAGAACGGCGATGTGACAGAGGCCTCGAGGCTTTCCCGCGGATCGCGCGATCCGGTTTTGCGCATGATGTGGAATGGTCTCAATCACCAACACGCCTCCCTGCAAGGCGCACTACAAGTCGCTGCGGGCATCGAGATCAAACGCGCCGGTCGATTCCTCGTTGTCATGGACACGCTCGTAACTTTGGCGCCGTTGCTCGGTCTGTTGGGCACGATTACAGGTCTTATTAGGTCGTTCAGCTTTCTGGGCAACGAAGAGCTGGCGGTGCAAGCCGTCACCGGCGGTATCGCCGAGGCGCTTATTGCCACGGCCTGCGGTCTCGGTATTGCTATCTTCGCACTGATTCCGTTTAACTTTTTCACTTCCCGGGTGTCTAACTTGGAGTTCGAATTGCAGACGGCGGCTACAAACCTGGAAGTGATGTTAGGATCACAAACCGCGGCGCGCGAACTGGATTTCGCAGCGCAAGCCCCATCTTCCGGGAAAGGCTCGTCGATTTAAAGCTATCCAATGCACGTACGCTCGCCAATTCCTCACAAAAAAGCGCGGATCGAGATCATCCCATTGATCGACATCATGTTCTTTTTGCTTGCCAGCTTCATGATGGTGAGCTTGAGCCAGGTGCATATGAAGGGGATTAAGGTTAATCTGCCCTCAGGTGTCTCAGGCCAGACGCAGACAAAGCGCGAGTACATTAGCGTTTCTGTTGATAAGGACGGCCATTACTTCTTCGATAAGGACGAAGTCAAAGACGAAGAACTCATCAGTCGCCTTAAGAAGGTGCACGATTCAGCCCCTGATGCGAAGGTGTTCGTTCGGGGCGATCGGGACTCGGTTCATCTGAACGTTACCCACGCGCTCGACATAATCCGCTCGGCTGGTTTTTATAAGATCTCGTTTGAAATTAGGAGTGAATCGCTCAAAGGAGTTCCGGGACCACCCCACTGATCGCGCATGGCAACAACGGAAGTAAAACCGCTATTTTACCGGCCACCGCCTCGATGGTATTTCTGGACTGCCCTTGGTGCTGCATTGGCGATCCATCTCACAGCCGTTGCAGTCTCTCAAAGACATGAGGCGCCTGCGGTAGAGCTTCCTCCACAGCCGCCTCAAGTCGTCGAGGCGGTCTTAGCGCCACCCGAATCGACTCCTCCGCCAGAAGATATTCCGATCCCGGAGCCTCCACCTCCGCCAGAGATTCAACCGGAATTCGTCGAAGAAAGAACACCGCCACCGCGGCCGCCACAACAGAACGCGCAAAAATTTACGCCTATCAAAGCTCCTGGGCCGATGTCGATGTCTCGAGCAAAAGCGCTCGCCGTGTATGCGCCGCGTCCGCAGTATCCCTACGAAGCGCGCTCGCGGCACGTCACTGGTAGTGGAGTGATCGTCGCCCAAGTGGATGCAGCTAGCGGCAACGTGACTAGCTGTTCCGTCTCGTCAAGCACCGGGAGCCCCATTCTGGATAACGCCGCCACTAGCGCGTTTCGGCAGTGGCGATTTAGACCTGGAACAGTTTCCAAAGTTAACATTCCCATCACTTTCACCATGACCGGCGCGTCCTACTAAATTCCGTAATATGAGACTAGCCTCGCCAGTTCCGCACAAACGAGCGCGTATCGAGATCATCCCGTTGATCGACATCATGTTCTTTCTGCTTGCCAGCTTTATGATGGTGAGCCTGAGCCAGACTCACATGAAAGGCATTCGCGTGAATTTGCCGGCTGCGGTAGGGCCGCCGCCAAGCGGGGTGAAGGATTTTGTTTCCATAAAAGTGCTGGAGGGAAATGCTGTGTTCTTCGATAACCAGTACGTAGCAGACGACCAAGTTCTGCCACGCCTATTTCAGCTTCACAGTGCAAATCGGGACATCAAAATCTCGATCAGCGCAACGCCGATGGCCATCTACGGTGACGTCATCGGACTGCTCGACAAGGTTCGCTCGGTCGGAATCACAAAGGTCGGTTATCAGATTAGAGCAGCTTCTGGCGTTGCGCCTGCAGGTGCTGCGCCGCCGACAGGTGCCGCACCACCACCACCACCGCAACCCTAGGCTGCAGGGGCCGTTAGTCTCCTACGATTGAATATCCCGATCGCTTCTTTGCTGATCGGGGCGGGCTAATAAGAATGCGCCTAATTTTTCCAACGCGCGAGCCCTGTGGCTCAATTGGTTTTTTTCCGCAGGTTCAAGCTCACCAAAAGTTCGTTGGAAGCCGTTTGGAATAAAAATCGGATCATATCCAAATCCGTGCGACCCTTGCGGTCGATTAGCGATTTGTCCCTCAACAAGCCCTTCAAACATTCCGAGAACCTCGCCTTTGCGCGCCAACGCCAGCACGCAATGAAATCGGGCTCGATGTACGTCCTTCGGAGCGCCAACTCGCCCAAGCTCTTCCAATAACTTCTCAATTTTTTCGTTGTCACTCGCGGCCGGTCCCGCGTAACGCGCGGAATAAATTCCCGGCGCACCATCGAGAGCATCGACCTCCAGCCCGGAATCGTCCGCAACGACAAAGCCAGGTATGTGCTTGGAAACTGTCACAGCTTTGAGAATCGCGTTATCTTCAAAAGTTCTTCCCGTCTCCGCAATGTGGGGAACCTCAGGATGCTCAGCCAAATCGTTCACTTGGAACTGCGGCCCGAGAATCTTCCGGATTTCCGCGGTCTTATTCGCATTGCGCGTGGCGAACAAAAGCTCGATCACAATTCAAATGAATCTGGAAACCGAGAATCCGAGAGTAAATTTTAGTTTCTTTTCCTGGGTTCCTGGGTTCCTGATTGAAATGCGATGAGCAGCGAGCGGCGCAAACCATATCCATTCGACGAGATCGAACCCAAATGGCAAGCCATTTGGGAGGAGCGGCAGCTTTTTCACGCGCCCAATCCTGGTGAAAAAGGTTTCGATCCAGCGAAACCCAAATTTTACGTCCTCGATATGTTTCCGTACCCGAGCGGGGCGGGATTGCACGTTGGACACCCCGAAGGTTATACCGCAACGGACATCGTTGCTCGCCACAAACGGATGCTCGGCTTTAACGTGTTGCATCCCATGGGTTGGGACGCGTTCGGGCTGCCCGCCGAGCAATATGCAGTAAAAAGTAGTCAGCATCCCGCCGTCACCACGCGCGAGAACATCGCGAAATTCAAAAGCCAACTAAAGCGAATCGGTTTTTCCTATGATTGGCAACGAGAGGTCAACACCACGGACCCACGCTACTACAAGTGGACGCAGTGGATTTTTCTCCAGATTTACAACTCTTGGTTCAACCCGGAAACGAAGCGGGCCGAGCCGATTTCAACTTATCGCGGCGCTGATCCGGACAGTGTTCGGCTCGCTTATGTTGCTGAAGTCCCGGTCAACTGGTGCCCGGAGTTGGGCACAGTTTTGGCCAACGAAGAAGTGGTTGACGGAAAAAGTGAAGTTGGCGGGTTCCCGGTTTTTCGAAGGCCGATGCGGCAATGGATGTTGCGCATTACGGCGTACGCCGAGCGATTGCTCGATGAACTCGACGAACTTGATTGGCCCGAAGGAATCAAATTGCTTCAGCGCAATTGGATCGGCCGCAGCGAAGGCGCGGAAATCGATTTCAAAATCGACAAAAGCGATCAAAAGATTCGCGTTTTTACCACGCGTCCCGACACGCTTTACGGTGGGACATTCCTGGTGCTCGCGCCCGAACATTCGCTTGTCGATCTAATTGTTACCGAGGAGCAATGGCCGGCGGTGCGCGACTATCGCGAACGCACCGCACGCAAAAGTGATCTCGAACGTGCCGATCTGTCGAAAGACAAAACGGGCGTATTCACCGGGGCGTACGCAATTAATCCAGCAAACAGCGAAAAGATTCCAATCTTGATCGCTGACTATGTGCTGGTCGGTTATGGGACGGGCGCAATAGGTGGCGTGCCCGCACACGACGAGCGCGACCTTGAATTCGCCAAAAAATTCGATCTGCCGATAGTTGTTGTTGTTCAGCCAACAGGAGATGAACCGGCAATTGGATTCACCCGCGAAGGCATCGCGGTCAATTCGCCAATCATCAACGGCCTAACGAGCGCCGAGGCAAAAAAGAAAATTACCGGCTGGCTGGAAGAACGCGGTCAGGGCAAGCGCGCGATCAATTACAAATTGCGCGATTGGCTTTTTTCGCGCCAGCGATATTGGGGCGAGCCGTTCCCGATTATCTGGCAAGATGGAAAACATCGCTCGTTAAGCGAAGGCGAATTGCCGGTCGTCCCACCGGCGCTGGAAGATTACAAGCCGACCGGCACGGGCGAACCTCCCCTGGCCAGAGCGAAAGAGTGGGTTCACTATTCTGAGAAGGCCGTGCGCGAGACAAACACGATGCCGCAGTGGGCAGGCTCGTGCTGGTATTACCTGCGATTTTGCGACCCGCACAACGATCATCGATTCGTCGGTAAAGAAGCGGAACGTTATTGGATGGGTGGTGATAAGCCGGGTGGAGTGGATTTGTATGTCGGCGGCACCGAACACGCGGTGCTGCATCTTCTTTACGCGCGTTTCTGGCAGAAAGTCCTGTTCGATCTTGGCTACGTCTCAAAGCCGGAGCCATTCCAGCGTCTCGTTAATCAGGGAATTATCCTCGGCGAAGATAACCAGAAAATGTCGAAATCACGCGGCAACATCGTGAACCCCGACGACGTCATCGACCTGCACGGCGCAGACGCATTCCGCTGTTACGAGATGTTTATGGGCCCGCTTCAGCAAATGAAACCCTGGAGCACGCGTGGCGTCGAAGGCGTAGCGCGTTTTCTTGCGCGCGTCTGGCGCCTCCTGATGACTGAGAACCAGAGAGGCGAGTGGGAATTATCGAGCAAGGTTAAAGCCGCCGATCCAAATAAGCCGCAGCAGAAGATGCTGCATGCGACCATCAAGAAAGTCACTGAGGATATCGAATCGTTCTCGTTTAACACCGCAATTTCACAAATGATGATTTTCGTGAACGCCCTTACGAACGTCGACGTAATTCCCTTATCACTAATGCGCAGCTTCCTGATTTTGCTGAATCCATTTGCGCCTCACATTGCCTCGGAGTTGTGGGAAGGGTTGAATGCGAAATTCAATGATGTGCGTGGGGACATCACGGAACAACCCTGGCCAAGTTATGACGAGCGGCTGCTCGCCGAGCAGGAAGTTGAAATCGTCATTCAAATAAATGGGAAACTGCGCGATCGAATGAAGATGCCGGTTCTTGCAACGGAGGAAGAACTGAAAGCTGCGGCGCTGTCGAACCAGAAGATTCAAGATCGAATCGCCGGTAGGACAGTTCGTAATGTGATAGTGGTCCCGAGGAAGCTGGTCAACATCGTCGTATGAAGAAGGTCTTGAAGGAATTCAAGGAATTCGCCGTAAAAGGCAACGCGATCGATCTCGCGGTCGGCGTCATTATCGGGGCCGCATTTAGTGGCATTATCAATTCGCTGGTGAAAGACATCGTCATGCCCCCGATCAGTCTGCTCAGCGGCGGACTCGATTTCTCAAACAAGTTTGTAATTCTGCGAGCGGCCAAAGATGGCTCGACCGCATTCAATACTCCCGCAGACGCTGCGAAGGCCGGAGCGATCACATGGAACTATGGCAACTTCATTACGCTCCTGATTAATTTTCTCATTATCGCAGGCGCGGTTTTTCTTCTGGTCCGGGCAATCAATAAACTCAGACATCCAGCCGAAAAAGAACCCGACACCAAAGATTGTCCGGACTGCGCGATGAAGATCCCCATTAAGGCAACTCGTTGTCCCCATTGCACGACCGAGCTCTCCCAAGCGGCGACGCGCTAGCGCTTTAGCCGACGTCGTTGGTGCCGGGCCAAAAGATCACATTCTCAACAGCAACCAGATTCGGTGGCCTTAGGGAATTTTTGTAAATTATTGCTTGCCCTTCCTTGCTCGGGCTGCTATTGAGGGCGCGATATTGCTGATGCGTAGATGCCTTAACCTTACGCTCGCAGGAGCGGCAGCTTGCTTTGTCGTGGGCTGTGCCACGCAATCGAAACCGACCGTCACCAGTGGGCGTCGCATACCAAACGTGCGTACCACTGCCTATACACACCTTGAGGGAGGAAGCGGCCATCACAACGCGCTCGGCGAATATCTGTCCGGCCGGCACGTGTTGAGTGCCGCCTCTGATTGGTCGCGCTATCCCCTCGGAACCCGGTTCCGACTTGCCGACACGAGCGAAGAATATGTGATCGACGATTACGGGGCTGCGTTGATCGGCACGGACACCATTGACCTTTACAAGGCGAGCCGGCTCGACGTGAAACGCTGGGGCGTCCGCCACGTGGACATTGACATCTTGCAATGGGGCTCGGACGAACAAAGTTTGAAAGTGCTTGCCCCGCGCTGCAAACACCATTGCGCGCGGCAGATGGCCGCAGCCATTCAGAAAAAGAAGGGCAAGACCGTCGCGCAATCCTCTCCGGCCCACACTTCGCTTTGATTTAACGCGAGTCACGCCGCATTTTCCCCGCCCATGAGAATTTTCCTTACCGGGGGGGCGGGCTACATCGGGAGCGTTTGCTCCGAGCTTTTGCTGAATGAAGGTCACGAGGTTGCCATCTTCGATAATCTGAGTGAGGGCCATCGACGCGCAGTCGATTCCCGGGCGAACTTCATTCGGGGCGACTTGGCCGACCGCCTGCAAATTGAGGCTGCGCTTTCCAGCACGCGCCCCGATGCCGTAATGCATTTCGCCGCATACGCACTCGTCCCCGAGTCAATGCGCGATCCTTCGAAATATTTTCGCAACAACATTGCCAATGGCTTGAATCTGCTGGATGCCATGGTGGGGACGGGTGTTCAACGAATCATTTTTTCATCGACCTGCGCGATTTTTGGACCGCCGGAGCGGGTGCCGATCGACGAAACTGCGCATCCGCGTCCGGTCAGCCCATACGGCGAATCGAAACTAGCTTTTGAAAAAATTCTCCGTTGGTACGACGGGATCCACGCACTGAAGTTTGTTTCATTGCGTTACTTCAATGCGGCCGGCGCCACGGAGAACCTCGGCGAAGATCATCGTCCCGAAACACACTTGATTCCCAACGTGTTGAAGGTCGCGCTTGGTCAAAGGCCGAACGTCGAAATTTACGGAACCGATTATGAGACGCCCGACGGCACATGTATCCGCGACTACATCCACATTGTCGATCTTGCGCGCGCGCATATTCTGGCTCTTGGCGCGGCCGCCAGCGGATTCTACAATCTCGGCACGGGAGGCGGCTCCAGTGTTCGAGAGGTAATCGCGGCCTGCCGCAAAATTACCGGGCGAAAGATCGAGACGATTGAAAAGCCACGCAGACCTGGCGACCCGCCGCGGTTAATCGCTTCGTCGGAAAAAATCAAAAAGGAGCTTGGCTGGCGACCGCAGTTCCAATCGCTCGATGCTATCGTCGAGCGCGCTTGGAAGTGGCACCTGAAATTTCCAAACGGCTACGAAGAGTAAGTAAATGCGTTAATGCTGTAGCGTCCGCTGTCCGCAGCGGAAATCGCTTTGCTGCGCTGAGGACAACGCACACTACAGCCAATGTTCGGCTGGGTCTTTCAGCGATTACTAAAGCTGGGTAGCAACAGCTGCTTGGACCGATGCGATTTTCAGATCCCTGAGTTTCCCGCTTTGCGCGCGGAGAATTTGTACGTTCTTATTTCTGGGCGCCCAGACATCGGGATCAGTCGGACCAAAAAGCAGAACGCAATTTGCGCCCGCGGCTGCGGCCAGGTGCGAGATTCCGCTGTCGTGTCCAATGAAGATCGAGCGCTCAAGCACCGCGGCCAGGTGAGGAAGCGGAAGCGCTTTTGCGAAGTGGATCCCTCGATTTTTCCACTCGCGCTCCAAGACCCTCACTTCGGTTTTGTCTGCCTCGCCTGAAATGACGACCAAGGACAAAGCGTTTCCCACCTCTCCACGTTTGTCTTCGGTAAGTGGGACACCGCCGTTTCTTGAAAACAGCGCGATCCAATTTTCCAGCGGCCAATTCTTTTCTGTGCTGCCGCTTCCCGGATGAATCGCGAGAATCGGCTGCTTTAAGAACTGGAGAAATCCCTTGGCGAATTGTCGATCGTCTATTGAAGGGAAAACCTTTTCAGTAAGATCGCCGACTTCGATTCCCAACTGTTCGATCGGGAGTGCAAGCTGGCGCGCGGCGTGGACAGCGGTTTCCACAATCTTGGCGGGCCCGCAAAGTAGATTTTCAACGCCACAGCGACGCAGGTTGTTTTCAAAGATCCTGTCCGGATCGAACAGATAACTGATGATCAAATCGAAGCTCCCGAAATAACTTGCCAACTCCGCTGGCAATTCCGAATTCTTGGCGAAGAAGCTCGAGAGCGGCCCATATTCGATGGAGCGTACTGCCCGCGCATAGAATCGGTTTTCAGCAAGCACCGCGATGTGCCTGTAACCAAAAATCTCGACGCGTGCATCCGGGTAGGCGTCGCGCACCGCCGCGGATGACCAGAATGTGCCGGAACATACAATTTTAGTCTCTACGCCGAGTCGATTTGCAACCCGCTGTGCAAAAACAGCGCAGAACATTTCCGGCCGGGCGCTCGCGCAAAGCCCTACGTTCCTAATATTGCCTGAACGTGAAGGTGAGAATCACACCGCCATAGATCAGGGCGAAAGCATGCAAACAGCGCCAGCGAAAAACGCTCCGTGCACTCCAGTTGATTTGATCGCGAAGGACGTACGGGATTGCGACCCAGAATAGGCCGGCAATGATCAGCAGATAAGCAAACACCGTTATTAGCAGCCGGCTCGTTTCGTAACGCAGAAAGGCGGCATCCAGCAGCGGTTCCGCTGCGAGCAGACAA
>Ga0209161_10002497_pt1 | contig 15061 bp, 10 predicted proteins | sample GraSoiAngelo_155_FD_186169 | JGI IMG/M metagenome (GOLD analysis project Ga0209161, IMG submission 186169) | Grasslands soil microbial communities from the Angelo Coastal Reserve, California, USA - 14_1009_13_30cm (SPAdes) (version 2) | ecosystem: Environmental > Terrestrial > Soil > Grasslands...
CGGAGCCTGACGGCCCGAGTCTCTCGAGGGTGCGCTATCGGCGCCCGAGGGCGCGTTCGAGGGTCGCGATGGCGATGTGGAAGTTGGCGAGGGCTTGCGCCTCGGTCGACTGCGCCTGCGTGAGCGCGAGCTGGGCGTCGGTGAGCTCGAGGATGGTGCCGACGCCGGCGTCGAACCGGCCCTGAGCCAGGCGGAAGCTCTCGTCGGCGGCGCCGACGGCCGCCCGCGCCGCCTGGATCTGCTCGTCGGCCGCGCCGACGTTGAGGTACGCCTGCTCGACGTCCTGGGCGATCGTCAGCTCCTCCGACCGCATCTGGGCCTGGGCGCTCTGTAGGCTCGCCTGGGCCTCCCGGTACCGCGCGATCTTGTTCCCGCCGTCGAAGATGTTCCAGTTCAGGGCGACGCCGAGTTCCCAGATCTCGCGGAAGTCGGTGGTCTGCCGGCCCACATAGGCGTTGCCGGTAATATCGGGGTAGAAGTTGCGGACCTGGAGCTTGACCGTCGCCTCGGCCGCGTCGACGCGGAGCTTCGCCTGCTTGTACTCCGGCCGGCTCCGGAGCGCCTCGCCGAGAAGCCGGGGGTGGTCAACCTGGTAGGGGGGGTGCTCGCTCAGGATGTCGACGATCTGGATTGGGGTCGTGACGGGAATGCCCATGCCCGTGTTGAGGGCGACCCGGGCCAGCTGCTCCGCGTTGCGAGCCTGGATCAGCGCCACCTTCGCGTTCGCGACGTCGACCTCGGCCCGGGAGACCGCCAGCTTTGGCTGGGTCCCGACCTCGTAAAAGCCGCGCGCGGAGCGCAGGTTCAGGTCGGCGCGCTTGAGCGCCGCCTCGTTGACGACGATGAGCCGCTGGCCGAACAGCAGGTTGAAGTAGGCCTGCTTGACCGCGAGGACGATCAGGTCCCGCTGGACCTCGACGTCCTCCTTCGCCACGTCGGCCAGGCGCTTGGCGACGTCCGTCGCCGCGAAGTTCTTCCCGAAGTCGAACAGGACCTGCGACAGGGCGAGACGCACGGCGTTCTGGGTGACGAATATGGTCGGAGCGGTGGGACTCACGCCGAAGATGAGGCGGTCGCGCGTGGCCGTCCACGTCGCGCTGAGCTGAGGGAGCAGCGGCGCGATGGCCTCATCGACCCGGAAGCGGGCCGCCGCGTAGTCGTAGAGTCGAGACTGGATCTGCGGCTGGGTGACGAGGGCGATCTCGATCACGTCGGACAGGGTGAGGAGGCGCCCGAGCACGTCGGGGAACGCCGCCTGCGTGCCGGACGTCAGCGGAGCCTTCTCGGCGGGTCTCGCGGCGGACTTCGGCGTCGGCTTCGGGGCGGGGGCCGGCGCGGGCTGGTCGGAATTCTGCGCTGCCGCGGGGGGGGAGCCCGCAGCCAGCAACAGCCCGACAAGAACGCCGGCGATCCTCGTCATCGGTCTCGAGCCTCCTCCGAGGCGGTGCTACGGCACGGAGTCCGCGGCGTGAAATCGTGCGCGGCCTGTCGCCGCATGGAGCCGAGCGACGGTGCGCTGCGGTGCATCCTCACGGGCACGAGCAGAGGGCAATTGTCTCGGTGCCACGACGCCGGCCTCATGATACTACCCGGGACGGGACGGGATGAAATGTTGTGCACGGAGACGAGAGCTTACGACCACGTTGTGAAGTCGTTCACCAGAACGGCCGCGGTGGATATCCAGTTGACGGCGTGTGGATGTCTTTTTCCTTGACGACTCCCAAATATGGTGTGCTACTTTCGCCTTCACCACATAATATTGGGGTATCGGAGTAAAATGAAGTGAATGCCGCAGGGACGCCTCGTCGCCGTGGTCACCCACGCCAGAGGGAGGAACAGGATGCCGTCTGAGACTCGTCCGGCGAAGGTTGGCAAGTGGACCGACCCGGCACTCCGTGTGCTCCGCGAGCGTTATCTGACCCGCAGGGGTGACGAGGTGCTCGAAGCGCCGGAGGAGATGTGCTGGCGGGTCGCGCAGTCCATCGCGGCCGGCGAAGCCCGGTACGGCCGGAGCCAGGCCGCGGTGCAGGAGGTCGCTACCGCCTTCTACGAGATGATGGTCGACGGCTACTTCCTGCCCAACTCCCCGACGCTCATGAACGCCGGCAAGAACAATGGCCTCCAGTACTCGGCCTGCTACGTGCTGCCTGTCGGCGACTCGATGGAAGAGATCTTCGATGCCGTGAAGGACGCGGCAATCATCCACAAGAGCGGAGGGGGGTGTATCGCAGGAGATACGCGAATCTGGACGACCTTCTGCGGCCTGGAGCCCATCGAGGTCCTCGTAAATCGGGCAACCGCTGACGGCAGGCCCGGCGAGCCAAACGGCGGGGGCGTTGCCTTCGACGTGCGTGACCTAAACATCTCTACGGTCTCGATGGACCCCCGGACGGGTGAGACAGGGCTTCGCCGCGTGACCCAGGTCTGGCGATTCGATGTCCCGGCCGAGCAGCAGGTGCTGGTCGAGACCCGCCAGGGCACGCAGATTCAGACGAGCGCATGGCACCCGTTCATGGTCGTGAAGGCAGCGGGCCTCGTAGCGGTGCGCGCGGACCAGCTCACCTCGGGCGACGTCATCCTGGGTCCTGCGCGTCCTGACGCCTACTGGCCGTACGCCGCCTGCCAGCGGGCGGGGAGCCTCGCCATCGACGAATCCATCGGGTGGCTCGTGGGGTTCACCCTCGGTGACGGGTCGTTCGGATACGTTCCCGCGCTCCGTCAGTACCGGCTCCGCTGGTTCTCGGGCGAGCGCGATGTGCTTGACAAGGTGCGCAGGGTCCTGGCCGAGCGCGGCATCAATGTCGGGATCCAGCGAGATGGCCGAGGACTCCTCAGTGTGGCGACGCTGACTCAGCGCTTCGTGCTCGACATGCTCGAGGCCTGCGGACTCGAGAAGATCGGCGCCAAGGACGCGCGGATTCGCATTCCCGAGGCCATCGCCAAGTCGCCGCTGTCCGTGATCCGCTCCTTCATCGGCGGCCTCATCGACAGCGATGGCCGCGTCGCCGCCGACGGCAGCCCCTCCTATTCGACCGTGAGCCGAGAGATGGCGGAGGACCTCGCGGGGTTGATGGCCCTCTTGGGCTTTCGGCCCTCACTCACGGTGAAGCCGCCCCACGGCAAGGGAAGGCAGGTGGTATACGCTGTCCAGCTTTGCGCGCTTCCCCAGGTGAACGATCTGCGCGCCCACATCGCGCCCCATCTCGCGAGCGCGCACAAACTCGCCCGGCTGGTCTCGAGGAGTCGGAAGGAGACGGCGCTACGCCTGGCGTTCCGTCCGTGGCGGGATCGCCTGAGGGACCTCGGCCTCGTCGGCTCACGGCGTCGCGGGCGGGGCCCGTCCAGCGCGGAACTGAATCGTTGGTCATGCAATCCGAATCGGCGGTGCCGCCGTGACGACCTGCTGGCGATCGCCGAATCGGTAGGGTCGCGGGACCCGGATCTCGGGCGACTGTTGCAGCGCGTGGCGACCTCAGGCCTGGAAATCGCTACCGTCCGCCGCGCTCGGCAGCCGAAGCCCTTCTACGACCTGTCCGTCGAGGGGTGGAACACCTACGCCGCGGGCGCTCACGGCATGGCGTTCGTTCACAATACCGGGTTCGCCTTCTCGCGCCTCCGCCCGAAGGACGACGTGGTCGCGTCGACGGGCGGTCGAGCGTCGGGGCCCGTGTCCTTCCTGCGCGTGTTCAACGCGGCGACCGAGGCCGTCAAGCAGGGAGGCTGCGTGGCGCCGGAGACGCGAGTCTCGACTGATCGCGGGATCGTCGAGATCCGCGCTCTGGGGCCCGCCTCAGCGTCACCCGACACGTGGCAGACTCACGAAGCCCCGCTCCGCGTGGCGACAGACAAGGGGCCCAGAGAATCCGACGAGTTCTACGTCCACGGGGTGGTGCCGGTGCGGCGCATCCGCACTCGCCATGGCTACGCGGTGCGCGCCAGCCTCGAGCATCGACTCCGTGTCGTCAGCGAAGAGGGACAGTACGTCTGGAAGGCCATCGAGGACATCAAAGTCGGCGATTGGGTAGCTCTTCAGAAAAAGACGTATTTACCTGTCGAGGACCCTCGATTCCCCGCGGTCGAGCTCCGGCTTCACCCCAACGCGATACCCGTTCGTCTTCCCGAGGCAGCGACCGAGGAGCTTGGAGAATTTATCGGATACCTCCTGGGTGACGGCGCGGTCTCCGTGAATGCGCGCGGGACAGGTCGCCTGATCCTCAGCGTTTGTCGCCAAGAACCCGATGTCGCCTCGCACCTGGTCGAGATCGCCGACCAGATCTTCGGGCTGCGTCCGGTCCGGCAGGCGAAAGCCGGCGACGATTCGGAACATTACGTGTTCAATTCCACAACGTTGGTGGCCTGGCTCAAGGCGATCGGGGTGGAGAAGCCGTCCGCGCTCGATGTGCGATTGCCCGAGCTCGCCTTCCGAGGCGGTCCGCAATTCGCGCGTGGCCTTGTGCGCGGGCTGTTTACGGCCGATGGCACGGTATCGAAGGACGGATACCCCTCGCTCTGCAGCGTCTCGAAGGCCCTCGTCGACGGGGTGCAGCAGCTGCTTCTCTCGCTTGGCGCGCCGGCGAGCCTCAGCGCGACCACCGGGCGCGTCCAATCCTTCGGGCACAATCCAGCCTATCGACTGCGGGTCATCACCCGCGCTGGACTTCGTGTCTTTGCCGACGAGATCGGCTTCTTCTCGCGCGCAAAGCAGTCACGGCTCTGCTCCGGGCTGGCGAAGGCTTGGGAGCTGAACGACATCGTTCCCTTCCAGGGAGACCTCCTGCGAGCGGTCTACGGAGGACCGGGCCGGGGAAGTGGCGCGGGACGGAGCCCACGCGGGGCAGATCGCAGACTCTACCGAGCGCTCCAACACTACCTTCCTGGAGCTGCGGCTCCCCGCCACCTGACCCGTTCGCGGCTCGAGAAGCTCGTCGAGGCGCATCCCCGCCTCGGTGAGCATCCCACCGTCGCGTGGCTGCTGACGAACGATCAGTTCTACGACCAGGTTGACAAAATCGAGGAGGGCGAGTCGCTCACGCTCGATCTCTCGGTTCCAGCTAACAATACCTATATCGCCAATGGCTTCGTCAGCCATAACACCCGCCGGGGCGCGAACATGGGGATCCTGAAAGTGGATCACCCAGACGTCCTCGAGTTCATCGAGTGCAAGCTCGACGGCGGGATCACGAACTTCAACATCTCGGTCGCCGCGACCGACGTCTTCATGGACGCGCTCGCCAAGGGCGAGGAATACGACCTCATCAATCCCCACACCCGGCGGGAGGTGGGGCGCCTCTCCGCGAAGCAGGTCTTCGATCGCATGGTGCGCGCGGCCTGGCGGACCGGGGATCCGGGCATGATCTTCCTCGATCGGATCAACGCGAGCCCCGCCAACCCGACGCCTGAGGTGGGCCTGATCGAGGCGACAAACCCCTGCGGCGAACAGCCCCTCTTGGGAAACGAGGCCTGTAACCTCGGTTCCCTCAACGTGTCGAAGTTCGCGCGGCAAGCCGCCGATGGTTCGTGGGCGATCGATTGGGAGGAGATGGAGCGGATCGTGCGGCTCTCCGTCCGCTTCCTGGACGACGTGATCGAGATGAACCCGTACCCGCTGCCGGCGATCGATCGGACCGTCAAGGCGAACCGGCGAATCGGGCTCGGCGTCATGGGGTGGGCGGATCTGCTGTTCACGCTGGGCATCCCCTACGACAGCGACGAGGCGATCGACCTCGCGTCACAGCTGATGGCGTTCGTCAAGGAGAAGTCCCACGACCAGTCCGCCCGGCTCGCCGAGGAGCGCGGGCCCTTCCCCAACTGGACCAATTCCATCTACAAGAACGTGCGTCCGATGCGAAACTCGACGGTCACGACGATCGCGCCGACCGGCACGATCTCGATGATCGCCGGCTGCTCGTCGGGCATCGAGCCGATCTTCGCCCTCGCCTTCGAGCACCGGGTGAGGCAGGGGGAGGGCGAGCGGGTGCTCACGTTCGTGAACGAGACGTTCGAGGCGATCGCCCGGCGCGAAGGCTTCTACTCCGAGGCTCTGATGCAGGAGATCGTCCGCCGGGGCACGCTCCACGGCATCCCGGGGCTGCCCGCGAAGGCCGAGCTGGTGTTCAAGACCGCGCACGAGATCTCCTACGAGTGGCACGTGCGGCACCAGGCGGCCTTCCAGCGCTTCACCGACAACGGCGTGAGCAAGACGATCAACCTGCCCAACGGGGCGAGCGAGGAGGATGTCGCCAACGCCTACCGCCTGGCCTGGGAACTCGGGTGCCTGGGCATCACGGTCTTCCGCGACGGGTGCAAGGGGGAGCAAGTATTGAACATCGGCGTGAGCGCTCACAAAGATAAGGAGGCCTTGGCCACCATCCCTGCCAGCACGAAGGCGCAGGCGGTGATCAAGCCGCGGCCGCACAGCCTGTCCGGGACCACCTATCGCATGGAGACGCCGATCGGCACGGCGTTCATCACGGTCAACGAGACCCCTGAAGGGGAGCCCTTCGAGGTGTTCGTCCAGGTCGGCAAGGGGGGCTCCGACACGATGGCCGTGGCGGAGGCGCTTGGGCGGCTGGTTTCGCTTGTCTTGCGGCTCCCTTCGCCCTTCTCGGCTCAGAGACGACTCGAGGAAGTCATCAGCCAGCTGTCGCGGATCGGAGGCGGGCAACCGACGGGCTTTGGCCCGTCCAAGGTGCTGTCGCTCCCCGACGCGCTCGCGCGCACGCTGGCCGAGCACATCGGGCAGCTCAAGCCGGAGGGCGACGGAGCGCCGGCCACCGTCGGCGGGGGCAAGCGGATCGGCGATCTCTGTAAGGAGTGTGGGCAAGCGACCTTCATCTACGAGGAAGGGTGCAAGAAGTGCCTCTCATGCGGCTTCAACGAGTGCTGACGGCCGCCCGGACCTGGCGGAGGGCGCGATGGAGATCCTGAAGACATTGATGACGCTGACGGTCCTCCTCGCTGCGGTCTGTTTCCTGTGGGGGATGGCGCACATGGCGGGGATGACCGGCACCGCGTACAGAATCACGCCGGGCGGCTGGATCGCCGGCGCGCAGACGCTTCTGCAGTTCTCGATCGCGTTCTACTGCTGGGGCCGCGCGGCCCGCTGGTAGGGGCCGCGCCCGACCGGATTGCGCCGATGGGGCGCCGGGCCGCGCCCCATCGGGTACAATACCGCCGGCATGTTCTCCGGCGGAGACTTCCACGAAGTCGCGCGCTGGCTCCAGAACTTCGTCGTCTCGCACGCCAAGCGTGAGAGCCCGCGCATCGAGGCGGTCGTGGAGGCCGACGAGGGCCATCCCACCACCTACGGCCTCCGCCTCCGCCTCGGGGAGCGGTGGAGCCCGCGGATCGAGCTCGACTTCAAGACCGTCGCCGACAACCGCGGGAGCCTCGCGTGGTGCAACGACCTGGCCGCCCAAGTCCGAAGTCGGGCCCGCGACCTGCTGGGCGCCCCGCCGCCCGCCGCCCCGTAGGCCGCCGGGAACCGCGGCCCACCCGTAGATGTTTTTCTCACCACAGGGAGCGGCAGCGCCTTGACCGAGCCGGTCCGAGCGGAGTTAAATACGGCGGGCACTTTGTGAATACCGTCACGAGGATCGAACAGAGGAGGCTTCGATGAGAGTGGACCGCGGAGTCCCGAGGATGGCCGTCGCCGGCGTGGCGCTCGCGGCGGGCATGGCCTTCGCCGCCGCCGCCTGGGCGCAAGGGGAGTGGAAGGCCCCCGCCGAGGCGCATGCCCTCAAGAACCCGATCAAGAAGCTCGACCCCAAGGCGCTCGACGACGCCAAGCGGACGGTCGACGCCAACTGCGTCCCGTGCCATGGGACGAACTATAAGGGCGACGGGCCGGCCGCGGCGGCGCTCCCGACGAAGCCGGCCGATTGGACTTCGGAAAAGGTGCAAAAGCAGGCCGACGGCGAGATCTTCTGGAAGATCTCAAACGGTCGGGGGGCGATGCCGCCCTGGGGCTCGCTGCCCGAGAAGCAGCGCTGGGAGATCGTGAGCTTCATCCGCACGCTCAAGAAGTAGCGGGCCGCCGTGGTCCACGTCCCCGCCTCCGTGCGGGCGGGGACGTGTGGCCCGGATTGACGCCTTTTCGTCACCCCCCTATAATCCTGCAATGTCCAGTCGGCCCGCCGTCCATGCCCGCCTCGTCTAAGAAGGATGACGACCCGGCGGAGGCGGGCATGAGAGAGGCGGCGGAGCCTCGCCCGCCCTCGGAAGTCCACTCGCCCATCGGCGCCGAACTCGGCGAGATCCTCGCGATTCCAGCCTGCGGCATCGAGCTCGCGGAGCTCTTCGGGCTCGTGGTCGACCGGGCCCATCGGCTCCTCGCCGCCGACCGCGCGGCTGTCTTCGAGTTCGACCGTGAGCGGCGCTCGCTCCTTGCCCGCACCTGGCGCGGATTCCCGCACGACGAGCTGTCGGCGTGGACGATCGGGCCCGGCGAGGGGCTGATCGGCGAGGCCTTTCGGGATGGCCGCCCGCTGTCGGTCTCAGGGGCCCGCGGCAACGATCCCTTTCTGGCCCGGTTCGCCTCTGCCTATGCGCTCGCCATCCCCCTCCAGGCGGAAGGCGAGGTGGCAGGGGTCCTCTATCTCGGCCGCCGGTCAGGCAAACCCCTGACGGGGCAGGAGCTTTCGCTCCTCCGCCTGCTCGCCGATCGCTGTGGAACGGCGCTCGTCTACCACAAGCTCATGGCCCGCCTCCAGGGTCAGGCCGAGCGACTCCGCGAGCTGGCGGCGGTGCCCGCGGTGGTGGGCGTCCGCGAACCCCTGCGCGCGATGCTCGCGCGGGCCTGCGAGGCGGGCTGTCGAGCCCTCGGCGCGATGGCCGTCGTCGTCATCGCGCGGGGCGGTGAGGAGGTCGTCCGGGCGAGCCACGGCCTCGACGAGGCGAGCCTGGCGGACTGGCCACTCGAGCCGGAGGGAGGGGCGGCGACCGAGCGCTCGACGGTGCGCGCGGCGGGCGGGAGAGGGGTCCTCGTGGTGCCGCTCCGGAGCGGCGAGCGCGCCCTGGGCCAGGTGTACTTCCTCGATCGCGGCGAGCGGCGGTTCACCCAGGACGACATTCGGGCCGGGGAGCTGGTCGGGGCGATGATGGCCGGCGCGGTGGAAAATGCCCGGGCGTTCGAGGAGACCCACGCCGCGCTCCGTCAGCTGTCGGCCGCGCAGGAACAGCTGGTCCAGGCCGAGAAGGCGCGGGCGCTGTCGGACATCGCGGGCGGCATCGCCCACGAGTTCAACAACCTGCTCGCGATCATCCTGGGCAAGACCCAGCTCGCTCTCGAGCGGACCGAGAGCAACGGCGTGCGCGAGGACCTCGGCGTCATCGAGGAGACGGCCTGGCGCGCGGCGGACACGGTGCGGCGACTGCTCGCGTTCGTCGCCACGCCGGCCGAGGAGGGGATGGCGGCGGTCGACCTGAACGCGCTCGCGCAGGACGTCGTGACCTTCACGCGCGCCCTCTGGAAGAACGACGCCGAGGCGCGCGGGGTGAAGATCGAGGTCGTCACCGACCTCGCCGAGAGCGCGATGGTGCACGGGATCGCCACGGAGCTGCGCGAGGCGCTGACCAACGTGATCCTCAACGCGATCGACGCGATGCCCCGGGGCGGCCGCATCGCGATCCGGACCCTCCGGCGCGAGCAGGCGGTCGAGCTGACGGTGAGCGACACGGGGGAGGGGATGTCGCCGGAGGTCCAGAGCCGCATCTTCGATCCGTTCTTCACGACCCGCTCGCCGCAGCGGGCCGGCCTCGGCCTCTCGGTCGTCCACGGCATCGTCGGCCGCCACCACGGCCGGATCGAGGTGCAGAGCCAGGCCGGGCACGGGGCGACGTTCACGCTCGTCCTGCCGGAGGCACGGACGCCGGCACCGGTCTGGAGCCTGCCGTCCCTGACCCCGACCCGCCCCGCCGAGACCGGCACCATCCTCGTGATCGAGGACGAGGAACACCTACGCCGCATGCTCCTCGACACGCTGGCCGCCGCCGGCCACACCGTCGAGGGCGCGGCGAACGGCCTCGAGGGCCTCGCGCGCTTCCAGCGGGGGACGTTCGACGTCGTGATCACCGACCTCTCGATGCCGGAGTGTTCCGGACTCGACGTCACCCGCGCCGTCAAGAAGATGAACCCGACCACGCCCGTGGTCATGATCACCGGGTGGGGTGACGTCATGACCCCGGAGCGGATGGGCTCGAGCGGGGTCGACCTGGTCCTTGTGAAGCCGTTCAAGATGGAGCGCGTCATGAGCGTCCTCGCCGACGCGCTCGCCCTGCGCCACGCCCGCTGACCGACCGCCGGTGCGCCTGGCCGCGGTCGATCTCGGAACGAACACCGTCCGTCTGCTGATCGTCGAGGCTGGCACGGGCCCGGGCTGGCGGGCGCTCGAGCAAACGCAGCGTGTCACGCGACTGGGCGAGGGGCTCGCCGCGTCGGGCCGCCTCTCCGAGGCCGCGATGACCCGGACGGCAGAGACGGTCATCGAGTACGCGGAGCGGGCGGCCCGCCTCGGCGCCGGGCGGGTGCTGATCGTCGGGACGAGTGCCGTGCGCGAGGCGGCCAACGGCGCCGCCTTCGCCGCCGCGCTCGCCTCGGCGACGGGCCACCCCCTGCGGGTCCTGTCGGGCGGCGAGGAAGCGCGGCTCACGCTCCAGGGTGTGCTCTGGGGGCTCGCACCCCTGCCGGGGGCGGTGGTCGTCTTCGACATCGGGGGCGGCAGCACCGAGTTCGTCCGGGCGCGCGACGGCGCCGTCGAGGTGGCGGTGAGTCTTCGCCTGGGCGCCGTCCCTCTCGCCGAGGATCGGGCTCCAGCCGCCGCGGTGGCCGCGCGCGTCCGGGAGCGCCTCCGACGCGAGCTGCCGCCGGCGATCCTGGGGTCGGGCGTCGACCGCCTCGTGGGAACGGCCGGGACCGTCACGACTCTCGCCGCGCTCGACCAGGGATTGGCCGTCTACGATCCTGCCCGCGTGCACGGCTACACGCTGACCCGGGGGGCCGTGGAACGCCAGCAGGGCCGCCTCGCCCCGCTCTCCATCGCCGAGATCGGACAGCTGCCGTGCCTCGAGCCCGGCCGGGCCGATCTCATCGGGCCCGGAATCGCTATCACCCTGGCCGTCCTGGACGCGCTCGGCGTCGAGTCCCTGGTCGTCAGCGAGTACGGCTTGCGAGAAGGGATCGTGGCAGAGGCCCTCGAGCCCGGCCGCCGCCTTGACACCCCCTTACCGAATGCCTAGCATCGGGTGCCGTGGAGGCCGTCCTGTCCTTGCCGCCGCTCCTTCTCGTGAGCGCGGCTCTGATCCTCGCGGTCGGCCTCGCCTATGGCTGGCGGACCTACCAGTTCTGCCCGCACTGCGGGCGGATCGTCCGGCGCGTGTATCGCGGCTGGCTTCGGTGCGGGCGCTGCGGTCGACAATACCGCCGAGGCCTGCGCCTCAGGTGAGGCGACACCCCTGAAGCTCGAACTGCTACGCTCCCGTCGCGGTCTCGCGATCCTGGCCGCCTGCGCCGCGGCAGCGGCGCTCCTGCTCGTCGGAGGCTGGGCCTGGTACAACTCCTACCAGACCCGCGGCATCGGCGCCTACGCCGAGGCGCTGACGCGGGCCCAGGCCAGCCAGTCGCCCGAGGCACCGGGCGAGGCCCGGGCCCAGGCCATCCGCGAGCTCGAGGCAGCCCTCGCCGAGTATCCGGCCAACGTCGCCGCCGTCCAGGCCGCCTACGAGCTCGGGAACCTCCGGTACATGGACCGCGAGTATCCGGCCGCCCGCGGCGCCTTCCAGGTGGCGCTCGCCAAGGGCGCCGCCGGCACGCTCCGTGTCGCCTGCTTCGCCGGCATCGCCTATACCTGGGAGTCCGAGCGCAACTTCCAGAAGGCGGTCGAGGCGTTCCAGACGGCGCTCGAGGGGCTGCCGCCCGGGGACTTCCTTTACGAGGATCTCCTCCTGGGGCTCGCACGGAACCAGGAGCTCGCCGGCCAGAAGCAGGCGGCCATCGCGACCTACCAGCGTCTGCTCAAGGACCTCCCGACGGCGCACCGGGCCGATCTCGCTCGCACCCGTCTCGCCCAACTCGGCGTCCCTGTCCAGCCCTAACGAAGGGCGTCGCGCGCGCGACGTCGCCGTATTCGATGCCCCGCGCCCGGAGCGAGACGGGTCGAGCCTGCCTTTAGGATTCTTGCGGAAAATTGGCCGCGCATCCAACCCGGCTATCCCCCGGGGCCATCTCAATGGAGACGGATACAAAGGGAGGCGAGACTCCCGGGGGAGGGACCGATGCGGAACTCAGCGATCCGAGCGTTGGGCCTGGTGGTTCTCGTGGCGTTTACGCTCACAGGTTGCGCCTCTATCCAAGACGACCCCAAGACGGCCATTGGCGGCCTCGGGGGAGCCGCGGTCGGCGGCCTGATCGGCGCGGCAGCCGGCGGCGGCGCCACCGGAATCGCCGCTGGCGTGCTCGGCGGCGCACTGCTAGGCGGGGTCATCGGTAACTTCATGGATCAGCGAGACCGGCAACTAGAGGCCCAGGCGGCCCATCACGCGTTCGAGACCGTTCCTTCGGGGACGGCTGTGCCGTGGACGAACCCGGATAGCGGGCACTCGGGCACGGTGACGCCAACGAGGACGTATCAGGCGGCCAGCGGCGTCTACTGCCGCGAGTACCAGCAGACTGCGCTCATCAACGGCAAGGAAGAGCACGCATACGGGAAGGCATGCCGGCAGCCGGACGGCAGCTGGAAGGTCAACGACTGATGGCCCCGAGGCGCCTGAGAAGCTGACGGCGCCAATCCGGGCGAGGATTCCTCCAGGAGGGCGGGGGACCGACAGGCGAGGCATTCTAGACGGGGCTCGAGGGGCTGCCGCCCCGGGACTTCGAGGATCTGGTCCTGGGGCTCGCCCTGCGGAAGGACCCCCCGACGGCGCGGCGGGCCGATCTCGCCCGGACCCGTCTCGCCCCAACTCGGCGCTCCCCTCTCGCCCTCGCGGGACCGCCCCCTCCAGGGTACTCGGGCACAACGTGGTCGCGATCGGAGAACCTTCGTGCCGCTATGCGACGCCCGATCTCGAGCTCGCTGCGACTCGCGCCCCCTTGACGGAGTCGGCTCTCGCAGTCATGCAGCTCTGCCCCTGCGGGAATCGCGGCAAGGTCGGGAAGAGAAAAACGACTGACCCGCTTGTAACAGCGCCTGGCGACGTCGCCTTCTTCGGGGGTGTCGGCCACCCCCGGTTGCAGTCGAGGGATTCCCTCCGTCGAAATCCAGCATTCTCCCGACTGTCCCCCGGACTATTCCAGCACAGCATCGGCCCCGGGACCTGAGCGAGAGGCGTGAGCGCGACGGTCGAGGAGGAGGCCATGATCAGAGATTCGGCAAAGCTCTGCGATCTCGTGAGACTCGGAGCAGCACTCTCGGGGGTGGCCGTGCTCGCGGTCGCCAGTCCGTCAGCAGCGCAGTTCGTCGTAACTGACCTGCACCCATCGGGGTCCCTCAGTTCGTTAGCTGCCGGCATCGGCGACGGCCAGCAGGTGGGCTACGGAAACGATCCCAGTTCAGGACTTCCTCACGCGCTCTTGTGGACGGGCAGCCCAGACAGCGTCGTGGACCTGAATCCTTCCGGCTTCGATTCTTCGGAGGCCACGGGCGCGAGCGGCGGACAGCAGGTGGGCTTCGCTCCTACGAGGGGCTATCTCCGCGCGATGCTGTGGACCGGCACTCCGGCGAGCGCGGTGGACCTGACTCCTGCCGGGTTCCTGACCTCGATAGCCTATGGGGTCGGCGATGGCCGGCAGGTGGGCAGCTACCAGCCGGGCGGTGCCGAGCACGCAGTGTTGTGGGCGGGCACCCCCGAGAGCGCGATAGACCTGCATCCCGCCCAGCTCCACTTCCCCTGGTCGCGAGCCATGGGAGTCGGTGATCGTCAGCAGGTCGGTTTTGTCATGAACCCACGGACTCTGCACGCGCTGTTGTGGACGGGCGCCCCCGAGAGCGCGGTAGACCTGAATCCCGCCGGCTTTTCGACGTCGGCAGCCTACGGGGTCAGCGGTGGTCAACAAGTGGGCAGCGGCCTCACGGGAGCTTCGGAGCACGCGCTGTTGTGGACGGGCACCGCCGAGAGCGTCGTGGACCTACATCCCGCAGGCTACAGGCACTCACGAGCTCTCGGGGTCGCCGGTTGCCAACAGGTGGGCCTCGCCGTAGACCCAACGACGACCAATAACCACGCGATGCTATGGACGGGCACCGCAGACAGCGCCGTCGATCTACATTCCTTTCTTCCGCCCGTGTGGACGATGTCGGTGGCCACAGGCATAGATGCGGACGGTAACATCGTCGGCTGGGCGTGTTGTGACGGAGCTGGCGGTGGGCACGCCATGCTGTGGACGCCAAGCATCGCCGCCGATGACACGGGCGGCGGAGACACCCGCACTGGTCACACTGGAGGACACCGGCACCGGCCACACCGAATGACTAGCACTAGCCTCATGCAGTAGCCGCGGCCGCCGGGGGCGGGGTCCTCAGCGCCTCGCCCTCGCTCGTCGCGACGCGTCGAGTGGCGAGGACATTCTCCTTTGCTCACACTCGGGGAGGGAAAGGCTTCGACGTTGAGACGCCAGCTGGGCGCCAGACCGGCGTTCATGAAGGGGCGGCGAAATTCCCGGCGGGCACTGGTCGCCAAACTTTGGCCCTGATCCCTGACGATGTCTGACCTGGCTCGCCACTCGCATGCCAACTTCCTAACTTCTGATAAGGCGCATTATGTCAACTCCCGACCTCATGGCCCTGCGCCGCGACCGCAGCCAGCCCGGCACTCGCGTCTCGCCAACCGCGGTACAGTGCGACACCTGTCCACCCCTTCCAAGACCGTTTCGGTGCTGCTGGGCAACGGCGATGGTACCTTCCAGGCGGCGGTGGACTACCCCGCTGGCTGCGATTCCACTTCCGTAACGGCGGCCGACCTCAACGGCGATGGCAGCCTGGATCTGGCGTTTGCCAACCAGGGTGGTTCCGGCGTCTCGGTGTTACTGGGCAACGGTGATGGCACCTTCCAAGCTTCGCTGACCTTCGGG
>Ga0209161_10002498_pt1 | contig 15061 bp, 12 predicted proteins | sample GraSoiAngelo_155_FD_186169 | JGI IMG/M metagenome (GOLD analysis project Ga0209161, IMG submission 186169) | Grasslands soil microbial communities from the Angelo Coastal Reserve, California, USA - 14_1009_13_30cm (SPAdes) (version 2) | ecosystem: Environmental > Terrestrial > Soil > Grasslands...
GTGGGCGGGATCCGCTCGGCGAGGAACGAGGCAAAGCCCAGCACGGTGGTGAGCGGGTTGTTAATCTCGTGCGCGATGTTGGCGGCCAGCTCGCCGATGGCGGCCAGCTTCGTGGACTGCACGAGCTGGGCCTGCGTGCGCTTGAGCTCGGCCATCTGCTCCTTCACGCCCTCGAACAGGCGAGAGTTCTCGACGGCGAGCGCTCCCTGCAGCGCGATGCCTTCGGCGAGGCGCATCTCGTCGGACGAGAACCGGTGCCGATCCCGGCTCCACAGCACCGTGAAGCCGCCCATGACGTGGCCCTTCCAGAACATCGGCTGGATGAGGATGGACTTGTGGTCGATCAGCCCCGCCATCGGCATGTCGTTCCACTCACCCGACGCGCTGTCGCTCACGGCGAGCGTGCCGTGCGCCCGGAGCCGCTCGAAGAAGGGTGTGTCGCGCCGTAGGGCGAGGCTCGATGCCTTCGCCACCAGGTCCTTGGGTACGTGGTAGCCGACGAGCGGCACCAGTTGCTCGGTGCCCGGTGTCACCAGCCACGCCACGCCGGTGTCGCCACCGAGCGCGCGCACCATCTCGCGCGTCGCGCGGCGCAGCACCTCGCTGAGATCGAGGGTGGCGCCGACCGCCTGGCTCACGGTCACCAGCGTCTCGGTGTGACGCAGGCGCAGCTGGGTCTCCTCGTGCAGCCGCGCGTTGCGGATGCCGACGGCGGCGGAGGTCGCCAGCGCCTGCGCGAGCACGACGTCGTCCGACGTGAAATCCCGGCGGTGCCGTGTCCAGCAGAGCAGCACGCCGATCGGCACGTCGTCGAGCATGAGCGGCACGCCGACGAACGACAGCAGGCCCTCCGCCTGCGCCCACGCGCGCTCCCGGAAGCGCGGATCGACCTGAAGGTCGGGGATCTGCAGCGGCGTGAGGTGCTCCATGATCCGGCCGACGGCGCCCTCGCCCGGCGCGAACCGCATGTGCGCCAGCTCGGGCTTTTCCGCCAGGCCCGCCTGCGCGGCCAGCCGGTAGTCCGTGTCGTGCTCGTGCAGCCAGATGCGCACGACGTCCACGCGCAGCCGCGTGCGCACGAGCTCGGTGAAGCGCTGCAGCACCTCCTCGACCTTGAGCGTGCTGGCGAGCAGGTGGCCCGCCTCGACGAGACTCTGCTGTTCCGCCGCGCGCCGCAGCACGCCGTCGTAGAGGCGCGAGTTCTCGACGGCGATGGCGACCTGATTGGCGACGATGTTGAGCAGCTGCTCCTCGTCGGCCTTGGCGCCCGGCGGCAGCACCAGGCGCGCGGTCATCTGTCCCACCGCGCGGCCGCGCACGGTCAGCGGCAGCCGCCACTCCGCCTCCATCCAGTCGTCGAGCGGGGCCACGCCGGAGCCGGTCAGCACGCTCCGCGGCCGGTCGGCGGGCGGCGCGCCGGTGACCGCCACGCGCACGTCGGCCTCGGTGATGGTGACGGCCAGCTGCGAGGTGCCGAGGGCGCGCGCCAGGTTGGGCAGCAGCTGTTCGAGCATCGCCTGCACGCCCAGCTCGGAGGTGATGTCCTGGACGGCGCGGTGGAGGTCGGCCAGCTGGGCGGCGCGGCGCACGAAGTGCTGGTTCAGCCGCTTGAGCTCCTCCACCTGGTTCACCAGCCGGTAGACGAGGCGCTGGTTCAGCTCGCGCAGGTAGACGCCCTGCTCGCGCTCCTCCACGTGCTCGCGCTTGCCGTGCAGGAACTCGGCCACCTGGCGCGGGAAGGTGTCCACGTCGATCGGCTTCTGGATGTAGCCGTCGCAGCCCGCCACCAGCGAGCGCTGCCGGTCGCCCTCCATCGCGTACGCGGTCACCGCGATGATGGGCGTGGTGGCGAAAGCCGGAAACGACTTGATGATCGACACCACCTCGTAGCCGTCCACGGCCGGCAGGTTGACGTCGAGCAGGATGAGCGCCGGCTCCTCGCGGATGGCCGCCTCGATGCCCGTCAGCCCGTCCTCGGCGTCGATGATGGTGTAGCCCTCCGCCTCGAGGATGGCCCGGACCAGCATCCGGTTTTCCGGGTTGTCCTCCACATGGAGGATCTTCGGTCGACTGCCGTCCTTGCGAACCGATGAGGGCATGACGTCCTCTAGTTCGCCGCCGCGGCGAGCGGCAGCGTGAAGTGAAAGGTCGAGCCCTGGCTCTCGCGGCTCTCCGCCCAGATGTGTCCCCGGTGCAGCTCGACGAACTTCTTGCTGATGGCCAGGCCGAGGCCGGTGCCGTCGGCCTGCTGCGCCAGCGGGTTGTCAAGGCGCTGGAACGGCTCGAACAGCCGGCTCAGATCGGCGCCCGAGATGCCGATGCCGGTGTCGGCCACCGAGACGTGCAGCGCCTCGGGCTCGCACCGCACCTGGACGAGGATCTTGCCGGCCGCCGTGAACTTGATCGCATTCGACATGAGGTTGAGCAGCACCTGCTTGATGCGCGTGCGGTCGGCGGCGATCTCCGGCACGTCGAGTGGTACGTCCTTCTCGATCTTCAGCCGCTTGTCGCGCACGAGCGGCAGCGACGACTCGATGCATTCGTCGACGAGGCTCAGCATGTCGACCTTCTCCGGGCGCATCTCGAACTTGCCGGCCTCGATACGGGAGAAGTCGAGGATGCCGTTGATGAGCTCCAGCAGGTGACGGCTGGAGTTGTGGACCGAGCGGATGTACGCCTCCTGGCGCTCCGTCAGCTCGCCGTCCAGGCGGTTCAGCAGCACCTTGGAGAACCCGATGATCGAGTTCAGCGGGGTCCGCAGCTCGTGCGACATGTTGGCCAGGAACTGGGACTTGAGCCGGCTGGCCTCCATGAGGCGGACGTTCGAGGTCGACAGGCCCTCGTACAGGCGCGCGTTCTCCAGCGAGATGGCCGCCTGGGTGGCGAGCAGCGAGAGCACGTCCAGTTCCTGGCTATCGAAGATCTCGCCCGAGAGCTTTTCGCCCAGGAGCAGGATGCCGTTGAGCTTGTTCTCGATCTTGAGCGGCACGATGAGCGAGGCCTTGATGGCCTCCAGCTCGCCCTCGGCCGTCTCGAAGTACTTCGCGATGCGCGGGTTGAGCTTCACCTCTTCCTTGACCAGCAAGCCCTCGGTCCGCGTCAGCCACTGCACGATCGGGCTGTCGGCGCGAATGCTCTCGACGCCCGCGCCCTCCTCCAGCGTCGTCTCCTCGCGGTAGGAGGCGAAGGCGTTGGTGGTGGCGTCGTAGATGAGGAGGGTGGCGTGGGTGACCGGGATGCCGCGCACGAGCCCGTGCACGAGCGTGTCGACCAGCTCGTTGAAGTTCAGGATCGCGCTCATGCGCTTGCTGAGCGACAGCAGCGTCTCATAGCAGCCCTGGCGCTTGCTGAACATCAGGCGATGGATGCGGTCCTCGAGGTGCTGGCCCCACGGCGTCAGCAAGACCGTGATGACGAAGCCCAGAGGCACCACGAGCCAGATGGTGTCGATGTCGGCGAGGTTGAAGGCGCGCTCGATCGTTCGGGTGACGGTGTAGAGCACGGCGGTGACCACGGTGCCCACCACGCCGTACACGGCCGCCTTCTTCACCGCGAGGTCCACCGCGAAGAGGCGGTAACGGACGATCGAGGTGCCGAGCATCAGCGCGAAGACCATGTTGGCGGGGATGCCCATCGGGTAGACCTGCTCGGCGGCCGGGATGTACTTGGCGGCGACGAAGCGCGCGAAGTCGATGAAACCGCCGGCCAGGCTGATGAGCGTGCCGAGCATGATGAGCGTGCCGCGGTTGCGCCGGAATGACGAGTCGATGCCCCGGTTGGCCTTCACGAGGTGGCGCAGCCCGTAGATCATGAAGAAGTTGAAGACGACGATGAAGGGTAGGTACAGAGGGCCCGTGGCCGGCGCCCAGCCCCAGTGGGTCCACACCACGCCCTTCATGAAGAGCGGCGAGCGGCGTGGTGGCGTCGAGGAAGATCAGCACGAAGTGGTACCAGAACGCCGGTACCAGCAGTACGCCGGTGTGGATGACGACCTCGGAGAACACCGCGGCGGAGGCGTCGGGGCTCGTGCGCAGCATGAACGAGCCGATGTTCCAGAGGGCCATGGCCGAGGCGAAGTAGGCAAAGACCCGGTTCAGCCGGCTCCCCGGGTTCCGCAGCAGCGAAAGCCCGGCGAGGGTGACGTTGAGGAAGAACGCTACGAGCGGGAGAAGGCTATGTGGGCTCAATCACATTCCCCTCGGGCTCGTCGAGAGGAAGGTAGACTCTGTCCCTTTTGCGCACCGCCTCGATCTCGTCCTTGAGGATCCCGAAGACGACCACGTCCCAGTAGCGGGTACCGTCGAAGCCCGCCTGCCGCAGCACGCCTTCCTGGTGGAAGCCGTTGCGCCGGAGCGAGTTCATGCTCAGCACGTTGTAGGCATAGACTTTCGCCTCGATGCGGCGGACCCCCAGGACGTCGACGCCATAGTAGGAGATGAGCTTGCCGGCTTCAACGCCGTAGCCCCGCCGGATCGCACGCCGGTCGGTGATGATGGTCTCGAGGAACGCGTAGCCTTCCAGCATGTGGATGTTGAAGAGCCGGACCACGCCCACGGGCTTGGTCCAGCCACGATAGGCCTCCACGATCAGCACGACCTGCGTGGGATCGCTCATGACGGCGTTGTGGAAGCCGGGTCCCTTGTCCCAGTCGTGCTTGAAGGCATGCAGGAATTCGCTGCCGACCATCCGCTCGAGATACGGGTCGTCGACCCACTCGGTGAGCCAGGCGAGATCGCGGGGGGTGAACGTGCGCAGGTACACGCGCGTGCCGCGCGAAATGACGACGCCCTCGTCCGGGCGCCGGATGTCGGCCGGCACGGCGAGCGGGGGGTCGTCCACCCCGATCACATTCCCCAAGAGTTCCAGCATCGGATCCCACCGTTCCTCAAACGGCTTCGCCTCGCTCGCTCTGGCCACCATCGGGAGGGGGCGCGCCCCCCGTGCCGCGGCGTGCCTCAGAACGAAATTTCGAACTTGACCGTCGGGTACCCGATCGCCATCTCGTTGTCGGCGACGCACGAGACCCCGAACGTCGGCGGCGCGCCGAAGTTAGCAGGATCGACCAGGTACAGCGGACGCTCCGCCTGCAAGCAGAGGACACTTGCGAGCGGCGAATACAGGAACGGCAGCCGGAACACGCCGGTGAACGGCGCCTGTCTCGAGAAACCGTCCAGCGACAGGTGACCCACGACCGTCCCCAGCGGCACCTGATGCAGGATCGCCGGCGAGAAATCCATCTGGCCGCGGAACGTTCCGTGCGCGATGACGACCTCCGGGCTGTCGGGCGTGTTCTTTTCTTGGACCACCACGGTGATCGTCCCGCCGAACTGGCCGAGGCCGTTCCTCAGGCTGATGTTGTCCGAACCCGTCGCGTTGATTACGCAGTAGTCGCTGTCCTTAACGAGCGCCTCGGGGCATAGCGGGGTGCCCGGCAGGGCGAAGCCCAGCAGCGCCGAGGTCGCCAGGCGGCGACCGCCGCGCAATGCCCGCATGCTCATGTTCTCCGTCGTCTCATAGAGCACCGCGCACGGGCCCGTCCCGTCGAGGCAAGCCTTCTTGGCGTTCTCGTCCGGCACGGGCGGCGCTGCGACGGCATAGCTCGGAGCCCCGAAAGCCACTGCGAACAACAGTAGCAGGAAGCCTGTCCCCCGGATGCACGTGGTCATCGCTCTGTCTCTCCCAGCTAGTCCCCCGACGAGGGGATCCATCCCCGCTGATACGGGGACGATATACGCAGAGCAATCCGGGTACCAAACCGTTGCATACAAGCCAAATTATTGAAACTAAAGCCAGAAACACTCATGAGGCAGAATCGGAGTCGGGCGAGAATTGAGTGATTCCTATTCGATTTGCCCGTGCCCGATGGCACCGATCGGATGAAAACTAGCCGCGGACTGACGGGGGAACGCGCGTCCAGGCCAGCCGGCTGATACCGCCCAGAAACGTCTCGCGGACCTCGAGGATCTCGAAGCCGGCACCGGTCACCGCCGCGCGAAAGTCATCCTCGCTGAGATAGCGACGGTCGACGTGCCGCAGGGTCTCGAAGAGCGCGGTGGGCAACAGCCAGCGTAGCGCGCGAAGCGCCTCCACGGTGCCGTAGCGCGCGCGGATCGCGCCGAACGTGTCGCGCACTCGCGCGGGCCGCCCGTAGGTGAGGAAGATCGCGTGACCACCGGGCTTGAGCGCGCGGCGGCACGCCGCCAGCAGCGCCTCGGGGCGCGGGTGCCAGTACAGCGTGTGCATGCTCACGATCGTGTCGAACGTGCCGTCCCCGGGCGGCGGTTCGTACGCGATGTCGCGGTGCTCGAATGTCAGCGCGCGGCCGGGGTCGGCCCAGCGGCGGCGTGCGACGTCGACGAGGTGGCCGACGGCGTCCATGCCGGTGACGCGGTAGCCCAGCGCGGCGATGCGGGCGGCGACCGTGCCCGTGCCGCACGATACGTCCAGCACGCTGGACGTGACAGCAGCGGGCGCCGAGCGCGCGACGAGCGTGGTGATTTCCTCGAGCAGCCGCTCGTAGGGCGGAAAGCCCGAGACGACCGCATCGTAGGTGAGCCCGTAGCCCACCGCGATCAGACGCTCAGTCGCCGTGCGCACCGACGCGTGTCGTGCGCCGCTCCCCGTCAGGAGCTCGCGCGTCAGGGCCTCGGGGCCGGCTGGTGGTCGCGTCATTCACGACGCCTCGACGTCCCGACGTGCCCAGACGAGCACGCTCGCGCCGTTGAGGAACGTCCGGCGCGTCCCGAGGACGGTGAGGCCGGCCGCCTTCAGATTCGTCGCGAACTCGTGCTCGTCCCAGTAGTGCGGACCGATGCGCTTGCGAGCGATCTCGAAGATCGAGTTGGGCACGAGCCACAGCAGACTCGCCATCGCCGCGCGCAGGCCGTCCCGGTTCTTGATGTCACGGAACGTGGACCAGTGGCCGACGTGGCGGGTGGGGTTGACGAACACGGCGCAGCCGCCTGGCTTGAGCACCCGCCGCGCCTCGCGCAGGAGCGTCAAGGGCTCGGGGTGCACGTACAGCCCGTGGATGCTGACCACCACGTCGAACGAGCCGTCGCGTCCGCCGGCGCCCTCGGCGAGCTCGCCGTGCCGGAACGCCAGGTTGGCCAGACGCTTGGCGCGGCGCTTCTCACGCGCCAACTCGACGAGCGCGCCGTACGCCTCGAGGCCGATCGTGGAAAAGCCGGCCTCGGCGAGCACGAACGTGAAGTTGCCCGGGCCGCAGCCGACGTCCAGCACGTGCACGTCGCGGCGTGGCGCGTCGGGCGCGCTCTTCTCGACGAGCTCGAGCACCTCGGCCTGGAGATTCTGGTACGGGGGAAAGCGCTCGAAGATGGCGTCGTACACGACGCCGTAGCCGACGGACAGCATCCGGTCGAGGCCCCACTGGAGGGCCCGCACGACGGCACGCATGATGCCCTCCGCCGCGGCCGGGCCGCGGGTCTCCGCGCCAACCGTGGGCATCAGCGCGCGTCCTGCTTGCGGTCCGTGAGGACCTTCTCGACGGTGCCGCGCAGCTCCTCGGACGTGAACGGCTTCAACAGGATCGAGTCGAAGCCCATCCGGTTGGCCTCGGTGACGACTTCCGGCGAGCCGTGGCCCGTCACCAGCACGACCGCGATGTCAGGGTACAGCCCCTTGGCCTGCTGATACACGTCGAATCCCGTCATACCCGGCATCTTGTAGTCGAGGATCATGAGGTCGAATCGCTCCTTCCGCAGAAGCTCGACCGCGGTCTCGCCGCGGTTCGCGCCCTTCACGGCGTACCCCAAGGCTTGCAGGACGTTGACGCAGAGCACGACCACGGGCCCCGCGTCGTCGACGATGAGGATCCGGGTTTTGGCCGTCAACTTACGCGCGCCAGCTCGCCTTCCCCGGTCCGGAGGGGCGCGCTGACGAGCGACTCGTAGTGCCGGGTGATCTCCACCAGGCGCTCGGTCGGGATGCTCGCGAAGGCGTCCGCCACCTGCGGGTCGAAGTGGGTGCCCCGGCCGCGGGCGATCTCCTCGCGCGCGGCGTCGACCGGCAGCGCCGTGCGGTACGGCCGGTTCGACGTCACGGCGTCGAACACGTCGGCCACCGTCACGATGCGCGCCACCAGCGGGATGTCCTCGCCCTTGAGGCCGTCCGGATACCCCGAGCCGTCGAACTTCTCGTGGTGGCTGCGGACCGCGCACGCCTCCCGATTGAGGAAGCGCAGCGGCTTGAGGATCCGCTCGCCGACCACCGGGTGCGCCTTGATGATCGCGAACTCCTCCTCGGTCAGGCGGTCCGGCTTCCGGAGGATCGTGTCCATGATGGAGAGTTTACCCAAATCGTGGAGCATTGCGCCGCGGCTCACGATCTGGATGGTTTCGTCGTCCAGTGCCATCACGGTGGCGATCTCGGTGGCGTAAAGCGCCACGCGCGCCGAATGACCCTTGAGGTACGGATCCTTCGACTCGATGGCGTTGACGAACGCGGTGATCGTGTCGATCAGGTGTCGCTCGAGGTTCTCGCGCAGCACGAGCTTCTGGAGGGCGACCGCCGTCGTCTGAGCGAAACCCAGCAGCATGTCGCGCTCGTCGGGCAGGAACCCGCCGTTCATCGACAGCCGCGCCAGGCACACGACGCCCATGCAGCGGTCCACGCCCGGGATCGCAGCCGCCACGACGTCAAGCCGGTGGCCCTGCCGCGTGAGGGCGACGGCCTCGCGGCCCCCCGTCGCGACCACCCGATCGAAGCCGAGCTGCAGCAGGCCGAGCAGCTCGCTCACCACGGGCGGCGCGCCGCTCTGTGCCGAGGTGAAGTGGCCATGCTCGTCGCGCAGGAGCAGCAGCCCCCCGTCGTTCCGCAGGCTCTCGGTGGCGAGATGCAGCGTCTGCTCGAGAAACGCCTGTGGAGCGAGGCCCTGCAGCGCAAGGTCGCCGACACGGAGCAGCATCTCGACGCCGGCCTCCCGGCGATGCAGCTCCTCGGCGAGCCCGGACGGCAGCGGCGTCTGGCCGTTCCACTTGGCGCGGTCGGCGCGCACGCGCTCGACCAGCCCCTGGACTTCCTTGATCGAGAACGGCTTCGGCAGGTAGTCGTACGCGCCGTGGCGCAGCCCGAAGACCGCGGAGTTCACCGAGGGCGCGCCCGTGATCAGCACCACCGGCGTGGCCGGCTGCTTCGCTTTCACCGCGCGCAGCAGGTCGAGGCCGCTCAGGCCCGGCATCTTGATGTCGGAGACCACGAGGTCGAACGCGTCGGCCTCGATCCGGTCCAGCGCCTCCTCGGCTGTGGGCGCCGCGGTGACCGCGCAGCCGCTCGCGTTGAACGCGGAGACGAGGAAGCGCAGCAGCGACGAGTTGTCGTCGACGGCGAGCACGCGAAGCGAGGAGACGGCTGTCATGGCGTCCTTTCCCTGGCTCTACTTGCTCGAGGCCATCTGGTTCAGAAACTCCATCCACTGGCGCGTGAGTACGCCGTCGTTCGGGAATTTGAGGCCTTCGAACTCCTGCGGAAGCCGCGGCTCCGCCGGTTCGGCCGCGGCCGGCTTCACCGCGGGCGTTGGGGCGGCCGCCGGCGCCGGGGCCGGCGCGGCCACGATCGGCGCCTTTGCCGTCGGAACGGCGGACACGGGCTTGAGTGCTGTTGCACCGGCTGCGGGCTTGAGCGCCGCGGGGGCCGCCTTGGGCCCCGCCGCAGCGAACGCGGACCTGGGCGCCGCGGCGATCATCGGCTGGGGCTTGTCCTCGACGACCGGCTTGATGACCGTCGGCTTGATGACCGGCGGCTTGATCACCGGCCGGCTCGGCGGCCGTCTCCTTGACGAGGGCTGCCACGGCCTCCTGAATCTCCAGGTCGGCGGGCACGTCCTCGACGGCGACGGCGACGTCGGTCTCAGCGACGGCGTCGGCCGCGGCGGCGGCGAGAGCCTCGAGCGTCGCGCGCGTGATCTCCTCCACGGCAGGCCGCGGGATCACGGAGGGCGCGTCGAGACGGGGCGCGGGCGCCGACGTCCCGAGCAGCTCCTTGGCGATCTCGGCGAACGACACGCGCGGCTCCGGCGCCTGGGGCGCAGACGCGGCGGCCGGCGTGGGCGCCGGGATGGCGATGGCCTCGCGCAGTGTGAGGCGCGCGGTCGGCTCGACGACGGCGGCGGGCGTCTTCACGCGCGGGGCGGGGATCTCGATCCGCGGCGCGGGCGGGACGACGGCGGCCGCGGCGAGTTCGGCGCGCAGCAGTTCGAGGGGCGGCAGCGCGGTCTCGACCTGCGGCCGCTCGACGCGCGGCGCGGGCTTCTCGACCTGCGGCGTCTCGATGCGCGGCGTCTCGACCGACGGCGTGGCGATCTCCACGCGCGGCAGCTCGATGCGCGGGGCCGGTGTCTCGATGCGCGGGGCCGGCGTCTCGATGTGCGGCGTGGGCGTCGCGATGTGCGGCGCCGGCATCTCGATGCGAGCGGCTTCGGCGCGCGGTGCGGCGATCTCGGCACGCGGCGCGGGGGTCTCGAGCCTCGCCGTTTGCACGCGCGGCGCCGGCGGGGCGACGCGGGCCGCGATCTCGATCACGGGCGCCATCCCGTTGCTGTGGCTCGAGCCGTGGGTGTTGAGCATCTTCTGCAGACGCACGCTCGTCGCCCGCGCCGTGCTCGGTCCGCTCACCAGCGGCACCACCTTGTCGGCGCGGTCCCCGACCGTCTTCTCGGCCGGCCGCTCGGACCCCATCGACTCGGACGCGCGTCGCATCTGAGGCTCGGACACGCGACGGGCGATCGGCGCGGGCGTGAACTCGGGAAGGCCCGAGCCGCGCCGCAACCGCGCGATCGTGTCGAAGTAGGCCGCGGGCGTGCCGCTCACATCCAGGTGGCGGAACTCCACGCAGTCGACCTCGGAGAAGCCGAGCTGCTTGATCTTGCGATGGAACGCGTCGGGCATCCGTTCGATCACGAACATCAAGCGCGGCGGCCGCGCGGCAGAGATCTCGACCGAGGGATAGAGCCGGCGAATGGCGTCCGGATACTCGAGGCACCAGGAGTACGCCTCGACCGCCTTCATCAGCATGTCCTCGTCGGCGGTGAAGCCGGCGGTGATCAGCACGAGCGCGCCCTCGGCGTCGAGGGCGACGGTGTCGATGGTGGCGTGACCGAGCAGCACGCGCGAGTCGAGCACGGTGAGTCCGGACTCGATGCCGTCGAGGTGCTCGATCACCAGCGACTGCAGCTGTCCGAGATCCACGACTTCCAGCTTCTTGACCACCAATCTCATCGCCTGCTCCTCGCGCTGGATTTGCCCGTGTCGGAGGGGAGGAGGAGCAAAGGGGGTACCAAACCGGTCATCAGGCCTTAAGGTGCTGAAAATTCGCTTAAAACTAGGATGCCTCGGCGGGCAAAAGGCCTGTTGTCCGGTTGATTCCTAACCGGTCGGACCCGATGGCAAGCTGCGCCATGGCGAGGAACTGACCGGGCCCGGCGCCCCGGCCGACGGGGAATTAGGCTTCGGTCAGCTTCTTTCGGAGGGTCTGGCGGGTGATGCCGAGGACCTTGGCGGCCTCGCTCTTGTTGCCCTTGACCTGCTGCATGACCTTGAGGATGTACGAGCGCTCGACGGCGGCAAGGGTGCGGGCCGTCGGCGCTGCATCCTCGGCCGGCCGACCCTCGGGCAACTGGGAGAACTGCGCCGGCAAGTTATGGGCGTCGATCGACTCGCTGATCGACAGGATCACCGTCCGCTCGACGAGGTTCTTGAGCTCGCGCACATTGCCGGGCCACGCGTAGCCGAGCAGCAGAACCTCCGTCTCCGGCGCGAACCGCCGGACCATCTTGTGGAACGTCCGATTCGCCTCGGTCAGGAAGTGGCGCGCCAGCGGCAGGATGTCTTCCGTGCGCTCGCGCAGGGGCGGAATGGTGATCGGGATCACGTTGAGCCGATAGAAGAGGTCTTCGCGGAACTTTCCCTCTTTCACCATGGTCTCGAGCGAGCGATTCGTGGCGGCGATGACACGGACGTCGACCTTGATATCGCGTGTGCCGCCCACGCGCTTGAACATCCGCTCTTGCAGGCAGCGCAGCAGCTTGGCCTGGCTGTTTGGCGCCATCTCTCCAACTTCGTCGAGGAAGAGGGTGCCGCGGTCGGCCATCTCCATGAGCCCCTTCTTCGTCGCGCGCGCGTCGGTGAATGCCCCCTTCTCGTGACCGAACAGCTCGCTCTCGAAGAGCGTCTCGGTGATGGCCGCGCAGTTGACCTCCATGAACGGGAAGTTGCGCCGCGCGCTCTCGTAGTGCAGTCCCTTCGCCACCAGCTCCTTACCGGTGCCGCTCTCGCCGTGGATGAGGATCGTGTGCGCCTCGCTGCGCGCGAGCTGGCCGATGATGTCCCGCAGCCTCCGGGTCGAGTCGGACTCGCCGATGAGCTGGTCCGTGCGGTACTTGCCTTCCTCGCGCTTCGTGAGCCGGGTGATCTCGCGGCGCGCCTTGACCTCGTCGAGCGCGCGGCTCACCGAGATCCGGAGCTTCTCGAGATGCTGGAAGGGCTTCTCGAGGTAATCGGTGGCGCCTGTTTTGATGGCGGCCACCGCGCTCTCGATGTGGCCGAACGCCGTGATCATGATGACGGCGCTGTCGGGATGCTTGGCCTTCAGCTCGCGCACGACCTGGATGCCGTCCATGTCGGGCAACCGGAGGTCCACGAGGGCCACGTCGGGCGACAACTCCTCGGCGAGCTCGAGACCCTCCTTGCCGGTGCCGGCGGTGTGGACCTCGACGTCGTCCTGGGCGAGGACTCGGGACACCAGCGTGCGGATGTTGCGCTCGTCGTCGATGACCAGGATGGTGTCCATCGCCTTCTGCGATTCTAGCCGAACCGGCCCTGCCAAGAAAATAGCCAATTGCGTTGAAATTGGCCAGACCGTCGGTGAAAAACGACCGCCGATACCGATTAATTACCTGAATGTAAGCGGGCTCTTATACGGCGTGGCATATGCCTTGTAGTCCCCCTGGATACCGGAGGGAGCGACCGTGATTTCACACGTCTCGAGGCAACCACGAGGCCTGAACGAGTTGCTCACGCAGCTCATCCAGATCGGCATCGCCTTGTCGAGCGAGCGGGATCTCGGGGTGCTGCTCGAGCGGATCGTGGCCGAGGCGCGGCATTTCACCAACGCGGAGGCCGGGACGCTGTTTCTGAGGGAGGGCGGCGCGCTGCGCTTCGCCGTCGTCCAGAACGAGCCCTTCGTGCAGCGCTTCGGCGCGGCCGACACCCGTGCCCGGGTCGGCGCCGGCGCCGAACGGCTGGCGCTGGATCTGCCGGCCCTGGCCGACCACGTGGCCAAGACGGGCGAGACGATCGTGCTCCCCCGCACATACGGCGTGCCTGACGGCCGGCCGTCGGCCTTCGACGCGCCCACCGACGACGGCACGCGCTCCGTGCTCGCGGTGCCGCTGCAGGAGCCGGCGGGCGACGTGGTCGGCGTGCTGCAGCTCATCAATGCGCGCGACGAGGACGGCGAGGTGATCCCGTTCGCGGCGGCGTTCGAGGGGCTCGTGCGATCGCTCGCCGCGCAGGCGGCGGTGGCGATTCGCAACGCCACGCTCGAAGACCTCTCGTTCAAGGATCCGCTGACCGGCGCCTACAACCGGCGGTATTTCATGCTGCGCATCGAGGAGGAGGCCAAGCGGCACACGCGCTATGGCGAGCCCGTGTCTCTCGTGCTGATCGACGTCGACCATTTCAAGCCGGTCAACGATCGCCACGGCCACGGCACCGGCGACACCGTGCTCCGCGAAGTCACCCACGTGTTGATGGAGAACTCGCGCGACTTCTCGATCGTCACGCGCTACGGCGGCGACGAGTTCGCCGTGCTGCTCGTCAATACGCCGAAGGTGGGCGCCCTGCGGTATGCCGAGCGGATCCTGGGCATTGTCGCGCGTCACCGATTCGTCCACGGCCACCTCACCGTGAGCATGGGCGTCGCCACGCTGCCGGACGATGTGCGCGCGGCCGACGAGCTGATTCCCGCGTCCGACCGCGCGCTCTACGCCGCCAAGCAGGCCGGCCGCAACAACATCCAGAGCGCGGCCTGTTGAACGTGGGGGGCCCCGAGATGGCCCCCCACACCCCCCAACGTTCGGGGCGCCCCGGGGAACCCGGCGCGCCCCTCTAACCCCCAACGTTCGGGGCGCCCCGGGGAACCCGGCGCGCCCCTCTAACCCCCAACGTTCGTCGCGTCCCGGGGAACCCGGCGCGCCCCCTCTAACCCTCAACGTTCGTCGCGTCCCGGGGAACCCGGCGCGCCCCCTCTAACCCCCAACGTTCGGGGCGTCCCCGGGAACCCGGCGCGCCCCTCTGACCCCCAACGTTCGTCGCGTCCCGGGGAACCCGCCCCTCTAACCCCCAACGTTCGGGGCGTCCCCGGGAACCCGGCGCGCCCCTCTAACCCCAACGTTCGTCGCGTCCCGGCCAAGCCGTGGCGCCCCTCTAATCCGCCAACGTTCGTCGCGTCCCCGCCAAGCCGTGGCGCTCTGCGACCCCCTCTCGATTCGCCCATCGGCATCCTGCATATACTGGGGCTCGATGGAGCCGGCCGTCGACTTCCCCACGCTCGACCTGCCCGTCCGGCCGCCGTACGCGCCGATGGAGGCGCTCTCGGTGGACACGCTGCCGCCCGGCGAGGAGTGGTCGTTCGAGCCGAAGTGGGATGGCTTCCGCTGCCTCGCCTTTCGTGAGGGCGAGCGCGTCGTGCTCCAGTCGAAGAGCGCACAGACGCTCACGCGCTACTTTCCCGAGCTCGTTGCCGCGCTGAGCGCGCTGCCGCTCCGGCGCGTCGTCTTCGACGGGGAGATCGTCGTCGCCCGCGACGGGCGGCTCGACTTCGACGCCCTCCTGCAGCGCATCCATCCGGCCGAGAGCCGTGTGCGGAAACTCGCGCGCGAGACGCCGGTGACCTATCTCATCTTCGATGCGCTCGTGGACGACGCCGGTCGCGATCTCACCGCGCTGCCCCTCACGGAGCGGCGGCGACGGCTCGAGCAACTCTTCGCGCACGTGCCGGCGGATGGGACGCTGCGGCTCTCCCCCGTCACCGCCGACCGTGCGCT
>Ga0209161_10002507_pt1 | contig 15026 bp, 14 predicted proteins | sample GraSoiAngelo_155_FD_186169 | JGI IMG/M metagenome (GOLD analysis project Ga0209161, IMG submission 186169) | Grasslands soil microbial communities from the Angelo Coastal Reserve, California, USA - 14_1009_13_30cm (SPAdes) (version 2) | ecosystem: Environmental > Terrestrial > Soil > Grasslands...
ATCTGTTCCGCGCTCGTCCGCAACCGTGGCCTTTTCTTTCTCCGCGATGCACGTCAAATGAAGGACCGTGGCGGCGCGTACCAGCTCCCGTCGATACCCGGCGCCAAGGCGTCCCGCGATCCGAAACCGGAGTTTCAGCTCTAACTTCCTGAGCCCCAGTGGTTTTCTTAGACCACTTCCGTCCAGCAATCGCCCCGCTGCCTATGCAGGAGCAAGGTTGCAAGGACCAGAGTACGTGTTGCCGTTGCTGCGAAGACAGTTACAAGCCCCGAATCTGGTATCATCCCCCAAAACGCTCAGCGGCGCTTTCAGGTCAGTTTTCACGCCCGCTGAGTTCCGCAGTTCGCCAATGCCCGGAGGATATTTATGTCTTGGATTCCCGCTGTTTCCAAAGACCAAGCCAGTCCTGAAGTAAAGCGCATCTATGAATTCCTCGGTGAAAACTGGGGCTTTGTACCCAACTACTTTCTGGCCCTCGGACGCGATCCCCAATTGCTTCAGGACCAGGTGAACCTTTTCACGCACGTTATGTTTGAGCAGCGAGTTCTCCCCAGGCAAATCAAAGAGCAGGTGGCGCTGGTCGTCAGTGGCATCAATTTATCCAACTATTGCCTTGCCGCGCACTTAGAGATTCTCGGTCGGATGGGCATCGACAAGTCGTTATCGCGGAAGCTGGCACTCGACTACACGAGTGCGTCCGTCGAACCTAAGGTCATGGAGCTCTTCCGGTTTGCCGATAAGCTCACGCGCCACCCCGCGGACATCGAGAAGCCAGACGTTGATCGTCTCCGCGCAGCGGGTTGGGACGATGCCGCAATCCTGGAGACCGTTCTTGTCGTTTCGCTCTACGCTTGCGCCAACCGCTTCTCAGCAGGAGTCGGCCTCATCGCAGACTTCTAGCTTGCACACGATAACCGAGCACGTCTGCCAAACCCCAAGTACCGATCGTGATACATGGCGCCTCGCTTCGAATGAGAAGTGAACAGAAAACGTTCCGAGTTATAGTCATCGGGCGCGGGGTTGTTCTCCACGTGAGTTGGAAATGTTCGTCCAGAGGAATCACACACCGGAATCACAGCTATGGGCATCTTCCTTTTTTTCGGAGCAACCATGGCCTCACTCGCCGGAGCCACCCTGATCTGGCGGGGCACGATTCTTGACCGCATGTGGGCTCTTAATGCGCCTGCGCACAGACAGCTTGCACCGTTCGGGAAAACAGTCGGAATTCCCTACTCTTGCTCGGTGCAACCATGGCAGTTGCTGGCACGGCCTGGTTCAAGCGTCGCCTTTGGGGGTGGCGACTGGCAGTTGCCATCATCGCAACCCAAGTCTTGGGAGATCTGGTGAACGCCTTCATGGGTGATCTCCTTAGAGGCAGCGTCGGCTTCGTAATTGCTGGGGCTCTGCTCGTGTATCTTCTTCGTCCACAGGTCAGAGGTGCTTTTGCGAGTGGCAATGCGCCAAGCGTTCGTTAACGAATCCGAGCAGTTGCAATGTCGGACGTTTCTGAGATGACGCCAACCTCGGGCATAGAATTCTTGGTTTGGCTGCTCATCGTTGCCGCGATCATCGCGATGCTGGCGTAACGCCTGAGGATTCCCTAAACGGTGTCCCTCGTCTTGGGCGGCTTGCTCCTCGGAGTCATTCAGCATCCTATCTTGTCGCCGCTTCAACCCGGTCACCGTCCCGATTGGCTGACGCCCGATGTGATTTTGATATTGTTTCTTCCGGCGCTGGTCTTCGAAGGCAGCGTGAAGCTGGACGTGCGGGATCTGCTTCGCAATTCCGTGCCTCTGTTGTCGCTCGCCAACGCAGGTGTGCTGCTCGCTGCCCTTGTGACCCGATACCTTGTGCATTGGTTGATCGGTTTGCCTGTGCTCATTGCACTTCTTTTCGGGGCATCATTTCTGCCACGGACCCCATTTCTGCGCTGGCCATCTTCAAGGATCTGAGGGTACGCAAGCGGTTGTCGCTGATCATGGAAGGAGAGAGCCTTCTCAACGATGGAACTGCGGTCGTTCTCTTTGGCATCCTGTTCGGAGCTATCGTTGCGGAAAAGCTGACCGTGCCAAAAAGGTATCGAGCAGTCTGGGGTCAACTCTAGGGTACCTGGCGAGCCGCATTACCGGGACGGTGGATGATCCGCAGATTGAGATTACTCTGACAACCATCCTTGCATACGGCAGCTATCTGCTCGCGCTTCACCTGCACCTGTCAGGCGTGATAGCGACAGCATCTGCGGGGCTGATGCTGGGGAACTTTGGTGCGAAAAGAGGCATGAGTGCTGGCACACGTACTGCGATGGAGTCAATTCTGGGCGTACATTTCGTTCGTCATGAATTCTCTCGTGTTTCTTTTGATTGGCCTGGAAATCCATGTGCGTGAACTCCTACAGAATTGGGCGTCCGTACTGTTGGCCATCGGTGCCGTGTTTCTAGGGCGCGCGTTTTCGATCTATCTGCTCGTGCCTTTGAGCAATCGTTTCGCGGAGAAGATGCCGCTTCGTTGGCAGCATGTAGCCGTATGGGGCGGACTTCGCGGAGCACTGGCGCTCGCTCTTGCGCTGAGCTTGACCGCCGCGTTTCCTTGTCGCGAGCAAATCTTAAACTTGACGTTCGGCGTGGTCATCTTTTCCATTTCTAGTGCAGGGACTTACAATCAAGCCCCTCGTAAGAATCCTCAAACTTGACAATGGTGACGACGAAAAAGCGGCGTGAATGTGAAAGTCGCATCACGGCCGCCTGATAGTTGTTTCGTCACTGAGATATGCTAATGCACGGAGAATTGCCAGCGATGAAGGAAGCCGAAGAACAGCCCAGTGCGGCCTGGTGGAAAGCACCAGCGCGACAGTGGACCCTTCTTTTGCAAGAACGCGACGAACAAGTCTTCCTGGTCCTGACGTTGTTGATAGGGGCATTGGTGGGCGCAATCGTTGTTGCTTTCATTCTGCTCACCGAGCGATTTGGCGCACGACTGTACCCCGGGGGCGGCGCAGCTTGGCGGCGGCTGTTGGTTCCGCTGACCGGCTCCCTCGGGATGGGTTATCTGTTGTTCCGCTACTTTCCGGAAGCTCGTGGCAGCGGTGTTCCTCAAACAAAAGCTGCCCTGTTTGCCCGGGAAGGTCGCATAACGTTGGGCACCGTTGTGGGGAAATTCTTCTGTACGTCAGCGACATTGGCAAGTGGAATCCCACTGGGGCGCGAGGGCCCCGCGGTTCAAGTGGGCGCGGGGCTAGCGTCCGTGTTAGGTCGTAAGCTGGGGTTGCGCCCCGAGAAAGTGAAGGCGCTCCTGCCAGTGGGAGCAGCAGCAGCGATCGCTGCGGCATTCAATACACCTCTAGCGGCGGTCCTGTTCGCCCTCGAGGAAGTCGTAGGAGATCTTCATGCGCCGGTGCTGGGGTCGGTGGTTCTGGCCTCCGCCACTTCCTGGGCGATGCTGCGCCTGCTGCTTGGAAATGACCCGCTTTTTCAGGTGCCGCAATATCAACTGGTGAGTCCGCTGGAGTTTGTGGTGTACGCCGTTCTAGGAGTAGCTGGAGGCCTGGTGTCGGTGGTTTTCACGAAACTTCTTCTCGGTATGCGCGAGCGCTTTCTGCGATTCCCCCGAAAAACCGTATGGCTCCAGCCTCTGGCAGGCGGCTTGGTGGTTGGATTGATGGGCTGGTTTGTGCCTCAAGTATTAGGTGTGGGCTACAAGCATGTTGGTGACGCGTTGAACGGTGGGATGGCGGTCAGACTGATGGTTCTGCTCCTAATTCTCAAGTTTCTGGCCGTGACCATAAGCTATGCCTCGGGCAACGCCGGCGGGATTTTCGGACCGAGCTTGTTTATTGGGGCGATGCTTGGTGGAATCGTGGGCAACGTGGCCCACGGCTTATTGCCGACCTATGTCGCGACTCCAGGTGTGTATGCCCTCGTGGGAATGGGAACCGCATTTGCTGGTATTGTGCGGGCGCCGATGACCTCCGTCGTCATGATTTTTGAAATCACGCGCGATTATGCGGTCGTCGTTCCGCTTATGATTTCGAATCTGGTGAGCTTCTTTATCTCCTCACGGCTGCAACGGCAGCCCATCTACGATGTTTTGGCGCGTCAGGATGGCATTCATTTGCCAAACGCCGAGACACGTCAGCAACAAGGGCAACTCCGGGTGATCCAAGCAATGCGCACTGCCACAGAGATTCTGGCCACTCAGATGACGGTCGGAGAGGCTCTCGAAAAAACACAATCTAGTCAATTCCGCAGTTGGCCAGTTGTTGATGAGCGAGGGGTAATGGGTATTGTCGGCCGGAGTAGTCTCCAGAAGGCTCTTGCCGAAGGTGCCACCACAATACCGCTGAGTGGCCTTGTTGATTCACGTGATTTTCCGCACGTCCACGTGGACCAGTCGCTTCATCTTGCGTTGGAGCGCATGGGCGCGGCCCAGTTGGACACCCTGCCAGTTGTCAGCCGCGCTGACGTGCACAAGCTGGAAGGCATCGTAACCTTGCAGGATGTTTTGGGTTCTTATGGTGTCGACCTGCAAGGACCTAAATAATGGACTCGGCGGAACAGACCCCGGCACGTACCAGTCGTATCGTCGCGCTCGGAAGAAATTCACGTGGACGGTAAACGCATCGAAGCACTTGGTCCGCTGACATCAAGGATGTGTTACGCCGGGCGGGCGCGGACCTTTTTCGAGCCTGGAGCAGAATTGCTCAAACCGCTTTGCAGACGGTCGCAGCTTTGATTCTATAGCGCACGAAACTCGCCAACAAGCAATCCTTCAGAGAGGCCGAGGTATTATCCGTGTTGCGCAACGACCGGATCACGAGTTCCTGCGTTTCTTATTGTTGCTGCAGTTCACCTCATGCGGCGGAGGTCTGGGCTCGTCTTGTGTCGACAACTTTGTGCGCTGACGCCGCGGATGAGAACAGAGGTATGAGGCCTTCGACCAGCGTTGGGTGAGTCAGGACCGCGTCGCGCAGCGCGGTATAGGGCAGCCCTGCGACCATCGCAATCTGGACGGTGGCCAGGATCTCCCCCGCACCGACACCGAAGGCCGTGAACCCGAGGATGCGATCGCTATCAGCCTCCACGAGCGTCTTCAGAAAGCCGCGCGTTTCGGAAAGTGTGCGGGCACGCAGGTTGGCTTCCATCGGGACCTTGAATAGTCGATATGGGATTCCCGTCACCTTTGCATCGGTTTCACTCAGACCGATACGAGCAAGCTCAGGATCCGTAAACAGACAATATGGAACTTGCCTGCCGGTTGTGACGCGGTTGCCGCCGGTCAGATTGGCATGGACCACGCGGAAATCGTCGATGCTAATGTGTGTGAACTGCGGGCTGCCCGCAACCTCGCCGATCGCCCACACTCCCGGTGCTGTCGTCTGCAGCCGCTCGTTGACCTTGATGTATCCACGGCCGGTCAGTTCAACACCGGCTAACTCCAATCCAAGTCCCTCGGTGTTTGGAGTGCGCCCTGTCGCGACAAGCAGGTGAGTGCCCGTCAGCGTCTTATCGGCTCCATTCTGTTCGAATGCAATGGTCACCGAATCTCCCGATTTTCCAGACACGCGTTTGATAGGAGTATTCAGATGAACATCGATGCCCTCGTCGTCAAGCAGGCGGTTAAGGCCCTCGCATACGTCTTCGTCTTCTTTGGACATCAATCGTCCATTGCGATCAATCACAGTCACTTTGCTGCCGAATCGCCGCATGGCCTGGGAAAGCTCTACTCCTATGTAGCCACCGCCGATAACGAGCAGATGTTCGGGGACTTGGCCTAATTCGAGCGCCTCGATGTGCGTGAGCGGCTGTGCTTCAGCAAGACCGGGAATAGCTTCCAATGTGGCCCGTGTGCCGGTGCTGACGATCACATTAGTACCGCGGAGTTCACGAGTGCTCCCGTCGGGGAGGGCGGCCTCCACAGTTGTCGGAGCAACGAACCGCCCGGTGCCCAAAATGAACTCGGCGCCCGTCTTCCGGTAATTCTCCATATACATCTCGTTCAGGCCGACGACCATCTTGCGCTTGCGGTCTTGGACGCCCGACATCTCAATCGTGAAGCCATCGTGAGCAATGCCAAACTCTTTGCTTCGGCGAAAGTAGTCCGCAACTTTCGCACTATGGATAATGTTCTTGCTCGGAAGGCACGCAATATTAGGGCAAGACCCGCCAATATACTTGCGATCGACGACTGCGACGCGGTTGCCTTCGCCAGCAAACGTCCACGCAGCGATGGTCGAGCCCGTGCCGCCACCGAGAATCACCAGATCAAATTCTTCCGCCTGCGACTTCTTAAGAACGTGGTTGGATGGAGAGGTCTCGGTGCTCTTCATGCGGATTTTCCTTTCCGAGCGACAGGTTCACTCTTGGCTTGCATTGATTTGACGAGATCGGCTGCTGACGCTCCTTCGAGCGCCAGTCCGTAGCCAACTTCTCGCACGATGCGTTCTTTCAAAGGCTGCATGAAGTGTACGCGTGTGTTGCGGCGCGTTACTTCCGGAGCCTTCAAGTACAGTTCTGCCAATTCCTGCGCTCGCCTGAGCGCTTTACCGTTCGGCACAACCTCGCTAACCACTCCCCATTCGTGTGCAGTGCGCGCCGTCAGCGGCTGTGGGTTCAGCAAGAAAGCCTCCGCTCGTCCTGCTCCAGCGCGATAACTCCAGATAGTAAAAATTCCATCGCCTGGCACAATGCCTCCGGCGAAGTGCGGAACATCGTGGAAGGTCGCACCCTCGGCTGCCACAATCACACTGGCAAGTAGGGCATACTCAGAGTGCACATGAGCGCGTCCCTCGATAGCCGCGATCACCGGCACGCGTATATTGGCCATGTTTTCCAGTAACTGAACGCCTTCGTCGTGAACCTGGCTCCAAACGCCGGGATCGGCGACGTTGCCGAAAGACGAAAAATCGATGTAGGGAATAAACTCGCCGCCCGCTCCCGTCAGAATTACGATCTTGTTCGCTCGATCTTGTGCAATCCGATAAAAGGCATCGACAAACTCCGTATGATCTTGTGCCGTGAAAGTGCATGGCCCGTCGTTGCTGTGAAATTCAGCAACCAGGACACCTTCGGAGTCCCGAGTCAGTTTCAGGCTGCGATATTCAGCTAAGTAGCCATCTTGAAGTCCTTGCATAGGATTCTCCTGTCTGTGTTGTCCTGACTGCGTTCACCCGAATGTATTATTGCGAGGTCAGCGCATTGCACTCAGGTGGCTACAACGAGACCGCCTGCGGCACGAATGACCTCCCCGGTGATCCAGGCTGATTCGTCTGACGCTAGGAAGACCGCCAGCGGGGCGATATCCGTGACGCGGCCGAGCCGGCCGAGCGGCGTCTTCCCAGCCAGAACGGCGCCGGCACCACCCTCAAAGGTCCCCGCGGCTACATTGCCTTCGGTTTCTGTATGACCGGGAGCGATGGCGTTGACGCGTATCTTGCGCGGCGCCAATTCGAGCGCCAATCCCCTGGTCAGCGTTTCGATGGCGCCTTTCGTGGAAGCGTACAGCAGGCCTCCCGGCACCGGATGCGAGCCGACGATAGAGCTGAGGTTGATGATGCTCCCGCCGTCGGCCCCGAACCGCTTGATCGCTTCCTGCACGGGGAGAATCGCCCCGAGAACGTTGATGTTGTAGTGGAGATGAAAGCTCTCTGCCGTGATCTCCGCGAATGCGCCGAAGCGGAATACTCCGGCGTTGTTGACCAGAACGTCTAGTCTTCCGAAGGCGGAATCCACCTTGTCGAATAGCCGTGCGACATCTGCAGTCTTGGACACGTCGGCCCCTACCGCGATCGCCTCGCCCCCGTTGTCGGTGATCGCCTGAGCGACGCGTTCGGCGCCTTCACGGTCAGAGGAATAGTTCACGGCCACGCGCGCGCCCGCAGCTCCCAAGGCCGTTGCAATCCCACCGCCTATGCCTTTGGACGCGCCCGTCACTATGGCAACTTTATTCGACAGTCTGCTCATTTTCACTATTGCTCTTGATCCGACTCCCCGCACCCCCGAACGTCCATCGCTGTGAATGGCGCCTCGCGCGCATGAAAATCACGATTTATGCTCCTTATGCTAGAGAGCGTTTTGAAACAGCGCGTTAACATTCAATTTTGCATCCTGGACAAATCGTCAGCAACCCTTCCCTTATCGGATTATGGAGGGGTTGCCCGTTGATCCGCCCGAAAACGGCGGTGACTGCTCGTATCGCCGATTACATTGTGAGGACGGCGCGGAACCGGGCCCGGCCCTCCGCAACGCGTTCGTAGGCCTTAGCGGCCTCCGCCAATGGGTAAGTCTCGACGAAGGTTTTGACTTTCCCTTGCGCCACGAAATCAAGAGCTTCGTAGAGATATTCGGGGCCGTTCTGCTGGCTGCCGATGATGCGGATGCGCTTCATGATGAGATCCATCAGCGAGACGGAAAGTGGCTCCGCGTCTGCGCCCATTGCGATCAGCCGGCCGTCTGGCCGTAATCCCTGAATGCTGTCCACCATGGACTTCGCCGAATTGGAGGTGCTGAGGATGATGTCCGCACCGCCTGCAGCGGCAAGGCTCTTGCCGTCGCGGACGATTTCATCCGCGCCGAGATCGCGGATCAACTTGTCTTTGTCAGGGGAGTGGGAAATGGCGATGGCCTCAAAGCCCGCTGCCTTCGCGTATTGCACTGCGAGGTGTCCAAGGCCGCCGATTCCAAGCACGGCCACGCGCTCGTGCGGCTGGGGATCGGCCCAGCGCAGCCCGCTGTAGACCGTGTAACCCGCGCAGAAGATCGGCGCTGCTTGCTCGTAGGAAACCTCGTCAGGAATCAGATAGGTTGCGTCGGCATTCATCAGCATGTACTCGGCGTGCCCGCCTTGTGCCTCAATTCCTGTGCCCTTCATGTAGGGACAGAACATTCTGCGACCACGCTGGCACCATTCGCAGCGCCCGCAAGTGGATTGAATCCAGGCGCTACCCACGCGATCGCCCACCTGCCGCGTCGTGACGTCGGGAGCCACGGCAGCGATCTCGCCCACTGGCTCGTGGCCTAAGATTCGCGGAAATGGTCCGGGAAAGTGTCCGAGCGTCAGATGTACGTCGGTGTAGCAAATGCCGCTGGCATGCATTTTCACCAGTACCTGATTAGGTCCGGGTTGAGGTTGCGGAACGTCTTTGATCTGCCACGAACTGCTGACAGCGGGAACGACTGCTGCTTTCATAACACTTCCTCCTAACGCACTTCGATGCGAGAGGATTTGCGGTCGGTGCATGATTTTGGGCGCCCGAATCGCCAATCGCACACCTCGGCTGACATTGACTGCGAATTGTGCGCTAACCAGAGGTATTCGGGCTCCGGGGTGCGGATTAATCCTGAGTCGGCTTCTCGCTACCGATTGGTCGGTCACTGCTGGGGCGTTTGTCGGTACCCGACGGGTCGCAGTGTCATATGGGTGTCCGTAGCGTCGCGAAGAACGTCGGGGATCCTCTATCCTAAATATACGGGCAAATATACCGCACTTCGCGCGGGGATTGCCGCGGGGAAGAGAATCAGAAGTGAAGTCGACTTGGTTGGAATGCGACCTACATGGTTTTCACGCAAACGCTTGAAGTTACCGGAGATATGGTTGAAACAGAATGGCAGGACAGCGTTCTAACCAACCGAACTACGTCTCCCAACCATGGGATCAACTTAGCGCAAAGCCTTAAGGAATAAGGCGGTTGCAGGTTGCGCATACAGCGCACCTTTCGCTGGCGGTGCATACGGCAGCTATCCCTGCCAATCCGCCAATAAACCACTAATAAAAACTTGTGCGCTCACGCGAGATTCATACTAATACAGATACCTGCAAGAGCGGAACACTGACCGACGAATCTCGGCACGCGCTCGACAAACCGAGGCGCGCCTATTCGTAATCGAAATAGCGGAGTACCGATGGACCAATAAATGGGTTCTGTTGAGCAAGAATGCCACGCGCGAAAAACAGTGCGCTTGGTTCGAAATCCTGGAGACCCACCGACGTAACGCAGGTCGGTCTGGCCGGGCCTCCGCCTGGTAGGTAGGTTTGCGGCTTGTTTTCATTAGCGGTGTTTGATGAACGTGCCGTCATTCAGCTCGGCCATTGCTTGGCGTAGCTGCGCTTGCGTGTTCATTACGATGGGGCCATACCAGGCCACCGGCTCTTCGATGGGCTTGCCGGAGACGAGAAGGAAGCGGATGCCTTCGTCGCCTGCTTGGACGGTGATCTCGTCGCCGCGATCGAAGAGCACCAGCGAGTGGTTGCTGACGTCGTATACCGGGGGCGCATCGGGTTTCGCGACTTGTTCGGTCAGAACCGCGCGAGGTTCCGAGGAATCGCGGAACGTGCCGGAACCCGCGAATACGTAAGCAAAGGCGTTGCGGGTGGTCTCGACTTTGAGCCGCTTGCGCTGATCAGGCAGAACTGAAATGTCGAGGTAATTCGGGTCAGCAGCCACGCCCTCGACTGGTCCTTTTTTGCCGCAGAACTCGCCACAGATGACGCGCACGCGCGTGCCGTCGTCGTCGGCGACCTCGGGTATGGCGTTCGACGGAATGTCCTGGTAACGCGGGGCGGTCATCTTCAGCGCGGAAGGGAGGTTGGCCCAGAGTTGGAAGCCGTGCATACGCCCCTTGGTATCACCCTTGGGCATCTCCTGGTGCAGGATGCCACTACCGGCGGTCATCCACTGCACGTCACCGGCAGTCATCTTGCCCTTGTTGCCCAGGCTATCGCCGTGCTCCACGGAGCCTGCGAGGACGTAGGTGATGGTCTCAATGCCACGGTGCGGATGCCACGGGAATCCGGCGAGGTAGTCTTTTGGATTGTCGTTGCGAAAATCGTCTAGCAGGAGAAAAGGATCGAACTCCTTTGTTTTGCCGAACCCAAAAGCGCGCTGCAACTTGACGCCAGCACCCTCGATGGTGGGCTGCGTTTGAATAATCTGTTTGACAGGTCGGAGTGACATAAATCTCCTTTCTATATAGCTGCTTGAGACGTTAGATGTATGACGCCCGCGAACGATTCAGGCCTTCACCAATTGGACGTCGAGGGTGATGGTCACCTCGTCACCGATGAGAGCACTGCCAGCCTCGAGCGCTACGTTCCACGGTTTCGTCCAGAGTCAGCACTCCCGTAACTGTTTCGAAGTGCCCCTTCACATGGGAGATCATCATGTGTTTGACCTTGAATTCGGCCCGGTATGGGTCGGATCAAGGTTCCAGGCGGTCCTGGCGGTTTGCGGCACAGCCAGGGTGGTCATAGTGGCCATCGTTACCTCCCCTACTTAGATGCGTTATAACGATAATCGTTGCAACATCTATTATGTCGTAAGCACGGATGCGACCTAGCGCGGGATGCAAGTCATTGCAAGGATTCTAAGTCTCATAGATACAGTCGGATACAGAAATTGACGATGGGAGCCGATCCTTGGCGCTGAAGCGATATCAAGACATGACCGACAAGAACTGGAGTCTCACAGACGGTGCCAGTTTCTTAATCATGGAAGAGAGGAGCGACTTGCGGCTGCGCTCACTCACGACCGGCATTTCGCCTAAGCACGATTCCAGACGCTGCTGCGCCAACTCACAATAACGATTAGAGCTTATTCAGTCCGTCTAAGGCAGCAACTTTGTAAGCTTCGGCGAGCGTGGGGTGGTTGAAGACCATGTCGTGGAAATGAGTAAGGCAGGACCCGAATGCTGCGGGATTGGGTCGCGAATTTTGCAGGAGATTAAGGGAGCCGAAAGTGCCAGCTCGCGGCTGCGGATTGGCTCCGGGATGTCTCACTGAACTACTGCCTTTGCGCAGTTTGGATCTTTACTGACAAGTCCGCCGGCGGACCCACGTTCGGTGGCAATGTGCCGGTCAGTGACTCCAGGAATGCCCTGAGGTCAGCCCGCTCATCGAAGGTTAGAAAATCGAGAGCGTGGATCTCCTTATCGAGATGCGGATTGGATGTGCCACCGCCGACGTAATGGTCCACGACGTCTTTGAGGGTGGCTTGGCTGCCGTCGTGCATGTACGGCCTCGTCTCCGCGATGTTGCGGAGTGTGGGCGTTTTGAACGCGCCCAAATCCGATGCATTTTTCGTTTGCGTGTACCTGCCGGCGTCCGCAAGATTTCCTTGGGTATCGGCGCCGACACCGATGTTGTGGAATTTGTTGTCGGTGAAAAGCGCATACTTCTTTCCGATTACGTGGCACACGCTGCAGTTGCCCTTCTTCCGATTGAGGAATAATTTCAGGCCGCGCTGCGCCGACCGCGAGAGTGCTTTCTTGTCGCCTCCATAATAGAAGAGATCAAACGGGGAATTCCCGATCACTACCGTCCGTTCGAAAGACGCGATAGACTTAGTCACAAGATCGATCGTGATTTGCTCTGTGCCCCAGGCCTGTGCAAACAGTTTGCGGTACGTTGGATCAGATTGCACATGCTTCACAACTCCCTCCAGCGTGTGCCCCATCTCTACCGGATTCGTCATCGGCCCTTCTGCCTGCTTCTCCAGGCTGGGCGAGCGCCCATCCCAGAATTGCAGCGTGTTGTACGCCACATTGACCACCGTTGGGGCCTTGCGGGTACCGCGCTGACCACCCACGCCATTGGACAGAGCTTTGCCATCGCGGAAGCCAAGGTTCGGTGCGTGGCACGTCGCACAGGAGACCGTTCCATCAACGGAGAGCCCCGGGTCGTAGTACAGTCGTCGCCCAAGAGCGATCGTCTCTTCGGTGGGCGGATTGTGCAGGGGAATTGGGACCGGAGGCAGGCCAAGCGGCGCCTTGATTTTGACGAGCTTTCCGATCGGTATTGCGCCCCCGCCGCTCGCCTGAACCTCAGGACCAGACGCTGCATGAACGGAGGGGCTGTGCACGGCTGTGGCGAAAAGGATCGCCGCGGCAGCCACCACAGGGGAGCAACAAAAGAGACTCACTTTCACGGTTATTCTCCGAGATGCCGAGCAGCGAGGTCGCTGACAGAGAGAGAATCGCCGACCGGGCCGCCACTCGCAATAGTACAGAGAGGGCACCGGACTAGTAAGAAAGTACTTTTGTTTGAGACGTTTAGAAAAGCCCTTACTCTTCTGGATCGATCTCGACCGGTTCCCGATTGCTCGAATGAACATCCGCTCCGAGACCCAGGTGATATCGAGCAATTGCCGCCATAGTGGACGATTCTCGCTTTGTATTCCTCCTGAAATTCACGGGCAATGAACTCCATGAGGAGACTGTCAAGTCTCTGTCCAGGCGTCGGAAGAAGGTGCTTTGCCCCATCTACGTAGACTTTGAGAGAGTGCCGCGGCTCGCGGCTTCTTAAAATGGGTATAATGGCGAAAACTAAATCTTCGTTATCCGGACAGCTAAAGGAATCGTTTCCCCCATGTCCCCATTGCCGTGACCGGCCGATGTGTTCCTCGTGCACCATCTGGAGGAGGGCGCTATGAGCCAGATCGGGGTTAAAACCAACAAGAGCGATGCTGACGGAGCATCGAATGCCATCGAAGAGCGTATGCGGCTCATCATTGACACAATTCCCACGATGGCCTGGAGCGTTCGGCCTGACGGCGCCGTTGATTTCGTCAATAAGCGTTGGCTGGAATACACGGGCCTTTCTTTCGAGGAGGAACTTAAAGAGCCGACGCGCGCGATTCATCCCGAAGACCTTCCAAGCGTCATGGAAAAGTGGCTCGCGGACATGGCCGCTGAGGAACCGTCCGAGGATGAAATGCGCCTGCGGCGGGCTGACGGGCAATATCGCTGGTTCCTGGTTCGCACCGCGCCACTGCGCGACGAGCGAGGAAACCTCGTTAAGTGGTACGGAGTGTCCATCGATATTGAGGACCGAAAGCGGGTGGAAGTGCAGTCGCGCGCGCTGATCGACGCGATCCCGCAGCAAATCTGGAGTGGCCCGGCTGACGGCACGCTTGACTATTGCAACGAGCGTTGGCGTTCTTACATGGGGCTCGGTCTGGCAGAGTTGCGAGGCGATGGTTGGCAAAGGATGCTTCATCCCGACGACCGGAAGAGAGTGCTAAAAGCCTGGCACGAGTCAGTGACAAATGGGACCCCCTACGAGCAAGAAGAACGCCACCGCGGAGCCGACGGGACGTACCGCTGGTTCTTGGCACGTGGTGTACCGCTGCGCAATTCAGAAGGACACATTGTAAGGTGGTACGGGACAAACACCGATATTGAAGATCGAAAGCAGACCGAGGAGGAGCTGCGGCGCCTCTCCGGACAGCTCTTGCGCTTGCAGGACGAAGCACGAAGAAGGATCGCCAGGGACCTGCACGACTCTACGGGCCAAGACCTTGTCGCATTGGCAACGATGCTTGGTCAACTAAGCAATTTAATCCCTTCGGCCGAGCGAAAATCACGTCGTCTCGCTTCCGAGTGCAAGGCGTTGACACTCAAGTGCATCCGTGATATCCGCACGCTTTCTTACGTGTTGCACCCGCCGGTGTTAGATGAAGCTGGTTTAGGTGACGCGATTCGTGACTATGTGGACGGCTTCACCAAGCGGAGTGGAATCCACGTGGAATTGGAACTGTCACCAGGTGTTGGCCGGATGCTGCGCGATGTGGAGTTGGCATTATTTCGTGTAGTGCAAGAGGCCCTCACAAACATCCAGCGCCATTCGGGAAGTCAGCAAGCCAAAATACGGATTGATCGCAACTCGAATCTTACGCTGGAAATCAGCGACCGCGGCCACGGAGCCTCTGTCAGTGTGCCAAGAGCAAAGGAAGAGCCTCGGTTCAAAGTTGGTGTCGGCATTCCCAGCATGAAGGAACGCGTAAAGCTGATTGGCGGTCGGCTTGAGATCGATTCCACCAGTCACGGCACAACAGTACGCGTGACCATACCCCTCGAGGGGGATGCTGAAGAAACTCCGCATTCTGATCGTTGACGATCACGCGCTGGTACCAGGCGCAGGAAGAAACTATCATAGGAAACGAGACCCGTTGACTTCGTCCTTAAAGCGAAGCCGTATTAATGCTTCGCCGCATCGGTAAGCGGAGGTATCCTGACAGCATATGTTCAGCCAGAATTGTT
>Ga0209161_10002512_pt1 | contig 15007 bp, 14 predicted proteins | sample GraSoiAngelo_155_FD_186169 | JGI IMG/M metagenome (GOLD analysis project Ga0209161, IMG submission 186169) | Grasslands soil microbial communities from the Angelo Coastal Reserve, California, USA - 14_1009_13_30cm (SPAdes) (version 2) | ecosystem: Environmental > Terrestrial > Soil > Grasslands...
CAGCGGCGATCGGGGTGAGGGAGCGTGCAACAGTATTCATACCCCTAGGCACAGCAATTGTCGTGCCCTGCGCCGACATGCCCAAGCAGGCCGGCAATGGGCACTCCATGCCTCAAAAAGAAGAAAGGAGCGTCACGAGTCCGGAGAGCGGCGTCACTGCCGCAGTCGCGGATCGAGCAGGTCGCGCAGGCCGTCGCCCAGCAGGTTGGCGCCGAGCACGACCAGCGAGATCGCGATTCCGGGCACGGTGGCCAGCCACCACGCGTTCGACAGGTAGTCGCGGCCCTCGGCCAGCATGAGGCCCCACGACGGCTGGGGTGGCTGCAGCCCGAGGCCGAGGAACGACAGCCCCGACTCCAGCAACACCATCGTCGCGAACTGGCTCGAGCCCAGCACGAGGATCGGCGCGAGCGTGTTGGGCAGGATGTGCACGGCGACCACGCGCAGGTCGCCGGCGCCGAGCGTCCGCGCGGCCTGTACGTAGTCGGCTTCGCGGATCGTCAGCACGGCCGCCCGCACCGTGCGCGCGTAGAGCACCCAGCCCGACAGCGCCAGGACCGAGACGAGGGCGGCCGGGCTCGTGCCCACCACGGCCACGATGGCGATCGCCAGCATGATCACGGGAAACGCCAGCTGCACATCGGCCAGCCGCATCACGAAGGCGTCCAGCCGCCCGCCCAGCACGCCGGCCGCGAGCCCGACGACGACGCCGGCGCCGGCCGCGAGCGCCACCGCGCTGGTGGCCAGCACGAGCGAGATACGGCCGCCGTAGAGCAGCCGCGCGAGGATATCCCGGCCGAGGTTGTCGGTGCCGAGTGGGTGCGCGGCGGCGCCGCCCAGGCCGCGTGGCGGCTGCAGGCGCTGGCCGAAGGCCGGCTTGATCGGGTCGGCGCCGGCGATCCACGGCGCGAACGCGCTGGCGAAGATCACGGCGATCAGGATCAAACCGCCGACGACGATCATCGGCTGCCGGAGCAGGCGGCTCATCCGTAGCGGATGCGGGGGTCGATGACGGTGTAGAGCAGGTCGACGAGCAGGTTGATGACGACGAAGATCGTCGCCGACAGGATCAGGATCGTCTGCACCACGGGGAAGTCGCGGAAGAAGATCGCGTCGACCACCAGCTTGCCCATGCCCGGCCACGCGAAGATCGATTCGGTGATGACGGCGCCGCCGAGCAGCGTGCCGATCTGAAGCCCGAGCACCGTGAGCAGCGGGATGGTGGCGTTCTTGAGTGCGTGGCGCAGGACGACGCGCGGCTCGCCGAGACCCTTGGCGCGCCCGGTCCGGATGTACTCCTGGCCGAGGATCTCGAGCAGGCTCGAGCGTGTGAGCCGCGCCACGAGCGCCGTGGGAAACGCGGCCAAGGTCACGCTGGGCAGCACGAGGGACGGCCAGCCGTGAAACCCGGAGGTCGGCAGCCAGCGCAGGGTGACGCCGAAGAGCAGCATCAGCATGATCCCCAGCCAGAAGCTCGGCAGCGACTGGCCGAGCACCGCGAGCACGGTGCCGGCGTAGTCATAGGCGGTGCCCTGCCGGACGGCGGCCACGATGCCCAGGGAGACGCCGACCAGCACCGTCAGCGCCATGGCGCACAGGGCGAGCTGGATCGTGGCCGGCACGCGCTCGACGACCACGCGCAGCGCCGGCGACCGGTACTGGAAGGACTGGCCGAAATCGCCGCGCACCACGGATCTCAGGAAGATCCCGTACTGCACCCACAGCGGCTCGCGCAGGCCGAGGTGGCGATTCAGCGCCTCGACCGCCGACTCGGGCGCGCCCTCGGGCAACAGCATCTTGGCCGGATCGCCGGGGATGACGCGCAGGATGACGAAGACCAGGATCGAGACGCCGACCAGCGTGACCGCCGACTGCCAGATGCGCCGCAGGACGTAGGCGTGCATCGACGGTGCGCGACGTCAGGCGATACCGACCTCGTACAGCAGCACGTAGTAGTCGCGCCGCGCCTCGAAGCTGCGCAGCTTGTCGCTGATCGCGTAGATGGCGACGCTGTAGTACGGCCAGATCTCCGGCTCCTCCTCCCAGAGGATCTTCTGGATCTCCTCGTACTTCTGCTGACGCACCCGGGGATCGGGCACGCGGCCCTCGGCGATCAGCTGCTCGACGCGCGCGTCGGCAAAGCGCGTGAGCTTCTCGGCGCCGGCCTTGGTGAACCACTGGCCGAAGTACCAGTCGGGGTCGTGCGGCATGTGCGCCCAGCCGGAGAAGAAGAGGTCGTAGTTGCCCGCCGTCCGCTGCTCGCGCGCGGTGGCGATCTCGAGGTTGCGGATGTTCACCTTGATGCCGACGTCGGAGAGCATCGCCGCCACCGCCTGCGCGATCTCGAGCTGCTTGGGATAGAGGTCCTTCATGAGGACGAAGTCCAGCGTGAGGTTCTGGTAGCCGGCCTGCTTGAGGATCGCGCGCGCCTTGTCCGGGTCGTACGGCTTCTGGCCGAGGCTGGTGTGGCCGATGAGCCCCGGGGGAATCGGGCTCACCACGGGCCGCGCGTAGCCCAGCAGCAGCTCCTTGATGATCGTGTTGCGGTCGATGGCCAGCGACACCGCGTGGCGCACGCGCGGGTCCTTGCCGGCTTCGCGCGCCAGCTGGAAGTGCCAGCGCTGGGCCTCGACGGCCGGCGTGTCGAGCACCTTGATGCCCGGCGTCGCCTTGAGTGTCTGCACCATGTCCGGCCAGACGCGGTCGATGACGTGGATCTCGCCCGCGCGCAGCGCGGCGGCGCGGGTCGAGAGCTCGGGGATGAAGCGCACCGTCAGCTTCTCGACCTTCGGGAGCGACGGCTTCCAGTACGTGGCGTTGGCCTCGAGATCGACGTGATCGCCGTGCGTCCAGGAGACGAAGCGGAAGGGGCCGGTGCCCACGGGCTTGCCAAAGAACGCGTCCTCGTTGCCGGCCGCCGCGGGCGGCAGCATGCCCAGCATCGTGAGGTGCGCGGGCAGCGAGCCGAAGGGCCGCTTCGTCGTCACCGTGACCGTGTAGTCATCGTCCTTCCGGACCTCTTCGAGGTCCTGGTAGACGAACGACTTGATCAGCTTGGTGTTGTCCCGCACGCGCTTGAGCGTGAAGAGCACGCTGTCCGCCGTGAAGGGTGTTCCGTCGTGGAAGCGCACCCCCTTGCGCAGCGTGAAGCGCCACGTCGTGTTGTCCACGGCCTTCCACGACGCCGCGAGCGCCGGCACGAACTTGTCGTCGTTCGTCACGTCGAGCAGCGGATCGTAGACGTGGCGCAGCACCGACGTGCTCGAGATCGAGTAGTGGTTGGCGGGGTCCAGCGTCAGCATCCGCTCGGACAGCCCCGCGATGATCTGGCCGCGGCGCGCCTGCGCGCGGGCGGCACGGGGGCGCGCCACGACGCCGAGGGCGGCGCCGCTGCCGAGGAGGAACCGGCGACGACTCAGGCGTGGATGTTCCATGCCGGGATGCTACACCGAGCGTGCCCGGACGGCGTCGAGAGCCTTCCAGTCGAACTCGATGCCGTGTCCGGAGCGCTCGGGCGCCACCGCCGCGCCAGCCTCCAGACGCAGCGGCTCGGCGATGAACCGATCGAGACCGAAGCCGTGCGCCTCGAGATAGGAGCGATTCGGCGCCGCCGCCAGCAGATGGACGGTCACGTCGTGCGCGCCGTGCGACGTGACCGGCAGGTTGAAGGCCTCGGCCAGGTGACAGACCTTCATGAACGTGGTGACGCCGCCGCAGCTGGTGACGTCGGGCTCGGGAAACGTCACGCCGCCCGCGGCGATCAGGTGCCGGAACTCGTGGAGGGTATGAAGGTTCTCGCCCGCGGCGATCGGCAGGCCACCCTCGCGCACGATGCGGACGTGGCCCGGCACGTCGTCGGGGCTCGTCGGCTCTTCGAGCCAGACCGGATCCAGCTCGCGCAACGCGCGCGCGGCCCGGATCGCCTCGTCGACGCTCCAGCGCATGTTGGCGTCCACCATCAGCGGGAACTCCGGGCCGAGGTGCGCGCGCATCGCCCGCACGCGCTCGATGTCCTGCCGCAGCGAGGGGCGGCCGACCTTCATCTTGACGGCACGGAAACCGCGCGCGAGGTTGTCGTCCGTCTGCCGCAGCAGCGCGTCCACGGACAGGTCCAGGTCGATCCCGCCCGCGTAGCAGGGCACGCGCGGATCGAAGCCGCCCAGCGCGCGCCAGAGCGGTATCCCCTGGCGGCGCGTGCGGAGGTCCCACAGGGCGATGTCCACGGCCGAGATGGCGAGCGCCTGGGCCCCGCCGCGGCCGCCGTAGTGCAGCGCCCACCACATGGTCTGCCAGAGGTCCTCGATGCGCTCGGCCTCGCGTCCGGCCAGCACCGGGGCGAGGTCACGCTCGAGCAGGGCGTGCACGGCGGCGCCGCCGGTCCCGACCGTGTAGGTGTAGCCGACGCCCACCGCGCCGTCGCGGTCGTGCAGCCGGACCGTCACCAGCTCAAACCCGGTGATGGCGCCGTGCGTGCTGTCAGAAAGGATCGTCGGCAGCGGGATGAGGTAGTGGTCGGCCTGAAGGTGGTGAATCTGCATGGCCCGATATTATCGGGCGCGCGTCAGGAGGTCGTCGTCGAGATATAGAACCGCCGACCACCGTCCTGCCTGGCTCGGGCCATCATCGTGGCCGCCTGCGTGAGCAGGTCTTCGGCCGACGCGGCGCTTTGCGGATAACAAGCCCCGCCGGCGCTCCAGGGCAGAGCGTCCAACGCCACTTCCAGGCGTTGAAGGATCGTGGGCAGGTTGGCGGCTTCGGCGTCGATGAGGAGGAGGGCGACGGTCGACTGGTCCAGCGCGGTCACGGCATCGGTCGACCTGATGAGCGAGGCAACCATGTTCACGGCCGCACTCGCATCAGCGCCACCGGTCTCAGCCTCGACGTGAATGCATACTACCGAAACGAGATAGCGCAGCCGCTGAGCCTTTCGAATCTCCATGTCGATGAGCAGCCGGAAGACGTTGTCGTCGACGATCTGCGCGCCACCTCTGGTGGGACGGGAACCCGCTACCGTTCGGATTGTCATCGGCATGCTATCGATATTTAGACACGCGGCCGGGTCGACATGCAAATTTAATGCTTCTTGACCATCATTATGAAATCGGGACGTTGCACCTCCGGTCGCGCGGTGAGCTGTCACCAATCGGTCCACTCACTGTCGTTCACAGAACGCTGAACCGGTTGAATCCGCGGAACGGATCGCCGCGCTCCACGCGGCACCGCTGCCCGTGAGTCGCACCAAAAAACGAGTGCCGACTCCCCATCGGATGCACAAGTTGCGCAAGGATCATTCAACGTCGGAGCACCGGCACAACGACGCCACTTCCGATAATCCCGCGACTCCGAGTCTTATTTCGGGATTTGTCGCCGGTGGCGTGACGCTTGCAGCGCCGCGCCTGCGGTGGATTCGGGCCCGATCCGGCGATGACCGATTCGCTCGCCTCCCCTTCGACCAGCGGCGGCGCACGAACCGTCGACCCTGCGCTCTTCCGCATCCTCGTGGACTCGGAGATGCTCAAGGCTCAGCGGTTGCGGTACAGCATCTCCGTCATTTGCGTCTCCGCGAAGGCCGTTGCCACCGAATTGTCGTTTATCGACCAGTTCCGCGGCCAGTTGCGGGCCACCGACGTCGTCGCGCCATGGCCTCCCGCCTCGCTCGTCGTCTTGCTGATCGACGCGGAGTCTGGCGACATTCCCGCCGTCATGCGGCGCATCACCCTCCACCTCGCGGAGGGCTCGTGGTGGGCAGGGGGTGTGTCCTATCCACGGGCCACCCAGGTGGCCGATGACATGCTCCGCCAGGCGGCGAGCCTCATGGAACGAGCGATCCAAGACCCGCTCAAACACCTCTATCTCGCCTGAACGGCCGTCAACCTCGGGAGCGGTTCCGCGACGCCGACTCCGTGCTGGCGACTCGGGCCAGGGCCGCGGTAAAGTTCTTCAAGATCTCCGGTTTACCGATGACTTCCGTCACGCCGAGGCGGCGGGCCTCCTCGAGCTGCTGTGGGGTGGCGCGTCCGGAGATGATGATGACCGGCAGTGTCCACTTCTTCGCGCGAACCGACCGCAATACCTCGATGCCATTGATGTTTGGCAACGCGATGTCGAGAATCATCGCGTCCGGGCGCTCACCTTCGAGGTGCGATAGGGCCGCCTCACCCGTATACATGATCGTGGTTTGATGTCTCTGCCCTCGGAACGTCTCGGCCAGGACCGCTGCCACGTTGGATCATCCTCGACCAGTAAAAGTTTCATGGTCAGCCTCCTCTACCACTTCCTTGCACTAGTAGTAATTTATTCACCGTGACACGGTGCAGAAAATGTGGATAATCGTGGCGCCCCCCGACGCTGGCGGAGGGGCCACGTCTCGACGCGCCCCGAGACGGCTACGCAGCAATCGGGGGGGCTCGTTCATGGCCGGGACGGACAAAGCAGCGATGCCATCGTCACCCGCTCGATACGCCACCGACTACGTCCCGCTGCTGGACGGCAGTCCAGCGATGCGGGAGATTCGGACGCTGATCGAGAGCGTCGCGGACACCGACGCGACGGTGTTGATCCGCGGCGAGAGCGGCGTCGGCAAAGACCTCGTGGCTCGCAGCCTTCACGCCGCGTCCAACCGCGCGAATGGGCCCTTCGTCAAGGTCAACTGCGCCGCCATCCCGCAGGGCCTGCTCGAGTCCGAATTCTTCGGACACGAGAAAGGAGCCTTCACGGGGGCGCACCGCCGCAAACCGGGACAATTCGAGTACGCGAACACCGGTTCCTTCTATCTCGACGAGGTCGCGGAACTGCCCCTGTCGCTCCAGGCGAAGCTCCTGCACGTGCTGCAGGATTTTCGTTTCTCTCGGGTCGGCGGTCACGGCGCGATCGACGTCGACACGCGTATCATCGCGGCGACGAATCGCGATCTCGAGCAGGCGATTGCCCGGGGTGAGTTCCGGGAAGATCTCTACTATCGCTTGAACGTCGTCGAGGTCCGGATCCCGCCTCTCCGGGAGCGCAAGGAGGACATTCCAAGCCTCGTATCGCGATTCCTCACCTCGTTCAACCAGCAGTACGGGCGCAACAAGCAGATCAGCTCGGAGACGCTGCACCGCCTCATCGAATATCCGTGGCCGGGTAATGTCCGAGAACTCGAGAACATCGTGCGGCGCATCGTCGTGCTCAACGACGGAGAGCAGGCGTTCGAGGCGATGTGCGCGCGGCGCCGAGTCAACCACGCCGCGTCCGCTCCCGCCCCCATCACGACGGAGAGTCTGAGGGACATCGCGCGACGGGGAGCCCGCGAAGCCGAACGGCGCGCCCTCGCGGAGGTCCTGGAGCGGGTGAAGTGGAATCGGGCCGAGGCCTCGCGAAGCCTCAAGGTCAGCTACAAGACACTCCTGACCAAGATCGCCGAGTGTGGGCTCACGCCGCCCAACTCACGTTTGTCCCCGTAACAATCGGTCGCGCGTTCGTGAGCACGACCGTCCGCTCGGACGGTCGCGCCTTCCTGCCTGACCTCACGCTGAGGATCGCCCTCGACGCAGGGTTTCTCCGAGCCTCCACGGCAGCCCCACGGCACCGAGCCGTCCGTGGTGGGTTTCTTTGCACCACCAAGCAACTTCACACTGGGTGCCGTACTACCCCACTGCCGCGACCGTGGGATGGCGACCAAGGCCCCGCGATGTGCAATTCGCGCGAACGACGTAGGAACCACTTCTTCATACGGTGTGCGCATATGCGAATGACCGGTCTCGCACCGCGTCGCGTGTGGCACATCCTTTGCCAACGGTCTCCCCCGCTTGCGGTTAACCGAAGTGCACGCTGGAAGCGGGGTCGGGCACGTGGACGATCAAAGAGCTCTCGTCGTCGAAAGCGATCCGGCAATGCAACGGATCCTGCTCAAGTACATGAGCGACCGGGGCTGCCAGGCCGTGGTCGTCCGCTCCATACCGGACGCGCTCGACCGGCTCGCGCATGACAGCTTCAACTTCACCGTCATCGATCTCGAGCACGAATCGATGACGGCGCCCAATGTCCTGTCCGACCTGAAGTTGCAGCGAGGCGACCCGGGCACGGTCATCGCCCTGACCAGTGATCATCCCCGCGCCCCCTCCACGGTGGGGATCGACCGGTTCGTCGGCAAATCGTCGATCGAGCCCGATCTCGACCGCGCTCTGCACGCGCTCGTGGAGACGTCGGCCCTGATGCCACGGCCTCCGGCCAACGGCGGCCTGACCGTTCAGACCTCACGGGAGATGTCGCTCTGGCGCAGCAAGCGGATGCAGGAGGTCCGCGGCATCATCGAGGAAGCGGCCGGCGTGGACGTGACGGTGCTGATCACCGGCGAGACGGGCACCGGCAAGGACGTCGTCGCCCGCGCCATCCATGCGCTGTCCTCGCGGCGGTCGGGACCGTACGTCAAGGTCAACTGCGCGGCCGTCCCGCGCGAGCTCCTCGAAAGCGAGCTCTTCGGCCACGAGCGCGGCGCCTTCACCGGGGCCCACAAGCTGAAGGTCGGCAAGTTCGAAGCCGCGAACAACGGGACGATCTTTCTCGACGAGATCGGGGACCTGCATCGCACGCTGCAGGCGAAGCTCCTGCACGTCCTCCAGGACGGTGAGTTTTCGCGGGTGGGCGGCCGATCGACGCTCAGGGTCGACTGCCGCGTCCTCGCCGCGACGAATCAGGACCTCGAGCGCGGCGTCGCCGAAGGCCGCTTCCGGGAGGACCTCTACTACCGGCTGAACGTCATCCAGATCGTCGTTCCGCCGCTGCGCGAGCGCATGGCCGAGGTGCCCGCTCTCATCGACTACTTCGTCGAGATGTACGCCAAGATGTTCCGTCGCCAGTCCTACACGGTGCCGCCGGCCATCATGGAGCGCCTCCTGCGGCACCACTACCCCGGCAACGTCCGGGAGCTCGAGAACTTGATCAAGCGCCTGATCGTCCTCGGCAATCCGTTCCTGAGGAACGCCACGGACACGGCGGCCTCGGCGCGCCTGTCGTCGGGTTCCACCTCGGTGGTCGACATCTCCCTGAAAGAGGCCTCGCGCAAGGCGTCGCTGGCGGCGGAACGCGAAATCATCGCGCGGGTGCTCGAGGAGAACGGTGGCAACCGTGTGCGGGCGGCCAAGGCACTCCGCATCAGCTACCGGGCCCTGCTCTACAAGATCAAGCGCGTAGGCTTGGCGCGCATCCGCCCGACGTTCTCACCGACGATCACCAGCCTCCCGGATCCCCCGGAGTTGTGGAAGTCATGAGTCGCGCGCAGCTGATCACCATACTCGTCGCCCTCAGCCTCGCGCCCGGAGTCTCGGTCGCTCCCGTCCGAGCCGCCGACGCGTCTGCCAGCCCGCAACTCGAGCAAGGGCGGGTGCAGCGGTTCCGCATCGGCCCCGAAGACACGCTGCAGATTTCCGTATGGAAGAACGAGGCCATGAGCCGCACCGTGCCCGTCCGACCCGACGGCATGGTGTCGCTGCCGCTGGTGAACGACGTGGAGGCCGCCGGTCTGACCCCGATGGAGCTGCGGGACCTCCTGACCAAGAAGCTCGGCGAATACATCCCCAACCCCGAGGTCTCGGTGACCCTGACCGAGGTCCGCAGTTTCAAGGTCTCGGTGATCGGTGAGGTGGCGAGGCCGGCACGGTACGAGCTCAGGGCAGCGACCACCGTTCTGGATGCGCTGGCCATGGCCGGAGGCTTCACGCAATTCGCGTCACGACAACGCATCGTCGTGTCGCGCGGCGATGGCAAGTCGATGAAACGCGTCCCGTTCAACTACGGCAAGGTGATCGCTTCCGAGCAAGAGAACTTCTACCTGGAACCGGGCGACATCGTCCTGGTGCCGTAGTCATCTCGCGGACGAACGGAGGGGAACGGTGGCGGACAAGTCGGGGAAGCGCTCGGGCCTGGATACGGCGCTGGCCGTGTGGAGCCGGCGACGGTGGCTGGCCGTCGCCGGCTTCGTGCTCCCCCTGACCGCGGGCGTCAGCGTCATCACGTTTCTGCCGAACATGTACCGCTCCACCGCGACCGTCCTGGTCGATCGCCAGCAGATCCCCGAGACCTTCGTGCGCTCGACGGTGACCAGCGCCCTGGAGACCCGGCTCCACACGATCAGCCAGGAAATCCTCAGCCGCTCACGGCTCGAAGAGCTGATCGACCGCTTCCGGCTCTACACCGAACTGCGGAAGCGAGTCCCGTTCGAGGACGTCATCGCGAGAATGCGCTCCGACATCAAACTTGATCTCAAGAGTGTCGACGCGAGAGGGCAGCGCGAGGCGACCGTGGCCTTCACCATCAGCTACCAGGGCAGCAACCCGGGCACCGTCGCGGAGGTGACCAACACGCTCGCGTCCTTCTACATCGAGGGCAACCTGAAGAACCGCGAGCGGCAGGCCACGAACACCGCCAAGTTCCTCAAGGTGCAGCTCGCGGAAACCAAGGGTCGGCTCGACGTTCAGGAGCAGCGGGTGAGCGAGTTCAAGCGGCGGCACCTCGGCGAGCTGCCCCAGCAGCTGGAGACCAATCTCGCCACCCTCGAGCGGCTGTACACACAGCTGCGGTTGAACGCGGACAACCAGACGCGCGCGGCGGAGAGGCGGCAGTCACTGTCCAGTCAGCTCGCGGAAGCCGAATCCCTGCTGTCCATACCCCTCTCGCCGACCGCCGTCATGGGGACCGCGGCCGAAACGCCCGAAGCGCGTCTGATCCGCCTGAAGGAGGAGTTGGTGCGGCTTCGGCTCCAGTTCAGCGAGAAGTACCCCGACGTCGTCCGGACGGCGGCCGAAGTTCAGGTCCTCGAGCGCCAACTCGACGCCGCCAAGTCGCAAGAGAAGAGACCCGAGGACAAACCGCCGGCGGCTTCTCAGGCTCCCCTCACGCCGTATGTGCTCCGGCTGAAAGAGGCGCTCGGCGACGTCGACGCGGACATCAAGGTGTACAAGGGCGAGGAGAAGCGGCTTCGCGACGGGATCGCCGCCTATCAGGCCCGCGTCGAGAACGTGCCGCGGCGCGAGCAGGAGTTCAGGGAGCTGTCGCGGGATTACGACAGCACGCGAGAGCTCTACCAGACACTGCTGAAGCGCTACGAAGAAGCGCAGCTCGCGGAGAATATGGAGCAGGGGCAGAAGGGCGAGCAGTTCCGGGTGCTCGACCCGGCCCTTGCGGACACCGTGCCGGCGGCCCCCAACCGCGCAAAACTGCTCGTGGTCGCGCTGATGGGTTCCCTCGGCCTCGCGCTCGCGATGGTGATGGTCGCGGAAAAAGTCGACACATCGTTCCACGCCGTCGATGACCTCCGCGCCTTCTCCCCGGTGCCGGTCGTCGTGAGCATCCCCTTGATCGTGACCCACGGCAGGATCCGGCGCCGCCGGTGGCACATGCGCCTGGCGGTGTGCGCGATCTTCATCGCGCTGATCGGAATCGTCGCCACCGCGTATTTCGCCGCCCACGGAAACGAGCGTCTGGTCGGCGTCCTCGGGCGTGGCGGGTCCTGAGGGCCGGCATGTACCTGTCCTTCTACGGGCTCAAGGAAAAGCCGTTCAACGCCACCCCGGATCCGCGCTTCATTTATATGAGCCCGGCCCACCGCGAGGCGCTTGCCCAGCTGGTGTACGCGACGCGCGAACGCAAGGGCTTCAGCGTCCTCACGGGTCGGATCGGCACCGGGAAGACGACGCTGCTGCATGCGCTGCGACAGCGGCTCGACGGCCAGACCGCGGTTGCCTTCGTCGTCAACTCCAGCCTCGACTTCGACGGCATCCTCGAGTGCATTCTCGACGACTTCGGCATCGCCAAGGGCATGGAGTCCCGCTCGCAGCGACTCCTGGCCCTCAAGAGCTTTCTCCTCGAACGGGAGCGGATGGGCCAGGCCACCATCCTCATGCTCGACGAAGCGCACAATCTCGATCCGCAGACGCTGGAGCAGATTCGCCTGCTCTCGAACTTCGAAACGCCGAACACCAAGCTGCTGCAGATCGTCCTGGTGGGCCAGCCCGAGCTGCGGGCGGTCCTCCAGTCGCCGACGCTGCAGCAGCTCAAGCAACGCATCGAGCTGCGCTGCCAGATTCCACCGTTGGCTCGAGACGAGGCCCGGGAGTACATCCGGACGCGGCTCCGTGTCGCCGGCGCGCCGGACCTGGGCGTATTCACCGACGCCGCCGTGGAACGGATCACGGAATACTCGGAAGGCATCCCACGCCTCATCAGCCTCGTCTGCGATCACAGTCTGCTCTTCGGGTACGCCGATCAGAAGCGCCGCATCGATCGGCCGACGGTGAACCAGGCGATCGACTACCTCGAGGACGACGCGACGGCGCCGCGTCGGCTCGGACGCGTGCGCGACGCGATCGCACGTCGCTTCGGTGGCGCCGGTCGATGGAGTGTGGCCGTCGCTCGAGTCGCTCTGTGGAGCGTGGCGGCCGCTCTCTCCGGGCTCGTGGTGGCCCTCGCGCTGAGGCTCGACGCCGGCGTGCTGGCTCTCGTGCAATCGATGCACCACCTGGCGAACCGATGAGCAAGTTCCTTCAGGCGCTCGAGCAGGCGGAGCACGACGCGGCGCTGCGTCGCGATCCAGCGCCTTCGAGCGATGAGCGAGCGTCGACGGCACTTCCACCGCCGGCGGACCGTGTCGCGCCATGGGCGGCGGAGTTGTCGCCGGGCGTCTCCGAGGAGCTCGATGAGCATCTGGTGAGCCTGCTTGCCCCAAGCTCCTTCGCCGCGGAGCAGTATCGGGCGCTGCGCTACGAGATCGAGCAGCGGCACAAGTCGAACGACCTCTCCGTCGTCGCCGTGTCGAGTCCCGGCGCCGCCGACGGCAAGACGACGACGGCCATCAACCTCGCGGGGGCGCTGGCCCAGTCACCCGACACGCGAGTGCTCCTCGTCGACGTCGACCTCCGCTGGCCATCGCTGGCGACCCGCGTCGGCCTCGGGGATATCGGCGGTCCGGGTCTGGTGGACGCGATCCTGGACCCGACGCTCTCGTTGCCGGCGGTCGTGCACACACGTCCGCACCTGAATCTTTCCGTCGTGACCGCGGGCCGGCGTCGGGCCACGCCGTACGAGGTTCTGAAGTCGCCGCGGCTCGGCGACCTCCTGGCGGAGGCCCGCCGGCGATTCGACTACGTCATCGTCGACACTCCCCCGCTCGTCTCGGTCCCGGATTGCCGGGTGATCGGCAAATGGGTGGACGGCTTCCTCATCGTGGTGACGGCTCACCGGACGGCCCGGAAGCTGTTGGAGGAAGCGCTGCAGGTCATGGAGCCGGCGAAGATCGTGGGCCTCGTGTTCAACGAGGACGACCGCCACCTGTCCAGGGACGCGTATCCCTTGAGGCGGCCGGCGGGCAGGAGCACCAGGAGACATTCCGCCTCGAACGACTGACGTCCAGCTCAGGAGAGCTGACGTCGGCGGCGGGCGGGACGTGCGAGCCCGATCTGGGTACGCACGCCACAGGTTGTGATCATTGGTCTCGGGTCCCGGGAAGGGGATGGAGACCAAAGGGGGCGAAGCCTTGTCAGAAGCTGTTAGCGGCGTCGTGGTCCCTCGCTGGCGTGTCCTCTGGACGCACAGCAATTCCGAGCAGCTCGTGTACGACCAGCTCGCCGGGAAGGGGCTCGAACTGTTTCTTCCGACGGTCGAGGCGTGGTGCCGGCGCGGCGGGACCCGACGCCTGTCTCGCCTTCCGTTGTTTCGCGGATACCTCTTCTGGCGGCACGCCATGGACAAGACGTCCTACCTCGAGGTGTGCAAGGCGCGAGGCCTCGTGCGCGTGCTCGGAGAGCGCTGGGACCAGCTGGCCACCGTCCCCGATTCCGAGATCGAGGCGATTCAACGACTCACCGGATCACGGTTGCCGATGCTGCCCCACCCGTATCTTCGTGAAGGACAGCGGGTCCGCATCACGCGTGGACCGCTCGCCGACGTCGAGGGGATCCTGGTCCGGATAAATCCCAAGAAGGGCCTGCTCGTCGTCTCCGTGAATCTCCTGCGACGAAGCATCGCAGTCCAGCTCGACTGCACGGCGCTCGAGGCGGCCTGAGAGGCCGGCGCCCCATGTGTGGAATCGTCGGCTACGTCGGCCACCGGGATGCGATGTCGGTCATTCTTCCTGGACTCCGACGCCTCGAATATCGGGGCTACGACTCCGCGGGCATCGCGACCGCAAGCGATGGCTGTCTGGACGTCCGCAAGAAGACGGGAAAGATCGCGGCGCTGGAGATGGCGGTGGCGGGCGATCCGCCCCGTGGAACGCTGGGCATCGGGCACACCCGATGGGCCACCCACGGCCGGCCTTCGGACACCAACGCCCATCCACACATCGATTGTCTGGCGGGGCTGGCCGTCGTGCACAACGGCATCATCGAGAACTATCGCGACCTCCGCAAGACCATGGCCGCGGAACAGCATCGATTCCGGTCACAAACAGACACCGAAGTGATCGCTCACCTGATCGAGCGCCATCAGGCCGACGGCCTGGTCAGCGCCGTGTCGCGAGCCGCCCGAGAGCTCGAGGGCGCCTATGCCATCGCCTGCATCGCCGCCGACACCCCGAACACGCTCGTCGCCCTCCGCCGCGGCAGCTCTCCGCTCGTCATCGGATTCGGTCAAGGCGAGATGTTCGTCGCCTCGGACGTGCCGGCCCTCTTGGGCTGCACGCGCGAGATTCTCGTCCTCGAGGAGAATGAGATCGCGATCCTGACCCCCGAGGGGCTGACGCTGCGTTCCGTCGATGGAGTCCCGGTTCGACGACATCCCACGACCGTCCCCTGGGACCAGGAGGCGGCAGAGAAATCCGGGTACCCGCATTTCATGCTCAAGGAGATCTTCGAGCAGCCCGAGGCCGTCCGAAACACGATGTGCGAGCGGGTCGACCCACAGGAAGGGCATGTCCAGATTCCCGAGCTCGGGCTGAAGGATCGGGACCTCGCGGGCCTGAGCCGCCTGTGCTTCGTGGCGTGCGGAACGTCATGGCACGCGGCGCTCGTCGGCAAATACCTCGTCGAAGCGTTTG
>Ga0209161_10002514_pt1 | contig 14996 bp, 15 predicted proteins | sample GraSoiAngelo_155_FD_186169 | JGI IMG/M metagenome (GOLD analysis project Ga0209161, IMG submission 186169) | Grasslands soil microbial communities from the Angelo Coastal Reserve, California, USA - 14_1009_13_30cm (SPAdes) (version 2) | ecosystem: Environmental > Terrestrial > Soil > Grasslands...
TAACACGCACCCATTGCGGTTCGGCCGAGTGTTCAACCGTGGCCACATCATCGAGCAACACCACACCGTCGGGCGTTGAACGCAGCACGGTGTGCTCGATTTCATCGAAGTTCTTGAAACGTGTGTCGGAAACGACGAGGTAAAGTTTGTCGTACTGCTCCAGGCGACCAACTGCGACGAGAACGTTGGACGCAGAGAGTGCGCTCGCGACATCGGCCAGCGTCATGTTGAACGATTGCAATTTGTCTGGATCGACCGTGACCCGGTACTCTTCGACACGCCCGCCTTGAACGCCCACACGAGCGACGCCTGAGACGGTGGAAAGCGCAGGGCGCAGAGTATAGAGCGCTAGGTCGCGGAGTTCGATGAGCGAATGGGAATCGGAAGTGAGGCTGTAGGCAATGACCGGGAATACTGTCGGGTCCATGCGCTCCACTTCGAACGAAGTTCCAGTGGGCAGGCTCGGCAGAATTTTGTTCACCTGCGACTGGCATTGCAGCATGGCTGAGACCATGTCTTCGCCCCAATTAAAATTGACGGAGATCTCCGCCGTGCCGCGGCTGGTTGTCGATCTTAGACTACGCACGCCGGGAATGGCGCGCACCGCCTCCTCGACCGGAGTCGTGACTTCCACAGTCATCTGCTCAGCCGGCCGGTCACCGGAATCGAGTGTGATGCGAACGCGCGGAAAACTGACTTGCGGAAAAAGTGAAACCGGCAGCAAAAAACTTGCTACTGCGCCGGCCAGCGCAAGCGAGCCGAACAAAAACAAAATGGAACGCGCATGGCCGTGCGCCCATGCGGTGAAGCTCATTTCTTGATTTCGACGGCCATCCCGTCTTCCAATTCGTAATTGCCAACAGTTACGACCGGATCACCTTCGCGCAGATCGTCGGCGATTACCTGTATCTCATTCGGATTTTCCGCGCCGATTTTCACTGTGTGCCTGACCGCATGATTATTTGCAACGGTAAAAACTTCGAATTCGCGCGATTCGTTAGGCAAAACGGCTGCGCGCGGCACTGCCAGCGCATCTCTCTCGGTGCGCTGAATCTCGCCACGCACATAGCCATCCAGTAGCAATTTGGTGCCTTCCGGCAGGGCGACGTAAACATCGACAAGCCGCGTCGTCGGGTCGATCCGTCGCGTGACGAGGCGAATCGTGCCCTCCACTTTGGGCGCGGTAGGATCATTCAGTGGGATGATTGTGACGGGCGCACCTTCCTGCGCGGCTGAAAGATCCTCCGCTTCCACGCCGAGTTTTGCTTCAATCTCATTTTCGGCAACGATTTCCACCAGCGGACCGCCGGGCGGAACAATCTGTCCATCTTGCGCGTTCACTTTAGCAATCACCCCCATTACATCCGCGTGAACGCGGTTGTCGCCTCCAGCGCCCGCGCGTTCAAGTGCCGTGAGCTGCGCCTCTGCATCACGCGCGGTTTTTTCAGCTGCGCTCAGATCTTGGTTTGTGGCCAGCTTCAAATTGAAACGCTCCTGTGTCTGCTTGAGTTCTTTGCGCGCAGCTTCCGCCGCGTTTTTAGCCTGTTGAAATTGCACCTGCGCCCCCGGGCTTAGCTCAATCTCTACTAAGGGATCGTTTTCTTGCACGAACTGTCCGGGCGCCACCAGGATGTGGCGCACGCGCGTTTCGAACGCGATCGAAACAGAATGCGTTTTTCCAGGCTGGGCGACTACGCTTCCGTAGACAATCACGTTTTCAGTGACGGTTTTGCGTTCCACTTTCGCGACCTGCACCTGCGGAACCGGGCCAGCCTTTTTCTCCTCTTTTCCAACTCCAAACTGCTGAGTGATCCACGCAAGTGCACACACGATCAACACGAACGCAATAACGCCGATGATGATTCGTCTCCGCTTCATTTGGTCTGCAACGCTCTGTTGATTGGAAGGTATCGCCCGGAGGCGATCTCCAGAGCGGTATGCGCTTCGAGTAATTGCTCCTGAAGCTTGATCAGCTGAATTCGCTTCTGCAACAAGTTGCTGCGCGCAGTGTAATAACTCAGCACATCAGCGTTTCGCTGCTCAATGGCGGTTTGCGCGGAATTAACGAGCTTTTCTAGAAGCGGCAGCGCTTCCTCAGCGGCGGCGATTTGTCGATCGAGCGAACGAATGTCCGCGATTGCGGTGGCGATATCGGAGCGGGCTTCAAAGACCCGCTGATGATATTCGTCGAGCAATCGTTGGCGCGTGGCCCGTTCCGTGGCAATGACTCCCTGGTTGCGATCGAAGATTGGAACATCGATGGCCACATTGAAACCACTCGTGTGCACATTGGTAGTGTCGCTGGCCTTTACAAACGCAGCCGACATTTTTGGGAATTGCGCAAGAATGGCCGCGCGCACCGTGGCGTCTTGGCTCTCGAGACCCTGCTGCAATCCAAGAAGATCGAGCCGGCGCGATTCGAGCCCATCGAACAAGCCACGCTCATCTGGCGGGGCAAGGCGCGTTGGCAAAGTGAGGCCTTCGCGCAAAGCCACGTTTGTTTCCGGTTCCACTCCCAAAATTTTGTTCAAACCAAGCCGCTGTCTTTCAAACTCTTGCTGGAGTGCAAGCACGGTGGCGCGCGAATCCTGGCTGGCCGATTCAACCGCCGCTAAATCCAGCACAGTTTTCTCATGCGCTTCTGCGGCCTTACGCACTGCATCCGTGCTTTGCTGCAGGCCATCGTTGGCTTCGTGCGCACGCGCGACCTGCGCATTCAAGCTGAGCACCCGATAAACAGCCGCGCGAGCATTCACCGCGATTTGCCATTCCTGCCAGGCAACATCCAAATCCACCGAGCGAAAATTCTTTCGAGCGGCGGTCTGCTTCGGCAGAAATGGAATTAACGCACTGAATTCCCAGGCCGCAGTGAAATTATCACCAGTGACTGTCCCTGCCGTGTTCCCGCCTGTGACATAGTCGCGCGCGTAGGAAACTACCGGGTTCGGCAAAATTCCGGCCTGGATCAGTTGCGCCGCCGCCAGCCCACGACGATCGCGAATTGCGCGTAGTGCTGGATTTGAATAGAGCGCGATGGCTGCAGCATCATCGGGCCCAATTCCACGGCGAAGATCGACCGATAATTGGTCTGACGGGCGATTCTGAAAACGGGAGGCCGGAACTCGAAAAATCCTCTCGCTTGAAGACGTCGCCTGAATCGGAGATTCCGCGCGAAGGCTAGCGACGAACAACGAGATACTGAACACACTGGGCAGCCAATTCCGCAGGGCAATATTAAAAAGTCGCATGGCGTGAGATCTTGCGCCCGGAGAACGGATTTATTTGCGCAGCAAAAACAGCCCTGCGATCGAAAGTGTGACGCCAAGTAACCGCTGCCACGATGGCGCTTCGTGGAAAAATAAAATACCCGCGATGGCCATCATTGCGGCACCGCCAGCCAAAATGGCCGGCACCGAAGAGAGCGGACCGCCTTTTTGAAAAAGCAGGAAAAATGCGATCGTGCCCGCGCCGACGCAGATGCCGGTGAGCAGCGAATAATTAAACCCGGGCAGACTGAACTTCTGGCTCCAACGTCCGCCAAGCCAGAGAAACCCGAGATAAATCAGGATCGACAACGCGGCGCTAGCCTCGACCACGAATCCGCCAAGACCCTCTCCGATCCGTTCGGCGGCAAGCCGGGTAAAGATTTGGTGCGCGCCGTAAAGCAAAGCCGCTAGAACAGCGTACCAAAACCAGACGGCCATGAGCGGAACAGTAACCGCGAAGCCAGCCAGTTGGCAATTGGATGGCACGGCCCTTTTTTTAGCACCCGTGAATTCGCACGGACGACTCCATCTTGAGATTGGGAAACCCGCCATGACATAATGTTTGTATGTCCAACCTGTTTTTCCGGCTAGCGGCGAGTCTCTGTTTTCTTGCGGTTGTTTTAGGAGCCTTTGGCGCGCACACGCTAAGATCGACACTCGAACTGCGCGGTACGCTCCAGACCTGGCAGACAGCCGTCCTTTATCATTTCATTCACGCGGTTGCACTTTTAGTGCTTGCACTTTACGGCGCGAGCAATCGCGGGGCGTGGTGGCTGCTATTTGCCGGCATTCTCCTTTTTAGCGGCAGTCTCTATGCAATTGCGCTCACAAATATGCGCTGGCTTGGCCCTGTGACGCCGCTCGGCGGCCTTTGTTTTCTGGCCGGCTGGGCTTGGTTGATCGTCGCGCCAGTGAGGTAAAGGCGATTGACCCATTCGTCCGGGCGATTCGAGTGAACCGCCTCTACCAGCAGAAACACCAACGCCGGCTACAATCGCAAGAGGCTTGTTTTAGTCCGTGGCTTTTTTGATATACTCCTAGTCTAATGCCTGGAGCGTTCTCCGAAATAGAACGGGAGACGATCACCGTGATCGTCTTTGTCGGGACATTTTTTCTCGCAGTTGGTGCGGGCCGGTTCCTAAAACGCCGCGCTGGTGTGCGGCTCGGCCTCCTGTTTCGGCTCTTCTGTTTGATACTGGCCTTTTACGCAGCCATCGTCGTGTACGGAGTCCATGCGTCCTGGCGGCGTCATGTCGGTGCAGCAGCAATCCTATTGAGCACGGCGCTGGTTGTCGCGCTGATTAATCGCTATGTTTGGGATTTTTATTTCGAGAAGAAGCGCCAGACACCGATTCCGCATTTTCTTCGTGAAGTTGTCGGCGGCATCATTTTTTTGGTCATACTTCTTTTTGTCCTGAGTTACGGGTATCATGCGCAAGCGCAATTGAACGGACTACTCGCTGGCTCCGGGGTGGTCGCAATCATCGTCGGGTTCGCCGGGCAGAATCTTTTTGCCGGGATTATAGGCGGAATATCAATCCAGCTTAACCGGCCTTATAAGGTTGGCGACTGGTTGCAAGTCGGCGAGCGCTTTGCGGAAGTGATGGAGATTAACTGGCGTTCGACGCGGCTGCGTACGAATGACGCCATTTATCTCGACATCCCGAATAACGAGATGGTCGGCCACGCCATCGTCAATCTTCATTATCCGACGGAAGTCCACGCGATGCGGATCCGCGTCGGAGTCGAATATAAGAACCGACCCAATCGCGTGAAGGATGCTCTGTTTCGAGCGGCTTCTACCGCCAACGGAGTCCTGGCAGAGCCGAAGGTAAAAGTTTTTCTCGTCGATTTCGCCGATTTCGCCGTGATCTACGAGATCAAGTTCTACATGGGCAATCATTCCAGGATCAACGAGATCAACGACGCGGTTCGTACAAACATTTGGTATGAACTCAAGCGGCAGGGCATCACGATCCCCTTCCCTATTCGGACATTGCAGCTCGAGCGCCGAGCAGCGCGTCCAGTGCAGGAAGACTACGATGAGGCGCGCACTATTCTGCGTGATGAACCGCTCTTTGAATGTTTGTCGGATGCCCAGATCGACAACCTGGTCAAAGAGGCACGTCTCAATTACTTCGGTCGTGGCGAGAATGTAATCAAGGAAGGTGCTGAGGGGGATTCCATGTTCGTTTTACTGCAAGGCGCCGCGCGGGTATGGGTTTCAAGAAACGGCACTTCGATTCCCATCGCCACGTTGAGCGCGGGCGATTGCTTCGGGGAAATGTCCCTTCTTACTGGTGAAAGCCGGACGGCAACGGTGCAGGCCGAAAGCGATTGTTATGTGCTGGAGATCGGCAAACCGGTGATGGCCGACGTGCTTCGCGAATCGCCCGATTGCCTGGAGCGGTTGAGCGAGTTGCTGGCCAAACGCAAAATGGAAAATGAAGGTGTTCTGAAAGAAGCGGCCTCACAGGCCCAGAACCAAAAGAAAGAGCGGGAGTATACGGCCAGTTTCCTGAACCGGTTGCGTACGTTTTTCGAGCTCTAGCCGCGTGCCTATTATTTAGGCAGAGCGCGCTCGCGCAGTTGCAAATAAGCAATTGCCACTGCGCCAAAACCCACTAAAGTCCCGACCTTTCAGCCGGAAGATTCATGAGCGTTTTATTTGGAATAACCATTCTGAACTCGGGCGTGCCATTGTCCATGTTATGCGCCGTCATCGGCGTGGCATTCGCATTTTTTCTCATCCTGGCCGTGATCCGCCATTCGGCGGGCAATGAACGGATGCGCGAAATCTCGGCGGCGGTGCAGGAGGGCGCGAAGGCTTATCTGAATCGGCAAGTCAAGACGGTCAGCGTGGTCGCGGTGATCATTTTCATACTGCTATTCGTTTTCAAAGATCATCCTTGGCGCACCGTTCAGCAAGGTGGCTCTGCGACCGCAATTGGATTTATAATTGGCGCGTTCTGTTCGCTTGCCGCTGGTTTCATCGGAATGCGTGTGGCCGTGCTTGCAAACGTTCGCACCGCGCAGGCCGCCAGCATCGCGCGGATCAACGCACTGCGCATGGCATTCAACGGCGGCTCGGTAACCGGTTTGCTTGTAGTGGGTCTTGCTTTGCTCTCCGTGTCGATCTTTTACACCATCGCAGCAAAGGTGATCGGCAGTGATGCGGCGATACGCAGCCTGGTGGGCCTCGCACTCGGCGGGAGCCTCATTAGCGTGTTTGCACGACTCGGTGGCGGCATTTACACCAAAGCTGCCGACGTAGGTGCCGATCTCGTGGGTAAGATCGAGAGCGGCCTTGAAGAAGATGATCCGCGCAATCCAGCCGTGATCGCAGATAACGTGGGCGATAACGTAGGCGATTGCGCCGGGATGGCGGCAGATGTGTTCGAAACGTATGCCGTCAGTCTGGTCGGCGCGATTCTGGCCGGCCTCTTGACGCTCGCCGGAAACTCAGCAGCAATTGTTTATCCTTTCGTGCTCGGCGGCATCTCCGTGCTGGGGGCGATCTGCGGCGTCTTGTTTGTAAATATTGCGCGCGGCAAGCCGACAGCTGTTCTGATGGGTGCTGTGATGACCAACGCGCTGATTTCCGCGATTTTATTCTGGCCGGTCACGCAGCGACTGTTTCCAGATGGTGTAACCATCGGCGGCGTGTTGCGTTCGCCAGCCCAGCTTTATTTCGCGTCGCTAGTCGGTTTGATCATGACGCCCGTCATCGTCGCGCTTACGAATTATTACACTTCGTCGAACTACCGGCCGGTAAGAAAGATTGCCTATGCTTCTGAGACTGGCCACGCCACAAACATCATCGCAGGGCTGGCTGCCGGTGAACATGCCACTGCGCTGCCGGTTCTCTGCATTGGCCTAGCGATCCTCCTCACTTTTCATTTCGCCGGTCTCTACGGGATCGCGATCGCGGTGATGTCGATGTTATCCATGGCAGGTATCATCATCTCGCTCGACTCGTTTGGCCCGATCACCGACAACGCGGGTGGCGTAGCAGTGATGAGTAATTTGCCAAAGGAAGTCCGCGCCGTGACGGACGAGCTGGACGCGGTGGGCAACACGATGAAAGCCGTGACCAAAGGCTACGCCATTGCTTCGGCAGGGTTGGCGGCGTTGGTTTTATTCGGCTCTTACGTGCAGGAGCTGAGCCAACACGTAACCAGACGTGGCGAAATCTTTTCCTATCAATTCTCGCTCAGCGAACCCAAAGTCATCATCGGCTTGTTTATCGGCGGATTGCTGCCGTTCATTTTCACCGCGTTCAGCATGGATGCGGTGGGCAAAGCCGCCGGCGCGGTCGTGCGCGAGGTGCGCCGGCAATTGCAAACGAAGCCTGGAATTTTGACCGGACAGGATCGGCCCGAGTACGGGACGTGTGTGGACATCGTCACGAAAGCAGCGTTGCGGGAGATGATCGTGCCGGCGCTGCTACCGTTGGTTGCGGTTGTTGCGGTCGCAGTCATCAAGCCACTTGGCGCGGTCGTGCTCGGTGGGCTGTTGGTCGGTACAATCGTCACCGGATTATTTATCGCCATCGCGATGACTTCGGGTGGCGCCGCGTGGGATAACGCGAAAAAATTTATCGAGGAAGGAAATCTCGGGGGCAAGGGCTCAGCGACGCATGCCGCAGCAGTGACCGGCGACACTGTCGGGGATCCCTACAAAGACACAGCCGGCCCTGCGATTAATCCGATGATCAAAGTCGTCAACATTCTCGCGATCCTGATCATTCCCATTTTCTTTTAGGAAGGCTCGGCGCGAGTATCCGAAAAAGAGTTGGTGCTTTCGGTTCGAGCTTGCTTTATATGAAATGGCGCGAACGGTTCAACCTATGCCTCGTGTTTTGATCATTGAAGATGACGCCGAGAGCCGGCGCGCCCTCGCAGGTCTTTTTACCCGCGAAGATTGGAAAGTGCTGCAAGCGAATGACGGCGACGCCGGGCTCGAGCTGGCGCTGCGCAATCGGCCGGAGCTTATTCTGTGCGATTTGTTGATGCCAAAATCGAATGGTTTTCAGGTTTGCCGCACAATTCGGGAGCAGCTTCAACCAACGAAGATCATAGTCGTATCGGGCCGCGATTACGGAGTCGATCGAGCGAGTGCGCTCCAAGCCGGCGCGGATGAGTACCTGCTCAAGCCGATCTCGTGGGAATTGCTCTCCAACACGATTGACCGACTCCTGCCCCAGATTCCGCGTCGGCCCAGGCCAACATCGGTAGCCGAAGATGAGTCGGTACCTGCGCGAATAAGGCCGTGGGGGGTTCGCGGTTCAATTCCGGTCCCGGGAAAGACCACAGTGCGTTATGGTGGAAACACCAGTTGCGTGGAAGTGCGTGCTGATGGCGAGATCATTGTTCTCGATGCCGGCAGCGGAATTCGCCTGCTCGGTCTCGCATTGGACAAAGAATTTGGGTCTCGCTCGATGAAGTTAACTCTTTTGATCACGCACACTCATTGGGACCACATTCAGGGACTGCCTTTTTTTTCGCCGGCGTACAATCCGAAAAATCTCATCCGCGTATTGGGCTATGAAGGAGCTCGCGCCGGCTTGGCCAAGATCCTGGCCAGCCAAATGGAGACGCCGTTTTTCCCCGTGAGCTTACGCGAGCTCCCCAGCCATCTGGCGATTGAGGAACTGAAGGAGATGGAGTTTCAAATCGGCAAGGTCCAGGTGCGCTCCAAGTTTGCTAATCATCCAGGCATTTGCGCAGGTTACCGTCTCTTTACGAGTTCGGGATCAATCGCGTTCTTTCCTGATAATGAACCGTACGAGCAGCTTAAACTGCAATTGGCCTCGCGCGATGGAATAGGCGAGGACGAGGCGAGAAATTTCGCTGCTGCCGAGCGCGCGAAGATGGTCGAGTTTATTCAAGGCTGCGACGTGGCAATCCTGGATACCCAATACACGGATGAGGAGTATGCGAAGCACATCGGTTGGGGCCATAGTTCCCTCAGCAGCGTGGTTTCGCTGGCGCTTGATGCGGATGTGCGCCAGCTCCTGCTTTTCCATCACGATCCGAATCATGACGACGAGATGATCAGTAAAATGGTGGAACAAGCCCGCGAATTGGTGACGAAAAACGGGAAACTTTTGGAAGTCGAAGCGGCGCGAGAAGGCGCTGAGATCTTGCTCGGCGCGAAAACCGCGGTCGTTTGAATCTCACGCGAGCGCGACTGCGCTCGATTTGCAGCGGGAGATATCGGTCCTAATTTTCTCCCTCGTTGCCTCGTGGTGTAACGGTAGCACTAGAGACTCTGGATCTCTCTGTCTAGGTTCGAATCCTAGCGAGGCAGCATTTCAAAAGTCAGAACACATTGCGCCGGATTAGTCAGAACAATGCGCCCAGGAATGACCATTCGTGCGCCCGAAACCGATCTAATCTCCGATGCGCTCCCATTCGGTCGGCTCTGGTATGGCGAACCTAACGCAATCAGCAACGCAAGGTTTTACAGCCGCTCACATCGAGCTGTGATTCGCGTTTACGATGATGCCGGCCCTTTTTTAAGCTCTTTTAGGCGCTCCAAGATCCTGGTCAGAAGAACTCCAGACATAGCTTCCCTCTCCTTCACCCATCGTCTGACGTTTCGTTTACGCTCCGGGGACACCTTTTGTGATGTAGTAATCCTCGGGTCACAGTCTGGCGTTAGTATTCCCAACTCGATCAATTGTTGTCTTTCCACTTGCCTCATGTTGTTCCTCCTTTCTGAAAGAAAAAGCTTTGCAAATAAATGAATGCCATTATTATGGCAAAAGAATGGCACGAAAACCCAACTCCGTAAAATCCGTTCAAATTACCGTCTCGACAACTCCTCTCGTGCACGGCTATTTGTCTGCGCTTGTAGACACGGGCTTATACGGGAAGAACCCCGCCGAGGCAGCTGAGCGGTTAATCGCCAAGGGTGTCGAAGTCGCGCTCGCGGGCGGGATTATTCCCCGGAGGGAGCGGACAAGAAATGCGCGGCAATTCACAATCCGTGAGGAGCGCCGCCTCCTATGAGTCCCGGGCTTCGTCAAGGACTGGTGGCTAAATCTGCTTCCACGGTCTGGTTGCTCGACGATGACCCGTCGGTGCTGAAAGCGACCGGCCGCCTTCTCGCGTCGGCAGGTTGGGAGGTAGAAAGGTTCATCGACCCGGACGCTTTCCTGCGTCATGCGGAGATTCATCATCCCAGGGTAGTGGTAATTGATATGTGGATGCCGCGTATGGACGGTTTGGAGGTCCAAAGGCGACTTAGTGGGATTTCACCTTCGACCAGGGTCATTGTCCTGACTGCAAACGACGATCGAATTGTGCGCTGGAAAGCGTTGGCAGCGGGAGCGGCAGCTTTTTTTATCAAGCCTGAGTGTGGCGATGAGTTTCTCGCCGGCGTTCGATCGGCCTTTGCCGCGAATTGAGGCATCGTTGCGCTGGCGGACCAACAAAGAGCGACTTTTCCGAAGCACTGCCATTTGGTCGGCTGTGGTATGGCGAGCCAAACGCGATCAGCAACGCAATCGGCTACGCTAAGTTTTACAGCCGTTCACATGATGCTGTAATTCGAATTTACGATGATGCGGGCAACGTCAGCTCCTACGTGCGGCTTAAAACGCAGTATGCACGGGTAGGTTTTCTTCAATCCTGTTGATCAGGTCGGAAATACTGATCGGCTTTGGAAGAAAGGGACGTCCTTGAATGCGGAGGCCAGCCTTTGCCTCAGCTTCCGTGACTAGCGCGGTCACAAAGATAATTGGCGTTCTCCGCAATCCCGGATCAGCCTCGATTTGCGCCGCTACGTCGCCTCCGTCTGCCTCTGGCATCGCCATGTCCAGCAAGATCAAATCCGGCCTTAAATTCCGGGCACTTTAATGAGCCTTGGTGGCATCATTTTGTTCGAGCACAAGATAGCGGCCGGTCTTTTCGAGTAGGATTTTCACCAAGTGGGTGCTGTCGCGGTCATCATCGACAATCAGGATGCGTCGCTTTTGTTGGACTGCCAAGCTCGCCATACTCAGGGCTTCGTGCGCCGGCGTCCTTGCGGCCGTGTCCCGTTTATTTAGTAAGCGAAAGCTTGCGCCAAATATACTGAAGAGTCCCCCCATTTCCGCGGTAGGGCGCGATCCGTTCCTGCGATTTCAGCTGAGCAAAATAAGATCGTGGTTGCCACCTTATCGCAGCAACGTCCTTTCAACTAACGATACGTAACCAGCATCGTCAGGTGGCAAAGGATAGCCGTGGTCTTGTCGCCACCGGTCGGCAGCGTCAATATAATCCTTACCCTCTTCTGGATTGATATTAGGAGCGTGTTTGACGTACTTCAAAAAAGACAGCCAATCTTTTTCTGGCACGTATCCCGGCGATATTCCCTCAAATGGATGATCATATCCCGCGGCATGGATTAGATCGCAAACCTCGGCAACTTCCTCATTAGATTCCAATCTGTGTCCTTCCGAACGCGATAGGGCGTGAAAGGACAGTAAGACCGAACCGTGTTGTTTTAGGATTGCAGCGCTTCGCTCAAAGCAGCTTTGGACAGCCTTGGTGCGTTCCTCCTTCTTCGCGTCGGTTAGTGTGTCTAGCGTCCTTCGAATCTGCATATAAATTGGATAGGGAGAAACGAACCACCGAACGAGAAATACGCTCGCTCCAGCCAGTAAGGGAACCATAACTAGGATAAATGCGTTCATTCGATCCGAGATGTGGCCGTGAAACCACCGTGGAGAAAACCACAGTAGAACCGCCAGCGTGGCTCCAATAATGAGAGACACCGACCCGCAAACTGCCCCAGTCCCTTTTGATGCCCATTTACATCTTTCTGAGAGGTAAGTTACAAAGCTTCGCATGCTAAAAATGTATTGTTCTGAATCTTGCGCCGATTTCGATGTGACACAAGACATGCACGCTTACGAAGTACGTCCGCGCAGCGACAAGCGCGGCGTCGATCTAATTTCGTTGCGCTGCCATTCGGTCGGCTGTGGTACGGCGAGCCAAATGCAATCAGCAACGCAGCCGGTTACGCCAGATGGTAGTGGCTCAGTTTGGTCGATTGAAGAAATGATCGCTCTTTTGCGGAAATAGCCGATATTTGCCGTATTGACGCGCTTGCCAAACACATCCGAGAGCGACTTGAATCAAGGGCGTCTTGCACTGTCTTTGAAACCAGCTTAGCGCGAGTGTGGCCGGTGAGACTGGCAGCCGATCCAAAACGCGAAGAGCGGATCCACGCTTTCGCAAAGTCAAAGGGCTGGGCTGCGACAATTCACGACCTTGGTACCCGTGTTGTCTTCAAGAAGCTGGTGGCGTCTTCAAACTGAGCCACTACCCGCCAGATTCTTCAGCCGCTCACATCATGCTGTGATTCGCATTTACGATGATACTGGCAACGTGATCGAAACACACCAGCAAACGGGCGATTTCAAAGAGTGGTAGCCTTACCTCACCTAATCGGGCGTGAGCGTATTGACTACAGTGTGCACGGCTCTTCTTGTGCCCTTCACCACGCTGTGCCCGACATTCTTGACCGTCTGCGCAGTGCTCTTCGCCACATTGGCTGCCGTATGGACGGGGCCTGCCTGAACGCTGCCAATGGAGACGGAGACGGCGAGAATGATCGAAAAGAACGCTTTCATGGTACTTAAGTATCGTTGCTGATAGCTCGTGTGCGTTTATCCTACTGTCGTCGCGACTGCGCGGCGGATCGCCGCTTCAATCCGCACGCACAAGGAAACGCTCTCCGTCGTCGCGATGCGCCTCTGCAACGAAGATTGATCCGGCCGCGAAGATCCACGGCTGCGACACAGCCCCAACTCCATCCGGCTTTGCTGAGAGTGCCAGCAATGATTTCCCAGTACTTCACACGCGGCACGTAATGCTCAATCCTGTGTGAGTATTAAAGAAGATTTTCCGGCTTGTCCGAAAGATGCACTGAATGATTCGCGCTTTTGATTGTCGAGAACGCGCAAGCCAGATCCAATTTCTTGCTTGGCGAAATTGCGATTTTCGATTTTTCCACCCGCTGAGCGAGGAAGCGGCGTCGAATTTGCCAATGATTCCGCCTCAGTTGCCAATTGTGTCACCAGACCCTCGTCTTTTTTTGCCGTCGCTGGGAACCACAACAGCCCCCGCGTTCGATTGTACTAATAAAGGGAGACGCGCAGTCTCAGTGCGTCGTGGAACTCCTTAGCAGGAGCTTCCATCGCCCAAGAAGAAAAACAAAAAGGGACAGACAAGAAGAAAGGGAAAACAATGAAAAAGCTTCTCTTAATGGTATTGGTGGCAAGTGGATTGGCTTTCGTTCCCGTGCAGAGTTCTGACGCTCAAATCTACGTCGGAATTCCAGGAATTGCAGGAGTCGGGATTGGCGGCGGCTATTATGGCTATCCGGCGTACTCTTACTCTGGATATTATCCCTACGGATATTACAGGCCGTACTACTATTCTCGGCCATATTATTCGTCCTATTATTCCGGCCCTTCATATTACTGGTACAACGGGCATCGAGTTTACTATCGCCACCATCGCCATCATCATTACTACCACAGCTATTAACGCTGAAATAATGATGTAAGAATCAGCTAGCTGGCTCGGAAGCAATTCCGAGTCAGTTCGTTTTTGAGGGTTAGCGAAGCGTTATCCGATTTGCTTCGATACCAGCGCCGACATCAGAGATCAGAGTGTCGATCTTGTATTTGACTCGGCGATGTGCGGCGTTTCCGAAAGAAATCCTGAAGAATAGCCGCGCATTCCCTTTCTAGAACGCCCGATGTGATCTCGCACTGGTGATTCAGAGAGGGCAACTGAAGGAGATTTATGATGCTTCCAGCCGCTCCAGCGCGCAGGTCAGCGCAGCCGAAGATGATCCGACGGATTCGAACGTGGACAAGCGCACCAGCGCACATCGGACATGGCTCCTTTGTAACGTAAAGGTCGCAGTCAGTTAGCCGCCAATCGCCCACCGCGGCTTCGGCTTGCGTCAGCGCCAGCATTTCGGCGTGCGCAGTCGCGTCCTTGAGCAACTCAACCTGGTTATAGGCACGTCCAATGATTTTTCCTCCTCGAACGACAACTGCGCCAATAGGCACTTCATCGGCATCGTACGCTTTCTTTGCCTGTCGCAACGCTTCGCGCATGAAATTCTTGTCGGTTGGGATTTCAATCACTGTTTGAGTTGTAGTTGTAGCCACGGCGCTCTGTCGCCGTGTTTCTCTGTGCTCCTGGACAGATCGCGAAGCATTTGGAAGATGCTGCTAAAAGAGCAATTTGCTATTGAATCTAAAATGGCGCTCTGTCGCCATGCTTCTCTGCGCGCCTCGGCAGAGCGAGGCGGCTACAACAGATGCATCATCATAACATACATCCACCTGGATGTCCGCTGGCGAAGCAACTGTAATCAATGAAAAAAATATTTTTGTTTCTCATGATATTATCTCTCGCGCTGACGAAGGCCGGTGCCGCTGAACAGGACACCGTGAATCATTGCGCCGCGATCATACGCGAATTTCGGCAAATACCCGAGAGAGCAATTCCAAGAGATGTGCTCCGGCATGCACGAGGACTCGCGATCATGAGTGTCTTTAAGGCCGGATTCATTTTTAGCGGCAAAGGCGGTCAGGGCGTCGTCGTCGCTCGCACGCGCCATGGCTGGTCCGGCCCATCATTTATCGCGACAGGCGGTGCGGGATGGGGCCTTCAAATCGGGGCGCAAGTGACCGATTTCGTGATTGTCCTTAACAAT
>Ga0209161_10002519_pt1 | contig 14982 bp, 16 predicted proteins | sample GraSoiAngelo_155_FD_186169 | JGI IMG/M metagenome (GOLD analysis project Ga0209161, IMG submission 186169) | Grasslands soil microbial communities from the Angelo Coastal Reserve, California, USA - 14_1009_13_30cm (SPAdes) (version 2) | ecosystem: Environmental > Terrestrial > Soil > Grasslands...
GCCGGCGCCCTCGTCGCCTTCCATGGCAGCGTTCGCGTGAGAGCCGTGGCCCGGCGGGAACTCGCGCTGACGGTAGTTCATTACTGAACTATCACACGGAAGCGGAGGTGGGGGGTGCGGACGAGGTTCGTGGTACTTCAGCTCGGGGTGGCCATGGCGATCGCGCAGGCGGGGGCCGCCCTTCAGGCTCCCGTGCCCAGCCAGCGACCCGCGGCCGTGCTGTTCCAGCCACTGCTCGCTGACCCGAAGGAGCCCCGGTTCTTCGCCACGTACCTGTGGACCCGCTCGTCCCGGCTCGCGTCGAGGCTGGGAAGCGTAGGGCTGGGCCAGACGATCGGGCTGTTGCGGGGGCGAGACTGGCAGATCGGAATCGGGGCGGCGGTGTTTTCCGAGTTCAACATGCAATCCTCGACGACCGATCTGCTGAATACCGACTACCTCGTCGGTCTGCCGCTCACGTACCAGCACGGCTCCCTGACCACGCGGCTGCGGCTGTTTCACCAGAGCTCCCACTTGGGCGACGAATACATGGCGCACACCAACGCCCGCCGGATCGACTTGACGTTCCAGGCCGTGGAGCTGCTCGTCGCGCGCGAGACGACACGCTGGCGCCTGTATGGGGGTGGGGACTACATCTTCGCACACTCACCGACCGATCTGAAGCCTGGTGTGCTGCACGGCGGTCTGGAGTTCCGTCAACCGGCCTCGTTGCTTCGTCTCGGCCGGGGTGCCGCCGGCCGCTTCGTGGCGGGCCTGGACGTGAAGTCGATACAAGATCGCGGCTGGCAGGTGGGGTGGAGCGTGGTGACCGGTCTCGAGCTGGGCGATCCCCTGGCCGATCCGGAATCCGGGTGGCGCTGGAGCGTCTTGCTCAAGGCCTATACCGGGCCGGCGCCGTACGGGGAATTCTACCGGGATTACGTTTCCTCGCTCGGTGTCGGCGTCGGGTTCACACTGTGACCCTGGGCCGCGTCACCTTCACCTGGTGGTGGGAGGGAACAGGGTGTCGAACAAGGCGGTGAGGCGCCGGCGGAGCGCGTCGGCTGCCTGAGTCGGGGCGCGGCGCGGCGCCCCGACCGGCTCGACACCCCGCAGCACGGTGCCGCGCGCCGCGTCGATGATCTGCACGTGGAAGCGGACCGAGTCCCCGTCACGGTAATACGTTCCCAGGACCACGGTGCCGGCCCCGGTCTGGGCGGCCAGGGCTCGAATGGCTGCGGCGTCGAGATGGCTCGTGGCCGCACCGGGCACGACCTCGACCCCGGGTTGGCGTGTCAGTGCCTGGGTGACCCAATCGGCGGCGATGTGGCCCAGTGGAGCGAGGGCTGAGTCCCCCGAGAGGTCTTCGAACCCCGTGACGACCACGCGCCTCGGGTCGAGCGGTGGAGCGCGGTTCCCGAGGAGCAGCACGCCGGCGGTGCCGAGGGCGGCGACCGTTGCGCCACCCAGCACGACCTTCCGGCTTATCCGCGGCAGCCGCATGCCCAGCACTGGTCCCCGGCCTACCGCGTCCCGGAGGCTGGCCGCGAACTCGTCCACGGATGCGAAGCGGTCGTCGGGCTCCGGCGCCAGCGCGCGACCGATGGTCTGCCTCATCAGGCGCTCGCTCCGGTGGCTCACACGCTGGGCTCGCAGCACCGTGTCGAGGGCCGCGCCGCCGCGCGACGTCCGCGTCGCGAGCCCCACCAACGGCGGCTCGCCTACCAGCATCTCATGCAACACCCCTCCCAGGCTGTACACGTCGGTACGCGCATCGATGGCGCGGCTGCCCATCAGTTGCTCGGGGCTCATGTAGGCCAGCGAGCCTACGGGTTGGCCCCGCGTGAGCGTGTGGCCGCCCGCGGCGCTGATCGCGCGGGCGATGCCGAAGTCCGCCACCCAGGCGTGATCTCCCGACAGGAGGATGTTTTCGGGCTTGATGTCGCGATGGATGATGCCCTGTGCGTGTGCGTAGGACAGGGCATCGCCGACTTCGAGCGCGATGCGCAGCGCCTCCTCGAGCGGCAGGCGTTGCTCCCGCTCCAGGCGAGCCCGCAACGACTCGCCTTCGATGTACGGCATCACGTAGTAGCACAGCCCGTCGGGCCCGTCCGGCACGAAGAGGCATTCGTCGGCGGCGAGAATCGGCACGATGTGCGGGTGGCTGAGCCGGGAGGTGAGCTCGACCTCCCGGATGAAGCGCTCGCGGAACTCGGAGCTCGAGACGTCGGGGTTCATCACTTTCACCGCCACTTTGCGCGGCGGATGGCGTTCGACCGCCAGGAAGACGCGCGCCATGCCGCCCGCCCCGATCTCGCGTTCGACGGTGTAGTGGGGGGCAAGGCCCTCGCGCAGCGCTCCTAGGACGTCGATCATGGGGGGGCAAAGTACCGCGGCGACCGGTACAGCGCGACCGCTCTGCCTACGCGCCGTCGCGCCATTTCTGGAGTGGGAACCCCGCCTGATGCCAGGCGCGAATGCCGCCCAGTAGGACGGCTATCCGGCTCGTGTCCTGTCCCGCCGCAATCAGCAGTCGCGCCGCCCGGGCGCTTGTGCGCTCGTCCACTCACGCACAGTACAGAATGAGCGTGCGATCGGGCGGCAGCGCGCCTGCCGGCGGAGGCCCCTGAGCGGCCTCGATCGTGGCGAGTGGCAGTGAGAGGGCGCCGGCGGCGTGCGCGTTGTCGAAGAGCCGGGCATCGCGTGTATCGACCAATACGCCCCGACCGGCCGCTACTAGCTCGTGCGCCTGGGTGGCGGTGAGGCCCGTCACGGGCATCTCGTCCGGCGTGGTCATGCGGCGCTCCTTCTCGGGTCTCGAGAACCGTTCATATCTGAAGCAATGCTCCGGGTAGTCGCTCGGTTCCCCGGAAGCGGCGGGAACTTTGAAGAAGCATAGTTCATTACTTTGACCGTGGGTGTTCGCACTGTGCAGCTGTATCGTGCCGCGGGGGCCGAGTGGCCCACCGCCCGGGAGTGAGCCATAATGAGGGCGTGCGCAAGCGTCCCCGAAAAGGCGCGCGCCGCCCGACGGCCGACTCCCTCGTCTTCTCGTTCCTGAGCGCGGCGGACGTGGTTGAGGCGCGCCTCGAGACGGCCCTGAGCCCGACAGGATTGTCCCTGGCGAAGCTCGCGGTGCTCCACTTTTTGGCGGATGCCAAAGAAGCCTTGCCCCTGTCCGATCTGGCTGCACGCCAGCACTGCGTGCGCTCCAACATCACCCAGCTGATGGATCGCCTCGAGAAGGACGGCCTGGTCCGCCGGCGCGCCGATCCGGACGACCGGCGCAGCGTCCTGGCCGAGCTGACGCCCGCGGGTGAGCAGGCGCATGCGAAGGGTGTCCGCGCGCTCGCGGACGCGCAACGCGCGATCGTCAAGGCGCTCAAGGCCGGCGAGGCGACGAGCCTCCAGAACGCGCTCACCGCGCTGACATCGTGATCGTTCTCCCACCTCCTGAAAGGGGATTCCCGTGCTCTACCTCGTCCCAATAGGTCGATTCCTGTATTCCGCGATCTTCTTGATGACGGTGTTGGGGCATTTCTCGGCGGGGTATATCGGATACGCCGCCCAGGCGGGAGTGCCGGCTCCGGGGCTCTTGGTCCCGCTGTCGGGTGTGATCGCCACGCTCGGAGGCTTGAGCATCACGCTCGGCTACAAGGCCAAAATCGGCGCCTGGCTGATCGTGCTGTTCCTGGTGCCGGTGACGCTTAAGATGCACAACTTCTGGGCGGTGACCGACCCGATGATGCGCGGGCTTCAGATGGCGTTGTTCATGAAGAACGTGTCCATGCTGGGCGCCGCGCTCTTGATCACGCACTTCGGCTCGGGCCCCCTGAGTCTCGACGCGCGGGCGTCCTCCCCGCTCGCCTAAGCCTCAGCGCCGCGGGCGGCGGCGCTCCATGTGCCGGGCCATGATCCGCACGAGCTCGGCATTGGTCCACGGCTGCCAGCCGTGCGGTTTCATGGGACGTCCGTAGGCGAACTCCGCCTCGGCGGGGGGCCGCGCGCGTGTGAGGAACTCGTCGAGCCGGTACACGGCGAGGTTCAGGTAGAACGTGTCCATGTCGCCGGTGAAGACGTGGATCTGGCCCCTGAGCTTGGGCCCGAGCCTCGCCCAGCTCCGCTCCAGATAATCGCGCAGGTCGTAGTCGTGCGCCCGGAAGTACTCGGCCACGCTGCGGTCGATCGTGCCCTTGCTCAAGTCCCACAGCTCGGCCGGGTAGCCGTCCGACGCCACCGGACCGTAGGTCGCTTCCCAGATCGCGAACTGCTCGCCCGAGCGGGCGCGGCTGCCGAGCACCGCCTCGAACTGGCTCTCCTGCCGGATGCTGATGCGCGGCTGGCCGGTGACCTCCTGTTCGGCTGGCACGTCCGCGGTCATCCATTCCGCCACCTGATGTACGAAAGCGTTGGTGTCGCTGTAGATGTCGGGGATCTCGTAGTTCCGGAAGTCCACCGGGTCGGGGTACAAGACCCATGTCCCACCGAAGAAGTCCGGATGGTACACCTGCAGCGCGAGGGCTTCCCAGCCGCCGGTCGAGCCACCCGTCAGCCCGCGCGCCCACGGCTCGCGGATCATCCGGAAGTGCTCCTCGAGATAAGGAATGAGCTCCTGTAGCAACGCATCTCCGTATGGACCGTTGTTCGCCGAATTCACGGCATACGAGTCGTCGAAGTACGGCGTCGGATGCTGGAACGTCACCGCGATCAGGCGGGGGAAATTGGGAGCGCTCCACGCCCGATAGAACTCGAACCCGGGCTCCCGCGCCGAGCGCGCGAGCCGCGCGGCCCGCTGCTCGGGCGTCTCGGGGCTCGAGTCGGTCGAGAACCCGAACGGTGGATTGAGGGTGAAGTGCCCCTGCTGGTACACGGTGGGATAGCGACGGCCGGTGTCGGCGTCGTAGCCGCGCGGTAGCAACACCGTCGCGCCGAGGTAGATCGGCCGTCCCCACCAGGCGGTGAGCAGTTTGCTCTGGATTTTGACGTGCTTCACCCACTTGGTGTCCGGCGGCAGCTCGATCGGAGGGAGCACGCGCGCGAGCTCGAGCCGGATCGTATCCGGTCGGGCCGGATCGAGATGCACTTTGCGCACCGCGCTCACCAGGTTTCCCGGCGCCTTGTTGAACTGCTGGCCCTCCCACTGGTCGTCGTGCAGCCACAGGGTATGCCCGTCGGAGCGGTGGAACTCCGAGTACACGTTGAGCAACCCCTGCGCGTAGTAATCGCCCGCGGGGATCTCCTTGAGGCTCGACACCGGATAGCCGAGGGTGGTGCCGTCGATCACGCCGGGCGCGCCGGGTGCGAGCTGCGTCACATCGACGCCGAAGAACGGGGTACAGTCGCTTTCGTGGCGCACCTGCAGGCGCGGTTCGACATCGTCGTGCCGCGCCACGAACAGGTACATGCGTCCGGTGACGGGTGTGCCGCGGAGCGACGCTGGCACGGTGATCTCGACGCGCGGACCCTGCGATGCGGCGTGTCTGGGGAGTGCGACGGCGAGCGTGATGACGGGCGCGAGGGTAGCGAAACGCAACGGAGGATCCTGAAGAGGGCGGGCTAGTGTGACCTCAAACTGGAGGGTCCGCAAGAGCGGGAGGCGCCAGGATGCCTGGCTCGGTGGCGCGCACCTGCACGTACGCCCGGTACCCGCAGCCGCAGGATTCCGTCGTGCGACCGAGCCGATCGGTCCCGAACGCGAGCCGCTGCGCACATTGGGGGCAGCGAGGCGGGCCGCCGTCTTTGATGAGGCCCGTCCGCGCCAGCGCCCGGTTCACTTGTACCGGTAGGTGATACGCCCGCGAGTGAGGTCGTAGGGGGACACCGCGAGGGTGACTCGATCGCCCGCGAGCACGCGGATCCGGAAGCGCCGCATCTTGCCCGCGATCGTGGCAAGCACATAGTGGCCGTTCTCGAGCAGGACGCGGAACGTCGTGTTCGGGAGCACCTGCTCGACCGTGCCATTGATCTCGATCGCCTCTTCCTTCGCCATCGGTCCGCCCGCGTGAGGGGGGAAACGAAAAGGCGGGACCGGCGCATTGGCCAAGTCCCGCCTTGACGTGCAACGCTCGATGAAGGCTAGCGGTCGGGCCGGGCGAAGTCAAACTTGAGTACTTTCCGACTCTTCAGATGAGAGGGCCAGATGACACACAGCGACCATGACCGGCGGGTCGATTACATCGAGTTCGGCGCGACCGACGTGGGCCGGACCAAGCAATTCTATCAGCAGGTCTTCGGCTGGCAGTTCCAGGACTACGGACCGGACTACACGAGCTTCCAGGACGGCCGCTTGAGCGGCGGCTTCACAAAGGACGCGCCCGTTCGGCCGGCCAATCCGCTGGTGGTGATCTACGCGGTCCAGCTCGAAGCGATCGAAGCGAAGATCACACAGGCGGGCGGGAAGATCGTCCGAAAGCCGTACCCCTTCCCTGGTGGCCGCCGGTTCCACTTCACCGATCCCAGCGGGAACGAGCTCGCCGTATGGACGGATCGGTAGCGTGGTGACACCGCGGTGCGGCTGCACCCGTAGGGATCCCACCCTTCAATGGATAGAGACGGTCATGACCAAGCCGTTCCTGCAGCTCGCCGCCGTCGGCGTCGCGGGCTTCGCCCTCTGGAAGATGGCGTCGCTCTTCTTGCTCCCGCTTCTCATGCTGGCGTTCAAGGTCGCCCTGATCGTGGCGTTCGTGATGCTCGCAGTCTGGTTCTTCAAGAGGAATGACAAGCCGAAAGACGACGCGACCGCCGGTTAGTCTTCACCCGCTCGCGCCGGCGTACCGCTTGAGCGCCGCGCGCCACAGCGCTCGTGCCAGCGCGAACGCCAACGCGGCAACGAGGGCGGCGGCGAGCGCGATCTCCGGCCGCAACCGGCCGGTGAGCGCCGACGCCGGAATCGTGGTGGTCCAGGCGATCGGTATGAGATATACGAACACGAACCGCAGCGCTCCGGGGTACGCCGAGACGGGATAGCGCGCGCCCTCGTACACCGCGTCGAACAGGACGGCGATGTTCTCGACCGACACGAACCAGAACGCCAGGCTCATCAGAACGACCCAGATAGCATAGACGACGACGGCCGCGGCCGCGAGCGTCAAGGCAAACGCCGCAAGTTGGGCGAGCGATGGCGTGTGACCCATCCGAAACAGCGCATATCCTGCGAGCGCGAGGCCGAGCACGACGTCCGTCAGGCGCCAGATGTCGAGCCGTCGGAACGAGACGAAGCCTTGGGCGTCCACCGGCTTCACCAGCACCAGGTCCAGCTCGCCGCTCCGCACCTCGCCGGCCAGCTGGCCGATCCCCGGCCGCAGCACCGCTTCGATCACGCCGGTGAGCGCGTTGAACACGCCGAGCAGCACGACGATTTCCCAGTAGTCCCATCCGCCCAGCGCCGTCGTGTGGTGAAAGAAGAGCGCGAGCGTGAGCAGCGCGGTCGCCATGTCGAACACGGTGCCGGCCAGGCTCGCGATGAAATTGGCGCGGTATTGCAGCTCCTCGGCGAGGTTCAGGCGCCAGAAGGCGGCCAGAACGCGGAAGGCGGAACGCGCAACGCGGAACCTCATTGGCTCACCCCCCCACCGCTCCGTACTTGCGAATGCCCCGACTCCACGCGACGCGGTACGCCAGGATCCAAACGGCGAGCCAGACGATCTGCCCGCCGAGCCCGCGCAGGATGGCGTCCGTGCCCTGCACCGCCCCGGTGAGGAGATCGACGGGAAACGCGAGCATGGAGCGGAACCACAGCACTCCAGCGACGCCGGCGACGGCGGGAGGCAGCAAGGCGAGTGGGGCGATCCGCCCCGCCAGGAACAGGGACACCCTGGCGTGCAGCTCCATGATCGCCGTGGCGCGCGTCGTCCAGAACGCCAGCAGTCCCGTCGTGAAGCTGATGAAGAACCGCATCGCGGCCGCGAGCAGCACCGCTACGGCCGTGATCGCCCACCGGCCGGGGTCGAACGACAGTCGCACGGCGGGCCACGCCGCGGCCACCAGCAACCAGACCACGAGGATGACGCTCGCCGTGCGCGCCTTGTACGCGATGTTCTCCGCCACGGCCTCGTGGGCGGGGTGCAGCGGCCGGGCGAGCCGGTAGTTGAGGTCGCCTTCGCGGATCCAGCGGTCCAGATACCAGGAATCCCAGGCGATGGTCAACTGGTTGATGAGCATGACGGCGAAGAAGTAGCGGGCGAAGTCGGCGCGCGCGTACCCGGCGACCGACCCGTCTCCCGCGATGGTCCACCAGATGCCGAGCGCGATCGCCGGCTCGGCCACTCCCCACAGCAGCCACAGCACGATCGACGCCCGGTACTGGAGATCGACCAGCCAGGCGTTGCGGATCAGCGCCGCGTACCGCCTGATCACTCGTCTTCCTCCACGCCGCGCGCGAACGCGAGCCGGATCACTTCCTCGATCGGCGGATCCTCGATCGACAGATCGGCCACCGGGAGAGCGGCCAGGAGGCGGGCGCTGGTCGCGGGCGCGTCCTCGCGTCGCACCTCGAGCACCGCGTTCGGGAAATGGAAGCTCTTCACCTCGCCGAACGCGGCCAGCGCCTCGGCGGTCACCGGGTTGCCGTCGCCCCCCCCTCCACCGAGCACCAACTCGATCCGCTTGGTGCGCGCGATCCGCGCCACGAGCGCCTCGAGCGCTCCGTCGTACAGCAGGCGGCCCCGGTTGATCATCAGCACCCGCGACGCGAGCGCGGTCACGTCCTGCATGTAGTGCGACGTGAGCAGCACCGTCGCGCCGTGCCGCTCGCGGTATTCGATGAGGAACCGGCGGATCGCGTCCTGGGCGGTCACGTCGAGCCCCAAGGTCGGCTCGTCGAGGAACAGGAGCGGCGGGCGATGCAGCAGCGACGCCACCAGCTCGCACTTCATGCGCTCGCCGAGCGAGAGCTGGCGCACCGGCTTCTGGAGCACGTCGCCCAGCTCGAGCAGGGTGACCAGCTCGGCCAGCCGTTCCCGGTAATCTCCCGCCGGGATGTCGTAGATCGCGCGGTTCAGCAGGAACGTCTCCTCGGGCGGAAGGTCCCACACCAGCTGCTGCCGGTTACCGAGCACGAGCGCGATGCGTCGCTTGAACGGGGGGCCGCCGGTCCAGGGCACGAACCCCGCCGCCTCGACTCGCCCGCTGGTGGGGTACAAGAGCCCCGCGAGCATCTTGAGCGTCGTGGTCTTGCCCGCGCCGTTCGGGCCGAGGAACGCGACGATCTCGCCGGGGTCGATCCGGAACGTCACGTCGCGCACGGCGTGCACGTCGCGATACCGCGGCCGGAGGAGCGCCCGCAGGGCGCCGCGCAGTCCCGGATCGCGCACCTTCACCTGGAACGTCTTGCTCAACCGCTCGGCGTCAACGATAGATGGCATGGGTGTGCGGGAAATCTATCCGGGGACACCCGGCGTTTGGCCGCAGCAGCCGCTGCTGGCTGGCCCTGCCTGGCCGGGCTACATTCCCGGCGTCGTGACGATCCCACGTCTGTTGGCCGACCGCCGCCACGGCGTCGACCGCCGTGCCGTGCCGCGGCGCCTGGCCGTGGCGGGCGCGCCGCGCGAGCGTCGCGCGGTGGTGGACCGCCGGCGCGGCGCCGAGCGACGCAGCACCCTGGAGCGCCGCGGCCGCCCCCCACGCGATCCCTCCCTCGAGGGACCCGGCGAGCACCTGCGGAACGCCTTGCAGCTGCTCAGCCAGCTGCCGTTCGTCGGCGAGCCGGTGTTCGACGCCGCCCTGAGTCGGCTGCGGCGTGCGTTGGAGCTGCTCGAGCAACGTCACTAGCCGTGTACCGGATCCGCCGAGCCACCGCCGCCGACGCGGGCGTTCTGGCGCGCCATCGGGCGGAGATGTTCCGCGACATGGGCGAGCTGCCGGACGGCCTGTACGACGCCCTGGTCGAGGCCGCGCGGGCGTACGTCACGCAGGCCATCACGGACGGCCGCTACGTCGGGTGGGTCGCGGAGCTGGACGCCGAGTCGGGAGAAATCGTCGGCGGCGCGGGACTTCAGCTGCGGGAGCTCTTGCCCCGACCCAACCCCGGCCGCGAGCGGCTGGTGCGCGGGCCGCAAGGGTTGGTGGTGAACGTGTACACCGAGCGGGCGTGGCGGCGCCGGGGCGTCGCCGACGCGCTGATGCGGGAGCTGTTGCGGTGGTGCAGCGGGAACGGAGTCGAGAGCATCGTCTTGCACGCGTCGGGCGAGGGGCGACCGCTCTACCAAAAGCTCGGCTTCACGCCGACGAACGAGATGCGCTACGACGGCAGCCTATGAGGCCGCCCTGCTCCGGGTGTAGGATCCGTCCGACTCGAGGCTCCACGCGCCCGGGGCGGTGAGCTCGAGCTCGAGGATGCGGTCGAGCCGGGCCCGCGCCGCCGGGTCGTCGACCGGCGTGATCACTTCCACCCGGCGCCGCAGGTTGCGGGGCCGCCAATCAGCCGAGCCGAGGTAGTATTCCGGCGCTCCGGCGTTGGCGAAGTGATAAATGCGCGCGTGCTCGAGGAAGCGGCCGAGCACACTCACCACGCGGATCCGCTCGGAGAGCCCGGGGATGCCCGGGCGCAGCATGCAGATTCCTCGGACCACGAGATCCACGTCCACGCCGGCCTGCGAAGCGCGGTACAGCGCGCCGATCACCGTGCAGTCGGCGAGACCGTTGAGCTTCGCGCGAATGCGCCCGCCGCGGCCGGCGCGCGCGTGCGCCGCCTCGCGGGCGATGAGGGCCAGGAACCGATCCAGCATGTCGGTGGGCGCGACCAGCAGCCGGCGAAACGCCGCCTGCGGCGGGCGCGACGAGCCGGTCAGCTCGTTGAACAGCGCGTGCAGCTCTTCGTTGATCCCATCGTGCGCCGTAAACAGGCCGACGTCGGTGTACAGCCTCGCGGTGTCAGGGTTGTAGTTGCCGCTCCCCACGTGCGCGTAGCGTCGGGTCCGCCCCGCCGCCCGGCGCACGACCAGCGCGACCTTCGCGTGGATCTTCAAGGCGGCGAGGCCGGTGATCACGTGGATGCCCGCCGCCTCGAGACTCTGCGCCCAGCCGATGTTGAGCTCCTCGTCGAACCGCGCCTTGAGCTCCACGAACACCGAGACATCCTTGCCGTGCGCGGCCGCCCGACGCAGGGCCTCGGCGATGCGCGACGGCCCACCGGGACGGTACAGCGTGAGCTTGATCGCGGCGACGTCCGGATCGTCGGCCGCCTCGGCGATGAACCGCTCGACGCTGGCGCCGAAGGAATCGTAGGGATGGTGCACGAGCACGTCGCCGCGGTCGAGCGCCTCGAACACGCCACAGTCGCCGGCGAAGGGATCGCGCGGTGTGAACGGCGGGTAGTCGAGGTCGGGCCGGGCCGCGCCCGCCGCCAGCTCGCCCAGGCCGCCAAGGTCGAGCGGGCCGTCCGCCTCGTACACGTCCGAGGGCCCGAGCGCGCTCTGCAGTGCGCTCTCTTCGAACCGCAGCTCGCGTTGCAGCAGCTCGCGCAACAGCGGGGGCATCGTGCGCTCCACCTCGATCCGCACCACCGGCCCCCAGGGCCGCCGGCGCAGCTCGTCCGCGATGGCTTGAGCGAAGCTCGCCGTACCGACCTCGTCGAGCTGGATGTCCCCGCTCCGGGTGACCCGGAAGGCATGCGACTCGACCACCTCCCGACCGGGAAACAGAGCGCCGAGATGGGCGCGCACCATGGACTCGAGCGGCACCATGCCACCGGCGGGCGCGGCCACGAGCCGGGGTGGGGAAGACGGGCACTCGACCGAGGCGAAGTGGAGCGGGCCGTCCGGCCCGTCGCGCAGCAAGACGGCGAGGCTCAGTCGTCGGTCGCCCAGGTGGGGGAACGAGTGGCCGGGCGCGCGGGTGAGCGCCTTGGGCGTGAGGACCGGAGCGACGTTCTCCGCGAACCACCGCTCGAGCGACGTGTGCTCGGCGGGTGCCAGCTCACTCCAGTCGCGGATCCGGGCCCCCTCCGCGGCCAGCGCGTCCGCCACCGTCCGGAAGCAGCGGTACTGGCGCGCCACGAGCGGCCGCAGCCGGATCGCGATCGCATCGAGCTGTTCCGCCGGCGTCAGGCCGTCCGGCGAGCGCTCGACGATTCCCCGCGCCACCTGGTGCTTCAGGGACCCGACGTCGACCATGAAGAACTGGTCGAGGTTGGTGCTGAAGATCGTGAGGAAGCGCAGCCGCGCGAGCAGCGGCGACCCCGGATCCTCGGCCAATGCGAGGACTCGCGCATTGAACTCGAGCGCGGACAGGAGATTGTTGATGAACTGGTCCGCCGCGGGACGGGCGGCATCGAGCGTCTTCGCCGGAAGCGTCGGTACCCGCAGCTCGCTCAACGTGAGCCGGCTGGTCTCGTCGGTCGTGCCGCGGTTGGCCGGGGAATTCTCGACCAGCGGCGCGGCCGACCACTCGGGGACGAGGTCTGAGCGGGCGGCCACCGCCAGCGCCGACAGCGTGACGGCGTCCCGGAGCACCGGGGAGCCCACCCGCGCGACGATGTCCTGGGGGGCAAACCACTGGAGGCCGCCGGGGGGCATGGCCGTAAGGTCGCGCCGCAGGCGCCGCACCAGCCACACTTCGATCGTGGGGCGACGGTCGGCTGCCGGTACGACCCCGAGCAACCGCACCTCCCCTTCCACGTTCCCGAACACGCGCCGCATGGCCCGGCGGCACGCCTCCTCACCGCCTCCGTCTTCCAGCGGCAGCCGCAGCGCGGCACCGCTGCTCCACAACGCCAGGCGCCCGTGCGCTACCGCGACCACGGCGGCCTGTCGGGCGATGGCAGGCGGGGCCGCGCGGAGCGCGGTGACGCGCTCAAGCCGATCGGCCGACGCGCGCGACACACCGTAGCGTTGCTCGATCGCCCGCGCGAATCGTGTCGCCGGGATCACGCCCCACGGCCGGCGCCATGCCGCGAGCTCGTGGAACTCGTACGGGCGTCCCTCCGTGCCCTCCCGCGCCGTGATGATGTCGTACGCGAGCACGAACTGGGGCACCAGAACGAGCGGGAGACGCGCCGCACGCATCCGCCGCTCGATCTCGAGCTCGGCCTGCGGCGCGAGACGGCGGGGATCGACGATCGCGCGCAGCCGGCGCGCCGGCTCCGTGTCGCCACCGAAGATGTGACGCGGCTCGAGCTCGAGCACGCGCGACTCGCACTGCGCCACGCCCGCGACGTCGAGCGCGAGCGCGCGGCGATCGTCCACGTCGAACCGCAACCGGCAGGTCGCGCCGCGCCGGTGCAGGTCGCCATCCGGCGTGTCGAAGTACAAATCGCGGTGGAACGTCCGCTGGGTGGGGCCGGCGCGCAGGCCGAGCGGCGGCGGTGTCGCGAGCAGCTCATCCAGGCGTTCGGCGCCAGGCACATCCCAGCGGATCACCGCGGGCACGACCGAATGAATTCCTGGCGTGTACGGCCCGGGTCGTTGATGGTTTTGTAGAACTCGTCGTAGTACTCGAGGGCCTGCTGAATGCGTTTGGGCTCGAGTCCCTCGCTCTCGAGGCTCCGGTACAGCGCGTAAATCGCCTCCTTCTGCGCGTTGAACTTGGCGAACAGGGGCGCCAGCTCCTGGGGCGTGCGGCACGTGCCGCGCCAGAGGCGCTGGCGCACGGTGCGGATGGGGAGGCGAGAATCGGGAAAGGCGTAGGGAGTCGAGATGATCCCCGACCAATCGAAGTCGTAGGGGACCGGGTACACGACGCCGACCGAATCCTGAGTGAGCACGATGTTATGCAGCGCCGTCACGGCGAAGTCGGTGTTGCCTATCATGTACTGGAACACCATCGCCAGGCCCGTCTCGTCGTAGTCGAGCTCGTCCTGGGTGACCCCCTTCTGTGCCAACACCTTCGCGTTGTTGCGTCGCGCCATCCGGTCGTCGTCCTCGACGAAGAACGCGTGACGCATCTCGGGTTGGTGCTTGTCCTTCGCGTCCGCGTAGGTGACGCGCGCGAGCCGCACACGAAAGCTGCGCTCGGTCAACAGATTGTAGGCACGATAGATGAGGTACTCTTCGAGCAGGTAGTTCTTGTACGACTGCCCGCCGCGGCACTGCACGGTGAGTTTGAGGCTCGAGCCCTCATGAGCGAAGATCGTGTGCGGGGTCTGTGCCTTGTCGAGCCCGACCTTGAGCGGTGGATACTGGCAGTTGGCGAGCCGGAAATGGCCACGCGTGCGGAGGTGCACGTCGAGTACGACCGAGTCGCCCGGGGTGGCAGCGTAGGAGAGGACCCCCGGCTGGCCCTTCTTCTCGGTCCCGCGCTCCTTGGCAACCGCGCCGAAATCCGACTTCAGCGTGAGCTCGAGCGGTTCCGTGGCATCGAACAGCCGGCGACGCGACGGCCCGGTCGAGTCGGGCGGCGCCTGTGGCGCGACGGCTTGTGCCTCGAGGACCTGGGTCGCCCGGGGTACGACGCACACCGCCGCCAGGGCGATCAGTGCGACCCCGGCCCCCCCGGCTCCCCACCTGTGCCTCACCCGGTGAACGCTCATCCAGCAAGTCTACGGGTCTGCATATTCCCTTCAAGGGGAGGGGGAGTTGCCCATGACTCGACTGGCGGTTTTGACCCTGCTCGCGGTTCTGCCGGCTGGCGGCGCCGCGCAGCGCGGCGACTGGCCCATGCCGGCCAAGGACTACGCGGCCACCCGCTACAGCGACCTGACCGAGATCACGGGCGCCAACGCCGGCCGCCTGCGCCCGGTGTGGAGCTTTTCGACCGGCGTGCTGGGCGGGCACGAGGGGCAACCGCTGGTGGTCGACAATACGATGTACGTCGTCACCCCCTACCCCAACGTCCTCTATGCCTTCGACCTCACGCGGGAGGGCTATCCCCTGAAATGGAAGTACCGTCCCGCGGTGGACCCCAATGCCCTTGGCATCGCCTGCTGCGACGCCGTCAATCGCGGCGCCTTCTACGCCGACGGCAAGATCGTGTACAACCTGCTGGACGGGCACACCGTCGCCGTCGCGGCGGCGACGGGCAAGGAGCTGTGGAAGACCAAGATCGCGGACCTCTCGCAGGGCGAGACCA
>Ga0209161_10002520_pt1 | contig 14981 bp, 13 predicted proteins | sample GraSoiAngelo_155_FD_186169 | JGI IMG/M metagenome (GOLD analysis project Ga0209161, IMG submission 186169) | Grasslands soil microbial communities from the Angelo Coastal Reserve, California, USA - 14_1009_13_30cm (SPAdes) (version 2) | ecosystem: Environmental > Terrestrial > Soil > Grasslands...
GTTCGGACGATCAGCGCCGGTTGGTCGTCCGCCCGGTCTAGACGCCCGGAAAGTGGCACGCCGCCCAGTGCCGGGGCTCGTGCTCGATGAACTCCGGGTCGACTTCCGAGCAGATCTGCTGCGCCTTCCAGCAGCGCGTGTGGAAACGGCAGCCGGAGGGCGGGTTCACCGGGGACGGCACGTCGCCGGTCAGGATGATTCGCTTGCGCTTTGACTCGACGGCCGGATCCGGGATAGGCACCGCGGAGAGAAGAGCCTGGCTATACGGGTGGAGGGGACGCTCGTAGAGATCGACGCGGTCCGCCAGCTCGACGATCTTGCCCAGATACATCACCGCGACGCGATCGCTGATGTGCCGCACGACCGAGAGGTCATGAGCGATGAAGAGGTACGTGAGCTTGAAGCGATCCTGGAGCTCCTCGAGAAGGTTGATGACCTGCGCCTGGATCGAGACGTCGAGCGCCGAGATCGGTTCGTCGCAGACGATGAACTCGGGCTCGACCGCGAGCGCGCGGGCGATCCCGATGCGCTGGCGCTGGCCGCCCGAGAACTCGTGCGGATAGCGGTTGGTGAAGTACGGATTCAGACCCACGACGCGAAGCAGCTCCTGGACGCGCTCGGTCTTCTCTTTCCCGCGCGCGAGGTTATGGACCTCGAGCGGTTCGCCGATGATGTTGCCGACGGTCATCCGCGGATTCAGCGACGCGTACGGATCCTGAAAGATCATCTGCATGCGGCGACGCATCTTGCGCATGTCCTCGCCGCCGAGCCTGGTCAGCTCCACGCCGTCGAACTTCACCTCGCCGGCCGTCGGCTTGTAGAGCTGGAGGATCGCGCGACCGGTGGTCGACTTGCCGCATCCGGACTCGCCGACGAGTCCGAGCGTCTCGCCCTTCTCGACGAAGAAATCGATCCCGTCGACCGCGCGCACGGCCCCGACCTGCCGCTGGAAGATGATCCCCTGCGTCAACGGGAAGTGCATCTTCAGCGCTTTGACGTCCAGGAGGTTCTTGCCGCTGTCCGCCGTGGCCGTGCTGCGGACTCGGACGTAGTCCGGGTCGGCGGGCTTCGTCGGTGTATTCAGGGCCATCTCTACACCTCTTAAATCGCGGTCGGCGCGGGCGGCACGTCGCCCGGCTTTGGCTCGGGCGGGAGCTGCGCGACTTCCTGTTTGATCTCTTCGAGCACTCGTGTGTCGCCGACCTCTTTGCGCCAATCCGTGTCGACGAGCCACCCGCCCTGCTGGGTCCCCCAGCAACGCGCCTCGTGGTCCGGCTTCGAGTTCGGAATGTGAACGAGCTCGGGCTCCTTCTCGCGGCAGACGTCGCGCCGGTACTGGCAGCGCGGTTCAAAGCGGCAGCCGGGCGGCGGTGCGATGAGGTCCGGCGGTAGGCCTTCGATCGGCAGCAGCTTGGCCTTGCGCCGCTCGTCCAGGCGCGGGATCGACCGAAGAAGTCCCCACGTGTACGGCATCTTTGGGTTGGCAAAGAGCTCGGCGGTGTCGGCCTTCTCGACGATCTTGCCCCCGTACATGACGTGGATGCGCTGCGTCATCCCGGCCACGACCCCAAGGTCGTGGGTGATGAGGATGAACGCCGTGCGGAACTCGCGCGCGAGGTTCTTCAGCAGATCGAGAATCTGCGCCTGGATCGTCACGTCCAAAGCGGTCGTGGGCTCATCGGCAAGGATGAGCTTCGGGTTGCACGAAAGAGCCATCGCGATCATCACACGCTGACGCATCCCACCGGAAAACTGGTGGGGATAGTCGTCGACACGCTTCTTCGCACTCGGGATCCCGACGAGATCGAGCAGCTCGATGGTGCGCTTGCGAGCTTCGCTCTTGTCCATCTTGAGGTGGAGCTCGAGCGCCTCCGAGATCTGGCGGCTGATGGTGAGCACGGGGTTGAGGCTCGTCATCGGGTCCTGGAAGATCATCGCGATGTTGTTCCCGCGGATTCCGCGGACCTCGTCGTCGTCCATCTTGAGGACGTCCGCGCCGTCGAACACGATGGAGCCCTTGACGATCTTCCCCGGCGGAATGGGAATGAGACGCATGAGCGAGAGCGCGGTCACGGACTTGCCGCAGCCCGATTCGCCGACGATGCCGAGCGTCTCGCCGGCCGCGAGCTCGAACGAAACGCCGTCGACGGCGCGGACGACGCCGTCGCGCGTGAAGAACTGCGTGTGGAGGTTCTGGACCTCCAAAAGCTGCTGAGCCACCCGGTCTCCCCCTAGTCCCGCCTGAGTTCCGCGGAGTCTACCAACGGTTTGCCATCACATCTTCGACCGCGGATCGAGCGCGTCACGGAGCCCGTCTCCAACGAACGTAAACGCCAGCAGGACGATCGAGATGCACATCGACGGGAGCAATACCGGCCAGGCCGTCGTCGAAAAGACGATGAACCCCTCGTTGATCATGACGCCCCATGTCGGCGTTGGCGGCCGGATGCCGATTCCCAGAAAAGAGAGGATGGATTCGGTGAGCATCGCCCCCGGAATCGCGAAGGCCACGGTCACGATGATCGGCGCCAGGATATTGGGGAAAATGTGCGTGCGCATGATCCGCACCGGGCCGGCACCGATGGCTCGCGCCGCCTCGACGAACTCACGGTTCTTCACCGACAGGACCTGACCGCGGACGAGCCGGGCGACGCCGACCCAGTTGACGACGGCGATCCCGACGAAGATGACGAGGAGTCCGTTGTAGGCATCGCCGAGCGCGGTGCCGCGAAGGGTCGCCACGATGATGATCACGAAGAGCAGGTCCGGGAACGCGTAGACGACGTCGGTGACGCGCATGAGGAAGTCGTCGACGACGCCGCCGACGTATCCGGCGAGCATTCCGACGGTCAGTCCGATCGCGAGCACGATCGAGACGGGGACGAGGCCGATCACGAGACTCACTCGCGATGAGTACATAAGACGGCTGAGGATGTCGCGACCGAGCTCATCTGAACCAAAGATGTATGCCGGATCGGTGAATTTACTGCCGAAGAACTTCGTCCAGATCGGCTCCATCAGCTGCTTCGGGCCGTTCTGCGCGAGCGGGTCGTACGGCGCGAGCTTGATGCGGATCCCCAACAGATCGAAGTCGGCGAAGATCGCGGTCAGCGCCGCGAACGCGATCACGATGAGGCCCACCAGGGCAGCGCGGTTTCGGATCAGCCGGTGGAGCGCGTCGCCCCACAGCGAGCGCTGTTTCCGGGCGAGGACGTTCATCTCCGCGGCGCGCTGCTGCTGTTGTGCGGTCGCCGCCGTCGCCACTAGCGCACCTTGATCCGCGGATCGAGAACGCCATAAAGGATGTCGACGGTGAGGTTGGCAATCATGATCAGAAAGGCGTAGAGCAGCGTCGTGCCCATGATGACCGGGTAATCGCGCGCGAGAATGCTGATTATGTAGAGTCGGCCCATCCCGGGAACGTTGAAGAGCGTCTCGATGATGAAGGAGCCGGTGATGAGGCCGGCAGTCGCCGGGCCGATGATGGTCGCGACCGGTATGAGCGCGTTCTTCAGGGCATGGCCGACGATCACCGTACGTTCGCGCAGCCCCTTGCTTCGCGCGGTGCGGACGTAGTCCTGACGGATGGCCTCGAGCATGCTGGCCCGCGTGATCCGGGTGAGGAACGCCCCCGCCCCAAGTCCGAGCACGAACATCGGCATGACCATGTGCTGCCAGCTTCCCCACCCGACGAACGGAAGCAAATTCAGGTTCACCCCGAAGATGTAGATGAGGAAGATCGCGATCACGAACGAGGGGATCGTCGTGCCGATCGTCGCGACGAGCATGCTCGAGTAGTCGATCAGCGTGTTCTGCTTCAGCGCGCTGATGATTCCAAGTGGTATCGAGAAAGCGAGCGCGAAGACGAGCGCACCGAGGCCGAGCTGAAACGTCGTGCCGATCCCCTGGCCGATGATGTCCACGACGGGTCTCTGTCTGGTGAAGCTCAGGCCGAGGTCACCCCGCAACAGGTTTCCCATGTAGGTCACGAACTGCTCGGGAATCGGCTTGTCGACCCCGTAATACCGATTGATCCGGTCGATCGTCTCCTGCGACATCGGACGGTTCGCGTTGCGATCGAAAGGGCTTCCCGGTGCGGCGTGCGCGAGCGTGAAGGTGATCAGGGCCACGAAAAACATCGTGGGAATGATCAATAGGAGTCGCCGGATCACGTACCTAAGCACTGAGCACGGTCTCGAGCCGAGTGTATAACGCGACGCTTTCTGAATGAGTCGCCGTAAAACGAAAAGGGGCCGGCTTGCGCCGGCCCCTTATGCGAGTCGCGCGCGCGATTGCTAGGTCCTCTTGGTCACGAAGGGATCGGTCCAGCGGGCTTCCTCGAAGCCGAGCGACGTGAGGTAGAAACTCTTCACCCAAGGCTTCTCGAGTACCGGGTTCGCGTCGTAGTAGATCCACGCGGCCGGTGCGTCCTGAGAGAGAAGGCGCGATGCCTGCTGGTAGAGATCGTCGCGCTTCTTCGGGTCGGGTTCCTTGTCGCCGTCGGTCACGAGCTTGTCGAACTGCGGGTTGTTGTAGCCAATCCGTGTGACCGTGGACTTGGAGTGGAACACCGTCGTCAGCCAGTCCTGCTGGTCGTAGTAGTCGGCGCACCAACCGAGCAGGAACAACGCCGGCGTGGTGTCCGCCTTCTTTACCAGCTGCGTGTAGGTGGTCGAGTCGACCGGGTCGAGCCCAACGTCGAGACCGAGGTTCGTCTTCCATTGACCCTGGAACCACTCCAGACGCGTCTTGTTGCGTGCGCTCGACGCGTACGTGATCTTGACGCCGCTGAGCGCTGCCTGCGCGGCCGGGGCCGCCTGAGCAAGCGCGGCCTTCGCCGCTGCGGCATCAAACTTCTGGAAGGTGTCCCCTGAGTCGTACCCGGGAATGCCCGGCGTGATGAACCCGAGCGCGGGCTTGCCGATCTTGGCGACGTCGTTGATGTACGCGTCGCGATCGAACGACTTCGCGAAGGCGACACGCACGTTCTTGTCGTCGAATGGCGCTTTCTTCGTGTTGAAGCCGATATAGAAGGTGCATTGGCCGGGACCCTCGACGCGCTGCGCCTTCAATGCGGCATCAGAGTCGATCGTCCGGAGATCCTCTGCCGCGATGCCGTAGACATCGAGCTCGTTGTTGCGGTACGCCGCAAACGCAACGGCGCCCTCATTGATCATGACCTGGGTCCACTTGGCGAGCTTGGTCGGTGTGCGGAAGTTCGGATTACGCGTGAACACCATCTTGTCGTTGTGCTTCCAATCGCTGAGGATGAATGGGCCGTTCCCGATGAACGTGGCGGGCTCGGTCCACGAAGCGCCGCCCTTGGTGACGGTGTCTTCGCGGGCAGGCACGCCCACCCACAGTGCCGCGATCGAGTTGAAGTACGGCGCCTGGTCCGTCAGGGTGAACGAGATGTCGTTGCCCGAGACCTTGATGTTGTTGAGGAAGGCGGTCTTGGCTGCCGCGAGCTTCGCGGGATCGTCCTTCTTCGGGTCCAGGCTGTTCCAGTCTTCGCAGCCGGCGACGATGTAGCCGGTGAAGGCATAACCGCCGGCGAGGGCCGGGTCGCAAAGCCGCTGCCATCCGTACTTGAAGTTTTCCGCCGTGAGAGCTTTGCCGTCCGAGTACTTGAGGCCGTCACGGAGGGTATACGTGTATGTCTTGCCGTCAGCGCTGACCTTGGGCTGATCCTTCGCCGCTGCGGGGATCGGCTTCCCAGACTTGACGTCGAAGGTCATCAGAGCTTCGAAGACCTTCATGTTCACGCCGATCTCCTGGACGAACTGCGACTGCTGGGGGTCGATGTTGTCGGGCTCGCTACCCATGTTCGTAACGAGCTCGCCGTTGGGGTCGGCCTGATCGGACGCGTTGCCGCTGGTGGTGCCGCCGCCCTGCTGCGTGCAGGCGCCGATCACCACGGCCAGCAACGTCATGAGTGACAGGAGCGGCCAGGTGCGACTGCGAGTTAGGGTCAAAATTCCGCCTCCCTCTCCTTTTTATTGGGGTATGGCGCGATTCTGGGCCATTGTCAGTACCGTCGCCAGACCCCACGGGTTCAGCGAGCCAAGAAACTCCACTCGTAGGCGTTCCACGAGAGGGCAGAACCGGAGGGTGTGGGCTGTATTCCGGCGAGGCCTTGAGGCGCGACATCGACCCGGAGCTCCTGGTAAAGCGGGAGCGCGGGAAGTGCCGATGACCAGATTCGTTCCATCTCGGAATAGATAGCGCGCTTCTCGGAACGATCCGCCGCCTGGGTCGCTAGTCCCGCGAGCGCGTCGAACCAAGGGTCGACGCGACCGGACCACCGGTCGGAAGCAAGCTGAGGATCGGCCGCTTCCTCTGACGTGATCGCAAGATCGAATTGACCCCTCTGCACCTCGGCGAGGAGGTCCGCCGGCACGCGCTCACGGACGTCGGCGGCGATTCCGATGGCGGCGAGGTCACCGGCGACGCGTCTCGCGACGTCGGTGCGTGCTTGCGAGCCGGCGGCGACACCGATGGTCGTCGTCATGCGCTCGCCCCCACGTTCGACGATCCCGAACTGGCCTTTGCTGAAACCCGCCTCGACCAGCAGCGCCCGCGCGCGATCGCGGTCCGGCCCGGCGGCGGGCACGTCTTCGGCCGCCGCCCACTGCGGCGGGACGAGATACGTCCGCGGGACCCGCGCCCGGCCAACGAAGACATCGTCGACGATGGACTGGCGGTCGATCGTGAGGTCGATCGCCTCCCGCACCAGGGGATCTCCGAAACGCTTTGGATCGGATCCGAACCGAAGGAGGCTCGCCGCTTCCGTGGGAACGTAGTGCGCCAGAAGGTGCGTCCCGTCAGCGAAACGGTCGAGCGTCTTCGCCAGATCGGCCTCGAGCACGGGCCACGGCGCGACGTCGATGTCACCGCGCAGGAGTGCCTGAAGGGCGGCGGACCGCGTCGAAAAAAAGTGGATCTCGAGCCGGCCGAGTTTGGGCGCGCCCAGCACGTAGCCTTGAAATGCCGACAGCGTGATGCTGCCGGGGAGCCACGCGGCGACCGCGAAAGCGCCGGCATGCACCGGCTCGCGCGCATAAGCGCTGCGCTGCTCGGGCGTGGCCTGCGCCAAGCGGTGGCTGGGCATCACGCGAGGGCCCAAGGCGTAATTGTCCCATCGCTCTCCATTCCGGTAGAGCACGCGGACATCGCGGGCCGATAGAACTTGAACCTCGGAAATACGGTCGGCGGTCCAGCGCGTATCCATGCCGGGCTGATCGCCCTTGTCTTCCTGCCATGCGAACCGCACGTCCGCCGCCGTGATGGGCTCGCCGTCCTGCCACTTCGTGTCGCGAAGCCGAAATGTGGCGACGAGGCGGCCATCGGGCGCGTCGGGATCGTCCGTGACGATACGGAGGCCGCCGTTCTCCAGTGTCGGAACGGATTCAGCGAGCCGCGGCGTGAGCTCGTCGTGGGCGTCGCGGCGGACGAGCGTCTCGGTGACGGCGGAATTGACAAAGCGCGCCGACGGATCGTCGTCGAACACCGTTCGGGGTTCGCCAACAAGACCGATCACGACGTCGCGTCGCGTCGGCGGAGGTGAGGCGCAGCCGGTGAGGAAGACGATGGCAATGACGAGGGCGAGCGGTATCGCCCCCCGCGGGTTCAGATCAGCGCGGTCCCGCCCCCGGCCCCTTCTGGATCTCGACCGGATCGCCGTCAAAACGACCACCCATGGGAAGGCGCGTTTGATCCGACACAGCCGTGGAGTCATTGGGCTTATTGAGTCTGAGCCAACGGAGGTAGTCGATGTCCCCAAGGGGAGGCTGGACGCGGAAGTTTTGCTGGATCACGGAGTGCGTCGCGGTCGAGGTGCTCTGCCGCGCCGAGGGATCGAGCGTAGCGCTCACGGCGAAGAGGGTCACGCCGATCATCACGGAGACTTCCGCAAGGCGACCGAAGAAACGCGGCGCACGGAGCCAGGGGTTCGTCGCTGCGCTTCTCGGACCGAGAGCCAGCCGGACGCGCCCCGGCGCGATCATCGTCCGGCGCTCGCGAAGAGGCGAGAAGGCACCACGAAGCGCCGCGTCGACGCGGCGGCCGTTGCGAAGTGCGTCGGCGCACTGGATGCACGATGAGGCATGAGCCTCGAGGGCGACCCGTTCGCCCGCGCTCAACCGGTCGGCCAGCGCGAGGTAGGCCGCCTGACGAGATTCGCAACCGCGCGAGAGGAGTCTCATTCGCCCTCGAAAGGCACAGACGCCGTGAGCGGCTTTGGTGCCCGAAGTTCATTAGCGATGATCGGACGACTTGGTTCGATGCCCAGCTCCGGATGTGCCGCAAGATGCGTTCGGAGGCGACGGAGCGCGTAGTGCAACCGCGATTTGACCGTACCGACAGGACAGTCCACGACTTCCGCGATCTCGGTCAGGTTCAGTCCGTTCATGTAATGGAGCACGACGACGAGCCGGTGCTTGGGACCGAGCTCGTCGACGGCACCCAGCACGAGCCTCCGGAGCTCCGCCTGCTCGGCGACGTGGGACGGCGAGCCCTCGTCGTTCTCGAACGCCACGTCGGCAGCCTCGTCGAGGGACGAGAGGACCACGCCCTTGCGCGGACGCCGGTTGTACGAAAGGTTGACCGCTACCCGATACAGCCACGGCCGCAGCGAATCGTTGGGCTCGAGACGGGCGAGAGCGCGATGCGCACGGGCGAACGTGTCGACGACGATCTCTTCCGCGGCCGACGGGTCCTTGGTGATCGCGAGTCCGAGGCGGAAGATCCCGTCCCTGTACCGGTAGAAAAGAGCGTCGAAGGCGATGGTGTCGCCCTCCCGGGCCGCGTACACGAGCTCGTGGTCGTTCCGGCTATCCCCGGCCGCGGGGTCGCGCCGGCTATCGGGCTTCATGTCGCTGCTGGGTCCGGAAGATACCGGCGGATGACCCTAAGCTTGCGTTCGGGGCCAAGCCGGCTGTGCTCGACCAGGCCACCCTTCATCGGCGCGTGGATGAACTCGGTCGCGCTCGTGGCCAGGGCCACGTGGGTGACCGACTCCTCCCCAAAGAACATGAGGTCGCCTGCTCGGGCCTTTTCCACCTTGCGGCCGAGCATGGCCTGTTGATCCGCGTCCCGCGGCAGGGCCACCCCGTTCAAACGGTACACCTGCTGAACGAATCCCGAACAGTCCAGACCTAGTGCCGTCGTACCGCCCCATAAGTAAGGAACACCGATGAACGATTCCGCGGTCTGGATTAGGTCGTCCGCGGCTGGCGGCCGTTCGACGAGGTACTCGTTAAGCGTCGTATCGGTTCGAGCCAGCCAGCCGATTTCGGTCTCGATCCAGTCTCCCTCGGCACGACGCCGAATGGCGGCACCCGCGGGCAAGTAGCCGACGTGAGCCGCGACCTGATCCGGGCTGGAGCGCAGGATCGCCAGAGGCACAGCGACGATGAAGAAACTTTCAACACCTGGATCCAGCTCAATCCCTTCGCGTCTGGTCCAGCCGAGATATTGGTCCTCGCCCTGGACGTACATCCACTCGCCAAAAACCCCTAGATCTGTGAGGACCTCGCCGTAGTGAGCCTGGTCTACGAGCTCTGCATTGTCGGCGGGCTCAGAGCGCAAATCCAGAAGAGGCCGGGTTACGCGGCCGCGGTACGGCCGCAACATGCGGACGAATCCTGAAGCCCGGACTAGGTCGGTCGCTGCCACTTGAGCTTCGGATTGCGCGCCGCGCTCACTTCGTCAAGGCGCGCGAGCGGTGCGTGCTTCGGCGCGGCCTTCACCGATGCGGGGTCGGTCTTGGCCCGCTCGGCGATGCGGACCATCGCCGCGGCGAACGCGTCGAGCGTCTCGCGCGGTTCCGTCTCGGTCGGCTCGATCATCAGCGCCTCCGGGACCACGAGCGGGAAGTACACCGTCGGCGGATGAAATCCTTCGTCGATGAGCGCCTTCGCGACGTCGAGCGCGGATGCGCCCTGCTTCTTCTGCCGCGACGCGGAGAGCACGAACTCATGCATGCACGGGCGGTCGAACGCGACGTCGTACGAGTCCCGCAACTGCGCGAGGAGGTAGTTCGCCGCGAGGATCGCGTCGTTCGACGCCTCGACGAGACCCTCTTCCCCGAGCGTTCGCATATACGTATACGCGCGCACGAGGACGCCGAAGTTCCCGAGGAAGGTGCGCACGCGGCCGATCGAGTCGCCGAGACCAGCCGGCGGTTGGTCGTCGCGCGCCGTGTCGAGGTGATAGCGCCCCTGCTCGTCGCGCACGATCCACGGCTTTGGCAGGAACGCGCGCAGCGGCTCCTTCACGCAGAGCGGACCCGCGCCGGGGCCGCCCGCACCGTGAGGTGTGGAAAACGTCTTGTGAACGTTGATGTGGATGCAGTCGAAGCCGAGGTCACCGGGACGCGCGACACCGAGGAGCGCGTTCATGTTCGCCCCGTCGCCGTACACGAGGCCGCCGACGGCGTGAACCGCCTCGCACACTTCGCGCAGGCGCTCCTCGAAGAGGCCGAGCGTGTTCGGGTTCGTCAGCATCAGACCGACGACGTCATCTCCGAGCGCGGCCTTCAGCGATGCGAGGTCGATGTTCCCGTGCGCGTCGCTCTTGACGGTCGTGACCTGGAACCCGCACATCGCGGCCGATGCCGGGTTCGTGCCGTGCGCTGTGTCCGGCACGATCACGCGGTGGCGCTTCGCGCCTTCGCCGCGCTTTTGGTGATAGGCCTTGAACATCAGGATCGCGGTGAACTCGGCCTGCGCGCCCGCGGCCGGCTGCAGGGTGACCGCGTCCATGCCGGTGAGCTTCGCGAGCATCACCTCGAGGTCGGCGAGGAGGGTCAGCGCTCCCTGGACCGTGCTCTGCGGCTGCTTCGGATGCAGGTCCGCGAAGAGCGACGCGACGCGGTCGTTGATCTTCGGGTTGTATTTCATCGTGCACGAGCCGAGCGGATACATGCCCGTGTCGACCGCGTAGTTCAGCTGCGCAAGGTGTGTGAAGTGGCGCACCACCTGGGGTTCGCTGAGCTCGGGTAGACCGAGCGGGGCCCGCCTGCGGAACCTAGCCGGAATCTGCGCGCCCGCCTCTTCGCCACCGCGCACGTGGCGGCCAGCGCGCCCCTCCTCGTGCATCTCGATGAGGAGCGGCTCGAGCGCAGGCACGGCGGTCTTGGTGCCCGAGTCGGGAATAACCTGCGTGCGGATGGTCATCGGGCGGTCACCGTCTCGCGCACGCCGGCGGCGACGCTCTCGATCGCGGCGACGAGTGCGTCCATCTCGGCGTCGGTCGTCATCTCGGTGCATTGGATGATCAGATCGTCTCGATCTCCGTAATGCGCGGCGGTCGCCTCGACGAGCACGTTGTCCACCAGGAGTGCATTGCGGAGCGCATAGCCGCTCCCCTCGCGGCCCGGCGCCAGCGTCGGGACACGAAGCGCGAACCGATCGAAAAAATCGCCATCGGTCGAGACCGAGCATCCGGGCAGAGCGCCGAGACGGTGCGCGAGCGCGTGCGCCTTGGCAACACCGAGACGCGCGGCCGCGCTCAGCCCTTCCGGTCCCATGAGCGCGAGATACACCGCAGCGGTAATTGCAGCGATCGCCTCGTTCGTGCAGATGTTGCTCGTCGCCTTCTCTCGACGGATGTGCTGCTCGCGGGTCTGCAGCGTGTTCACGAAGCCGCGCATGCCGCGGGCGTCGCGGGTCTCGCCGACCACACGGCCCGGCATCTGACGGACGAGCGCGGCGCGGCAGGCGAGGATCCCGAGGTACGGTCCGCCAAAGCTCATGGGGATCCCGAGAGGCTGCCCTTCCCCCACGGCGATGTCGACGCCGAGCGCGCCGGGCGGCTCGAGCAGCGCGTTGGCGTGCGGCTCCGTCACCTGGATGCAGAGGGCGCCCGCGGCATGTGCCGCGTCCGCGATCGCCTGCACGTCGACGAGACCGCCGAACGCGTCGGGGTGCTGCACGATCAGGCACGCCGCGCCCTGTGCCGCCGACGCAAGGTCGCGCGTCGGAACTTCAACGATCTCCAGGTCCGGGCCTCTGGCGTACGTGCGTACCGTGCGGCGGAATTCGAAATAGACCTCGCTCGCGATCACGACCTTCTTGCGGCCGGTCGTGCGGACCGCCATGAAGGCGGCCTCGGCGACCGAGGATCCACCCTCGTACATGGACGAGTTCGCGACTTCCATCGCGAGCAGCTCCGAGATGAGCGACTGGTATTCGAAGATCGATTGGAGGGTGCCCTGGCTGACCTCGGGCTGGTAGGGCGTGTACGCGGTCAGGAACTCGCCGCGCAGGGCGAGCGCCGGCACGGCGGCCGGGATGTATCTCCGCTGCACCGGACCCCCGAGGAAGAAGGGTCCCGCTCCCGCGGTACGGTTCTTCGCGGCGAGCGATTCGAGGTGCGCCTGGACCTCGAGCTCGGACATTCCCACGGGCAGGCCGAGCTTCGGCCGGAGCGCGTCCTTGGGGATCGCGGTGAGCAGATCGTCGACGCTCTTGATGCCGACACGCTCGAGCATCGCCGCGCGGTCGGCGTCGGTGTGCGACGAGTACGGGTTCTTATTCAATCTCTCGGCTGCGCCGAGGAGACACGCTCAAGGCTGGCGGTCTCGCTCCTCGCGGATAAACCGCTCGTCGCTCGGTTCATTTCGGTCAAGCTCTCGGCGACTAGTCCCCGCCGGCGCCGGCGGTCTCGCCGATGTGGGAACGGTAATCGCTCGGTGAGAGCAGCTGTGTGAGCTCTCCCTTGTCGGCGAGGCGCACCTTGATCATCCAGCCGTCGCCGTACGGCGCGCTGTTGACGAGCTCGGGCTTCTCGATGACCTTCACGTTGCGCTCCACGACCTCGCCGGAGATCGGCGCGTAGATGTCGGACGCCGCCTTGACGGACTCGACCACTCCAAGACTCGCGTACTGGCGCACCGTCGCGCCTTTCTCGGGTAGCTCGACGAACACAACGTCCCCGAGCTGCTCCTGCGCGAAGTGCGTAATGCCGATCGTGACGACATCGCCATCGGCGCGCACCCACTCGTGCTCCTTCGAATACTGGAGATTGTCGGGAACGGTGCTCACTCGGGCCTCCGGTAAAAAGGTGTCTTCACTACCGTAGCGGGAACGTCCTTGCCGCGAATGCGGATGGCCAGGGCGCTTCCGACCTTCGAAAGGGGCGTAGGCACGTAGGCCAGCGCGATGTTCTTTTCGACCGTCGGCCCATAGGTGCCGCTCGTGACCTGGCCGACGACGTCGCCGTCCTGGGTGACCTCGTGCCCGTGGCGCGCCACCCCGCCCTGGACCACCAGACCGGCGATCTTCCGCTTCGTTCCCGCGGCCTTTTTGGCCGCGATCACATCGCGCCCGACGAAAGGCTTGTCCAGCTTGCACGTCCAGCCCAACCCGGCCTCGATGGGATCAGTGGTCTCGTCGATGTCGTTGCCATAAAGCGAGAAGCGCGCCTCCAAACGCAGGGTGTCGCGCGCCCCGAGGCCGATCGGCTTGATCCCCGCCGCGCCCCCGGCCGCGAGAAGGGCATCCCACGCCCCGGCGGCGTCGGCATTGGCCACGAATACCTCAAAGCCGTCCTCGCCGGTGTATCCCGTGCGCGCGATCGTCGCGCGAGCGCCGGCCACGCGTCCCTGCGTGACACCGAAGGACGGGAGCGAGCGGACATCGGCGTCTGTCTCGGACGCGAGGATGTCCACGGCGCGCGGGCCCTGGATCGCGACGAGCGCGGTACCGAACGAGCGATCGTCGAACGTGGCGTCCTCATCCAGATGCGCGAGAACATGAGCTCGGTCCTTCGCGATGTTCGCGGCGTTCACGACCACCATGTACTCGGCCTCGCCGATCCGGTACACGATCACGTCGTCGACGATCGTGCCCCGCTCGTTCGTGAGTAACCCGTAACGCGCCTGGCCCACCGCGAGCCCAGCGATGTCGCTCGAGACCAGGCGATCCAGCGTCTTACCCGCGCCGCGGCCCCGGAAGAAAAACTCGCCCATGTGCGAGAGATCGAAGAGGCCCGCGCGCCCGCGCACGGCTCGATGCTCCGCCACGATCCCCTCGTACTGGATCGGCATCTCGTACCCCGCGAACGGCACCATCTTCGCGCCAAGCGCCGCGTGCTTGTCGTACAGCGGAGTCCGGCGCATCGTCGGGGCCTCTGTCGCCATCAGGCAGCCTCGCCCGCGGCCGCGAGGGCGCGATCGAGGATTTCGCGGTAGGTGTCAAAGGAGAGCAGGCGGCGCGCTTCGTCCGCTGACACCCAGCGCACCTCGTCGTACTCGTGATCGTGCGCGGACGTGTCGCCGCCGGTGGGCTCCATCAGGAAGAAGTGCACGAACTTGTGGACACGCTCACCCGGCGCCGCGAACCAGTAATCGGTCGTCCCGATGTCACGGAGGATGCGGACCTTGAGTCCCGTTTCTTCCTCGACTTCGCGCAGAGCCGTGTCTTCGATCTCCTCGCCTTTATCGGGAGTGCCCTTCGGAAAGACCCAGGTGCCGTCGGCATAGCGGCCCGTAAGAACGACCTCCCGCGCGCCATCGCGATGACGAAGGACGACGCCACCTGCGGCGATCGCGTTGCGGACGCGTGAAGACCGGCGGGTACGGATCGTCGGCATGGCGGGTAGATCCTCCCGGAACGTGAGAAGGAGAGTTTAGCTAAATGGGTCGAGCGACGAGGGATTCACTCCCGAGGAGCGAGTCCGTCAGCCTTGAGCCCGTGGCGAGTCATGGAGGCGAAGCCGACAGGACGAGCTGCTTGATCATGACGAGCTGCTTGATCAGGACGAGCTGCTTGATCAAAGCAACCGCGTGTTGTTGATGACGAGGGCGAAGTTGCAGTGGAGGAATTCGGCGGCCCGCCGCGAGAGCATCATGCGCGGAAGGAAGATCTCGAAGTACTCCATGATCGGCGACACCTCGGTGTCGACGGCGAGCTCGAGCGTGATGAGCTTTTCCTTGCGGCTGACTTTGATCTCCGAGGCCGTGACCGCGTAGTTCACCC
>Ga0209161_10002521_pt1 | contig 14979 bp, 9 predicted proteins | sample GraSoiAngelo_155_FD_186169 | JGI IMG/M metagenome (GOLD analysis project Ga0209161, IMG submission 186169) | Grasslands soil microbial communities from the Angelo Coastal Reserve, California, USA - 14_1009_13_30cm (SPAdes) (version 2) | ecosystem: Environmental > Terrestrial > Soil > Grasslands ...
GAGGCGGCCCGGCTCGAATGCGAAGGAATCCACAGGAAGGAAAAAGAAAGCAGAAAGAAAAAACATCCTTACAAGAAAGAAGAAGAAAAACATCCTTGACACTCACCGGCCTTCTCATGGAAGGACCGATATTCAAGGTTTGACTCCTTCCTATTCCTCTTCATATGCCCGCTTCAGTGCCTCTATATCAAACCTTTTCATTTTGAGGAACGCCTTGGTTACACGTGCCGTTCGATTCTTATCCGTGCCGCCAAGCATCTCGTTCATAATCGTGGGAGTGATCTGCCAAGAGAGGCCGTACCTGTCCTTGAGCCAGCCGCACTGTCCGCCTTTCGGATCGGCGGAAAGCCTTTCCCAAAAATAATTGATTTCACCCTGCGTCTCGCAGGGTACGATGAATGATATCGCCTCGTTGAAAGCAAATTTGTGCTCCCGCGCAGAATCCATGGCTCCAAACTCCTGGCCGAGAAGCGTAAACGAAGAGTATCTTACCGTGCCTTCTCTGTCCGGTTCCTCGCCCTTTCCATAACGCGCAAGTATATTCGCGTTCGTGGTCCCGTCGGCGCCGGCAGGTGAATTCTTGAAAACCTCTGCGTAAAAATTAACCGCTTCTTCCGTTTTGCCGCAGACCCTGCCCACAAACATGAGCACGGAGGTGATCCTCTGCTTCATCTCGCGCTCGCCCGCCAAAATCACCTGCCATGAGAGTCCGTACTTGTCTTCCAGCCAACCGTACCGGTCGCTGAAGGGGTAGCTGCCGAGAGGCATGAGAACTTTTCCACCTGCAGAAAGTTTCTCGAAGATCGCGTCGACTTCGTTTTTTGTTTTACATTTCAGGTGAAATGAAACGGAGGGATTAAACTTGAAAAGTGGTCCGGCGCTTACGGCCATAAACGGCTGTCCCGAGAGCTCGAACGACACGATGTCGCAATCCCCTGACGGCGTGTTATGAAGAGTTTTTATATTCATGATCTTTGAGTTTGGAATCAGAGAAGTATAAAGCTCGGTCGCCTCTCTTGCCTCTTTGTCGAACCACAGGTGCGGAGTGATTTTGGGCATAGGATCTTGCTCCCGGTTCTGAGTCACTGAATCAGTTAAGCTGACTTGTCCAATCTTGTCGAGGTCCAACCTTTGCGCGTGGCAATCTGAGGCCGGCGGGAAATTGGCGGGGTTCGTGGGTGTGCTTGCATAACCCCTTCAGGTCGCTGCGTAGCTCAAGACCATTGCTATTGCCAATTGGAAATGGCCAACTCCCAGTAAGTCGGCGCTGGACATTAAGGCGCCGCGTTTACCAGGGACTGACAATTCGGGATTCTTCAACCATTCCGCAATTGCTTGACGTGTTCGAGAAGCTGCTCGGGCAGCCAGCCGAAATTTCTTGCAATCTCAGGTGTCTGGCCTGTGTCATGTACCGCCGCGGTGTCGGTATCCATCTGAGCTTGAGACCGGCGTCGTCCACAAGGAATTGCACAGGTCCAGTGCGTAGAAGTGAAGGACGTGAAAGGCACACCGTGAATTTAAGCAGGGAACATGGGTCGGCCGAAAATCGCGCGTGTGCGTTGCCACGTTCCGGAACGACTCATTCCTTGACTTCAACCGACGGCGGAGCAGAAATCGCCGAAGGTAAGAATGCCAGTCAGTTACTTGTCCGGCAGAGCGAAGGCAGCCAGAGTATCGGACGCTTCGATAGGTACGTCCTCCGTTGCAAGAAGACCGCTTCCGCCAGCCGCGATCACCACGATTTGTTTATGCGTTCGTTTTCCGAGAAACGTCATGGGCGTGGCGTGGCCGTTGGCCTCAAGGCGAATCACCCAGAGTTCCTTGCCCGTGTTCGAATCAAAGGCACGGAAACGCTTATCATTTGTGCCCGCAATAAAAACGAGTCCGCCGGCTGTGGCAATCGAACCGCCGAGATTCGGGACGCCCGTCTTGGGAATCCCCTTCGCTTCCAACTCGTCCACAACGCCAAGGGGAACCTTCCAGGCAATTTCCCCGGTGTTCAAATTGACAGCATTTAGAGTTCCCCAGGGCGGCTGCTGGCATGGATAGTGGTTCTTGTCCCAAAACCGCGCGTATGTTCCCCATTGGCTGCCCCACACGTACGCTTCGGGAGAACCTGCCGGCTGCGGTTTCATAGAACCTACCGAGCCCAACTCGTTTACGTTGACAAAGAGATATCCAAGAGATGGATCAAAAGAAGCTCCCGACCATGTGGCGCCTCCGAGCGTTCCCGGCATTTCCACGGTGAGCTCCAACCCCCATGGATTGAAGATGCGACCGGGCAAGATGGAGCCAAAGGTCTCCAGGCAATACTTATTGGATTCGGGGGTGACGGTGGTGATGTCCTCGCGGGTGACCGAGATTCTGGCGAGCGGCGGCGGCTTGACGGGAAATGGCTGAGTGGGCCAAGCGGCCTCTCCCGGCAATTTACTCGGCAGCACGGCGCGCTCTTCGATAGGGAACAAGGGTTTGCCCGTAAGCCGATCGAGTACGAAGACAAATCCCATTTTTGTCACTTGAACGACGACGGGAATTTCACGTCCTCCCTGGCGAACAGTTATCAAACTAGGGGGCGCCGGCGGGTCATGATCCCAGAGGTCGTGATGAACCATTTGGAAATACCAAATGAGCTTGCCTGTCGCGGCGTCCAGCGCCACGAGCGAGTTGCCGAACAGATTCTGACCTCTGCGGTCCGCACCGTAAAAATCGTATGAGGGCGACCCGATGGGAAGGAAAATCATGCCGTGCTCGGTATCCACACTCATGATCGACCACACGTTCGTGCCTGAGCGGTCTCTCCAGCCGTCCCCCTCCCATGTTTCGTGTCCTAGCTGGCCAGGCTGGGGAACGGTGTCAAACGTCCAAACAAGTTTGCCTGTCCGGACGTCGAAGGCACGAACGGCTCCGCTGGGCCCCTTCGAGGGATACTCCTGAACTGCCGCTCCGGTAATAACAAGGTCCCTGTAAATGGCGGGAGGCGAAGTCACGTCATACTGTGCTTTGGGCCAGCCGTCCGCGACTCCCTTGCGGAGATCAATAGCGCCACGATTACCGAAACCGTTGCAGGGCTTGCCTGTCTGGGCATCCAACGCGAAAAGGCGACCATCCAGCGTGCCATAGAAGATGCGTTTATCGGTCCTGCGCGCCCTGCCGCTGCAGGTAACAGGCGAGTTTCCCTCCCAGTAGGCAACACCGCGATTTTGCACAGTGCGTCGGGTCTGGGCATCCGAGAAAGGATCAAATATCCATATCTCCTTGCCCGTCTCTCCATCCAGCGCAATCACGCGGCTCGCGGGGGTCGAAAAATAAAGGACGCTGTCGACCATCAGAGGAGTACTTTCATAGGCCGAAATATGTCCGGCGCGTATGGAATTCCAATTGGTTTCCCCCGTATGGCAGGTCCACAACCTGCGAAGCTGCCCGACATTGCTCCGGTCGATCTGCTTCAGCGGCGAAAATCTCATCCCACCTGGATCGTGACCATAAGACCGCCACTCTTGGTCGATGGGACCAGACGGACTCTGCCCGCAAGCGAAACGGCACGACACAAGAAGACATGCCAAAGTGCAAATAAGGCGGTTCATCAAGCCTCCCAGAACGGCGGTGCAGGAATGAATTCAACAAAGCTGTGTCACGGTAACCCGAAGCATAGGATATTGGGGCCGGCCGCAAGCGCCACAAATTGTTTGCCGCTGACCATGTAGGTCATAGGAGAGGCTTTGTTAACTCCGTTCGTCGGAAAATGCCACAAGGCCTTACCGTTGCGCTCATCGAGGGCGACAACGTCTCCGCTGGGGTCTCCATAGAACAGAATCCTGCCGGCCGTGGCCAATACTCCCGCGTTTCGCTTTCCATCGATGGGTCCGATTTGCGGAGTTTCCCAAACGATGTTTCCGGTCTCAATGTCGAGTGCACGCAGGTACTTCTTTCCAAGTTCCTCTTCGGGCTCGCGCATTTTTCCCTTGCCGGATGCCAGTTTTACGCTGCACTTCTCCAGGGCAACGATGTAATAGAGACGCGTCACCGGGCTGAACGCAGTGGCATTCCAGTTGGTCGCGGCTTGGGGGCAGGTGACGCCATTCTCCGGTAAAGTCTCAGGGCGGCCGTTAGGAGCGACGCCGCTAGCCCAAGTCAGCCGCTGTATGAATTTTTTTGCCAACAGAATTTGGCCATCTTTTCGATCTAGCACATAGAAGAATCCGTTCCGGTCTGCGTGCAGCAGGAGTTTCCGATCTTGCCCGCGATACCGCGTGTCGACCAGGACAGCGGGTTCGGTTGCATCCCAATCATGAACATCGTGAGGAGTGAATTGATAATACCATTTCAACTTACCGGTGCCGGGGTTCAAGGCTAGGATGCAATTCGTATAAAGGTTGTCGCCGGGGCGATCACGGTCGTCGGAATCCGGAAAAGGGTTGCCGGTGGACCAGTAGAGAGTATCTGTCTCCGGATCGTAGGAACCTGTGAGCCACGTTGAGCCGCCTCCGAATGTTGGCTCCTTGCCCTTCCAAGTCTCATACCCCGGCTCTCCTTTGCCGGGGATGGTCCAGAACCGCCACACAGGTTCGCCCGTCGAAGCCTTGTAAGCAGCGACAAACCCACGAATACCCCAGTCGCCGCCAGAGACTCCAGCAATAACCATGTCCTTGACGACCAAGGGGGCCACAGTCGAGCCATAGTGCTGAGACTCCTCCGGCATTACGACTTCCCACATTACGTGGCCTGTAGTCCGATTCAAGGCGATCAAATGCGCATTATCGGTCACCATAAATACCTTATCCCCGAGGACAGCCACGCCCCGGTTTGTGCCCAAAGCCGCGTCTCCAACCAGTTCCCGAGTACGCGGGCGTGAATACACCCAAATCTCGCGACCCGTGAGGGCATCCAGCGCAAAGGCTGCATTTGGGCCGGTCACATACATGATGCCGTCAGCAACGATGGGTGTCGCTTCCAACCCGAAGTAGCGCATGTTTTCAACAAAGTAGTTCGTATCGGGAAGCAAGCTTTTCCATAAGGGAACCGAGAAGACCCACTTCAGAGCCAGCTGGTTCACATTTGTGGCGTTGATTTGAGTGAGCTCGCTGTACCGGTTTCCGCTCAGTTTTCCGTTGTAGGTCAGCCAGTCGCCGGGCCCAGGATTGGAGATTCTTACAAAGCCGATTCCCTCTACACTGGAGGCCGACAGTGTGCCGGCACGGACTCCTAGACGGACGTCTGTCTGCTTGCCCAGGTAAGCGATCAGATCCCGAAGTTTTTCAGGGCCGGCCTTGACGGGGGGCATTATCGATCGCTTCTCCTCCGTGACGGCTGAAATCTGGCCCTCCCGAATAAGGTGGAACTGTCCTTTCGGGTCCTGCAACCGAATGTCAAAATTGCTACGATTCCTGGCAAATCCACGAATGGTGCTCCCATCATGCAGCTGTACGGTAATCAGGTCATACCCGGGGGAGATACGCGCACTGGGATCCAGCAGTTTCGCTTGAATCTCGTCGGCCGTCATTTCACGTCCTACGTTCGACAAGTCCGGACCTATGGGTTCTCCGTTGCCAGAAATCATATGGCAGGTGACGCATTGTCCCCTACCGAAGAAGAATTGCTCTCCTGCGGCCGAGTTGCCGCGTACCGTGTTTTCCGCGGACGGAGCATTCAGAGAGCGTACCAATGCTGCAAGAGCATCGAGTTCCTGAGCCGGCAAGTCGAAGGCCGGCATGCCTGATCTGGGGACTCCTTTGCTGATCAGGTCCCTCAACTCCTGAACAGTACGGTCACGTAGCCGGCGATTTCCGGCGAGACCAGGGGCATTGTCCGTACCACGGGAATCAGCGCCATGGCAGCCAGCGCAGCGTTGCGCGTATATTTTTGTGCCTTGCGCCAGATTTGACGGCGTATCTGTAGGATTCTGCCCGACCACCGGCGCCGCGCTCATGACAAGCAAGACGATCAAAGATCTCGCACCGCGGCAGGCGGAGATGAACTGCCTCAAAGAGCCCGCGTTCCCTTTTATCGGACTCTTTAACAAGGCTTGATGTTCTCCGTATTCCACGAAGCCAGGTTCCCTTACTTGATTGCCGATCGATGCTCTTCGACGTAAGCGCCGATTTCGCCAACGGTTCCGAGCCAAATCCCGTTGGCTGGATCCCTGGCATAGTCGCACAAGGCCTCCAGCGCCTTGGTGTCCGTCACTTGATAACCCCGGTCACCGATCTCATGACCGACAAAAATGATCCAACGGCCTTGTTTCGCTGCTTGCTCGACCGGTTTCATCATTTGCTCAAAGTTCATGTCATCGAAAGACGTGCCCAGCGCTTGCGCGAGGTCACAGAATGCAGGGTCGTTTGCGGCTTCGTCGAGATAACCGCGCCCAACCAGAAAGCGTTTCGCGACCAAGGGCACATAGCTCTTTGCACGCCGCCCTCTTCCGACGAATTTCTGCCCGCAGGGGTAGGCAAAGGTCCTTGGCTTTGCCCCTAGCAGGCGACTAATTTCCGCGTTCGCGGCGTCAAGTTGTTTCTCCATCATCGACAGGGAGTAATCCTCAAGTGCGTTCTTCCGGCTAAACTCGTAGTTTCCTGTACAGGGATGCGTCATGGAGTGATTGCCGATCTCGTGTCCCTCCGCTGCGGCCCGACGCCAGCCATCTAGACGCTTTTCAATCTGGTTCCCCTGAAGGAAAAACGTGACCTTAACATCATGCCTGCGGAGCAGCGCCAAGCCTGTATCGACTTGGCTGGATCGCCCGTCGTCGAAGCTCAGGCTGAGCGCCATGCGTTTTCCATTTGGCCACTGAAAGGAGCGCGCAAGTTCGTCCTTAGCTGAGCCCGCACTCTGGCCGAATACTGCCGTACTCCGGAAGCTCGCACCGAAGGAGAAAAGGGCGAGCATCAAGAACAAAATAGTCTTTTGCATTGGAGATTATGCTACTGCTCCCAGGCCAGGTCCGTTCAAGTTCGCCGTGCGCAGAATTCCATCCTTGACACGGAAGATTTCCGGGAACTTTTCCTCCCAAGCCTTGTTTGCTCTCGGCACATACTCCCGGGCATTCGCCTCGACTGCAGTCACCCCCGGCATATGCGCCGCCAGTCCGACGGAATGCACAAGGGATGCGCCGGGACAGGTCAAGTCCTGAACGCAGAGGAACATTTTATATTTCTGCGCCGCCGCCGCCATAAGCAGCGCCTGGCTTTGTCCTTTGCATGCTTTGAGCGCCGCTCCCGAATAGCCCATCTCCCGCGCCAGCATCAGCCTGTCGAGGCCCGTCAGCGATTCGTCAATCACAACCGGCCTCAGCTTGGCGGCTTCGTGCATGGTATTCTCCCTGTGCTTCTCCAGATCCCGCGCTGTGGGTTGTTCAACATACCGGATCCTTTCGAAACCCGCGGGCGTCTTTTCCTTCAGGCGACGCAGAAATTCCAGCAAGTAGCCAACGTTGGGGCAGCGCTCGTTGAAGTCGAGAGAATACCCCCAAGTTTTCATCCCGCGTTGTGCTTGAACTTCAGTCGTCGTCCGATCGATCCGCAGTATCCGGTCGAGGTCCCAGTCCAAATCGTTGCCGTCCAACTTGATCTTAATGTGGGTCAGGCCGTTGTAACGGATCCATCCGGACAAGGTCTCAGGCAAGCCGTCGTTCAATCGTTTTTTGATGTCCGAGTCTTCGATGGCATCGGAAGCTCCGACCGAATGGTAGAGCGCCAGCAGCGCGCTTGGGGCCGTTAACACATACCGGTCCAGGTATTCCCCTTTGAATTCCGGGCCGAGGTAATAAGACAGATCGTGGGTCATGAAATCGCGCCCGTACGTGCGATAAGAGGTTAATCCATGGACTTTTCCGAAGGCGTCGTGAAGGGCGGCATCAAAGGCGCTCGCCGTGACCAGCGTGCAGAGTTTTGGGATGGCATCTTCGAGTTGCAGGCGACGTGAGACTTCCTCCGCTGCCTTCAAGTACTCCGGTTCCAGTGCCCCGTTGATATCGATCGAGTGGCCAGCCTCCTTGAAGTCCGCGGTAATTTTTCGCATGCGCTCTGCCAAGGCCCTCATTGCTCCGAGCGTCCTGTCGTAAGACATACGCTCCGAAGGAAACGACCAGACGTTACCCATGGTCATCGACCCGAAACCATGAGCCGATCGGCCATTCGCAATATGTACGACACACCGCACGTTCAAGATCGTAGTGCGGTCCACTTCCTTGCCACCGAACTTATAAGGAGTTCGATAGCGAAATTCCTCGTAATCGTAAGACACGTCATCTATTCGGATGCCGGCTGGTCTTGTGGCCGAAGTGTGGAACGTGTTCCCCCAGCTTCGAAACGCAACGGAAGCCAACAGTGAGGTCACAGGCGCCACGCGCAAGAATTCTCGCCGACTGACTTGTTGTCGTTTCGGCCGCCGCTGGTTCTTATCGGTCACCTGCTATCGCTCCGTAGCCTTCGCGCAAGCGCGTCTTCAAGAATTGGAGATCGCGGCGCAGAGCGGCGAGAATATTCTCCTCTTTGGCTGCGCTGGTTTTCCCCGCCACGTCATACTCGAGGTGTAGCGAAATGGGGCCTTGAAAGCCGCCAGCTGCGAGCGCGTTCACGAAATACTTCCAGTCCACCATGCCTTCCCCTAGCGGACAGTTCCTGGCCGCCCAGCCTGTCTCCGCTTTCTCCCATCGAAAGTCTTTGGCGGCGACCATCTTCAGGCGCGGCATCACCAGGTTCGTTGCGATCTTCCAGCCGCCCACTCCACCTTCGGCCACGGCATGACGCGGGTCGAAGTAGAAGCCAGCCCACTTGGGATCAAGTGTGTCTATCACGGAGGCCACGTCCCAAACCGGGGCTCCCATGTACTCCTCGTGGTTGTGGTAACCCGCCTGCACGCCATACTGTTTGCCGAGGCCGACGAGGCCACGAAACTGGCCGGCAGCCTCCTCGAGTTCTCGCCGCACGTTGACCATCTTATACTTGTAATAGCCCGGCTTGAAGAATGGTATCGAATGTTTGGCGGCGATCGTCAGGATTGTGCGCGCCGCCGGGTCGTCCGCAGAAGTGATCTCTGTGGTGATCATCGGGACGTCCAATCCCTCTTCGCGGATGGCGGCCACGGCTTTGGGGAGGTCTTCGGCAGCACGCTCAGGCGGAACGTGCCCGCCTTGGCGTACCGTCAGGTCAATTCCGCCAAATCCTATACTTTTGGCGGCTTGAGCCAGTCGCAGCCAATTCATTCCTGGCAAGGGCTTCGAGAAGAGGCAAAGGGTTCCGGTATAGCCTCCGCCAGGGGGCGCCACGGAGGCTTCAACCATATTTAGAGATACAGCGCACGCCGCCGAGGAGCATACGCCGAGAAAGTCTCGCCGCGAGAATTCCATGGACATGATTCTCTCCCTCTCATCAAGAAATGGTATGTCTGCCTTCCTCACATGGAAAAAAACCTGCTGCTGAAGGAGTGTCTCACCGCTGAGCCACTATTTAGCGACACTAGCGGACAGCTTTGAGAAACGCCAGCAGGTCCGCCATCTGGCTAATGCTGATCTGCTTCTCCAAACCTTCCGGCATCATGGACACCTTGCTGACATGCATGCTCTTGATGTCCTGGCGAGGAATGACAGTCTCCCTCCCTTGCTCTTGCCGCAGAGTGACCGTTGCGGCAGTCTGGGCGCTCATGATGCCATCCACGATTTCTCCGGAAGACATCTCAACCACGTAGGTCTCGTAACCCTGTTCGATCGATTTGCTCGGTAGGATGACGTCAACCAGTAGCTCCGACGCAGGATGATTACGAACCGTGCCCAAGTTGGGACCCACAGCGACGCCCACGCCATCAAGCGCATGGCATTTTGAACAGACGCGCTGGAATGTTTCCCTGCCCCGAGCCACATGTCCTGGAGCATTCAATGCAGCTTGGTATTCTTTCAGGACTTGCTCCCGGTGTGCCGAACTTTCCTCGAATAGCGCCCTGGCCATCTGACGAACGGCAGGATCGGGATCCATGAAAAGACGCGGCTTGTACGGGTCAAGCTGCCACGTCTGGACGTCACCGCTCTTGACCGCCTCAAGGAGCAGAAGGGTTCGATCTGAACCTCCACCAAGCAACGTATTCGTCGCCTCAGCCCTTACCTGCGCGCTCATGCCGTTCCATTTGGCCAGCAGGAGCGGGCCGACTTTGCGGCCCCTGACAGAGTTAAGGGCCCTCACGGCAGCGATCTGAACAGTATCGGGTTCTTGCGGATCGAGGAGCCGTTCAAATATGCGCGCCTCTCGGGCAGAATTTGCGAGCGCCAACAGATCCAATGCGTCGGCCCGCACAGAGGCGTCGGTCTTGCGATTCGCCGCTGTTACTTCGGCGCGCTTCAAGGCTTCAGCAGCAGTCGCGTCGTCCGGAAGACCAACAACAGTCAAAAGGTGAACCGCCGCGTGCCCCACAGGCCCCGGCCTCTGCTGGAACATTCCCAGGAATAGGTCTCGGTTCTCTTTTAGCGCAGCTCTGGCGTCAGCGCTCTTCGCGCGAACGCCCTCCGCCAAGCCGTCAAGCGTTGCGCCACCCCACCAATCCGCATTGCGACGAGAGCGGCCCGCCACAGTTGTCAGAACTCTTCGCATTTCCTCTCGGCTCGCTCTCATGCCGATCACAGCACTGACTTGGTGAAAAAAGTTCCGGCGTCCTGTCGTCTCCGTGTCGATGAAGCGGGAGACTGCGAGCTCAAAATACTTGAGCGCGCGAGTGGAAGATGCGCTCAAGGCGGCCACATGCATCCAGGGGTCTTCCACGCCGTCTGCTAACAGCTGGTCCTCGGCGGCCATGGCCTCGGGAGATTCAAGGAAGCCCAGCGTGCAAAGGAGCTGGAATCGAACCTTGGGGTCAGGGTCGCCGGCCATCTTCGTGAGCTTCCTGGCCAGCTCGGGAGCTTTGGCCAGGTAGGGCTCAGCCATGCGGATGGCATTCTCGCGGACTCCCGCAACACTGTCATCAAGCGCCCGTGCGACCAAGGTTTGGTCGAGTTTTCCCAGACCATCGAGCGTCCACAAAGCGTGTACGCGCCCCAAGGGAGACGCGCTCTCTTCAAAGAGCCGAACAAGAGACGGAACGGCATCATCGTGATGGCGCTCCACCAGAAGGCGCTGGGCTGTCCGGCGCCACCAAATGTTCGAGCTGGACAATTGTCGTACAAGTTCTGTGGCAGGCGCCTGGCCGAGTCGAATGTTTTTGGGCAAGGGCAGAGGCGTTTGTGTCTCCGGGACGATCCGGTAGATTCGGCCGCGGTCCTGTCCGTTATATAGATTCCCGGCGTGGTAAGTGTCTGCGGCCATCCACTCCGGATGCTCAATAATGTTGCGATAATAATCGATGAGGTAGAGCGCCCCGTCGGGGCCGATGTACATATTAACGGGCCTGAACCAGGCATCTGTCGAGGCGACGAACTCGGCCTCCTTTTCGAGGCGCCGGGCACTGTAGGTTGCCCCCGCATCCGACCAAACATCGCAGTGCACTAAATTGTGCGCGGACTCGCCCATGCAGGCCACACGATCAAAAGAAGCCGGGAATACACCACCCAGATAAGGAAGGGTGATGCTGCACGAAGAAGTGAGGGTGCCGACATCGGTAAGGATTTCGAATCGCGGATTGTGAGTGATGGGAAAGACTCTGTTGGTCTCAGCCGTGGAAACATCCTGCTGTACGGTAGGCAGCAAGAGAGAGGGATTTCGCCGCAAGTATCGTGCGGCAATGACTTCATGGCGTCCGTTACTGTCGTTGGTGATCGTAAAGTGGCGTCCCCACTCATCAAAAGCTTGCCCATATTGCGACCAACCCGACAAGAACTCGAGCTGATGCGTCTCCGACCTGAAGCGGACGCTCAGCGGCGCCATTTTCAGCCGTGGTCCTTGTCCGTCCTCAAAACGAATGTCACTGCCGCGATCCCCAAAAGGATCCTGAAATACTACAGTGGTAACCGGCCCTTGATGCGCAAGGTAGATCCAATTATCCGGGCCGTAGACCGGACCGTTGACCATGTGCTGCGGATTCGTAAACGCGAAGCCGGTAAGGACCTTTTCGCGGATGTCAGCTTTGCCGCTCCCCGTCGTATCTTTGAAAAACCACACGTCGGGAGCGGCGGTCACCAGCACACCTCCCTTCCAGCACATCACGCCATTCGGCATGACAATGTGGTCCGCAAACACAGTGCTGCGATCAGGTATTCCATCGCCGTTTGTGTCTTCAAGCAGCACAATGCGGCCTATCGGTCTGGTATCCACTGGATAGCCAGTATCTTCGGCCACGTACAAGCGTCCGTTCTCGTCCCAATCCATGGCCACGGGACTGTTGATCATAGGCTCGGCGGCAAAAAGTTCAACGCGAAAGCCCTTGTCAATGTTGATCATTCGGAGAGCATCGCGCGGGCTGTAGGGCGGCACGAGTTGCCGGCGAGACCGCACAAGGAGACCGAATATAAGGACGACAACTGCCAGCAGTGAAAGCGCGCCGAGAAGCGGAACATGTCTGCGAGATGATGGACTTGGAAGAAGCGACATTTTACCTACCTCGCGGTTCAACACTCGGGAACGAGCGCATCCGGAGGGAAATCCTCGCAAGGGCCTAGCGTGCGGTCGATGCTGCCGGCAGACGCCGCAAGTGTGTACGCTCATATCTCAAAATGTCAAGAAGGAGAGGATGCTGGAATCAACGGTATCGTTACCTCCAAGGGGATTTGAATCGCTTCGCGTCAACGAAGTCCAAGGCTTCCTTGCGAAAGAGAGGTATTCTGACGCGACAAGAGTCAGATTTGCGGAGGTCTAAGAAGAGTTCCTTTACCTTATGCCGCCTCGGATCCGAATAATGACGCCTGGCAACATCTCTGCCGGAATGCGCCTGAAGGAAGCAGTAGGATGGAATCAAACCCAGGAAGATTGGGAACGATTTCTTCAAGCTAGCCCCGAAGGATGTTTCGTCGCGGAGCAGGATGGACGGGTGGCGGGTACGGTGACCACGATCGTCTATGAAAACCGTTTCGCGTGGGTTGGCATGGTGCTGGTGGATACGCAGTTGCGCGGGAGAGGCATCGGGACAGCCCTCCTCCTGAAAGCGATCCATTATCTTGACGCTAAGGAGATACCCTGTGTGAAACTGGATGCTACGCCGCAGGGCAAACCGATTTATGCCCGGCTGGGATTCCGCGTGGAATACGAAATTGAGCGGCACAGTTTAACCAGGGAACCCGACTCAAAGGCTGCGCCGGGACCGGCCCCCGGCGAGAACATCGAGGCAGTTATGGAAATGGACCGTGAGGTTTTTGGCGCGGACCGAAGCGCCCTTCTTCGGTCGGTCGCAGCATCCGCTCCTGAGTTGGCAGTCATAGACCGCCGTCCAGGTGATCCCGTGAAAGGATTCGCCCTGGGCCGCAAAGGGTCGCGGGCGGACCATCTGGGTCCATGGGTCGCGTCCGACGGTCTGGCGGCACGGGAAGTTTTTGAATCCTTTCTCCTCCGTTCCCGGCGTAACAATGTCTTTGTCGACGTTATGAAAGACAATCCCTGGGCGCTTGCCCTTGTGGCGGAGAAGGGCTTCCAATTTTCCCGGAGCCTGACCAGGATGTACCGGGGCGAAAATGCGCACTCCGGTCGGCCCGATCTTCTCTGCGCCATCCTTGGGCCCGAGTTTGGCTAGCGTGATAAGGGAATACCGTCTTCCGCGTATCTTCTATGGGTGGTGGATTGTTTTCTCCGCCTTTCTGAATCTGTTTTTTGCAGTCGGGCTCGTCTTCTACGGCTTTCCTGTCTTCTATCCTTCGCTCGTCGAATCACTTCACTTCTCGCGACAACAGGTCACCACGGGGATCTTTTTGGGCTTTGCGGCGGCGGCGCCGATTTTGGGTTTGCTGGCGGGCGCTCTGATTGACCGTCTAGGGGCCAAGTTCGCGATCCTCCTGGGGACCGGCTTCGTGGGCGGGTCGCTGATTTTGATGGGGAGCGTCAACACGCTCTGGCAATACTATATGCTCTGCTTTACGGAGGTTGTCGGGTATGTCTTAGCAGGGCCGATCCCGAATCAGGTGCTGATTGCAAATTGGTTTCGCGCGATGCGGGGTCGCGCCATGGGTTATGCGTATTTGGGTCTCGGGTTGGGCGGCACGGTGTCGCCGCTCCTCGTTCACCGGCTGATTGAAACCTTCGGCTGGCGCAGAGCATTCGAGGTGATTGGCACGCTGATTGTGGCTACGCTGGTCCCCATCGGCGTCTGGGTCACACGTTCCTCGCCGGGTGACTTAGGATTGCAGCCCGACGGGGGCCTCTCCAATCCTACTCCGACCGAAGCCGCGAGCACACGCTCTCGAACCGTTCGCGATGCTATCGGAACTTCGAACTTTTGGTTGCTTCTGCTGGGAAGCACGCTGGTGATCGGCGCGATTGGGACGGTGATCTCTCATTTCATTCTTTTTTTGAAGGATGAAGGTTATTCTTCCGGGGGGGCTTCGCGGGAGCTCAGCGTTCTGTTGCTTTCGAGCCTGGCCGGACGCGTGACTGTCGGCTACTTCGCCGACTCGTTTACCCGCAAAAACGTCATGGCGCTGTTCTATCTGGCGCTCGCGCTGGCAATTCCAATGCTGCTTTTACATCACCAGGAGCGAGTTGTGACGGGCTTTGCAATTCTGTTCGGCTTGGCCATGGGTGCCGACTACATGTTGATCCCGCTTGTCGCCGCCGATTGCTTTGGACTTGCTTCGCTCGGAAAGATACTGGCGCTGATCATTATGGCGAACTCGCTGGGACAAACTTTTGGGCCCGTGATGGCGGGCCGGATTTTTGACACTCGGCACAACTATGATCTCGCTTGGTTTATCATCTCGTTGGCGGGAATCTTGGGAGCCGGTGCCGTGTACCTCATTCGAGCGAACAAGATGGGAAATAAACGCTTAGATCCACCATAGGGGCGATCTCGCCGGGCGGGATCGGTTCGCCTCGCAGGACCGAGCCATGATTGATTTCATCGACTCTGTTGAACAATTGGAAG
>Ga0209161_10002526_pt1 | contig 14970 bp, 9 predicted proteins | sample GraSoiAngelo_155_FD_186169 | JGI IMG/M metagenome (GOLD analysis project Ga0209161, IMG submission 186169) | Grasslands soil microbial communities from the Angelo Coastal Reserve, California, USA - 14_1009_13_30cm (SPAdes) (version 2) | ecosystem: Environmental > Terrestrial > Soil > Grasslands ...
GCAACCCGAATTGCACCGGCTCGCGCACCATTACATGAGCCGGGAGCGCGCTGGCCACACGCTGCAAACCACCGCCATTCTCAACGAAGCCTACCTGCGGCTGGTCGATGATACGAAGCCGGTCTGGCAAGGCCGGATCCACTTTATCGCGGCGGCCGCTCAGCTGATGCGGCGCGTCATGGTTGACCATGCCCGTGAACGCCAGTCACTCAAGCGTGGCGGCGGCGCGCTGAAAGTAACCCTCGATGAAGCTGCGTTAGTAACAGAAACGCGGTCGGAGGAATTACTCGCTCTCGATGAAGCGTTGGAAAGTTTGGCCGCGCAGGACACGCGTAAAAGTCAGATCGTTGAACTGCGGTACTTCGGTGGTTTGACGGTCGAAGAGACAGCTGAATTCCTGAAACTCTCTCATCGCACCGTGGAGCGGGAGTGGACCATGGCCAAGGCCTGGCTTTATCGAGCGCTGAGCGGGGAAGAAACCTGATGAAGGCTGAGCGCTGGAAACAGGTCAACGATCTTTTCCAGTCAGCCGTAGAACGCGCGCCCGCCGAACGAGCCGCATTTCTTGATGATGCTTGCCACGGTGACGAAAGCTTGCGCCGCGAGTTGGGGTCTTTGCTCACCTCTTATGAGCGGTCGGAGAATTTTATTGAACTACCAGCCTTCGAAGTCGCTCCGGAGCTTGTGACTAGCGAAAGGGCCAACACACTGGTCGGAAAATTGATTGGTCACTACCGGATCGAGTCACTCATCGGCGTCGGTGGAATGGGCGAGGTTTATCTCGCGCGGGACGAGCGACTCGGGCGCAAAGCCGCGCTCAAGCTTCTCCCAGATAGCCTGACCACGGACGAGACGCAGTTGAGCCGGTTCAAAAATGAAGCACGGAGTGCCTCGGCCTTAAATCATCCGAACATTTTAACCGTTTACGAGATCGGCACGGAGGGAAACCGGCAATTCATCGCAACCGAGTTCATCGAAGGCATCACTCTGCGTGTGTCGATCGCGCGCGGAAGAATAAATCCGCATATGGCGCTGGAAATTGCTGTGCAAGTGGCCTCGGCGCTGGCTGCCGCGCACGAAGCCGGCGTAGTGCACCGCGATATCAAACCTGAGAACATCATGATGCGACCGGACAGATATGTGAAGGTGCTCGATTTCGGGATTGCCAAACTGACGGAGCAAAGGCTGGCGTCGGACGATCACACGGTCGAAACAACCGCACCGCTGCAAACGCGACCGGGATTAGTTTTAGGCACCGCGCGTTACATGTCTCCGGAACAGGCCCGCGGCCAGAAGGTGGATGTGCGCACGGATATTTGGAGCCTGGGCGTAGTGTTCTACGAAATGGTGGGAGGAAGCCCGCCGTTCCGCGGCGACACGCCGAGCGATTGCATCGCCTCCATCCTGACAACGGAGCCACCACCTTTATCCGGCGTATTGACGGATGTTCCGCTCAAACTCGAATCCATTCTGCAAAAGGCATTGCGCAAAAGCAGTGACGAACGTTACCAGACGATCCAGGAGATGCTCGCCGACCTGCGCATTCTCAAGGACGAACTGGAAGCAGATAGCTCCTTACCGCAGACCAAGGCGCGTGCCGAATCTATCGTCAGCAAAATCAAACGTCATAAGCGTGGCGTGTTATTCACTCTGGCGGGGGCGCTCCTGGCGGCCGCGGCGGTCGTTTACTCTTTTTTCTTTGTCGCCCCGGCGCCGTTGCCAAATGAAAAATCCATCGCCGTTCTGCCATTTGAAAACTTGAGTGAGGAAAAATCCAACGCCTATTTCGCGGATGGGATCCAGGACGAAATTCTGACCCGGCTCTCAAAGATCGCGGATCTCAAAGTGATCTCGCGCACGTCCACCCAGCGTTATAAGAAGAAATCTCAAAAACTTTCTGAGATTGCGAACCAACTTGGTGTCGCCAATCTCCTGGAAGGTAGTGTCCAGAAAACAAATGATCAGGTGCGCGTGAACGTGCAACTGATTAGAGCCGCGAATGATTCACATCTCTGGGCGGAGACGTTTGATCGCAGACTAACTGACATCTTTTCCGTCGAGAGTGAGATAGCTAAAGCCATTGCCGACAAGTTGCGGGCGAAACTTACTGGTCAGGAAGAACAAGTTATTGCGGCCAGACCGACGGACAATCCCGAGGCTTACGATGCCTATCTGCGCGGCCTGGCTTATACACTCAAAACGGGAAACTCACCCGCCAACACCCTTGCGGCACAGAAACACCTCAGAGAAGCGGTGCGGTTGGACCCCAAGTTCGCCCTCAGTTGGGCGTTGCTATCATACGTCGACGCGCTCGGCTATCTCACACTCACTCTTCAACCAACAGTCGCACTCCGCGAAGAGACGGGCCAGGCAGCTGAAACGGCGCTCACTCTGCAGCCCAATCTCGGCGAGGCCATAATGGCCAGGGGATATTACTACTACGCATGCTTGAAAGATTACGACGCCGCGGTGCGTTACTTTGAGCAAGCACGTCAGTCTCTGCCGAATAGCAGCCAGATTCCTGAATCGCTGGCCTACGTCGCACGCCGGCGAGGTCAATGGGACCGGAGCGAGTCCTACTTCAACGAAGCTGAGCGGCTCGACCCGCGCAATGTTTCGTTGCTCACCCAGCACGCACAATCGTACATGATAGTTCGTCGTTTCCCCGAAGCGCTGCGAAAGTTTGATCAAGTGCTCGATGTAATACCCGGCGACCTGGATACCCTTGCGCAGCAGGCAGGTATTGCCCAGGCGCGGGGCGACCTTCCGCGGGCTGCAGCACTACTCGCTCCGTTGCATCCGCCCGCCGACGACACAGGCGCTTTGGAAATACAAGTTTACCAGGCGATCCTGGAACGTCAGCCTGGACAAATGATCTCTCGACTAAAGGAAATACTTGCCAAGCCTGATCCGGCTTTGGGTTATAACAATGGCGAGCTGCGCTTCTGGTTAGGCTGGGCGCAAGAAATCGCCGGCGACCATTCCGCGGCTCAGGAAAGTTTTCGGCAGGCTCGCGGCGAACTGGAACCGTTCCTCAAAGATCAGCCGGATAACTATGTCCTCATTGGTGATCTCGCGCTGGTCAATACGTGTCTTGGTGATAAAGCCGCGGCGTTAGATCTGTCGGAGCAGGCGATGAGGGTGCTACCGCTCGAGAAAGACGTAGTAGATGGTCCCGCGCCGATCGAGATTTTCGCCCGGGTGGCCGCGCAAGTGGGAGAACCGGACCGCGCCATCGCCGCATTGGAAAAACTGTTATCGATACCTTCCGAGGGCGCACTGGCTTCGCGCGTGCCGCTCACTCCTGCGCTGCTCCGGCTCGATCCGATGTTCGATCCGCTTCGGAACGATCCGCGCTTTCAGAAATTGGCGGCAGAACCTATCTCAAAATCTCTCTAAGTAACAAGGCCAGAGCGTACGCTCCGCGGAAAAAGAGGTCGCCTCGGCCCGCCTTCATGATTTCGGCGTGGCAGGCACAGCCCGTTCAACTTCGCTTAGGCAGGCTCATTGGTGGCTACAGATAACGGCTTCGCATCGATCTGTTCAATCAGGCCGCACGCGGGCGGCCTCCATCGCAGTGGGTACTTCCTGTTTGTGTATGAGAACCGCGTTGCAGTAACGTTCCCCGCATTGCCATGGACCCGGCTACCTTTCTTACCGAGCTGAAACGACGCAAGGTTTACAGGGTCGCGGTCGCCTACGCGATCGTGGCGTGGCTGCTGATTCAAGCAGCTTCCATTTTGTTCCCGACTTTCGAAGCGCCCCTCTGGGTGATGAAGGTGTTTGTCAGTGCAGTCATTCTTGGGTTTCCAGTCGCGCTGATCCTGGCGTGGGCATTCGAGCTGACCCCGGAAGGAATCAGGCGCTCGGAAGAAATTCCGCCGCGAGAGCCCGAGACGTCGAAAACTGGCAGCAGATGGACCGCGATTATCGTTGCCGCCGCCGTCCTCGCGGCTGCGCTGTTCGCGTTTCAATTTGCGCGAACGCGAAAAGTGGCGACTGCCGAACTGCCAAAACAAACCGCGCCGGCGGCAACACTGGACAAATCGGTCGCCGTGTTGCCGTTCGAGAACCTTAGCTCGGACAAGGAGAACGTATTTTTCGCGCAGGGTATTCAGGATGAAATCATCACCACGCTCTCGAGAATCAGCGGGCTTCGCGTGATCTCGCGCACTTCTACCGTGCGCTACAGCAGCGCTCCGGAAAATCTGCCCGAGATCGCACGACAGTTGCGGGTGAGCAATGTGCTTGAGGGCAGTGTCCAGAAGGCCGGCGATCGCGTGCACATTAACGTGCAGCTGATTCAGGCTGACAATGACGCGCATTTGTGGGCGCAAAGTTACGACCGGCAATTGACCGATATTTTCGGAGTAGAAGGCGAGGTCGCAAAGAGCATTGCGGAATCGTTGCAGGCCACGCTTTCACCGCAGGAGAAAGCGCGCGTCGAAACCAAACCGACAACCAATGCCGACGCTTACGTGCTTTACTTGCGGGCGCGCGATTACCAAACGCGGCCAGATAACCTGCTGCAGGATTTTCGGTCAGCGATCAATCTTTACGATCAGGCGATCAAACTTGACCCCAAGTTCGCACTCGCACACGCGCGACTCTCGGCAACGGCGAGTTTCGTATACCACTTCTACGAACCAACCGAGACGTGGAAGCAAAAGGCGGATGCGGAAGCGCTCGAATCGCTGCGACTTCAGCCAAACCTCGGCGAAGCCCATCTCGCCCTGGGGCTTTATCACTATTATGTCGAAGGCGATTACGACGCAGCTCTGCGGCAATTCGGCGTCGCGGCGGAGGCGCTTCCCAACGACGGTGACGTGGGCCTCTACACCGCAGCAGTTCTAAGACGCAGTGGGCATTGGACGCAAGCACTCGCGGCTTACCAACACGCGGAACAGCTCGACCCGCGCAACGCCATCACGCTCTATGACGCGTCGCAGACTTATTTCGGACTGCGCGATTGGCAGAAGGCGGCTGAGGGAATGGATCGCGTGCTCGCGCTTTTCCCTGATTCTTTCAACGTAAAAATACAACGCGCTTACATTGAGTTTTACTGGAAAGGCAGCACGGCGCCGATTAAAGCCGCACTGCAATCTTTACCGCCTAATTTAGATCCTGACGGCGTCGTCACTTTCGCGCGCTGGGACGTGAGCTTGATGGATCGCGATGTGAATGGCGCTGACAAGGCGCTGACTGCTTGCCAGCTCGATACGATCAGTTCGCAGACAGGGGTCAGACTGCCAAAAAGTTATCTTCAAGCCTGCGTCGATCTCGTGCGCGGCGACACAGCGAAAGCGCAGTCGGAGTTCGAAGCCGCCCGGCCGGCTATTGAAAAAATCGTGGCTGATAGCCCGCAGGACGGTACGCGTCGCGCCCAGCTCGGGCTGCTGTATGCGTTCCTTGGGCGAAAAGAAGACGCGCTGCGGGAAGGACGACGAGCGATGGAACTGAAACCCATCACGCACGATGTGATCGAGGGCGCGATAGTTGAAGACTTCTACACTTTGACCTGCGGCCGCCTTGGAAACACTGACGAGGCGATCAATCGAATCGAACGCCTTCTCACCACGCCTTTCGCCGTCGATTACGCCGACGAAAGCATCACACTTTCAGACCTGCGACAGCGCTGGGAATGGGACCCGCTACGGAATGATCCGCGTTTTCAAAAAATCCTCGCCGGGCCTGAGCCGAAAACTTTGTACAAATGATATCGGTTACAAGGTGGATCGGCTTCTCCTGAAAATGCCCGTCCGGCTCGGACCGATGCCATAAGCAATCGCCGAAGGCGCATATAATCAGGCCGAAGGCCGCATGTATTTTTGCCAACGCGTTGAGGACAACGCGTTCCACCTGCCTGCAAACGTTACCAGTAATTTTGACGAGATTCGTCGCCCGCGAATCTCGCCCTCCGCGCTGAGTTTCATGTCATCTAAAAATGCTTCGCGCTTGGACAAGCGCCTGATATTTCAATACCAGGTGAAATCGCCGTACACTTCTGTCTTCGCAGCATTGATTCTTTGTTTAAGTTTTGTCGCATCAATGCATGCACGACAATCTCCAGCAGAACGGGTGGCTGAAATTCAGACTGCTTTGCGCGACGCCAGGCTCGATGGCTGGCTCTTCTACGATTTTCGGCATAGCGATCCGCTCGCTTATCGGATTTTGAAGCTGGACGAAAACATGCTTGCTTCTCGCCGCTGGTTCTACTACGTCCCAGCCTCGGGCGAGCCGGTCAAAATTGTGCAGTCGATCGAGCAGTTCAAACTCGACTCGCTTCCCGGCAAGAAGATTGTGTTCCGCGGCTGGCAGGAATTACACGCGCGTCTGCGAGAGGTGCTGGGCGCGGGCGCCAAGGAATCGAAGCGCCGCGTTGTCATGCAGTATTCGCCCATGAACGATATCCCTTACATCTCACGCGTGGACGCCGGAACGATCGAGCTGGTCCGCTCATTTGGGGTCGAACCGGTCACGAGCGCGGAACTAGTACAACGATTCGAAGCCGTGTTTTCTCCGGCTCAATATCAGATGCATGTCGAAGCTTCCGATAAAATGCATCGCATCATTCAGGAAGCATTTGCCGAGATAGCGCGCCGGATTCGCGCCGACGAACCAACTACGGAGTGGGATATTGCGCAGTTCATGCTCCGTCGCTACAGCGAAGAAGGAATGCAGCAGGAGCCCATGATCGTTGCGGTGAATGCAAACAGCGCCAATCCGCACTATATGCCGACGAAGGAAAAGAATTCACCTGTCAGGCGCGGCGATTTCGTGCTGATCGATGCGGCCACTAAACTGACCAAACCGGAGGCAGTCGCGACCGACCAAACCTGGACTGGCTATGTGGGCGAAAGTGTTCCTGAAGAGTACTCGCGCATTTTCAATATTGTGCGGGACGCGCGTGATTCTGCCGTTGATTTCGTGCGCAAAAACATTCGGGCGGGTAAATCGATTCGCGGAGCGGAAGTCGATGATGTGTCGCGTGGTGTAATTACACGCGCAGGTTTCGGAGAACAATTCACGCATCGCACCGGCCATTCCATTGGCGAAGAAACTCACGGCAATGGCGTCAACATCGACGATTTCGAGACGCGCGATTCGCGCCGCATCATTCCGGGAGTTTGTTTTTCGATCGAGCCTGGAATTTACCTCGAAGGAAAGTTTGGGGTTCGATCCGAAATTAACGTTTACGTTTCGGATAAAGACATCGAAGTAACAGGGCAGCCAATTCAAACGGAGATCATCGCGATCCTAAAGACTCCGTGAGGTCCGAGTCGGCCTGGCATAAGCTCAGGGTCTTCCGCTGAGACAGCGGACACTACAAAGAACGCCTCGACGCAGCCCATTCGACTTCGCTCAGGACAGGCTCATTGGCGGCTACAGTCACGCCTTCGCGTAAACTTCGGCTCCAGCTTCGTTGAATTCGGTCGCTTTCTTTTTTAGACCTTCTTCCAGCGCAGCGTCTTCGCTCATGCCGTGCTCCGCTGCGTACTTCCTTACGTCTTCCGTTATCTTGACGAGCTTCGTCTCCCAGCGAATCTCGCCCTGCGGGTGATTTTTGATGTCATCTACCCGGCCGCTCCCGCTCAAAGCCGTGTTCATCGAGATGCGCCTCAAACTTTTTGATAAAATTCGCCCTGCTTCGCGAACTCAGCAGCCTTTTCTTCCATTCCACGTTTCATCGCGGCTTCATCACTCAACCCTTTCTCGGCTGCATAACGACGGACATCCTCCGTGATGCGCATGGAACAGAAATGCGGACCGCACATGCTACAAAAGTGTGCTGTCTTTGCTCCTTCACTCGGCAGAGTTTCGTCGTGGAACTCGCGCGCGGTTTCGGGATCGAGTGAAAGATTGAATTGATCTTCCCATCTGAACTCGAATCTTGCCTTCGAAATCGCGTTGTCGCGATATTGCGCGCCGGGATGCCCTTTTGCTAAATCGGCGGCGTGCGCAGCGATTTTGTAGGCGATGACGCCATCCTTGACGTCTTTCTTGTTAGGCAACCCGAGATGTTCTTTCGGTGTGACGTAGCAGAGCATGGCGCAGCCGTACCAGCCAATCATCGCCGCGCCGATCGCGCTGGTGATGTGATCGTAGCCGGGTGCGATGTCGGTCGTGAGCGGCCCCAGCGTATAGAACGGCGCTTCGTCGCACCACTCGAGTTGCTTCTCCATGTTCTCCTTGATCATGTGCATGGGAATGTGGCCGGGGCCTTCGTTCATCACCTGCACATGATGTTTCCACGCGCGCTGAGTCAGCTCGCCTTGCGTGTATAACTCAGCAAACTGCGCTTCATCGTTTGCGTCAGCAATACTACCGGGCCTCAGGCCGTCACCGATGGAAAAGCTGACGTCATACGCGGCCATAATCTCGCAGATCTCGTCCCAATGCGTGTAGAGAAAACTTTCCTGATGATGAGCCAGACACCACTTGGCCATGATGCTCCCTCCCCGAGAAACAATCCCTGTCGCGCGTTTAACCGTTAAAGGGATGAAGCGTAACAGGACGCCGGCGTGCACGGTGAAATAATCGACTCCCTGCTCCGCCTGTTCGATGAGCGTGTCGCAATAAATTTCCCAAGTCAGTTCTTCCGCGCGGCCCCCGACTTTTTCCAGCGCTTGGTAAATCGGCACGGTGCCGATCGGCACGGGCGAATTACGAATGATCCATTCGCGCGTTGCGTGAATATTTTTGCCGGTGCTGAGGTCCATCACGGTGTCGGCGCCCCATTTCGTTGCCCAACGCATTTTCTCCACTTCCTCTTCGATCGACGACGCCACGGCGCTGTTGCCGATGTTGGCGTTGATTTTTACCAGGAAATTGCGGCCGATGATCATCGGCTCGGATTCCGGGTGATTGATGTTGGCGGGAATGATTGCGCGGCCGCGCGCGACTTCGGCCCGCACAAACTCCGGTGTTATTTCTTCCGGGATGTTGGCGCCGAACGATTCGCCGGGGTGCGCGAAGTCTAATGAGTCGCGTGATTCGTGATTTGTAACTCGTGAATCGTTTTGTCCGATTCTCGATTCTCGATTCTCGATTTGTCGGCCACTCTCACGAATGGCGATGAATTCCACCTCTGGCGTGATGATTCCCTGGCGAGCGTACCAAAGCTGGGTGACCGGATGATCGGTGGAGGCGCGTAATGGCTTGCGGCGCGCCCGGCGGTCGCGCCCTACCAGGTCATTCTTCCCGTTTCCGCCGACTGCATGTTTTTCCGACAGGTAGCCATCATCAATTGGCCTAACGACTCGTCCCTCGTATTCCTCCACATCGCTGCGTGCGCGAATCCAGTTCGTACGCAACGCTGGCAGGCCCTGCGTGACATCGCCTTGAAAATCGGGAGCGCCCCACGGGCCGCTCGTGTCGTACACGCGTACTGGTTCGTTCTGGAGAATTACGGGCGAGGCGTCCGCGCGACCCTCGATCTGGCCGCTGATCGATTTCGTCGGTGCGAGCGAGATTTCCCGGAACGGGACGCGAATATCCGTATGCAATTTGCCCGCGACGTAAGTCTTTTTGGAATTGAAACTCGATCGACTCCCGTCTCTCTCGCCGCTAGCCGTCGCAGCTTTACCTTCTATGTCGCTCGCTCCATTTGGCAAAGGCGTTTCTGTGCCTTGTGAATCAATCGAGTCTTTGGGCGCAATCATGAATGAGTAAGTGTGCTTTGGGGAGGTCCCTCATTTCATTCGGAATGACATCATAAAACAAAAAGCCATGCGCGATCGCGCGCATGGCTGACATCACCAGTCCGGCATCGGACCCTCGCTCCCTTCGGCGGCATTACCCGCATCAGGTTCAAGGGGTCTCCACTCCCGCCGTCGCGGGACCAGACTCTCAGCCATTGCGGCTCCCCCGCAGTTTGCTTCTTGGTCAGAATAGGACTCGTATTTGCGAAGTCAATGGTAGCGACAGGTGTGTCGCCTGCGAACTCCCATGCAGTCGGCGCGGCTGCCACTACAGCGGACCCCAATCGGCGACGCCGCGCCTGTAGCGAAACTGCTGACGAGATTCTATCCCGCGGGTTGCGTAGCCGATTCTTCTTTCATGTCAGAGTGAAAGACGGCTTGCCACTGACCTTTTATCATCCGCCAGACAGAACCGTTATTATAGGTGCCGGACGTGTCCTTGCCTTCCGACGTGGACTGAACCTTCGCCTTATAACTAATGATGGCGGTGCCAGGATCCGGAAAGACGACATTGAAATCGCTCAAGTCAAACGATTGCATCTCCGTCTTTGCCATTGCGTCCAATTCTTTTTGCAAGGTTAGGATTCCGTTGCTGTAAACAGCCACAAGATCTGCGGAAACGAGCTTCTTGAAGTCGTCCTGTTTCTTGTCTTTGAACGCTTGCCAGGCCGCTTTTTCCTTGGAGATAATCGCGTCTTTGTTGTTGTCGGGTGCGGCGAATGAAATCGCGATCGTCGCGCAGAGCGCTATCAGGGTGTAGCTAAGTTGTTTTTTCATGAGGTTGGTTCTTTCGTTAAGGTTGTATTCGATCAGGCGGGCAAACCCAATCAAAAAATTGTGTCGTTGATCGCCTACCCGGAAGGTCAATCCCGACGCCGGCGCGGAGGGCATCGCTACGTCACGGGACAATCGGGGCTGATTCGAGGGACACTCTTTGCGAAGGAGTCGGCGCCTGCTGGGGCGCAGGAAATGCGGATTGACCAACCAGGTTGACTATACTTGTGTCTGCTTCCTTCAATTCCGCGTCCTGAACCACGAATTCATTCGGCGCCGATTTGATCTGCTTGCGATAGTCCGCGACGAGCAGTGGCGGCTGCTTCTTGATTCCCAATGCGCGATAACTCTCGATCCCGACGCTGATGGCGTGGGCGAGCTTTGCGCGCCATTCTTTTTGCGCAATCAACCTGCACTGTCCCTGCTCTGTTAGAAAGCCGCCTTCGATCAGCACAGCCGGCACCTTGGTCAGGCGTAGCACAGCAAAGCGCGCGCGCTTGATGCCACGGTCATACTCGGGGATGTGGCCGAGCAGAGAATGATAGATGCACGCTGAGAGCGCCAAGCTTTGCGCATCGACAGCGCTGCCGGGTTGGGTACTGAGAGCACTTGGAGCTACTGCGCTGTCGGACGTGGATGGCGCTCCGCGCGGGGTAAACGAAAAAATCTCAAAGCCCGTGGCGTTCCGATCGTCATTTGAAGCATTGAAATGAATACTGACGAAAATCGAATCACGCGCCTTGTTGGCAATCTGTGCCCGAACTTCGAGAGGAACAAAGTAATCGCCCTCGCGCGTCATGATCACGCGCAGTCCTTTCGATAGTAACAGCGGGCGCAGCTTTCGCGCCACATCGAGAGCAAAATCTTTTTCGTAACCGTAACGACTCACCTGACCCTTGTCGTAACCGCCGTGTCCCGGATCCACAACGATAGTCTGAACTTTGCCGACGTTTGGGACACGGTGCGGGCGCACCAGCGGCTCGATTGTTTTGGCTACATCAGTGCGTGAGACAAGAAGCTTTCCATTCTGTTCGATCGCGGGAAAACACAACCAACTCCGCGCGCCGTTGATCATCACCTCGCGGCTGCCGCTGACAAATTCCAGCGGGTTCTTTGCGGCCTCGAATTCTACTTTTTCGCCAGAAGCGGCGATGCCCGCAGGCAATCCATAAAACCGCGAGATGTTATCGACGCTCAAATAATCCTGGCCGCTAAGTTTGATGATCTGCCAGTCGTCCGCGGCAAGTGCGGTTGCTTGGCTTATTGCGATGGCACCGGCCAGGAACGCGATCGCGAACCATCGTTTCACTGGGAGGACCATGGTTGCGTTATAGTATCGAAAACATCTCCAATCTCAAATCGCGTGAATCTGCGTCTGCGGGTGGCAATCTCGATGTGAAATTAAATTGACGCAGCGTTTTTTTTCGTTAAACACCGGAAATGTTTTGGTCTTGCCGACGTCTTCCCTCCTGTTGTGTCATCTCGCTCCTGCTTGGCTTAACGCTCCTGTTTGCAGTCCCTGTTCGCGCGGCTCAGACATTTCCGAAATGTTGCGTCTGGCGCGTGACAAACGCGAAGGCGCCATTTTACCTCGTGGGCTCAATCCATGCGCTCAGCAAAAAAGATTATCCACTCCCTGCGCCGTACGAGCTCGCGTTAAAAAATAGCAGGCGTTTCCTCTTCGAATTCGATCCGAGTCGACATGTCGAATTCGAAAAAAAATTTGAGACAGCGGGCAAATATCCTCGCGGACAGGATATCCGCTCAAAGATTCACCCTGACCTTTTGGCGTGGCTGCGCCAGAATATTTTGACTGTTGAGGCCGACCATCGCCAGGACAGGCGGGAACATGTCAGGGGCTTCGACAGCCAGATGGGCTACAAACCCTGGTGGATTGCACAGCATCTCGTCGGCCCGGCGACATACACTAAAAGCTCTCTCTCGCACGGGCTGGACAATTATTTCGTGGACCACGCCGCAAAAGAGAGAAAAGAGATTGCCGGCCTCGAATCAGTCGATGAACACGTCGCAGTCATGGGTGGGTTGTCAGATCGCGATAGCGAATTCATTCTGCGCGACGCTCTCGACGAGCCCAGGAACGCCGAAAAGGAATTCAGCAGGATGCACAAGGCATGGCTCAAAGGTGATACCGATGCTCTTTGGGCGGGGGACACTCGCCTCCGGACAAAGGCTCCCTGGATCGCTGCGCGTTTTGTCGATAACCGCAACACCAAATGGGTTCCGCGGATCGAAGCGGAACTGAAAAGCGGTAAGCCGACTGCAATCGTCGCTGGCGCACTACACTTCTCCGGTCCGAATAGCGTGATAAAGCTGCTGGAAAAACGCGGATACAAAATCGAGCAACTCTAGTCCGGAAAAACCGGAGAAGTATTTATGCCGCGTCGATCGAGAGTCACGGGCAGTATCGCCGCCAGCGGATGCCTTCTTCTCGCCGTCTGTCGACTTACATCTGGTGAGCTGGCTTCGAATGGTAAACACTGTCTTTGGCGAGTCACGAACGCCCCGGCGCCATTTTATCTCCTCGGCTCCGTTCATGCGTTGCAGTCATCCGATTATTTTCGGACGCCGGCCATCGAAGAAGCGATCAAACAATCCCAGCAAGTCTGGTTTGAGATCGATCCCAAAGATCAGTCCTTTGGAGAAAAACTCAGGGAAGCTGCAAAACTTCCCAGCGGCGAGTTGGTCCAGAGCAAAATACATCCAAAGACCTACGAATATTTGCGCAAGATCACACTCAGCAGGATGAACGACTGGCATCATCTTCGTCCCTGGGCCATCGCGATGATGTTGCGAAATCCAACTCTCGGTAATCCCGATTACCGCTGGGGCGTGGATAGCTATATCGCACAGCGAGCGCGCTACTACGGTAAGCCGACTGGCGGCTTGGAAACAGCGGACGAGCATATCCGTGTCTTTTCCGACATGTTCGACGCCGAAGGCGAAGTGGTCCTGCTGCAAGCTATAATCCACGCAAGGGACGAGGCGGGGCAGTTTCGACAAGACGTGGCAGCATGGAAAGCCGGAGACATTGCTCGTCTTTACGCGATACACACCGGTGAAATGAAAGAGGCTCCGACGGTTTCGTGGCGGTTGCTGGATCGGCGTAATGCAAGATGGATCCCGAGGATCGAAACGGCAATCAGATCGGGAAGACCGACATTGATCGTCGCAGGCGCACTGCATTTCGCCGGCCCGCGGGGCGTTATCGCGTTGCTCCAAGAACGCGGTTACAAAATCGAGCAGCTCTAGTCGCCATCGCGCGAACGCCGTAAAGAAAAACGCCGCTACGAGGCCTGCTCCACGGAGACGATCCTTTCTCCGTCTGACACCAGCGTCTTATAAAGTGCTTTCGTTTTTTGTGCGATTGACGTCCAACTAAAATTTTCCTCCACTCGTTTGCGCCCGGCTTTGCCGAATTTTTCGCGTAATTGTCGATCTTTCATCAGCTGATTGATGCGCTCAGCGAGATCTCGCGCGAATTTTTCGGGGTTCGCCGGCTCGAATGAGCCTTCCTTCGCTTGTTCGAGTGGAACCAGGAATCCGGTCTCGCCATCGACAACGACTTCTTTGATTCCGCCAACGGCACTGGCAACCACCGCGGTTTCGCACGCCATTGCCTCAAGATTGATAATGCCGAACGGTTCGTAAATGGAAGGGCAAACAAACACCGCTGCGTGCGAGTAAAGTTCGCGGGTCGCCGTTTGATCCACCATTTCATTGATCCAGATGACTCCCGGCCGCTGCGCTTTTGCGGCTTCCACTGCGGTTTTCATTTCTTCCGCCATCTCGGGCGTGTCCGGCGCGGCAGCACAAAGGACGATTTGGAAACCGCGATTCATGAATTGGATTGCGCGCAGCAGGTGTTGGAATCCTTTCTGGCGTGTGATCCGACCGACGAACAGCAGATACGGTGTGTTTGGATCGATGCCGTAGTGCTTGAGAGCATTGGTTGAATCAACTTTTCGGTATTGCTGCAGATCGATTCCGTTGTGGATCACGTGCACGCGCGCGGGATCCACATCGAACAATCGCTCGATGTCGCCCTTGGTCTCGCGAGAAACAGCAATGATCGCGTCGGCCATTTCCAGCGCCGTTTTCTCAACCCAAAGCGAGAAATCGTAGCCACCAGCGAGTTGTTCGCGCTTCCAGGGTCGAAGCGGCTCCAGCGAGTGGACCGTGATCACCAGCGGAATTCCGTAATTCTTTTTCGCCAAGATCCCGCCGAAATGGCTGTACCAAGTGTGACAATGCGCCAGATCAGCATCGATGTTGGTAGTATTGAAATCGATGCATCGCCGCACTGCGCCGAAAACGGAGCGCAACGGCTTTGGGCAACTGAAATCGCTGGTATCAACCTTGTAGCCGGTGACCTTGAGATTAGCCTCTTCAATGCGCTGATCGCCAAAGCAACGAACTTCGACCTGCATTATCTTCGCCAGTTCGCGCGAAAGATAGCCGACGTGAACGCCCGCGC
>Ga0209161_10002530_pt1 | contig 14963 bp, 14 predicted proteins | sample GraSoiAngelo_155_FD_186169 | JGI IMG/M metagenome (GOLD analysis project Ga0209161, IMG submission 186169) | Grasslands soil microbial communities from the Angelo Coastal Reserve, California, USA - 14_1009_13_30cm (SPAdes) (version 2) | ecosystem: Environmental > Terrestrial > Soil > Grasslands...
ACATGTACGCGGCCCAGATCACGGTCGACGTGCCGCAGTGGGGAGGCCTCAGCGGCTGCACGTTCGAGGAGAGCCAGTCGTGGGGGAAGTTCCACAAGGACGCGAAGATGGCCCAGAGCCTCGTCGACGCGACGATCGGGCTGCCGCTGCTGATCGCCTACCTGTTGCAGAAGGGCGTCCACAAGAAGCGGAAGCAGAAGAAGTATCGGTGGAAGGGCGAGGAGCTCGCGGAACTAACGTGAGACCGGGCGTCAACGGCCGCGCACCCGATGGGCATACTGCCGCAAGGTCTCCTCCTGCTCCGGTTCGATCACCCCTCGGACGGTCCCATAGGCGTCGCCCGCCCGTTGCCGGATCTCCCGGATCGCCGCGTCGGCCGACATCCCGCGGTGGATGAGGAACGCGGCGAGCATCGTGCCGGTCCGGCCTCGGCCGGCGTAGCAGTGCACGAGGACTTTCTTCCCTTCTCCCAACTTGGCTTCCGCGAAGGCCACGAAGTCATCGATCTGGTCGAACGTTGGCGACGCGAAGTCCTCGACGCAGATCTTCTTGTGCTCGAATCCCGCGTCCTCGATTTCGAACGTGTTCAATCGGTCGCACTCGAGGCTGACGACCACGCCGAATCCCATCTTCCGGAGACGGGCAAAGTCCCATTCCATGAACGCCGGACCGGGGAGGCCCGCGAGGCGCCCTCCGTCGATCGTGTAGTAGGACATCCGCATGGGCGGCCTTCATTTCCCTCCACTAGTTCAAAATACCGCCGGGGTCATCGGATGCGGCGATGCCCCGCGGGCGCATGACGATCGGCCTGTACAATTCGTACGACCCGGTGAAATTCGCCGAGGCCCATCGACGCGCCCTCGCCCGCGCGGCCCCCGTCGCCCTCGCGTTCGACGCGAACCTCGCCACGTTCGGCTTCCCGTTCGAGCGCGACCTGCGGACGCCGCAACAGACCGCGGCCTGGGTCTCCGGAACCACCACGATCGGCCTGGAGGGAAAGTACCTCCGGGAGCTCGCCGACGCGGGCCGTCTCCTCACGTTCGAGTTCCCGAAGCGAGGCTTTCCACCGCAACTTGGCGAGGTGGTTGTCACGACGAACCGTCCCGATCCGAAGAAAGCGGTCGACGCGAAATTCCTCGCGGGCCTGCTCCGCGATGGGACGTCGTTCGTGCTCGTGTTCGGCCTCGGGCCGCACGGCCTCGAGAATCGCGACGTCGAGGGGCTCGGCTGGTACCACTTCGACCTCACGGGCCGCGGGCTCGTCCTGGAGACCGCGACCGCGATCGGGGCGGCCCCCGCCATCATCGCGGCGCACCTGGACTCGTAGGCCTCGGAACCTGGTCCCCCGCTCAATTCTTAAATAGGCCCCCTCGTTGCAAAGGCCGGCCATGGCCGAGGCGACCTTGGAACTCTGCGACAACTTGCTCCTGACGGGCCCGGCCCGGCTCCCGACACGCTACGGCGCCTTCCGGGTCTACGCGTTCCAATGCCCGTTCACCGGGGAAGATCACGTCGCGCTCGCCCGGGGGCAGATCGCGGGTCGCGAGCGGGTCCTCCTCCGCCTGCATTCGGAGTGCGTCACGGGGGACGTCTTCGGCTCCGAGCGCTGCGATTGCGGGGCCCAACTCGATGCCGCCCTGAAGAAAATCGGCAAGGCGCCCCGCGGCGTCCTGCTGTATCTCGCGCAAGAGGGACGTGGGATCGGGATCGCGAACAAGATCGCCGCGTACCATCTGCAGGACCACGGCCTCGACACGGTCGACGCGAACCGGGTCCTCGGATTCCCGGCGGACCTCCGATCCTACAAGTGCGCCGCCTGCATGCTGCGGGTCCTCGGCGTGAAGTCCGTGCGACTCATGACGAACAACCCGGCCAAGATCGAGCAGCTCGAATCGTATGGGCTCCGGGTGGTCGACCGGATTCCGCTACAAGTCCCGGCGACTGCCGCGAACATCCGCTACCTCAGGACGAAGAAGTCCCGGCTCGCGCACCTGCTCGAGACTCCGGTGGTCGATGGCCCTCGAGCACGGCGACGATCTGGTCGGCGATGACGGAATCGCCTTCGACGACCCGGACCGCGGTCACGGTTCCGTCTTGAGGCGCCGCGATCTCGTTTTGCATCTTCATCGCCTCCAGGACGAGGAGGGTGTCTCCGCGTTTGACCTCGAGGCCCAGGCGGGTCGCGACCCGGACCACGCGGCCGGGCATGGGCGCACGGATCGGCAGCCGTCGAACCGAACGTGACCTCGCCGGTAAGGCCGAGTCGGAGGTCTCATCCTCGATCTCCGAGATCGCGATTTCATGGGTCGCATCCTGGGTTATGACCGTCCGGCCAACGAAGCGCACGCGGCGCCATTTTGAACCCAGGCGGACCGCGATGCCGTCGTCGACGCGGCGGACCTTCCCTCGGTACTCGGCCCCGTCGACCCGAATCAGGATGCCTTCGGGTCCTTGCTCGACCTCGACCCGGCGGGGATCACCATCGACGACGAGGCGGAACCGCATGGTCACCTCCCGCGAGGAGGTGCCGGCGTCCGGCCGCGGACCAAGCCGAGGCTTTCGATCGCAGGAGGTCGATGGTCGGGCCGGACATCAGTCGCCCGCTCGCGGCAACCGCCGCGGCGATTTCCGCGATCTGTCGCTCCCACGGCCCGCGGCTTCGGATCCGTCCGACGAGGTGGAGGTCGTCCACCATGGTGGTCCACAGGTTTCCCCTGATGAAATCGCGGTCGGACATCAGGACCCGATGGAAGGGAAGCGTCGTGTGGATGCCGCGAACCTCGAAGGCGTCGACGCTCTGGAGCATCCGACGCACCATCGTCTCACGGGAGGAACCGGCGACGGCAAGCTTCGCGATGAGCGGATCATAGAACGCGGGGACGATGGATCCCGCCGCCACCCCGGCGTCGACCCGAATCTGGCCCCCGGCGGGCACGCGAAAGTCGACGACCCGACCGGGAGACGGAAGGAAATTTCGGAGCGGGTCTTCGGCGTTGATCCGGCACTCGATCGCGTGGCCCTTCCAGCGCATCTCGTTCTGCGAGACTTCGATTCCCTCTCCGGAGGCGACCCGCAGCTGTTGCCGCACCAGGTCCACGCCCGTGACCATTTCCGTAATCGGGTGCTCGACCTGAAGACGGGCATTGACCTCGTTGAAGGTGAACCGGCCGTCGTGGAACAGGAATTCCACCGTCCCCGCATTCCGATAGCCAAGGGATTGCAAGCCGCGCACCGCGACCTCCCGCCGCCGCTTCCGAACGGCGGCCCCGATCGCAGGCGACGGGGTCTCCTCGACGAGCTTTTGGTGTCGCCGCTGGACGCTGCACTCCCGTTCGACGAAGCCGACTCCGGCCCCGCGATCCCCGAGGAGCACTTGCACCTCCACGTGACGGGCCTTTCGCAGATACTTCTCGAGGAAGAGGTCGGGGTTGCCGAAATTCGCGCGGGCCACGGACCGCGCGGCCTCGAACGATTCGGCCAGGTCTTCGGGTCCGTCCACGCGCGACATGCCGATCCCCCCGCCGCCGGCGGTCGCCTTGAACAGCACCGGATACCCGAGGTGCGCCGCAACCTCGCGGGCCTCATCCACGGAACGGAGGACGCGATCGACGCCCTCGGTGACGGGCACGCCGGCCTCCGCCATCGCTCGACGCGCGGACACTTTGTCGCCCGTGACCGCGATCGCCTCGGGCGGCGGGCCGACGAACACGATCCCCGCCTCCGCGCAACGCACCGCGAAGTCCGCCTTCTCCGAAAGGAATCCATATCCCGGATGGATCGCGTCCGCCCGAGTCTCCGTGGCGGCGCGTAGGATCGCGCTCGCATTCAGGTAGCTCTGCGCCGGGAGGGGACCCCCGATCTCGACGCTCTCATCCATCGCGGTCCGGTGGAGGGCGGTCCGATCCGCCTCCGAGTACACACCGATGCAGTGAATGCCCATCGCGCGGGCGGTCCGGGCGACGCGGATCGCGATCTCGCCGCGGTTCGCGATGAGCAATCGCCGGAACATGCGCCTCCGGCTCAGAGCGGGATGTTCCCGTGCTTCTTCGGCGGTCGCGTCTCCCGCTTCGTCCGGAGCACGGCGAAGGCGTTGATGACCCGCGGCCTCGTCTCCACGGGCTCGATGACGTCGTCCAGGTAGCCCATGCGGGCGGCGATGTAGGGATTGGCGAACCGCTCCCGGTATTCCCCCACGAGTTCCTTCTCGCGCTTCGCCGGGTCCGGAGCTTCCTCGATCTCTTTCTTGAAGATGATCTGGACCGCCCCCTCGGGCCCCATGACCGCCAATTCGGCGGACGGCCACGCGAAGTTGAAGTCGCCCCGGATGTGCTTTGACGACATGACGTCGTAGGCGCCTCCGTAAGCCTTGCGGGTGACGATCGTGACCTTCGGGACGGTCGACTCGCTGTACGCGAACAGGAGCTTCGCGCCGTTGCGGATAATGCCGCCGTACTCCTGGTCCGACCCCGGCAGGAATCCCGGGACGTCGACGAACGTCAGGAGCGGGATGTTGAAGGAGTCGCAAAACCGCACGAAGCGCGCCGCCTTGATCGAGGACGGATTGTCGAGCGTCCCGGCGAGGACCTTCGGCTGGTTCGCGACGATGCCGACCGAGTGGCCCATGAGCCGAGCGAAGCCGACCACGATGTTGCGGGCCCAGAGTTCGTGGACCTCGAACCAGGAACCCCGGTCGACGATGCGCTTGATCACGTCGAGCATGTCGTACGGCTTGTTCGGCTGCCGCGGGACGATGGTGGCGAGCTCCGGATCCATCCGGTTCGCATCGTCCTCCGTGGCGAGGACGGGAGGATCGTCCACGTTGTTCGACGGGAGGTAGCTCAGCAGCCGACGCACGATCCGGAGGGCTTCGGCCTCGTCTTCGGCCGCGAAGTGCGCGACGCCGCTCTTCTCGGCGTGCGTCAGCGCCCCGCCGAGCGCCTCGAACGTGACCGACTCCCCGGTCACGGCCTTGATGACCCCCGGACCGGTGATGAACATGTTCGACGTGCCCTTCGCCATGATGATGAAATCGGTCATCGCGGGGCTGTAGACCGCCCCGCCCGCGCACGGCCCGAGGATCGCGCTGATCTGAGGGACGACGCCGGACGCGAGGACGTTGCGGTAGAAGATCTCCGCGTATCCACCGAGGCTGATGACGCCCTCCTGGATCCGCGCGCCCCCGCTGTCGTTCAGGCCGATCACCGGGGCGCCGACCTTCATCGCCATGTCCATGATCTTGACGATCTTGTTCGCGTGCATCTCGCCGAGGCTTCCGCCGAAGACCGTGAAGTCTTGGGAGAACACGAACACGGCCCGGCCATCGATCGTCCCGTGGCCCGTGACCACGCCGTCCCCGGAGATCCGCTTCTGGTCCATCCCGAACTCCGTCGTCCGATGCTCGACGAAGGCGTCCATCTCGACGAAGGACCCCGGATCCAAAAGGACGTCGAGCCGCTCCCGCGCGGTGCGTTTGCCCTTCGCGCGCTGGGCGTCCTGCCGATCCTTGCCGCCTCCCAGCTTCGCGAGGGCCTTCCGCCGTCGCAGCTCGTCGACGCGCTCGTCGCCCGTCATCGCGGCGACAAACGCGGAGGCGCGTCATTAAGGCTTCGCGGTCATTCAGCGAGCCGGCCATCCACTGCCCGGGGCGTCAAGGCAAGATCTTGAGCTGGCCCTCGACGAACTCATGCTTCGTGTTGGCCTCATCCATGATAATGAGGGCGCCATTCGGCGCGATGTCGTAGGCCCGACCCGTGACGGTCCCCTTCGACGTGGTCGCGCTCACCCTCTTGCCGATCGTCGTGCACTGACCTCGGTACTCCTTGATGAGGAACTCGATCTTCGTGTTCCGGTACCGCGAGTACAGATCGTCGAGCTGACTGAGGAGGTAGTCGAGGAACTCGTCGTTCGCGACGAAGAGGTTCACCTCCCGCTTCATCGTCGTCGCGGTGGCCTGGAGGTCCGGGGGGAGGCGGTCCAGGTCCACGTTCGTGTTCACGCCGATGCCGATGATCACGTGGTACGTCTCCCGGCGGTAGACGCCCTCGGAGAGGATTCCCGCGATCTTGCGACCCTGGTAGACTGCGTCGTTCGGGTACTTCAGGCCGGCGAAGACTCCGAAGTGTCGCAACGCCTTGACGACCGGCATCCCAGCGAGGAGGCCCAGGACCCAGGCCTGCGGCTCCTTCGGGCGGAGGAGGACGGAGGCGTACAGCCCTCCCGGCGGCGAGGCCCAAGCGCGGCCCTGCCGCCCTTTGCCCGCCGACTGCCGGTCGGCCCAGATGACGAGGCCTTCCTCCAGGTCCGGCTCGAGGAGCTCCTTCGCGGTCTCGTTCGTCGATTCGAGGAGATCGTAGTGCCACACGGACCGTCCCACGATCTTTCGGTTCGGCTCGTGGAACTCGCCGATCTTCAACGGAAAAATCGGACGCGCGGCGTCTATTTCAACGTTCCCGGCTCAGGTCGCCGCCCGGGCCGCGGCGGGCGCCTTCGCCTTCGCGAGGTCCTGGCTCGCGAGGAAGCCCCAGAACATCACCGCGATCCCGACGAACTCGCCGATGTACAGGGCCCAGGAAAGCCCGAAACGCGCGAGGGAGCCCCCCGCCGCGATGATCACGGCGCCGATCCCGATCCAGAGGTTGAACAGCAGGCGGGAGCGCCAGAAGGAGTACGCGGCGATCCCGATCAGCGCGACGCTCCCGGGAATGGTGAAGAGCGGCGAATAGATCCGGACGCTGTCCGGCAACGCCGTCCCGGCGACGGGAATCGACGAGGAGAAGGCCGCGGTGTTGACCGTCGCGCCCGCGACGGCCACCGCGAAGCCGGCGAAGAGGACCAGCGTGTAGAGGGCGAACCCGAGGCCCGCCCGCCGGTGGATCAGTAGGACGGAACCGATGCCGAGGACCGCGACGAGGGGCGCCGCCACGACGTAGTACGCTTTGTACGTCGACGAAGTCCATCCGTAGGCCTCCGCGAGGAACTGCGTGAAGGCCGCGACGCCGTACAAGGCGAGGCCGACGGACCACGCGAGCTGGAAGGGTTTTCTCCGGGAGATCCACTGGTTGAACACGAGGGCCGCAAAGATCAGGCTCACGACGGTCGCACCGAGCGATACCGCTGCGCCTTCCGTGGACATCGAGGGCCGCGGACCGGGGCCGCTCGGATAAAGATTCGCGACGGAATTCAGCCTAATCCCGCTGACGCCTCGATCCCGTCACGGGGACTCTTGGACCAGTTCGAGGAGGACGCCGCGGGCCGATCGCGGGTGGAGGAAGGCGACGAGCCGCCCGTGCGCTCCCGGTCGTGGTTCCGCGTCGATCAACTCAAGGCCTTGCCCTCGGAGGCGGCGCATCTCCCCGCGGATGTCGGGGACCGAGAAGGCCAGGTGATGCAGGCCCTCGCCGCGACGCTCGATGAACCGGGCAATCACTCCTTCCGGCGAAAGGGACTCGAGGAGTTCGATCCGCACCGGGCCGGCCCGGAGGAACGCGACCCGCACTCCTTGCGTCGGCACGTCCTCGACCGGCCCCGCCTCGAACCCCAGCTTTCCGTAGTCGGCGAGGGCTTCGTCGAGCCGCCGGACCGCGACCCCGATGTGGTGGGCGGGCCCGATCATACTTCCTGCCTGGGGCGGTACGTTCCGAAGACGGTCCGGAGCACGTCGCTGATCTCGCCGAGCGTTGCCTTTGTCTTCACCGCCTCGATGAGGGCCGGCATGACGTTCTCCTCCCTCCGTGCGACGTCCTCGAGGCGGCCTAGATGCCTCTTCGCCGCCTTCGGATCCCGCCCCCCGCGGAACTGTCGCAACGTTCGCGCCCGTTCGGCGGCGAGCTTGGGGTTCGTTTTGGGGATCGGGATCCGCTGACCCTCCTCGAGGAAGGCATTCACGCCAACGACCGTCCGCTCCCCACGTTCGAGCTCGACCTGATAGCGGTACGCCGAATCCGCGACCTGCAGCTGGACCCAACCGGACTCGATCCCCTTGCGCATGCCGCCCCGACGGTCCACTTCGCGGATCAGGGTTGCGGCCTCCGCCTCGAGTCGGTCCGTCAGGGACTCGATCACCGCCGAGCCGCCCGCGGGATCGACCGTGTTCGCGACGCCGCTCTCGTGGGCGAGGATCTGTTGGGTGCGCAACGCGAGCCGGACGGCCTTCTCGGACGGCAGGGAAAGGGCCTCGTCCATGCTGTTCGTATGGAGGGACTGGGCACCGCCAAGGACGGCGGCGAGGGCCTGGATGGCCACGCGGACCGCGTTGATCTCCGGCTGTTGGGCGGTGAGCGTGGCCCCGGAGGTTTGCGCATGAAATCGGAGCGCCATCGACTCCGCCTGCTTCGCGTGGAACCGGTCCCGCATGATCGTCCCCCAGAGGCGGCGGGCGGCCCGGAACTTCGCGACCTCCTCGAGCAGGTCGATGTGGGCGTTGAAGAAGAACGAGATCTGCGGGGCGATCGCGTCGACGTCGAGGCCCCGGGCCATCGCCTCATCGAGGTACGCGATCCCGTTCGCCAGGGTGAACCCGATCTCTTGCACCGCCGTCGCGCCGGCCTCGCGGATGTGGTATCCGCTCACGCTGATCGCGTTCCATCGCGGCACCTCCCGCGAACAGAACTCAATCACATCGAGGGCGAGGCGCATCGAGGGCCCCGGCGGATAGATGTACGTGGAGCGCGCGATGTATTCCTTGAGGATGTCGTTCTGGACCGTCCCCCGCAGCGCCTCCCGGCGGATGCCCCGGCCCTCGGCGACGGCGATGTAGAGGGCGAGCAGGATCGGCGCGGTCGCGTTGATCGTCATGCTCGTGCTGACGCGGTCGAGGGGCAGGCCGTCGAAGAGCAGCCCCATGTCCTGGATCGTCGAGATCGCCACGCCGACGCGCCCGACCTCGCCTCGAGCGAGGGGCGCATCGCTGTCGTATCCCATCTGCGTCGGCAAGTCGAAGGCCACACTCAGGCCCTCGTTGCCATGCTCGAGGAGATACCGGAATCGCCGGTTCGTCTCCTTCGCGGTCCCGAAGCCCGCGTACTGGCGCATGGTCCAGAGGCGGCCGCGGTACATCGTGGCCCGCGCGCCGCGGGTGAAGGGTGGCTCGCCAGGGAACCCGAGCGTCTCCGCGAAGTCCGCGGGAGAGCGATGGGACGGCGTCACGACGACGTCCAAGGCGAGGTCGCTGCCCGTTTTGCCCGACGCGGTCAATGGGGGCGATCGTCCTTGTTCGCGCTCCGAGCGAGACCTCGGACGCTTCTTCCGTGTCGCCATGGCCCTTCGGACGTCGGACCAACGGACCTGCGGGGATAAGGGTTACGTCAGTAGGTCGTCCAGGACAGGCCCAGCTCAGGGACCGTCACGCCCCGGCCTCGTTCGACGCTCCCGACGACGCGCGCGTTCACCTCGGGGCGGAGGGATCGGATGATCGGCTTCGCGGCGTCCTCCGGCGCGACGATCGCGAAGCCCATCCCCATGTTAAATGTCTGATACATCTCCGACGGTGCGATGCCGCCGAGCATCTGGAGGGCCCGGAACACGGCGGGTACCTCGAGCGGCTCCGAAATCCGGAACTCGACGTTGGACTTGAGCCGGACCAGGTTCCTCACCCCGCCGCCGGTGATGTGGGCCATCCCGTGGGCCTTCGCGCGACCGAGGGCCCGCAGGACCGGACGGACGTAAATCGCGGTCGGCTCGAGGAGCTCCTCCCCCCAGGGTCGCCCGCCCTCTGGGAGGGAATCGAAGATCGTCAGGGCCGAGTCCGCGAGGACGCGGCGGGCCAGCGTCAGGCCGTTGGAGTGGATCCCGGTGCTCGGAAGGCCGACGATCACGTCGCCCGGCCGGATCGCGCGGCCGTCGATGATCTTCGTCTTGAGGACGGCCCCGAAGCAGGTCCCCGCGAGGTCGATCTCCCGGATGAGTTCCGGGACGACGGCGACCTCTCCGCCGATGATCGAGACGTTCGCGAGCTCCGCGCCACGGTTCAGGCCGACGCCGATCTGGCGAGCGACTTCCTGGTCGTAGGCCGAGATCGCGACGTAGTCGACGAACGCGAGCGGCTCCGCCCCGATGCAGATCATGTCGTTCACATTCATCGCGACGCAGTCGATGCCGATCGTGTCCCACCGGCGCATCTCCTTCGCGACGAGGACCTTCGTGCCGACGCTGTCCGTGCAGAGGGAGAGCGCGTAGGATCCGAAGTCGACGAGCCCTGTGAAGTGGCCGATCTTCGTGAGGGGCTTGCCGAGGCCCTTCCGGCGGTACCGCAGGGCGGCGACCAAGGCCGCGATGTGGGCCGCCTTCTCGTCCTGGCTCACGCCGGCCTCGGCATAGGTTCGAACCACGCGCAAGCAACCAAGCGCGGCTATTTCAAGGGTACGCGGGCCGATGGTTAACATGTTAAGCCGGGAGCGCAAGCCGACGACGGAAGACCTCCAAGGTCGACCGCGCGATGGACACGGGCCCGATGGCCACGTGAACTCCCAGGCGACGCAGGCGGCCCTCCAGTTCGAGGGCATCCCTCGGAGGCATGACGAGGACGCTCTGCCCGATCCAGACGACGCCGGGACGGTGAATGAACCCCTTCTCCTGGTACGGCCGCCGCTCTCGTCCTTCCGATATCCGCTGCCGCCCAAAGATGATTTGACAGACCCTTGCCGCCGCGGCCCGAGCGGACCCCGAGACGTCATACGAGAGCAGGACCCGCTCTCCCTCGTATCCTTCAATCGTCATCGCCACTGGATGTAAGTAGCTATATTATAGCTTTTCCGTTGGGTCCGCGAAACTACTCGGAGCTGAGGTTAACATGTTAAGCCGGCGGCCGAGAAAGGGTTATGGAGCCCCGCGGTCTTGGTGCCCTGCGATGGGCAAAGCCTGGGTGAAGGCCCGCCGTCACGACCGGTTCTATCGGGCCGCGAAGAAGCAGGCGTACCGCAGCCGCGCCGCGATCAAGCTCTCTCAGATTGACCGACGGGTCCGCCTCTTCCGGGAGGGCGACGTGGTCGTCGACCTCGGGGCGTCCCCCGGAGGCTGGTCCCAAGTGGCCCGGGAGCGGGTCGGCGCGTCCGGCCGCGTGCTCGCGGTGGACCTCGCCCCGTTCGTTCCGCTGGAAGGCGTCGAGTTCCTCCGCGGCGACTTTCAAGATCCCAAGGTGCAGGCGCAGCTCTTCGAGCGCCTTCGCCGACCCGCCGACGTCATCATCAGCGACATGTCCCCCAAGCTCAGCGGGCATCGCGCCGTGGACGTCGCCCGCGCCCTCGATCTGGCGGAGGCGGCCCTCTCCTTCGGCGTGCGGGCGCTTCGACCGGGAGGGAGCCTGCTGGTCAAGGTCTTTCAGGGGGACGGCTACCGGGAGTTCCTCCGCCGCGTGTCCGAGGGATTCAAGGCCGCGAAAGGGATCAAGCCGGGCGCCTCCTCGGCGAGCAGCGCCGAGTTGTACGTCGTCGCGGTCGGCCGGATCTAGGCTGCCGCGCGGGAGATCGATCGCGCTTTCTCCAGGCACCGCTGCGCTTCCTCGCGGTCTCCGAGCCGGGCGAGGACCTCGCCGCGGTTCAGCCACGCGGCGACGTAGGTGGGCCGGAAGCTCGTCGCCTTCTCGTGGCAGCGGCTCGCCTCCTCGAATTGATTCATCCGAGCGAGCACGACGCCCTTGTTGTTCCATGCGATCGCGTACTTCGGTCGGATGTGGAGCGCCTTGTCGTAACATTCGATGGCCTTGCCGAACTCCGCCTTCTTGCAGTACACGGTCCCCAGGTTGCACCACGCGACCTCGTTTTCCGGATCCAGTCGAATCGCGTTCTCGTGGCACCGCAGGGCGTCGTTGAGCCGCCCGAGGTATTTCATCGCGACCCCGCGGGAGGTCCACGCGTACGAGGGACGCCGCACCATCCGGATCGCGCGTTCGTAGTGGACGAGGGCCTCCTGATGCCGGCCGAGCTTGACGAGGCGGTCGCCCTGCGCGACCTCGCTGTTGGACAGATGATACAAGATGAGCGCCGAGGCCATGCCGGCGGCGGCGATCCCGACGAAGAGGATCGCGGTCCACGGACGCGTGGGATCGAAAACGTTCTCGTACATGCGGAACCCGACGAACGTCGCCACGAGCGCCGCGACGGATCCGAACGTCACGGCGTCGAACATGCGCCCCGAGATCCCGAGGAGCTTGCCCCCCTCCGTGTCCGCGGGACTCGCCGCCACGGGGACGCGGGCGACGTCGGCCAGGACCTCGGGGACCTCCGCGACCGTCGAGGTCGTCGAGACCTCGGTCGCCTCGGCCCCCTCCGCGGGTTGGATCTCGACGAGGAGGGAGTCGAACAACTTCTCGGCGACGGCCTCGTCGACGTCCGGCGCATCGTCCGGGACCGTCTCCGGTTCGGCTTGCACCGGAGCCGATTTCGAGAGATCCATCAGGTCCTCGAGGAGGGCGTCCACCTTCGTGGTGGAGGAGGCTTCGCTGAGGGCATACCCGCAGGCCCCGCAGAACGCCGCGTCCGCGGAATTGGGAGCGCCGCAGACCGGACAGGGGCTCCCTGGCTCATCGCTCATCGTGAATGGGTCGCACCCTGACCGCGAGCCGATAAACGTATCGACTTGGGTTCCCTCGGTGAGAGCCTTCTTTCCGCCGAGGGCCTAGTCCCAGAACCGTTTCGTCCTCGCGTACGTGACCTCGGCCGCGAGCAGGTCGCGCAGGAAGTCCTCCTCGGTCTCATGGTACCCGCGCAGGATCCGGGCGGCGGTGTCCTCTCCGACGCCGCGGGCCATCAGCGCCACGACCGCCTTCCTGCCATGGGCCATCACCAGGCTCGCGTTCGTGAAGAGCCGCTTCGCCTTGGCCCGGCTCTCCTTGTCCGCGCCGCTGAAGTCGAGCTTCGCAATCTTGTCCTTTTCGTAGGGAGCTACGACGGCCACCATGAGCGCGTCGCAATTGGGACATCGGATCTTGGCGGGCAGGTCTCGGACCGTCTCGCGCCAAGTCCGCTTGCAGTTCATGCACAGCAAGGTCGCGGTCTCCTTCTCCAAACGAGCCTTGACGGCCATCAGGGTCGTGTGATCCGCCTTCGACGGGGTGACGAGCAGTCGGCCGCCTTCGAGCCCGGCCCGACCGACCGGCGTCATGCGCGTGACGACGACCTCGATCTCGCCCGATCGGATCTTCCGGAGGACCTCGATGGTCCTCGGGATGTCCATCCGCTCCCAGAACACCTTGTCGAGGACTTCCTCGAAGAGCGGCGTGTTCTCGAACGCCTTCAGGAGTCGGGGAATCGAGACGCTCTCCCATTCGACGTCCCGCCGCAGCGCGCCGAACTTCTTCGCGACGTAGACGAAGGCCCATCGCAGGAACGCGGAGTTCTTCAGGATGACGCGCAGGAGCGGCTCGAGCGCGTCCGGATCCTCGGGCCGCAGGATCTCGACGATCTGAGCCGGGTTCACGGATCGCGGGACCTCGAGCACGATCCGGTAGGGGTCCGTCTGCACGCCGACGCTCTGACCGAACCGCGCGCTCACGAGGGAGGAGATCAGCTGGGCGAGGGTCTCGTTGACCTTGGAGCCGAGGCAGGCGTTCACGATCAACACGTCCCGCGCCGACTCGATCGTGATCCGCCGGTCCGTCGCGAGGGGCGCGTCGCCGACGGACGCGAGGTATTCGAGGAACTTCGCGGCGCCGCGGTCGTTGACCGGGTACGGGGCAAGGTCCCGCTCCCTCCGGAGGCGGCCGACTTCCTGGGCCACCGCGAAGGGGACCGGGATGTCTTCTCCCACCCAAGAGGGCACGTCGCCGATCTCCCGGACCGGCTCCACCAAGATGTGGTCCTCCTTGAAATCGACGAAGCGCCACGCGGTCCCGCGCATGATGAAGCTCTCCCCGAGCTTCGCGTTCTCCGCGACGAACCACTCGTCCAAGGTGCCGATCGCACGGCGCGAGGAGATGTCGACGACGCGGTACGTCTTGACGTCCGGAATCATGGAGATGTTCTCGAAGAAGTACGGGAGGGAGTTCGAACTTCGCCCGAGCCGTCCGTCCCGTGACCAGAGCATCCGGATGTCCGCGAGCTGCGCGACGACCTCGTCGAAGTCCGCCCGCTTCAACTCGCGGAAAGGCCAACTGCGGCGGACGGTCTCGTAGGCCTCGTCGAGGGAGGCGAACCGCTCCGAGACGGCGATGGCGATCAGCTGATTCGCGAGGACCGACCGATTGTCCTTCCGCACGACGAGGTCTTCGATCTCCTCCGAGAGCGCGCGGCGCGCGATCGCACATGCCTCCGCGACGTCGTCCTCGTGCGTCGCCAAGATCACGCCGTCGGAGACCTCGCCGACGCCATGGCCGGACCTCCCGATCCGTTGGACGAGCCGCGACACCTCCCGCGGTGAGTTGTACTGCAACACGAAGTCCGCGCTGCCCACGTCGATGCCGAGTTCCAGGGACGACGTGCACACGAGGGCGCGGAGCCGGCTCGCCTTGAAGTCGTCCTCCATCTGCACGCGCACGTCTTTCGACAGGCTGCCGTGGTGGACCCCGATCCCGGGATCCTGGTACCAGGCGGTGAGCCGCGACGAGAGGAACTCCGCCGTGTCCCGCGTGTTGACGAAGAACAGGGTGGCCTGGTGCTCCTTGATGAGTTCGTAGCAGCGCCGCAACGCCGTCGCTTGGCCGGGTTGGACCCGCAGCCGCTCCGCGATCTCCGAGTCGTCCTTGATCGGGTTCGGCATCTCGACGCGGATCCGCATGCCCTTCGGCATCCGGACGCGGATGATTTCGACGGGACGATCGACGCCCGCGAGGAACGCCCCGACCTCGTCCGGCGTCCCGACGGTCGCCGACAGACCGATCCGCTGGAATTCCCGGCCGGTCAGGTCTCGCAATCGCTCGAGGCCGACCGCGAGCTGGGCCCCTCGTTCGTCGGAGGCGAGTTCGTGGATCTCGTCGATCACGACCCAACGGACCGACTTCAGGTGCTCCCGCAACCGCCGGCCGGTGAACAGGA
>Ga0209161_10002532_pt1 | contig 14958 bp, 12 predicted proteins | sample GraSoiAngelo_155_FD_186169 | JGI IMG/M metagenome (GOLD analysis project Ga0209161, IMG submission 186169) | Grasslands soil microbial communities from the Angelo Coastal Reserve, California, USA - 14_1009_13_30cm (SPAdes) (version 2) | ecosystem: Environmental > Terrestrial > Soil > Grasslands...
CGATTCCAGTGCACGCGGTCGAGCACTTCCTTGATGGCCACGCGCTCGGCCTCGCGGGCGGCCTGCCGCGCGATCTCCTTCAGGCTGATCGGCGCGTCGGGGCTGGCCACGGCAGCGGCCACGGTGGGCGCGCCCGGCATGGTCACGCGGGGTCCGCGATTGATGTTGCCGACGATCTCGGTGTGCACCGGTCGAGCCGTGCCGAGCACGACAACACGCTTGACGGCGTTCTCCAATTCGCGGATGTTGCCAGGCCAGTGGTAGTCGACGAAGACGCGCATCGTATCGGCTGGAACGTCGACGGCGCGACCGTACTGCGCGTTGAACTTCTTGAGGAAGAAGTCGACTAGGCCCGGAACCTCTTCCCGGCGCTCCCGCAGCGGCGGGATACGGATCTCGATCACGTTCAGCCGATAGTAGAGGTCCTCGCGGAACTGATGAGCGCGCATGCTGGCTTCGAGGTCGCGATTGGTGGCGGCGATGAGCCGCACGTCGGTGTCGATGATCTTCTCGCCGCCGACGCGCGAGAACTCGCCGTCCTGGAGCACGTGCAGCAGCTTGGCCTGCAGTCGCAGCGGCATTTCGCCGATCTCGTCGAGCATGAGCGTGCCCTGATGCGCCGCCTCGAACTTCCCGGGCTTCTGGCGATAGGCCCCCGTGAAGGCGCCCTTCTCATGACCGAAGAGCTCGGACTCGAGCAGCTCACCTGGAAGCGCGGCGCAGTTCACCTTCAGGAACTGCCTGCCGGCACGCGGCGACGCCTTGTGGAGCGCGCGCGCCAGAACCTCTTTGCCGGTCCCGCTCTCGCCGCGGAGGAGCACGGTGGTATTCGTGCTCGCGACCTTCGAGATCAAGTCGCGGATCGGCTGCATCTTGCTGCTGGTGCAGAGGGCCATCAGGGGCTCACTCATCGCCTTGCGGTCTCCTCATTGGGGTGTCGGCTGCACAACTCTCAACTGGTCTGCAGGGATTTGCACCCGATGTGCCAAGGGTTTACCCACATCATGGTTCCAGCGATTACAAGTACTTGGACCATCAACGCCCCTTTTTGGGGTCATCCTTTTTGTAGAAAGTTCATCGTAAATTGTAGGACTTACATAAAGGAGGAAAACAAATGGAGATCATGATCGTCGACGACGAGCCGCAGGTGGCCGAGGTGCTGGCGACATCGCTCAAGCGCCAGGGACACTCGACGACGGTGGTCCACTCCGGCCGCGAGGCGCTGGACCGTCTCAAGAGCGTCGCCTTCGACGCGATGTTTCTCGACGTCTCGATGCCCGGCATGAACGGGCTCGACGTGATGGCCGAGGTGCGCCGGCTGCGCCCATCGCTCGCCGTCGTGGTGATCACCGGTCACGCGACGCCCGAGGAGATCGAAGACGTGAAGAAGCTCGGAGCGGTCGACGTGATCCAGAAGCCCTCGGCGCTGACGCACTACCATCAGGCGATCGAGCGCCTGCACTCCGGGGCCGCGAAAAAGCCCTTCCCGCGCGTCGGCGACGTATGATATTCGTTGCGCCGTGACCGTTCGGGCTCTCGCGACCTGCGCCGTGCTCGTCGCCTGCCTCAGTCCCGGGCTGGCCGCCGCGCAACCCGTCCCCATCGCGCCGCAGTTCGGTGCCCCGTCGCCGACGCAGGATCCGCAGAAGCTCCAGCTGCCCCTGCGGGCGCCCATGACCCTGCTGCCGAGCATCACGATCAGCGAGGAGTACAACGACAACATCCTGCTCGACAACCGTAACCGGCAGTGGGACCTGATCACGGGCATCACGCCCGCGATCAATTTCATCTGGGAGAGCCGCACCCACCGCCTCCTCGCCGGCTACAACTTCACCTCCGAGTTGTACCTGCGGGATCCCACACGCGACAACGCGTTCAACACCCAGAATTTCACGCTCGACTCGATGTGGCGAGTGACCGAGCAGCTCACCCTCACCCTCACCGACGGCTTCACCGCGACGACCGACACGAATCTCGTCTCGCCGGAGGGCGTCTCCACCGGCCGCAACCGGTCGTGGGGCAACGTGCTCGCCGCCGGCGCCGCCTACCAGCTGGACCTGCTCACCACCGTGCGCGGCGGCGGCTCCTGGGCCGTGCAGCGCTTCGAGCGCAGCGAGCTCGAGAGCTCGGACGTGTACCGCGTCAACGTGTGGCTCGACCGCACGCTCACGCGCCAGCTGCGCGGCAGCGTCGGGTACGAGTTCGGGTACTTCGACATCAAACACGAGGAGAAGGTCACGACGCACACGCCGCGACTCGGCTTCTCGTGGCAGGTGACGCCGACGATCACCCTCGCCGCGAACGGAGGACCCAGCTTCGAGCAGCACGAGCACGGTGCCTCGCGCATCACACCGGCCGTCAACGCCACCTACGAGCAGAGAATGTGGTTCGGCGTGATCGGCGTCGGCTTCGACCGGCAGGTCGCCACCGCGGGCGGCCTCGGCGGCGTCACCGACAACACCTCGGTCTCCGGCCGCGTCGACGTGTTCACGCTCATGCGCGGGCTCACGCTGTCGTTCCTGCCGCGCTATTCGTGGGTGAAATCCGCCGAGACCGACCGCATCGACATCTCGTCGATCACCCTGCCTCTGCAGGCGACCTACCGCCTCACGGCGTGGATGGCCGCGGTCGCGCGCTACCAGTTCTACCAGCAGCGCACGGGCACCGAGGTCCGCGACAGCGCGGGCAATCTCCTCGCCGCCGACGCCGACCAGAACCGCCTGTTCGTCGGTTTGCAATTCGGTTACCCGATCACCTTCGATCGCCCCTAGATTTCTGCACCCGCTTACTCACGGCGGGTGCAGACGAATGCATCAATTGTCCGACTTCCCCGCCCGCCCCACCGCCGCCTGACGTCGCGCTGCGGGAAAAACGCACCGAAAGGCAGGCTTCTGCGAGCGTTTGCACGGTTTGGCACTGACCTTGCCCTTACAGGTTGCAGCCGGAGGTACCCGGCGCAACCATGTCCCTGGCTCAGCGTCTCGCGTGGCTCGATGGCGTTTCCACCCTGGCGGTGCTCGCGACCGCGATCGCGGTGTGGTCACCCGCCACCGACGATCCGGTAGGCAGCCTCTGGCGCCTGGCCGCGCGGGTCGGCATCGTCGCCGCCGTGTGCCTGGGCGCGTTCTACTACAACGACCTCTACGACTTCGAGGCGCCGCACGACGCGGGCCAGCTCTTCACGCGCCTCTGCCGTGCGCTCGGCTTCGCCGCGCTCGTGCTGGCCGGGACATATCTCTTGTTCCCCAACGCGATCATCGGCGGCAACCTCGCCCCCTACGCGCTGTTCGTCACGCTGTTCGCCGTGCTCGTGCTCCGCCTCGCCGTCTACACCCTCGCCAAGCGCGCGCCGTTCTCGGAGCGCGTCGTCATCATGGGCGGCGGACGGCTCGCCGCCGAGCTGGCCGAGCAGATCGCGACGCGTCCCGACCTCGCCATGCGCGTGGCCGGCGTGCTGACGCCCGAGGGCGACGCGGTGGCCGGCGTGCCGCGGCTGGGCGCCTATGGCGACGTGCCCGATGTCGTACTGCGCGCGCGCCCCGACCGCATCATCGTGGCCATGCCCGACCGGCGCGGCAACCTGCCGGTCTCCGCGCTGTTGTCATGCCGGTTCCGCGGCGTGCGCGTCGAGGAAGGCACGGAGGCGTACGAGCGCTTCACGCGGCGGCTGGCCGTGGAATCGCTCACGCCGAGCGGGCTGATCTTCGGCGACGGTTTCCGCGTCTCGCGCGCGCAGCTCGCGCTCAAGCGCGGGATGTCGGTCGTCATCGCCAGCATCGCCCTCGTGGCCATGGCGCCGCTGATCGCCCTCATCGCGCTCGGTATCAAGCTCGAGTCGCGCGGGCCCGTGTTCTTCATCCAGGAGCGCATCGGTTTCGGCGGCCGCCCCTTCCGCCTGGTGAAGTTCCGCACGATGCGGCAGGCCGAGCGCGGCGCCGACGGCATCTGGCAGCGCGACAACGCGAGCCGCGTGACCCGCTTCGGCGCCGTGCTACGCCGCTACCGCCTCGACGAGCTCCCCCAGTGCGTGAACATCCTGAAGGGGGACATGAGCCTGGTCGGCCCCCGGCCGGAGATGGCGTCCAACGTCGCCACCTTCTCGGCCGTGATCCCTTTTTACAATCTGCGCCACGAGGTACGGCCCGGACTCACGGGCTGGGCGCAGGTGCGGGCCGGCTACTCGATGTCGACCCAGGAGGTCACGCGAAAGCTCTGCTACGACCTCTACTACATCAAGCATCTGTCGCTCCGCTTCGACCTCTGGATCCTGTTCGACACCGTGAAGTTCGTGCTGTCCGGGAAGCGCCCGGGATGAGCCGCGTCAAACCTTTTCCCCTATCGGGCACCTCCACTCCCAGAGTGGGGCCGCGACACGTGACGAGCTATGCGCGCCTTTTCAATGTGCGCGCTAAAGTCGCGAAAAACGAGTGCGGCACGCCTCTTGCGATGGAAGGTCGAGCCCGATGGAAGAAAGATTCCCGATGAAGGCTTCCAGTTTCGACGCCGCGTCGCCATACGCCACACCCATCGCCGGCCGTCCCGTGCTCGTCGTGGAGAGCGACCCCGACCAGCGTCGCCGCGTGACCACGCAGCTCGCCGGCTGGGGCTACACCCCGCTCGCTGCCGGCACCGCCGAGGAGGCGCTCGAGCTCCTGGCGCGGGCCGGACGCGTGGCCTTTTCCGTCGTCGCCATCCGCCTACCCGGCATGTCGGGCATCGACCTCCTCCGCCGCGCGGGCGAGCTGTCCGCCTCGGGGCCGGTGATCATGGTCGCCGACAACGGCCACAGCTCGCAGATCGTCGAGGCGATCCAGGCGGGGGCCGACGATTTCCTGCGCCGCCCCTATACCGCCGAGGACCTCGAGCACGTGATCCGCGGCGTCTCCGGCCGCCCCCGGCGCGAGCCGGCCGCGGCCGCGCTGCCCACCGAGGAAAACGGCGACCGCGTGCAGCGCGAGCTGGCGATGCTCACCAGCCAGCAGATGCGCGAGATCCTCTCCGTCATCGAGCAGGCCGCGCGCGCCGACGTCACCGTGCTCGTGTGCGGCGAGACCGGCGTCGGCAAGGAGCTGGTGGCGCGCGCCATCCACGCCCACTCGCCGCGGCGCCGCTCCACCTTCGTCAAGGTGAACTGCGCGGCGATGCCGCGCGAGCTGCTCGAGTCCGAGCTGTTCGGCCATGAGCGCGGCGCCTTCACGGGCGCGCATCAGCGCAAGCCCGGCCGCTTCGAGCTGGCCGACGGCGGCACGATCTTCCTCGACGAGATCGGCGAGCTGCATCCCGCGCTGCAGGCCAAGCTGCTTCACGTCCTGCAGGACGGCGAGTTCTCGCGCGTGGGCGGCCGCCACAACATCCGCGTCGACGTGCGCGTCATCTGTGCCACCAACCGCGATCTCGCGCGGGAGGTGGCGGGCAACCGCTTCCGCGAGGATCTCTTCTACCGGCTCAACGTCATCAACATCCTGGTGCCGCCGCTGCGCGAGCGCCGGGAGGAGATCCCCGCGCTCGTCGACTACTTCGTGCACCGCTACTCGCGGCTGTTCAACTTCCCGGAGCGCGAGGTGCCGCCGGAGGCGATGGCGGCCTTCATGCAGTACAACTGGCCCGGCAACATCCGCGAGCTGGAGAACTTCATCAAGCGGATGATCGTGCTTCAAGATTTCGCGCTGCCCCGCACGCTCATGGCGCCGGTGCCGGTCGCCGCCGCGCCCGCGGCCGCGCCCGAGCCCTTCGCGGCCACCAAGGGCCTCTCCCTCAAGGAAATTTCGCGCCGCGCTGTCCTCGAGGCCGAGCGCGAGGTGATCTGCCGCGCGCTCGAGCAGTGCCGGTGGAACCGCGTGAAGACCGCCAAGATGCTGAAGATCAGCTATCGCGCGCTGCTCTACAAGATCAAGGACATGGGGCTGAAGCAGGACTCGGCCGCGAGCTGAGCCACTTCACCAGGAGGACACCCATGACGCTCAAGTGGTTCGTTGTCGCGTCCGCGATGCTCGCCGGCTTCGGCGTCTACAGCGCCCACGCCCAGACCCGCTCGGAGCGCACCATCCCGGTGGCGCCGGGCCAGGCGCCGAGCGCGGCCAAGCCCAAGCCGGCGACGCCCGCGGCTTCGCCGGCCACCACGGCCGCGAGCCCGTCGGCGATGGCGGCGACGCCCACGCCTTCGGCCGCCGTCGCGCCCGCCGGTGGCTATCCCCTCAGCAGCGACTACGTGATCGGGCCCGAAGACATGCTGCAGATCACGGTGTGGAAGAACGAAGCGCTGTCGCGGATTCTGCCCGTCCGGCCCGACGGCAAGATCTCGATGCCGCTGCTCCATGACATCCAGGCGGCCGGGCTCACACCGATGCAGCTGCGCGACAAGATCGCGGGCGCGCTCGGCGAGTTCATGCCGAACCCGGAGGTCGCGGTGACCGTGACCGACGTGCGCAGCTATCGCGTCTCCGTGCTCGGGGAGGTGCAGAAGCCCGGCGTGCTCCAGCTCAAGGCCGACACCACCGTGCTCGAGGCCATCGCGCTGGCCGGCGGCTTCCGCGATTTCGCCTCGCCCGGCAAGATCATGATTCTCCGCAAGGACGCCAGCGGCACCACGAGCAAGATCCCTTTCAACTACAACCGCGTGGTGAAGGACAACCGGAGCCAGGACAACGTCACGCTGAAGTCCGGTGACGTGGTCGTCGTTCCCTAGAGGATGAATTCCATGCCGACTCCGCCGACCGCCTACGACGAGACCGCCAAAGGGCCGGGCCTGTCCGGCTTGCTCGAAATCCTGCGCCGACGCCGGATGCTCGCCGTACTGCCGTTCCTGTTCGTGCTGACGGCGGCGGTGTCCCTGGCCGTCTTCCTGCCGAGCCTGTGGACCGCCCGCTCGCTCGTGCTCGTGAACCGCCAGGCGATCCCCGAGCGCTACGTGACCCCGACCGTCCAGGCCGACATCGAGGCCCGGCTGCTCACGCTGAGCCAGGAGATCCTCACGCCGGAGCGGCTGACGCAGATCGCGCGTCAGTATGGCCTCTATCGCAACGCGCGCTCCACCGACGACCTCGTGGACCGCATGCGCAAGGACATCCGCATCGAGCTCATGGACCAGCGCGAGCAGCGCGGCCGTGAGAGCCGCTCCTTCCTGTTCACCGTCTCCTACACCGCGGCCAACCCCGTGGTGGCCGCCCGCGTGGCCAACACGCTGTCCTCGCTCTACATCGAGGAGAACGGGCGCCAGCGCGAACAGGCGGCGGCCAGCACCTCGGAGTTCCTCGGAACGCAGCTCCGGGACCTGCGCGAGAAGCTGCAGACGCAGGAGCGCCAGATCACCGCGTACAAGGAAAAGAACCTGGGCGAGCTGCCCGAGCAGAAGGACGTCAACCTCCGCACGCTCGAGCGCCTGCAGCAGCAGCTGCAGCTCGCCCACGAGAACAACCGCCGCGCCACCGAGCGGCGCCAGATGCTGACCAACGCGCTGGGCGAGATCGACACCACGGTACCGTCGACGGTCTCACCGAGCGCCGCCGGGCCCAGCGTCACGCCGGCCGATACCGCCGCCGCGCGTCTGAACCTGCTCCGTCAGGAGCTGGCCATGACGCAGACGCGCTTCAGCGACAGGTACCCCGACGTCGTCCAGCTCAAGGAGCAGATCCGCGTGCTGGAGGCGAAGGTGGAGGCCGAGAAGCAGGCCGCGGCGGCGCTGCCCAAGGCGGTGGCCGGCGCGCCGAAGCGGGCCGGACGCGACCTGCGCATGCCGCCCGAGAACGCCTACGTGGCCAGCCTGATGACACAGCTCGACCAGGCCACCGTCGAGGCCAAGACCTCCGCCGAGGAGATCCGCGGCATCAACGGGCAGATCGCCGTCTACACGCGCCGGCTCGAGAACACCCCCAAGCACGAGCAGGAGCTGGCGATCCTCACGCGCGATTACGACACCTCGAAGGAGCTCTTCAAGTCGCTGCTCACCAAGCGCGGCGAGGCCGACATGGCCTCCGAGCTGGAGCTGCGGCAGAAGGGCGAGAACTTCCGCGTGATCGAGCCCGCGCGCCTGCCGGAGCGCCCGGCGGGTCCGAACCGCTTCCGCCTGCTGCTGGTGGGCCTGGCCCTGGCCCTCGGCGCCAGCGGCGCCGCCGTGGTGCTCGCCGAGCAGGTGGACACCTCGTTCCGCCGCGTGGACGAGATCCGCTCCACGCTGCCGCTGCCGGTGCTGTCGGCGATCCCGCGCATCACCACCGAGCAGGACCGCGTGCGTACGCTGCGCCAGCGCCGCTGGGCGACGGCGGCGGTGGGTTTCGGCCTCGTCGTGGTGGCCGGCACGTCATTCGTCATCGCGCACGACAACCAGGGGCTCGTCACGCTGCTCACGCCGTCGGCGCCCCAGACGGCCACGACGAGCGGGAGGTAGGTCATGTACCTGAGCTTCTACGGTCTGCGTGAGGCACCCTTCGCCCCGACGCCGGACCCGAAGTTCCTGTTCCAGTCCCCACGCCACCGCGAGGCGCTCGCCCAGCTGATCTACGGCGTCCGCGAGCGCAAGGGCTTCATCGTCCTCACCGGCGAGATCGGCACCGGCAAGACGACCCTCCTGCGCACGCTGCTGGAGCGGCTCGACGCCACCACGCCCGTGGCCTACGTCCACAACTCCGCCCTCGATATCGAGGGCCTGCTGGAGTACATCCTGCAGGACTGGGGCGTGAAGTCGGTGGCCCAGACGCACGCGCAGCGGCTGTTCGAGCTGAACGAGTTCCTCATCGACCAGCACAAGAAGGGCAGCTCCCCCGTGCTCGTCATCGACGAGGCGCAGAACCTCTCGGTGCCGACGCTGGAGGCCGTTCGGCTGTTGTCGAACTTCGAGACGACGAGCCAGAAGCTCATGCAGATCCTGCTCGTCGGCCAGCCCGAGCTGCGCGACAAGCTGAACCTGCCGGAGCTGCGCCAGCTCAAGCAGCGCGTGGGGCTCCGCTGCCACATCGCGGCCCTCAGCCCCGAGGAGACGCGCCAGTATATTCGCCACCGCCTGCGCATCGCGGGCGCGACCGACGCCGGCATCTTTTCCGACGCCGCCATCCAGAAGATTTCCGACTACAGCCAGGGAACGCCGCGCGTCATCAACATCGTCTGCGACCATTGCCTGCTGTCCGGCTACGCCGACAGCAAGCGGCGCATCGACGCCGGGATCGTGCAGGAAGCCGTCGAGTACCTCGAGGAAGGCGAGCGTCGCGAGTGGAAGACGCGACGCAGCGTCAGTCTCGTGCCGAGCAACGGCGCCCTCTGGGCGGCGCGCTCGGGCGTGGCCCTCCTCGTGGTGATGATCATCTTTCTGCTGGCGTTCGCCGCGAATGCGCTGGGCTGGCTCGCCGCAATGCCCGGCGGCACCCATCCCTAGGGAGGACAGGCCGTGAGCAAGTTCTTCAAGGCCCTCGAGAAGGTCGAGCAGGAGCGCGAGCCGGTGGTCGCCACCGCCGCGCCGGCCGCCGAGCCGGCGGTCGAGCCGGTCATCGAGCCGCGCCGCGAAACGCCGCGGCCCGAGCCACGACGTCCGGAGCCGCGTCCCGAACCCAAGCCGGAGCCCGCGCGCGTGGAGCCGAAGCCCGAGCCCCCGCACCGCGAGCCGCCCCGGCCGGATCCGGCGCCCGTCGCCGCGCCGGCGGTCGAGTCCCCCTTCAAGCGCCGCCCCGGGCCGACGCCGACGCCGACGCCGACGCCGGCCACGCCGGCCCCCGCGCCCATTTACGGCGCGCCGGTGCGCGAGAACGGTACCACCTTCGGGCGCCGCGGCTTCGCCTGGCAGATCGACGGCGACGGCGATGGCGAGCAGGGCCAGCTCGACGACCATCTCGTCAGCCTGCTCGAGCCCACGAGCCACGCGGCCGAGCAGTACCGCGCGGTGCGGCTGGCCATCGAGACGTTCCGCCACGAGCGGGGCACGCGCACGGTGGCCATCACGAGCCCGGGCCGGGGCGACGGCCGGACGATCACGGCGCTCAACCTGGCGGGCGCGCTCGCCCAGGCGCCCGACGCGCGCGTCGTCCTCGTGGAGGCCGACCTGCGTCACCCGGCGGTGGGACGCGCCCTCGGCGTGCCGTCGGCGCGCGGGCTGTCGACCTACCTGCTCGACGCGACCATGGGCGTGGACGCCATCATCGCGCGGCCGAGCGGCGTGGCCTTCGCCGTCGTCCCCGCCGGCACCGCCTCGTCGATGCCGTACGAGCTGCTGAAGTCGCCGCGCCTGGCGAGCCTGCTCGCCGCGCTCCGCGACCGGTTCGACTACGTCGTGCTCGACACGCCGCCCGTGCTGCCGTACCCCGACGTCGGCATCCTGCGCGACCTCGTGGACGGCTTCGTGGTCGTCGTGCGCGCCAACCGCACGCCGCGCGAGATGCTGCGCGACTGCATGAACGTCGTCGGCCGCCAGCGCGGCCTGGGCGTCATCTTCAACGACGACGAGAGAAGCACGCTGACCACGGTCGCCGACGACGAGTCGTCGTGGCGGCGCCTCGTGCCGCGGACGCTCGGGGGCCGGGTTGCCTGAGACGGTCGTCAATGCACTGACCGTCGACGTCGAGGAGTATTACCACGGCTACGAGTTCGAAGCCGCCCTCGGCGTCGACGATCTTCAGCGCCTGCCCAGCCGCGTGGCGGGACAGACCGAGCGCCTGCTCGACCTGCTCGACGCCCACCGTGCGCGCGGCACCTTCTTCACGCTCGGCGTGGTGGCGCAGCGCCAGCCGCGCCTCGTCCGCTCGATCGTGGAGCGCGGGCACGAGATCGCCAGCCACGGCTGGGACCACACGCCCGTCTACCGGCTGGGACCGGCGGGCTTCCGCGCCGACGTCCGGCGCGCCAAGCACGCGGTGGAGCAGGCGGCGGGCCGCCTCGTGCGCGGCTACCGCGCGCCGAACTACTCGATCCGGCGCGACACGCCGTGGGCGTTCGGCGTGCTCGTCGAGGAGGGCTTCATCTACGACTCCTCCATGTACCCCGTCGTCCACGACCGCTACGGCTTCCCCGACGGGCCGCGCTTCCCTCACGTCGCGCAGAACGTCGAGGGCATCGACTTCTGGGAGGTGCCGGTCGGCACCGCGCGCTGCGCCGGCGTGAACCTGCCCCTCGGCGGCGGATTCTTCCGGCTGTTCCCGGCCGCCCTCGTTCACGGCGCGCTGGCCAGCGTCAACGCTCGCGAGAAGCGACCGGTCGTCTTCTACATGCATCCGTGGGAGCTCGATCCCGACCAGCCGCGGCCGCCGATGACGTTCGTGCAGCGGTTCCGTCACTACACCGGCCTGGCGACCGCGGAGCGCAAGCTCGCCGCTCTGCTCGCCGCGTTTTCCTTCGGCTCGATCGAGACGGTCTTCGAAGAGGTTCGCCCGGCCCGTCGGGTCGCGGCGCGGGCCTCATAACCCATGCGGGTCCTGTTCGTCACGCCACGGCTGCCCTACCTGCCGTGCCACGAGGCCGCGCGTCTCGCGGCCTCGCACCTCGTCGACCACCTCGTGAGCCACCACACGGTCGCGATCGTCGCGGCGACGGGCGGCGGGGACACCCCCGCCCGGCGCGGCTGGCTCGCCTCGCGCGCGGCGGTCGTCGAGACGGTGCCCGGTGGCCGCTGGCGGCGCGCGCTGTCCGGCCGCCCCGCCGACGCCCTCGGCGCGCTGGATCGCCTGGTCCGCTGGGTCGCCACCAGGTTCGCGCCGGACGTGATCCACCTCGAGGACGCGCTGCTCGCGCCGCTGGCGCGGGGGACCGCGGCGCCGACGGTGCTCGCCTGCCACGAGTCCGCGACCCTGCGCGCACGCGACGTTCGCCGGGCGGGCAGCTCGGCGTGGCGTCGGCTCGCCGCGCGCCTCGACGAGCGCGTGGAGACGACGTGGGCGCGCACGTGGTTCGGCGCGGCCACCGCCTGTGTGGTCGAATCCGAGGACGATCGCCGTGCGCTTGCCGAGCACGTGGCGCTCGAACGCGTCGAGGTCATCCCCGCGGGGGTCGACGACGCCAAGCACGCCTACCGGCGTAGCGGCGAGCCCTGGCGCCTCGTCTTCACCGGCGATCTCTCCGCCCCGCGCGACGTGGAGGCCGCGCGTCGCCTGGCCGGCGCGATCCTGCCGCGCGTGCGCCGCGACGTGCCCCGGGCCGAGCTGCTGTTGGCCGGCACCGACGGCACCGCCGACGCCGCGCGCGCGCTCGGGGCCCTGCCCGGCGTGCGCGTCACCGGCAGCCTCGGGGACCTGCGCGCCAGCGTCTGGGGCGCCGCCGTGTACGTGAGCCCGCTCGACGCCGGCTTCGGCCGCACGGCGCGCCTGCTCGAGCCGATGGCACTCGGCACGCCGGTGGTCGCCTCGCCCCCGACGCTGTCGGGGCTGCCCGGCGTGGTGGCGGGCCAGCACGTGCTCAGCGCCGAGAGCGACGAGGAGTTCGCGAGCGCGATCCGGCGCCTGCTGCGCGAGCCGCTGCTCGCGAACACCCTCGCGCGCACCGCGCGCCAGCTCGTCGAGCGTCGCTTCACGTGGCGCACGGTGGCCGAGCGCTACGAGACCCTCTACGCGCGACTGGCGCCGGCGCCGGCGGTGCAGGCCACCGCGTGAGCGCGCCCTTCGTCGTCGGCGTGGCGGGAGGGAGCGGCAGCGGCAAGACCGCGCTCTGCCGCGCGCTGGCCGGGGGGCTGGGCCCCGAGCGCGTGGCGATGCTCTGCCACGACGCGTACTACCGCGACCGCAGCGAGCTGCCGGCCGCCGAGCGCGCGGCGCTCAACTACGACGTGCCCGACGCGCTCGACACGCCGCTGTTCCTCGAGCACCTGCGCGCGCTACGCGCGGGGCTGCCCGCGCGGCCGCCGCGCTACTGCTTCAGCACGCACCGGCGCATCGGCGAGGACGCCGTCGTCGAGCCCCGGCCGGTGCTGCTGGTGGAAGGGATTCTCTTGCTGCACGAGGCCCAGGCGCGCCGGCTGCTCGACCTGGCGCTGTTCCTCGACGTGCCCGACGAGGTGCGCCTGGCCCGGCGCATCGCGCGCGACACGAGCGAGCGTGGACGCACCCACCGCTCGGTGCTCTCGCAGTTCGAGGCCACCGTGCGCGGCGCCCACGCCGCCTACGTCGAGCCGACCAAGGCCTTCGCCGACCTGGTGCTGCTCAACGTCGGGCGTGTGGACCGCGTGGCGGAAACGGCGGCCGGCGTCGTCCGCGAGCGGCTCGCGCGCCGCCGCGTGGTGGAGGCCGCGTGATCCCCGCCACCTTTCAGCTCTGCCGCAACGCGCAGCACGAGGGCGCGGTCCGCCGCGTCGTCGACGGCTGCGCCGGCTTCCTGGCCGATCGCCTGCCCGGCAAGCTCGTGGGGCTGGTGCTCACCGGCAGCTTCTCGCGCGGCGAAGGCACGGTGCTGGCCGTGAACGGGCACCTCCGCGTGCTCGGCGACATCGAGTTCCTCGTGGTCGTGCCGCGCATGACCGACTATCGCGCGCTGCGCCGCCGCGCCAACGACTGGGGCCGCGAGGCGAGCGCACGGCTCGGCGCGCCGAGCGTCTCCGTGGACATCGAGTTCGGCCCCGTGGAGGTCGGCTACCTGCGCCACCGCGCGCGCCCCTCCATCTTTGTCTACGACCTGGCCACGCACGGCAAGGTCGTGTGGGGCCCGCCCGATCTGCTGAGGGCGATCCCGGCGTTCGGGCCGGAGCGCATCCCGCGCGAAGACGCGCTGCACCTCGTGTTCAACCGGACGATCGAGCAGCTCGAGGCCTACGACCGCCTCGACGGCCTCGCCGGCGAGGCGCTGCTCGACGTCGCGTACCAGCGGGTGAAGCTCGTGCTCGATCTCGCCGGCTCCGCGCTGGCCTTCGCGGGCGCCCACGCGACGTCCTACGCCGAGCGGCCGGCCGCCTTCGCGCGGCTGCTCGCGAGCACGCCGAGGCTCGCGGCCCGACTCCCGCCCCACTTCGAGCGCGAGCTCGAGCGCGCCGCGCGCGCCAAGCTCGACCCGAGCGGCGAGCCGCTATTGCCCCACGGGGACGCCGGCGCGCAGCGCGCGTGGCTCAAGCGGCGGATCGTCGACGGGGTGCCCGCGCTGAGCGCGTTCCTCGTGTGGGAGCTGGAGGAGCTGACGGGCCGGCACGCGCCGCTGAACGCGCTGCTGGCGCGCTGGACCGCCATGCCGTCGCGTTCCCAACGCCTGCGGGAGTGGGTGAAGCTCGCCCTGCATCCGAACCGCGCGCCCCTGCCCGTGAGTCTGCGCCGCGCGCTCGCGCTGGCCCGGCGCTCGACGCCGCGCGCGCTGCTCTACGCCGCCGGCGCTCTCGCCTACGTCGACCTGGCGCGCGACGGCAGCCGCGCGCCCACGGACGTGAGGCCGCTGCTGCCGCTCGCCGACCGGGCCGCCCCGCGTACGCCGGCCGCCGCCCGCGCCGCCGTGACGGCGCTCTGGCGCTGGTGCGTTCGCAACAACTGAGGGAGACATGGACACGCCGCTTTCCATTTACGTGCTCGTGGACGCGCTCGGCTGGGAGGTCGTCCGCAACCGCCCGTTCCTCGACGACGTGCTGCCCGACCGCCGCTGGCTGACGACGATCCTCGGCTACAGCTCGGGGGCGATCCCGACGCTGCTGACCGGGCGGACGCCGAGCCAGCACGGCCACTGGAACCTCTTCTACTACGACCCCCAGCGCTCGCCCTTCCGCTGGACGCGCGCGCTGGCGCCGCTGCCGAGCCCGCTCGTGGAAAACCGCGTCGCGCGCCGCGTGCTGAAGTCGGCCGCACGGCGGCTCTCGGGCTATTCGGGCTACTTCTCGCTCTACGACTATCCGGTGGCGCACCTGCCGTACTTCGACCTCACGGAGAAGCGCGACATCTACCAGCCGGGCGGGCTCGACTACCCCTCGCTGTTCGACGCGTTCCGCGGGCACGGTCTGCGCTACGAATGCTACAACTACCACGCGCACACCGACGCCCAGATTCTGGATTTGGCGCCCAAGCGGGCCGCCGCCACCGACGC